>WNFT01006496.1_pt1 | contig 10300 bp, 12 predicted proteins | sample 5400191 | NCBI WGS metagenome assembly WNFT01 (sample SAMN13153359, study PRJNA577476) | soil metagenome | isolation source: 80 cm saprolite under Madrone tree | place: USA:California | collected 2016-06-14 | reverse complement strand
AGAATACTGCGTCTTCGTGAAAGATCTCATCGATTGCAGCGCGACGACGCACGGGGTCATTTTCGCCAAATACGTCGCTGAGATTACGAAGCAGCAAGGTCGATATGCTGTTGGACATCGTGTTCTCCGTTTCAGATCGTAGGCCGCGAGCCACCCGACCTTGGGCTAATTTTAAGACCTTTCGGCTCTATTCAGGCAACTACTGTGCTACCTCTCCTGACGGCCTCTCAGGGCGAAAGCACGAACTAAGCGAAGTTCTGTCGCCTGGCCCCTCCTCCCACTCATCGTGCTGATCCTAGCAGAGCGCGACGGTAGCGGACTACACTCCGCCGCGCAGGGAGAAATCAAGGGATAGGCGCAGGGCCGCCCCTCGGCGCAGCGTTTGCTGCAGCTCCTCCGGCACGTAATCCTGCCAGGGGGCGTCTTTGCCGACGGCGGCGATCCGCGCAGTCGCGATGGGCGGCCCGGTGGTCGGCAGGCCCAGGTGCTCCAGAATCTCCCTCACGACCTTCTTCTCGGTGATGAAGGCGAGCACGACCCGACGGCCGCCGCAAGGACAGAGAGGCACGTCCTAGCGGAAGACGCGCAGGAGAAGCTCCGCTCCGGGGATGCGCGTCCTGCCCGTCGGATTCGCACCGGAGTACAAGCCGCGAAATCGGTTCCTCACGTACGACGAGCTCGAGGCGCACCTCGGCGAAGGTACGGCACACCGCTTCTACGCGACTCTGTTCTTCACGCTGCTCAGGCGGGGCGAACTGTTCGCGCTGTCGCCCTGGTGGATCGATTGGCAGAAGCAGACGATCACGATCCCGCGCTCCGACACCAAGAGCGGCGAAGAGGAAACCGTCCCGCTTCATCCTCGGGCAGCGGAAGCGATGAAGGCGCAGATGTCTGCACGCGGTTCCATCGATCCCCGCAAGCCGATCTTCGGGGAGTTGGATCTCCGCCGGGCCTGGAAGTGGGCGCTGGCGAAGGCAGGGATCGAGCGCCAGGGACCGGGCGGTGTGCTCGTCACCCACCACAGCACCCGGCATACGGGCGCGACCATGCTGTCCGAAGGCGGGGACAGGGAGGCGCTGAAGAAGGCTGGTCGTTGGTCATCCGAAGTCGTGGACGACTACATCCACTGCGACCTGGAGCGGGCGAGGGCGCTGATGCTCTCGAAACTCTGAGCCGACACAGTACCCGACACAGTGGGCACCCAAATGCGATCTCTGACGCGGAGCAGAAAGCGGGATTGGCTGGCTAGATCCCGCGTAAGGAGTGGCTCCACGCGCCCGCCAGTGATCGAACATGGCAATTCGTGGCGCCGTTCCATGAGCTTCGCGGGCGTAAGGCCGCCCCATAGCCCCCGGTACAGGAGGACAGATCACTGGAGCACGTGAGCTCCTGTCGGGGAGGCTGAGCGGAAGAGGAATCCTGCTTCCTGTACACTCGAGCTCATGAAAACACCGGCCATTGTCGCGAGGCTCGTCTTGTTCACGGCGATCGCGTCGCTTGGAATCGCCTACCATCGCACCAGCCATGCGAGCGCGTTGCCTGCCTGTGACGCGCAAGCCATCGCCAAAGCGGGGCGCGGCTACGTCTGCACCGTGAAGACGAAGGGCAGCCCGGTCTCGTGGCGCGTCGAAGTCGTCGTGGTTTCGGGGAGTCGCACCTTCCGCGTCTTTCAGGACCAGAAGAGCGGGCTCTACGTGAGCGACGATCTGGGCAGGCACTCGCATGATTCGGTCATGAAGGAGTCCCTCTGCGCCTCACCGGATTACGCGGCTCAAAAGGGCAACCTGACTTCAGTCACCTGGCGCGTGCCGTCGGGTTATCCAAGGAAACTGAATGGCAAGAAGGGTTTCCCGGATCGCGACAGCGATTTTGTCGTGCTGGAGGAAGACGGGATTCGTGACGCGATTCCGGGCTTGACGACAAAATGGTTCACGTCGTCGTCCGAGGAAGACGGCGACAAATCCTTGTACTCTTCCTACGGGTATGACGGGGAGTTCGGCGCGGTGAACGCGGGCTGCAATGGGAATGGGAACGTCTCCTTGCGCTGCGTCGGGCAAGTGGCGCAATAGGCGATTGAAGCGTGGATCTTTGCAATCAGATCACGCGCGCCGGGTACTGGACGCAAGTGGACATGTGCTTCCGCCCACGCGGATCCCGGGGCTTTCTGCGGGGTCGCGATCCATCGCATCCGACGATATCGTCGCTGATGTAGCGGCCTCACGGCACGTTGCAACGCTGAGGCTTAAAAGCCTGCATAAGCGTACCGAAAGGAACCGGTTCGATACCGAATGGAGACCGAATTAGGCGATATGGTGGCAGTTCGTTACAGTAATCCGCATGAGAAGCGTTGTTGCTCCGAAACCCCGAGGTCGAGCTGGGCGCGGGAATCGCACCTAAGGGCCCGCAGCAGCGCGCCTGCCGGAATGTTGGCGTCAAGGCGCACGGTCTCCGTCCCCGCGCGCCCGTGGGCGCTATTGCCGCGCTGGGACGGGAGCTGGCGCGGTGAGGCCGATGAAGGGACGACCGGTCTTCGCGGACATTGCGGCCAGGCGGCTTTGGGGACCCGCGCACCTTCTTCGGTCGGCTCCTAGGCCAGGAGAAGAACCTCACCACCGCGGCGGTCGCGCGGATGAACCTGTTTCTCCACGGCATCGAGGACTTCGTCGTCGAGCGCGGCGACACGCTTCGCGTGCCGGTGTTCAGTGACCCCGGCTCGGGTGGGCTCGCCTCGTTCGACGTGGTCGTCGCCAATCCGCCGTTCTCGCTCGAGCAGTGGGGGCGCGAGATCTGGGAGAGCGATCCCTGGGGGCGCGCCTTCGCGGGCCTGCCCACGGATTCGAGCGGCGACTTCGCCTGGGTACAGCACATGGTCAAGTCCATGGCCGACCGGACCGGTCGCATGGCGGTCGTGCTGCCCCAGGGCGCGCTGTTCCGTGGCGGCGTCGAGGGCGACATCCGACGCTTCCTGCTCGAGAAGGATCTCGTCGAGGCGGTGATCGGTCTGGCGCCGAACCTCTTCTACGGCACCGGGCTGGCCGCGTGCGTGCTCGTGCTGCGCCGCCGCAAGGCCGCCAAGCGCCCAAGAAGGTGCTCGCCGTCGACGCATCGGCGCTCTTTCGGAAGGGCGCGCGCAGAAGTTCCTCGAGCCCGAGCACGGAAGCCAGATCCTCAAGTGGGTGGAGGGCTTCAAGGACGTGCCCGATCGCGCTCGCGTGGTCGGCCTGCAGGAGATCGAGAAGGAGGGCTGGACGCTCAACATCTCCCGCTACGTGGTGCCCCCGGTTGGCGAAGACATTCCGCCGCTCCACGAGGCGGTTGCCGCGTTCAAGCAGCACTCGGACGCTGCCACCAGGCCGAAGATCACCTGCGCCGCGTGATCAAGGAAGGTGGGTGGCTTTCGCGAACGCCCGCATCACGCAGCAGGAGCTCGAGGGCTACCTCTGGGGCGCGGCGACCATCCTGCGCGGCCTGGTCGATGCCGGCGACTACAAGCAGTTCGTCTTTCCGCTCCTCTTCTACAAGCGGCTCTCGGACGTCTGGGACGCGGACTTCGGCGACGCGATCGAGGAGACCGGCGACAAGAAGTACGCCCGCGCCACCGCGAACGATCGGTACGTGATCCCCGACGGCGCCCACTGGAACGAGGTGCGCGGCGTCGCCAAGGACGTCGGCGCGCTCTCCAGGAGGCACTCCGCGCCATCGAGGCCGCGAATCCGGGCCGATTCGACGGGATCTTCGGCGACGCCTCGTGGACCAACAAGGAGCGGCTGCCCGACGCCACGCTGAAGAACCTGCTGGAGCACTTCTTGTCGCGGTCGCTCTCGGTCGCGAGCGTGCCCGAGGACGAGCTCGGCAACGGTTACGAGTACCTGATCAAGAGATTCGCCGACGACAGCGGCCACACGGCGCAGGAGTTCTACACCAACCGGACGGTCGTCCATCTCATGGTCCGGATGCTAGAGCCCAAGCCCGGCGAGAGCATCTACGATCCCACCTGCGGCACGGGTGGCATGCTGATCTCGGCGCTCACTGAGGTCAAGCGCAAGGGCCGCGAGTACCGGACGCTGGGGCTCGTTCCAGCCGCGTCCACATAACCGCTCATTGCCCGCTCCCAGCGCTCGCCGCCATTCTGCGAATGACGGAAGCCCGCATTAGCCGACGAGGCGAAGACGCCACGGTGGCCGAGCAGGGCGAAGCCTTCGGAAAAGAAACCTTGGAATACGATCCCCATGTCCGGAGTGACGTCGCGCACGTGAGCCGTTTGCGCACGCGCGGAGGTAGCAAGCAATAGCGAGGCGATGACGACGCGAGATGGTTCGACTTTCATGTTTTCCCCCTTCGGTGCCGGGTCAGCTGGAGCCTTGGTGCCCGACGCGGCCTCACTCCTCGTCGTGGACTTCGATCACGCTCCGGGTGCCCAGGAAGATGTGGCCGGCATGCGCGGGATCGAAGGCGATCGCGCCACGTCCAGACGTCCGACCCGAACGCCGAAGAGCTTCACCCGTATCCGCAGCCGTCCAGCCGGCCACGCCGTCATCGCTTCGGAACAGCCCGCCGTTGACCATCCAGACGTACAAGCGGTGCGTGGCCGGTTCGATGTCGAGTGCCAGGACGCCTGCTCCCACCAGGCCAGAGTTGACCGCCTCGAATGTGACGCCGCCGTCGGATGAACGGAACACGCCTCCTGTCCTGTGACCCGCGTACACCACATTCGAGTCCAGAGGGTCCACCACGAGCGCGGAGAAGTTGCCCGACGTCAGGCCGGTGCCCTGAAGCGTCCGTCCGCCGTCCGTCGACTTGAGTACGCCGCGGTTGGCGGTCCAGTGTCCGATGTACACGACGTCGCCATTGCCCGGGTCGACCGCGAGCGAACCGAAGCGACCGGACGACGTCCGGGAGAAAGACAGCCCGCCGTCGACCGACCAGAGCAGACCCGTGAAGCCTCCCACCACGTAGACCTTGCCTGCGTCGCTGGGAGCGAACGCGACCCGAGCCGACGGGAAGATCAAGTTGGGGTCCGACCTGGTCCAGGAGGCGCCGCCGTCGGAAGTCCGGAACGTGCCGCCGATGGTCGCCAGGACATACACGTCGGGGTCCTCGGGAGACGCGGCGACGGCCGCGGGCTGGAAGACGGAGTCGTCCGGAAGCGTGGCGCCGGCGATTTCATATCGACCTGCCTGCGTCGAGCGGAACATGCCCGCCGAGTTGAACAGCGGCACGAGCAATCGGCCCGCGGCATCGAATGCGAGATCGCTGACCTGACCTCCCCGGTAGCCGTGCTCGATCGGAACGAAGGTCTCCGCCCCGTCGTCAGAGCGGAAGTTGCCGCGCGCAGTGTTGACGTAGAAGGTTCGCTCCGAGCCCTTGAGTTGGACACCGACAGAGCTGACACCGTTCGCCCCGAGCTGATCCGCGGGGAATCTTCCGAAGGGAACGAAGGTCTCGCCGCCGTCGTCGGAGCGGTACAGGCCTGCCGTTCCTGCAGCGGCGTACACGATCGAGCTGTCGAGTGGATCGAAGGAGAGATCATTCGCCAAAGCCGCGAGCACCACTTCGAACGTCACGCCGCCGTCGCTCGAGCGGTAGACGGCATCCGCAACCACGAAGAGCGTGCCGTCCGCTGTAGGCGAGGGGAAGACGGAGAACGGGAAGTCCGGAGCGGTGTCGAGCCGCGCGAAGTGAACGCCGCCATCGTGCGAGGCATAGAGACCTTGATACGTGCCGAAGTCCTGGATGTAGACCGTCGCGGGATCCGTCGGCGCCACGCTCATCTGGAACGCCTGGTCGAGGGGTGGCAGACCGCTGCCCACGACGGCAAAGCTCCTTCCTCCGTCGATCGACTTGACCAGTACGTTGGGATCGCCGTTGGACGCCAGTCCATAGACGATGTCCGGATCGCGCGGATCCACAGCGCACGCGGTCAACGCCGGGTTTGCGAGGGGCGCGAGCGCCACCCAGTCTCCCGCGAAATCGTCGCTTCGATAGAGCCCGTCTCCGGTAGCTGCATAGAGGATGCCGGGCGACGAGAGCGCCTGGCAGATCCCCGGGATCGACGCTTCCGCGCCCGAGGCATTCGTCATCCCGCGCATGCTCCGCTGCCAGCGCTCGCCCCTGCTGTTGGTGGTGAAGACGCCCCCGCGGCCGGAGTTCCCCAGCACCTCGCCAGGGCGGCGGAAGAGGAAGCTATTGAAAAGGATGCCCGCCTCGGGCCCGGCCTCCTTGGCTCCGGCATAAGCGGATGCAGCGCCAAAGCCAAGGCCCACCAAGATGAAGACGGAGAATCGCCACGAGGCAGTCATGCAAACCTCAAGGTCTACGGGAGAGAGGTAGTCAGGTTGGTCTCAAATCGCTCAGGCCACGATGGGTTCGAGGGCATACCTCGACGCCCCGGGCAGATGCAATCCGATTGTTGCTATACGTTTGAAACGACTTCAACTATGCAAGTTGAGTTGAGCGCGCCGCCGAGTCGTTGCACGAACGTCACCGCTATCGCTGCTGCTTAACACAGAGAGCGACCGAACGTTTGCCGGGTATCCGCGGATGAGGCGCACGGCGATTGGACGAAAGCAATATCCGACGCAACCACGAGGTCTCGTGCGCCAGCCGGCAGGGCCAGATTCTCAGCTACGACGCCGCGTGCCGGTCTAATATGGCTCGAATCTGTTGAGTTCCAAGCTGTCCTCTAAGGATTGGTTGTAGGCGAGAGCTAACCGCGGGAGCGGACAGACTCGTTAGCTCCAACTGCCCTACCTCGGCGCTTGGCGGCTGTCGGACGATTCCATAGAATTGAGCCCATGCCGGGAACCAGCGAGTGCTACAACACAGCGCGGGTTCCGCCACGTCTACTCGGATCTCGAACGACTGCTCATCGAGAGAGGATAGCAGTGCAGAATAAGGCGGCGTGGGCAGTTCTGGCGATGCTGATGGCGTGCGGCGAAAGCGGCACTGGGCTCCAGAACGGCACCAACCCTCCGCCCCAAGCCCCGCAAGCACACTTGACGGTGTCCGCCGCGAGGGTCGCCCCAGGCGACACCCTCACCGCCGACGCGAGCCTCTCAACAGGCGCCGGTCGATTGACATACACCTTCGATTGGGGAGACGGAGACTCGTCGAGCGGTTCGAAGCCCGTGGCGACGCACGTCTACGCTGCACGAGGCACTTTCACGGTCATGCTCACGGTGCTCAACAGCAGGGGCTCCGCAAGCGTCACGGCGCCGGTCGCGGTGTGGAGCGACGTAGCGCCGGTCGTCCGGCTCTCCTGGTCGAGCGGCGTGATGCCCAACGAACCGGTCATTGTTGACGCCGGCGCTTCGACTGCTGTGAACGGCCGGATCGTCTCCTACACCTTCGCCGTTCTGTACGGTGAAACGCGCGTGCAAGCTTCTCCTATCGCCACCTTTGCATTCGGGCGCCCCGGCACGTATTCCATATTCGTGACGGGGACCGACGAGGCTGGCGAGTCGGCAACGGCCGGAGTTGGCGTCATCGTCGGTCTGAAGGTCGCCCCCAAGACGCGAGTGCCGACCGAACCCGCATCTCTATTCCGCAGCGCCGCCCACTTCGCGCGCGACGGCGCCGGCACGCTCTATGCGATCTGGTTTGATGCAGGCGGTCTCGCCTTCAGCCGCTCGACGGACAACGGTCGGACGTTTGAGCCGCAGACCACCATCGTCGACGCCGGCGGTCCGTTCCAAGTGGCACCACTGGGCTCGGGGCTGGCCGTCAGCGACGGCGGAGTCGTGCACATTGCCTGGACTTGGAACGAGGGTGACTTCGGGTACGTGCTCTCGTTCGACGCCGGCGCGACGTTCACGCCAATCGAACTGTTCGATCCCGTGGACGGGTTCGTCTCGTACTCGCCCTCGATCGCTGTTAGCGGAGAAGACCGCGTCACCGTGTCTTGGGTACAAGCGGCGCCCGGACCGACGCTTCCAGCCTCCTCGCCGATCGCGACCTCTTCGAGCGGCGGACGAAGCTATGCCGTGGTGTCACAGCTGCCTGCCCCGGACTTCAGGAACTGCAATACTGTGCCGTCCATTCTTGGCTCGCTCCAGGCGAGGTCGAGGAGCCCGGGTGCGTTGGCATTCAGCGCCAGACAATCACCGCCGTAGCGCGTCGAACTGTCTCGCGTACGGCGTCGTCGGCATCCGCATCTGCGGCAGGGCGTGAAAAATAATAAGATGCCGGCCTCGTGAGCGTCACCATCCATCTGCCGACGGCGCTGCGGAAGTACTGCGGAGGTTCCGCCGACCTGCCGATCTCGGCAAGCACCATCCAGGCAGCGTTGCGGGAGCTCCAGAGCACGCAGCCCTCACTCTACGTGAACCTGTGCGACGAGACCGGCGCGGTGCGAAGGCACTTGAACGTGTTCGTCAATTCGGATCACATGCGCGACCGTGACGGGCTCGACACGGCGCTGAGGGACGGCGACGTGATCACGATCTTGGCCGCAGTCTCGGGAGGCTGACGTGGCGCAGAAAGTGGTTCTCACCATCGGAACGAAGAAGGGGCTCTTCGTCGCGCAGTCGTCGAAGTCGCGCGGCAAGTTCGACCTGCGGGGGCCGTTCGGGCGCGGCGTCCCGGTCTACGCGTCGCTCGTCGACACGCGCGGGAAGCGGCCGGTGATCTACGCCGGAAGCTGCAACCCGTTCTTCGGCATGAAGGTCCTCAAGTCGAACGACGTCGGCAAGACGTTCGAGGAGACGAAGTCCGCCCCCTCCTTTGCGAAGGAGGACGGGCGAGCGCTGGCCAACATCTGGTCGCTCGAGCCGGGGCCGGACGGCGAGATCTGGGCGGGCGTCGAGCCGGCGTCCTTGTTTCGCAGCTGGGACGGCGGCAACTCGTGGGAAATGGTCCCCGGCATCTCCAACCACGAGCACGCGCGCAAGTGGCAGCCAGGAGGGGGCGGCCTGTGCCTGCACACGATCCTCCGCGACGGCGAGCGCGTGCACATCGGCATCTCGACCGGCGGGCACTACCTGAGCGAGGACGGCGGAAGGACGTTCGCGGCGTCCAACAAGGGCATCGGCGTGGGCTTCGCGCCGGACGCTTTCCCCGAGTGGGGGCAGTGCGTCCACAAGATCGCCGGCCATCCGAAGGCGCCGGGGCGGTTCTACATCCAGAACCACGGCGGCGTTCCCGATCGCCCGGGGATCGGCGTCGTGCGCAGCGACGACCACGGACACACCTGGCGGTCGATCGCGGAGGGGCTGCCGTCGGACTTCGGCTTTCCGATCGTCGTGCATCCGCACGACCCCGACACGGTCTACGTGGTGCCGCTCGAGCCGATGTCGCGCACCTGCCCGGGCGGCAAGCCGGCGGTGTGGCAGAGCGAGAACGGCGGGAAGTCGTGGAAGAAGCTCGTCAAGGGTTTCCCCAAGGAGAAGACGTTCTTCACCGTCCTGCGCGACGCGATGGACATCGACGACCTGAAGGCGCCGGCGCTCTACTTCGGCACCACGACCGGTCAGCTCTGGATCGGCAAGGACGGCGGCGAGAAGTGGAAGTGCCTGTTCGAGGCGCTGCCGCCGATAAACAGCGTCAAAGTCAGTGTGGTCTAGGCCCGGCACCTTCGCTTATCGCAGCTGCGATTCTAAAGCCACGCGCTGACAGTACCGCCTATCAAGAGAACGGCTGTGTTGACTCGCTCTCGGCCTTCTCTCCCCGTGAGAGTTCTAAATCTGTGTCCTCCGGTGCACCGCAGGACACTCCCCCGTGTCCTCCGGTGCCCCGTTCCGTGTGCGAACACGCAGAGAATGCCGATCGACGAAGCTCGTTCGGCGCAAGCGCGCGGAGTTCAGGGCAGAAGCAGCGCGCGAGCGTACCCAGGTCCTGCGCTCCCTTGTGTTAAGCGCTGCGAGCCGATGTTCTACTAGACAAGAAGAGTGGCTCCCCGAGCTGGGTTCGAACCAGCGACCCACGGATTAACAGTCCGTTGCTCTGCCAGCTGAGCTATCGGGGAACAGGGCCGGCGAAGGCCGGCGTTTGTAGCCGCGCGCACCACCTCTGTCAAGGTACACTACTGCCGTGCAAGCGCTCCAGCCGGGCGATCCGATCGACGTCGTCGCGCCCTCCAGCGCGTTCGAGCGCGAGAAGTTCGAGCGCGGCATTCGCGCGCTCCGCCAGATCGGGCTGGTGCCCCGCTTCACCGACGCCATCTTCACCCGCACAGACTACCTCGCCGGCGACGATGCGCGACGCAAGCGCGAGCTCGAGGACGCCTTCCGCAGCGACGCCAAGGCGCTGATCCTCGCCCGCGGCGGCTACGGCGTCCTGCGCTTCGCCGCCGACCTGCGCTCCA
>WNFT01010720.1_pt1 | contig 10301 bp, 9 predicted proteins | sample 5400191 | NCBI WGS metagenome assembly WNFT01 (sample SAMN13153359, study PRJNA577476) | soil metagenome | isolation source: 80 cm saprolite under Madrone tree | place: USA:California | collected 2016-06-14 | reverse complement strand
CGTCCTGGAAGAGTTGCCGTGAGCGTCCTTGAACTGGTCCTCGTGATCCTGCTGCTGGCGGTCCTACTGGGGCTCGTGGCGGTCGTGATCCGCCGGCCGTCCGCCACCGGCCCGTCCGATGCGGTGCTCGCGGCGCTAGCCGACCTCGGTGCGCTCAAGTCCCATGTCGAAACGGTCAGCAATCAGCAGGGCGCCCTGAGCCAGTCACTGGGCATGCTGCAGGCTGCGGTGCAAGGGGTCGAAACCAAAGTTCTCGAGAGCTCGGCTGGCGTTCGCGAGGCGATCGGCAAGGATCTTTCCGATGCCCGCATCGTTGTGGAACGGCTCAAGGTCGATGGCGAGGAGCGGCGGCGCATGGAGGAAGACGTGCAGGCGTCGGCCCGCCGTATCGAGACGGTGCTCCTTGGCAGCCGCACCCGCGGCGCCGCCGGGGAAAACATTCTTCAGGATGCCTTCCGCCAGTTCCCCGCGGAGATGATCGACATGAACTTCCGCGTCAACGGCAAGGTGGTCGAGTACGCGCTCATCCTGGCCAACGGCAAGCGGCTGCCGATCGATAGCAAGTGGCCCTCCCCCGAGCTGATCGACCGGCTTGGCGAGGCCCTGCAAGACCCGGCCAAAGAAGCCGCGCTGGTCCAGGAAATCGAGCGCATCCTGCGGCTCAAGGTGCGCGATGTGCGGCAGTACATCGACCCCGCCGCCACCATTGGCTTCGCCGTGGCCGCGGTCCCCGATCCGGTCTTCAACGCTTGCCGGCGCGCGCACCTCGAGGCCTACCGGGAAGGGGTGATCCTGATGCCCTACAGCATGACCATTCCCTACGTCCTGGCGCTCTTCAGGCTGCACCTGCAGTACGCGCGCTCGATCGACCTCGAAAACCTCGAGGGCTACTTGCAGCAGATCGACGACAACGCAACCGCCCTCGACCGGCTGCTCGAGAACAGCATCGCCCGGGGTAGCACGATGATCCAGAACGCCTTCAACGATGCCAAGCGCAACGTGGGTCAGATGCGGGGCGCGCTGGCGGCGCTGCGTGCCGTCCCCCAGGCGTCGGTCGCACCGGAGCCAGCGGTCGACGAGATCGACGATGGGGAACTCACGCTGCTGTTGTCCCGGCGTTAAGCCAGGCCGGGCGTCCGGGCGAGGCGCATGACCAGCACGAGCAGGATAAGGATGCCCGCGCCGCCCAGGTACATCATGTTGCTTGGCTGGAAGCCGGGGTCATCGACCACCAGCTGGTCACTCGCCGTGGCGGTGCCGGCCTCATTGGTCACCTCGATCGAGTAGGACCCCTGGGCGAGGTTGTCGGGCAGTTTCACGAGCATGTGGTAGGTATCGGTCGCCTGCACCGTGATGGCGGGCCGCCCGCCGACCTGCACCGTAGACGCCGCGGTCAGGTGCTGGCCCAGGATCATGATGTTGGGCTGGATGGTTGGGTTCACCTTGGCCGGCGTGACCTGGTAGATCTGCGGCGGCAGGAGGGCGGTCTTGACCGGCACGGGCGCCGCCGGCTTGGGCGTCGGGGCTGGCCGTTTGACCGCGGCGTACGCCGGCAGGCTCGTCAGGGCGAGGGCGACCATCGTCAACCCACCGGCCGCCAGGCGTCGTGCCGCTGTCATGGAATAGACCTCTAGTACAGATAACGGCGCAGCTAGGACGTCAAAGATGGCGAGGCGGCCCATTCGGGCTGCGCAGACGGACGTAGTTGTAACCCGAGCCGAAACAACAGCCCCTGCCCGACGGGGGCAGGGGCTGTTGAGCTCGCGCTTTAGCGGTTGCCGCCTCCCGGCCAGGTCTGTTCCGGCGGGCGCTCGCCGATCTTGATCCGCTCCGTGCTGCCGCCGGACGTATCCGACTCGCTGCCCGGATCGCTGCCGAAGCCGCCATACGACGGCATGCTCGGCGGCTCCGCCGGCCGTGCCACCGGACGAGACGGTGCGCTAAACGGGCTGGCGGCAGGCTTGGGCGCGCTCGGTGCGGCCATCTTCGGGGCTGCGGCCGGCTTGGCCGCCGCCTTCGGGGCCGCCTTCGGGGCGGCCTTCGCGGCCGTGCTCTTCTTCGCAGCCGGGCGCTTGGCCGCCGCCTTCTTGGCGGCGGGGCGCTTGTGGCCGTCGACTTCTTGGCGGCGGAGCGCTTGGCCGTCGACTTCTTGGCGCTAGACCGCTTCGGTGTCGACTTCTTGGCTTTTGATTTCTTCTTCGCTGGCATTTCTCCTCCCTCGGATGCGCAATGATGGCTCGCGCGTTGGTTCAGGCGGATGAGGACCCGCTTCTGTTACCTGCGATTTATAGCATCGGCTCCCCGCAAAGACAAGCATTTCCCTCGCCGAATCGCTGCCTCAGTGTGCGTTCAGCCAGTTCAGCACGGTGGCGAAGAGCAGGTCGTGCTCGAGGTCGACCGTGATCGCGTGCCCCGACCGTTCGAACCAGATCAGCTGCTTGTCCATGGAGCCGATCCGCTCCAGGATATGCGGCGCATTGCCGACGTCGACTGTGCGGTCGCCGCGGCCGTGCATGATCAGCGCGGGGACCGGCACCTGCGGCAGTTCCCGATCGACGACCCGAAGCAAATGCATCAGGCTCTCGATGCAGACCGTCGGCCGCCGGGCGTAACTGTGCAGCAAGCGAACGGCCGTTGGATCGCCCAGGTCGGGCTCGTCGCCCGGAACGTGCCATCGCACCGCGTACTTGAGCCCGCGAATGATCTTGATCCGCCAATCGCGGAAGTAGGCAGGGGACGCCATGGCGCCCATCGTGATCACGCCCTTGACCTCTGGATGGGTGGCGGCCAGGTGCAGCGCCAGGGTGGCGCCCAGGGACTGTCCGCAGACGAACACATCTTCGCAGTCGCGACGCAGCGCGGCCAAGGCCTCCTCCGCCGAGCGGACCCAGTCGGGCCAGCGAGTCGCGGCCATGGCCTCCGGCGTCAGCCCGTGACCGGCCAGTAACGGTCCCATGACGTCGTAGCCGCCGACGGCCAGAAACTCGCCCAGTCCCCGCATCTCCGGCGGCGTCCCGGCGAAGCCATGGATTAGCAAGCAACCGCGGACCCCGCCGCGCATCCGGAATGGCTGCAATTGCTCCGGCTTGGCGGGGCTGCTCCAGACGGATTGAGTACGAATGGCCATCAAGTTCGCAGTCTATCGGCCCGCAAGTTCACAACAGCGCTCCCGGTTATACGAGCCGGGGCGAGGTTTCGCCGTCGGTCCTTAAATGGGCGACTGAACCTGGGGGTGAAAAGGCGCATGGCGATTGTCGGGTGGCTCGTCGCGTTGTTGCTGGGCATCGGCTTTGCGCTGTTCTCGGTCGGAAACCAGCAGGCGGCGACGATCAACGGGTTCGGGGCGACCTATCGGGACATCCCCACCTGGGTCGTGATGCTCGCCTCGGCCAGCATCGGCGCCCTGATCGTCATCGTCATCAGCCTGGTCGAACGCGTGCGCTGGTTTATGGCCGGCCGCTTCACCAAGAAAGTGCTCGCCGAGCACAAGAAGATGATCGTGCAGCGAGACAACCGCATCAGCGAGCTCGAGCAGGAAGTGCTCCGGCTTCGAGGGGCCGCCTGAGCCGACCATGACCCTCAAGGCCTGCCCGCAGTGCGGGTACCGCTATAACGCGCCCGAGAACCAGACATGCGGCAAGTGCAAGGGGTGGCTTGGCGGCGTCGCGGCAGCCACCGCGGTGGCGCCGCCACCGCGCCGATCGCTCATCCCGAGCAGCATCCCGGAGTATGCCTGCTACCTGGCCGTCCCAGTCGGGGCGCTTCTGGGGTTCCCGAATCCCATCGGCGCCGCCTTCGGGCTGCTGACGGCCACTCTGCTGATCAAGGTCGTGCGGCTCGACATGGAGCGGTTCTCCAAGGGGCTGCTAATCGGGATCGTGATCGCGGGCGTCTTCTTCGTCTACCTGGTCTTCCTGCTGGTCTTCGGCTTCATCTTCAACCTGCTTGAACCCGTCCTTCAACCGCTCGTAGGGCGCATCTTCAAGCACTAGGGCAGGCCGCCCCGCCGTGAGGCGCCCGCCGGTCCACGCCGTGCTGGTGCTGCTGCTGGTGATCAGCGCCGTGCCCGCGATCCTTGGATCAGGCCCGACCCATCGGTCGATGGCGGTGGCCGTCGTGACGCCATCGCCGCCCCCATCCGCCTCGCCGACGCTGGCAACAACGCCCGCTCCGACGGTGGACCCGCGGCCGGCACCGCTGTCGCTCGACATGGCGGTCGGCCAGATGATGGCGGCCAGCTTCGGGGGACCGAGCGTCACCGACGGCCTGCGGCACCTGATCCTGGACCAGAAGGTCGGAACCGTACTGATCTTCGGCGATAACTTCACCGACGCGACATCGCTCGGACGGCTTACAGCCGAGCTGCAGGCTCTCGGACGTGAGGCCGGCCTGCCGGCGCCGCTGCTGGTCGCGGTTGATGAGGAGGGCGGTCGCGTGATGCGGGTTCACGACGGTGTCGCCGCGCTCCCTTCGCAGCTCGAGGTCGGCGCGGGCGGCCCCCGGGCCGTGCGCCAGGCGGTGGCGAACACCGCTGCCGGCCTGCACACGTTGGGCATCCAGCTCGACCTCGCGCCGGTCGCCGACCTGCGCACCAACCCGGCCGACGGGGTGATCGGGGATCGCTCCTACGGCGGAGATGCGTCCGTTGTCGGGCCGCTGGTGGCGGCGGCCGTCACCGGGCTGCACGACGGCGGGGTCGGTGCAACGCTCAAGCACTTTCCCGGCCTCGGTGGTGCCGCCGGCGATCCGCACTCCGCGATGCCGACCGACGGCGAGAGCCTGGACCAATGGATGGCGACGCAGGCGCGCAGCTTCCAGGCCGGCATCGATGCCGGTGCTGACGCCGTGATGACCACGGCGGTGGTGGTCCCGGGCCTCGACCCCACGGGGACGCCGGCCGTCTTCTCGCGGACCATCGTGACCGGACTGCTCCGTGATCGCCTGAACTTCGAGGGTGTGATCGTCACGGACGGCCTGGGAATGGGTGGGATCACGACGCTCTACGGGCTTCCCGACGCGACCGTCGCGGCCGTCCGCGCCGGCAATGACCTGGTGTTGCTCAACAGCGCCGATGCGGCGTACCAGGCCTCCGCCATCGAGTCGGTCAAACAACAGGTCCGTGCCGGAGTCATCCCGATGGACCAGGTCCAAGCGTCCGCCGCGCGGGTGATCGCGCTGCGCGCTCGCTGGCCGCGCTGGGCGCCCTCATTGATGGACGTGTCGTCAACCGAGCCCGTCATCGATCTGGCCTTGAGCCGCCGCTGACGGTCAGCGGCCCAAGCGGTCGATGACTTTGGCCATGCTCTCGAGGTCTTTCTCGAAGACAGTGATGTAGCTGAGGCCGAAGCGTTCGCAACGCTGCTCGAGGGTCTCGGCAATCTGACCGACCGACCCGATCAGCACCAGCGGCGTTTCGAACACATGGTCGACCTCCATCGTGTACTCCTTGGCCAGCGGTGCCGCCGCTTCGCGCGGATGATCCGTGATCACGATCGTTTGCACCAGGGTATTTAGTTCGATGGTTGAAAAACGACCGCCGGCGGCCTCTCGAATCCAGGCCAGCTTGCGCGTGAACGCCTCTGGGCTGGCGTCCGCGTCTTCGAGGCCGGAGCCATCGCGGCGGGACCGGGGCATGATGCTGATGATGTCGGCCTCTTTCGCGGCCAGCGTGAGCAGTCGCTGGCCACCGCCGCCGATCAGAACCGGCGGATGGGGTTCCTGCTTCGGCTTCGCGCTTCCGGTCAACGCGGTGAGGCGGTAGAATCGACCCTCGTACGTCAGGGGCGCCGCGCTGAAGAGGCCCTTGACGATCTGCAGCGCCTCCGCCAATCGCTCGACCCGCGTGGCGCCCTCATCGAACGGAAAGCCGGCGGCATCGTACTCGCTCTTCAGCCAACCGGCCCCCAGACCCAACTCGAATCGACCGTCCGTGAGCAGGTCGATCGACGCGACTTCCTGAGCCAGCAACGCCGGGTGGCGGAAGTCGTTGTCATACACGAGGCTGCCGACCCGCAGCTGGGAAGTGGCCTCGGCGGCCAGCACGAGCGCCGGCGCCAGGGCGAACCTCACCCCGAAGTGGTCGGGCATGACCAGCGTGTGAAACCCAAGGGCTTCGACGTGCCGCGCGAATGCCATCCACTCCGTCTTCGGTCGCGCCCGGCTTGCGCTCAGGCCAAACCGAAACGGTCGCTGCGTCAGTGCGCGCTCCCCTGGATCACTCCCCCGCTGGGGGAGGGTACGATGGGGGCCGCCTGCGGACGTACCAGCCAGTTCAGGGCGTTGACGTAGGCGTTGGCGGCCGCCTCGACGACGTCCAGCGCGGCGGCCCGCCCGACCACGACCTGCGATCCCTGACTGAGAGTCACGACGGCCTCGCCGAGCGCGTCGCTTCCCTGGGTGGCGGCCGCCAGGCTGAAGTCCTCGAGCTCCGCCGGCACGCCGGTGACCTGCTGGATGGCGCGGAAAACCGCATCGAGCGTGCCGTTGCCGCTGGCACGACCCGACTTCACGGTGCCCTCGTCGCTCAGGGCAACCTCGGCGCTGGCCGACACGCCGCTCTGCGCGTTGACCTGCACGTCGTTCAGGGCGAACCGGCCAGGCGTGGCCCGCCCGAGGGCCTCCTCGACGGCGAGCTTCAGGTCTTCGGCATAGAGCACGCGTTTGCGCTCGGCCAGGCTGAGGACGAGCGAGTACACCGGGCCGAGCTGCTGCTCATCCAACTGGATGCCCATCGAGGCCAGCTCCTCGGCGAGGCGCCGCCGCCCCGCGCTGGTGCCGACCTGGCCGAGTTGCGGCGCGTAGCCGATGTCCGCCGGGTCGATGAAGGCCGGAACCAGGGACTTGGGCCGCCGCGGCGGGCTGAACACCGTGGTCGGGAAGGCCGCGCGAACGTCGTCGATCCAGCGCTCCCAGCCGGAGTAGTCCATGGTCGCCAGCATGGCGACATACGCGTCGAACCGAACCAGCAGCGCCGCCGGCTGGTCGTGATGTTTGATGATGAGCGTCGTGCCGCTTTCCTCCAACGCCTTGAGGATCGCGTCGAGGTTGCGCGCGAGTTCGGGAGCGGAAATGACTTTGAGCACGACGCCATGGTAGACCCGGCTCTTCGCGATGGTCAAACACAATCGATGAGCAGGTCGACGATTTCGGCGATCGCAAGACGCGCAGCCATCGCAGTGATTTTGCTGGCGACCGCGGCCTGTCAGCAAGGGTCGGTCGCGCCGTCGGTCTCGCCCACGACGACACCGAGCCCGAAGGCGTCCGCCCTGGCCGCGTGTCCCGCTGCCTCAGCCGCGCCCGGTCCGCAGGTGCTGCTGCAAAAGCAGCCGGCGCCCGATGACCTCGCGTTCGACAACGACGGGCGGCTGCTCTTTAGCGATATCAAGACGGGCGCCGTCTCGGCGCTGAATGCCGACAGATCGGTCGAGCGCATCGCCGGTGGGATGTCGGCGCCGGAAGGAATCGCGGTGCAAGCCGACGGGCGCATCCTGGTCGCCGAGCAGGGACGCAACCGCGTCGTGGCGATCGATCCACAGACGCACGCAGTCACCCAGTGGCACGCGTTTCCGAATCGGACCGGCCGCGACGGGATCGATGGCATTGGCCCCGTGCTCCCTGGTCTGGATTCCACGGGCAATCTCCTCCCGACGGCGGACAACGTGATCGTGCCGGATAGTCCAAACGGCATCGTGTGGCGTGTGAGCCCCGACGGTAAGACCGCAACGCAGATCGCGAGCGGAATGGTGCGTCCGGTGGGGGCCGCTATCGATTCGTCGGGGCGCATCTTCGTTGCCGACGAGGGCGGCGCGCTCTGGGTTCTTGCCCCTGCCAAGCTTCGCTTCGCGACCTTGCCGACGCCCGATGACGTGCTCGTCGGTCGGAGCGGGCACATCTTCGTCAACACGCTCGGCGACAACGCCATCCACGAGCTCGACGGCCAGGGGCATCAGGTCGGCGTCATCACAGGCATCCAGCAGCCACAAGGAATCGCGCTCGATTACGCCGATAACCTGTACTACACCGAGTTCAACACGGGTCGCATCGACCGGGTGGTTCGGACTTTCACCCTCGATCCGCCGAAGGTGACGCGCACCGCTCGAGGCACCTATGTCATCTGCCCGGTTGTTCGTCGTGCCTCCGGCTTCAATGCCCGGCTGGGCCTTCAGACCGGCTCGAGCACAAAGACAGCAATCCTCCAATTAGTCCAGCCCGGCACCGATTCATCGGGGGCGCTCGAGGTTCAGACGCCTGAGCCTTCGATCACCATCACCATTAGCGACGGCGGCCTTCTTTCGCAATCGCAGACGGTGTCACTGTCGCCGTGACTATTCATTCCCCTTGATCGAGGCCAGCGGCACCAACTCGTGCTCGATCGTCGCCAGGCCCGCGCGGGTGACCGCCTCGACCACCTCGCGCGACGATTTGTAGACGTCCCTCGACTCGTCGATGGGGACCATGCCATCGATGTTCACGATGATGCCCGCCTCTCGATATGCCGCATTGACTTCGTCTTGTTTTAGGGTTTTCTTGGCGGCATTGCGTGACATCCGGCGCCCGGAGCCATGGTTGACGCTGTAGCCGCTGACGTGGGCCCGCTCCGCCGCCCGGAGGATGAAGCTCGAATCGCGGTTACTCCCCGGGATAAGGATCGGATGCCCGGCTTGCGGGTCGTCGTAGCCGGCCGGGAACGCACGCGTGGCGCCTTTACGGTGGACGTGGACCCAGCCGAACTCGGGATGGTGTTCCCGCTGCACGAGGTTGTGGCTGATTTCGTAGACGAGCGACAGCGGCTGGCCGAACACGTCCTCAAAGGCAGCGGCGATCTGCTCGAACATCGCGAGCCGGTTCACGATGGCGAAGTTGCCGCCGGCCGCCACCGCGTTGAGATAGTCGCGATAGTGCGCCGACTCGGGCGTGAAGTAGCCAAGGTCGAGCGCCTTGATGGCCGGGTTCTCCGCTTTCGCGAGGTGGAAATAGTTCGTCGCCAGGCCATGGCCGAAGCCGCGGCTGCCGGAGTGCAGCTGGACGTAGAGGGTATCGCTCCCCAGGTTGCCCTGCAGCTCGATGAAGTGATTGCCGCCGCCGAGCGTGCCGAGCTGCGGCACGCCGCGCTCCGGTCGCCCAGGACCACCCCACGGCGGCTGCCACGCGTCATCGACGGGAAGGCGGTCCCGTTCAGTCCGCGTCCGGTCCACGCGCTCGCCATAGTGCTGCGCATAGTAAGCGGCGCCGCCACGGATAATCGCCTCGAACTGGTTCTGCGTCAGGTTTTTGAGGCGCGTGCGGCTGACCTTGCCTGGTCCAAGTGCGACTCGGCGTGTGACCTCCCGATTGAAGCGCAGCCGGCTCTCCGGCGTCGCCGCGCTTACCGGTACGTCACTCGAGGCGCTCATCATTCCGCAGTTGTGCACGAAGACGCCGGCTTCGAGAGCAAAGTTGCCGTACTCAGGCACCTTCAGGCAATAGACATCCTCATGACGCTCGAGAACCTGGACCGAAAAGACCTTGTGATTAAAGCCATGTCGCGATCGCCGGTGATTGCTGATTCCAAATCCGCCAGCGACCGACTCGCCGCAGGACTCGCAGATGTATGTTCGATGCGCTACCTCAGACGACTTTGCTCGACCTCGGTCACTCTGGTTGTAGGCAATGAGGAACTCTTTTCCGCGTGCGCCGTTGCCCGCAACCGACTCCTTGAAGTGTTCCGGTCGCTCGCGCATGTAGCGCTCGATGTTGGCAGTGCCCCGAAGTGCGAAATAAATGCGGCAGTCTTGCGTGCGGGCCTTTCGCGCGATCGCTGCCAGCCGGGCCGGTTCCAATTTGTCACGGTGGCGCGCGATGTTGTGTCGCCCGTTCTGATGGTGATACCGGATGACGGTGCGCTGTCCGGGAAGCGATGGAATCTGTCCCAGTAATCCTTGGCGGGCCAGGATCCAATGGACCGTCTGCCAGGTACCGGTCGCGGGGTGTTTGACCAGGCGGTAACCATCGCGGGCGTACCGGTTGTAAAAAGGCATGAGGGAGGTGGCGGGTGAGAGTGATGCTGCTTCACGCCAACTGCCGTCGCGAAGCATGAATTGGTGGTCGGGCGTGCAATCAATCGTCGCACCATCGTCGAGGGTCACACGAAGGAGGGCAGCCGCACGACGGGTCAGCTGCGCGGTGGCTTTGGCTGCGACAATCCGCTGCTCTGCCGTGAGGGAAAAGATCCAGTGCTCGCCACCGGTTTCAGCCAACTCCCGGAGAGTCTTTGGCCCACCAACGGTCGGAACTCGTGTGTCTCCAGTGAAGCAGCCAATGTC
>WNFT01006494.1_pt1 | contig 10301 bp, 10 predicted proteins | sample 5400191 | NCBI WGS metagenome assembly WNFT01 (sample SAMN13153359, study PRJNA577476) | soil metagenome | isolation source: 80 cm saprolite under Madrone tree | place: USA:California | collected 2016-06-14 | reverse complement strand
ACCCCCGCCGGTCAGCAAGGAGCTCCAGGCCAAAATCCGCACCATGGGCTTAACGGCATTTTACAGCCAGAGTTCGGCCCAGACGAAAGCGGAGCTTGCGCCGGTGCTCGAGGAGATGCAGCGAGTGATGGAAAGCGGGAGACCCTTTCGCGGCAGATGAGGCAAAAAGAGCGAATCCCGAATACCGAAATCCGAAAGAAATCCGAATGACGAATGACGGAGGTGCGGTGTCCAGGACCACAATGGGCGCAATACGCGTTGGCTCGGCATTTACATTGATCGAACTACTTGTGGTCATCGCGATCGTGGGGATCTTGGCGGCACTATTGCTGCCGGCGCTGGCACGGGCGAAAGAAGCGGGCCGCGCCACGGTATGCCTGAGTAATTTGCGCCAGGCGGGTTTCGCGCTGCAACTTTACGTCCAGGAAAATAATAATCGGCTGCCATTCATGCGGGACAAGTCTTTGACGACGACAAACGAGTTGCCCGGCCCCGACCAGGCGTTGTCGAATCACCTAGGCAACTTAAACGTTCTAAGGTGCCCATCGGACCGCCAACAACTGTTTGAAAGAACAGGTTGTAGTTATTCCTGGAATAACTTGCTGAACGGCCAGGATGCCGACCACCTTCAAGTCATGGGCATGAAATTCGATCCCCACCAAATCCCGCTCATGTTCGACAAGGAACAATTCCACGCAGCCCGCGGCGCGGCCAAGGCCAGGAATTTTCTCTATGCCGATGGACATATTAAGAACCTGCTGGCGATCGAAGGGACGATCCAGGAATGATCGATCTTCGCGATGTGCAAAAGTGTTTCGGCGACAATGTCGCCGTTGAGAATCTATCGCTCCAGGTTCCCGCCGGAGAGATTTACGGTTTGCTCGGCCACAATGGCGCTGGAAAAAGCACCGCCATCGGTATGATGCTTGGCCAGGTATGGCCCACGAGGGGCAAGATCGCGATTTGCGGGTATGATGTGACGGCACAACGCCGAAATGCGCTTCAGAAGGTCGGCGCGATTTTTGAAAGCCCTGCCTTTTATGATTATTTGAGCGGACTGGCTAATCTGGAAATTCTGAGTTCTTACACCGCCCGAACTCCGCGTGCCCGCATTCAGGAAGTGATTGATTGGGTCGGGCTCACGGGGCGCGAGCGCTCGAGGGTCCGCACCTATTCCCACGGCATGAGGGCGCGGCTGGCGCTGGCGCAAGCCCTATTGCCGCAACCGCAATTGCTCATCCTGGATGAACCAAGTGACGGACTTGATCCAGAAGGCATCCACGAGATGCGCCTGACCATCCAGCGTCTCCATCGCGAATTGGGCCTCACCATTTTGCTTTCGTCGCATTTTCTCAGTGAGGTTGAACAACTGTGTACCAGAATCGCTGTGTTGAATCGCGGCCGCAAAGTTTTCGAGGGAACTCTGGCTGAGACCAAGAAGCGGGAGCAATGGGTGCGGGTCAGGACCAGTGAATTCACAGCCGCCGCGAGCGCTTTGCGACAGGCGGGGCTCATCACTGACGGAAGAGATGGCCAATTCATCGCATTGAAAGAAGGGATTGGCACTGATCAAGTGGTCCGATTCCTGGTCGAACAAGGCATGCCGGTTTATGAAATCGCGCATGAGCAAGAGACGCTGGAAGGATTTTATCTGAGCCTGATGAATGAGCAGAATTCAAAACCAGCACCAAAACCGGATGTAAGCGAGCTTAAAACGGAGTTGAGGAATAACGGATGAGCCAGCAGGTAAGCGTGCTCAGCTTTGTGCCGCTTTTAGTGATTAAGATGGGCCATGCCCTTGCTGCTTTACCACCAGGCTCTGGTGAGGCTGACCGGCAGGTCGATTTGGGAAGGGCCATAGTTCTTAGGGAAACGAAAAAGTGAAACATGGCCCTCACCCCACATCAGGTTCCATCCACGCTGGCCGCGGTTATTATGCCAGATGCTTCTGTCCTTGGCTGCCGCGTTGACGGCGCCATCGCCCGCGTCGCGTGAGCCGTGCCACGGCCAAGCTCCTTGAATGATTTTGTTGGCGGGGCTGCGGGCGATCTCGCTCGTCTTAATTGGCCTGCCATCCGGCGACCCCGGAGAAACTCTGCTATTGGCGGTGGTGTGTTTGACGCCGAACCAATCGACAGCCCACATGGGAAGGTAGCTGTTACCCCAAGCTGCGTAGCAGGAGGGCTTCGATTCGGCTGGCCAATAGGAATCGCCTCGATCGGAAGGACAGTGAAACGCCTCGGCGGCCCGGACGTAGGCATTCAAAGGCCGATTCGTCTCACCCGCCGTGTCATGGACGATGGGGACTGTTCGCACGTTCGTGCGAATGAAACCGCCGACAGTCGCCCAGTCTCCGTGAATCGGGAAAAAGTCGCGATTATCATCGGCATACATATGGTAACCGAGGTATTGTTGTTTTTGATTGGAGATGCATTTGATCGCCTGCGCTTTAACTTTGGCGCGGGCAAGCGCCGGCAGGAGGAGGCTGGCCAGTATTGCGATAATAGCAATCACCACCAGAAGTTCGATTAAAGTGAACCCGCGGCGATTGTTCATAGGATAATCATCATCTAACTCTGTACGTTCGTTCGCACAAGTGAAATGATTCAACGCCTAATGGTCAATCACTGGCAATCCCCCGATGCTCGACCGATTGGGTGTGCCGGCTGAGCGGGTGCGCCAAAGCTTTGATTGCTCTGGTTTTACGTCATCAAGTCGATGGACGGAAAGCTTGAAGCTTCAAGTCAAGAATCTCCGCTGTGTATCAACCCAATGTCTTGCAGAACCTCTCGATCCGCTCCAGTCCTTTCTCAATATTCGCCATGCTTGTGGCATAACTCAGCCGGATGTAATCGTCTGCTCCGAAAGCGATTCCAGGCACGGCAGCCACTTTTTCGGCATCCAGCAGCCGCGCGCAAAACTCGCTGGATTTCAATCCGGTCCTGGCGATGTTCGGGAACAGATAAAATGCCCCTTTCACATTCACGCACGAAAGGCCGGCAATGCGGTTGAGCTTTTCCCAGGCAAAGGTGCGCCGTTTATCGAACTCGGACAGCCAGATTTTGAGATGGTCCTGCGGCCCCGTCAGCGCGGCCACGGCGCCCTTTTGGGCAAATGAAGTCGGATTGCTTGTGCTGTGGCTCTGCACCGCATCGATCGCCTTGGCGATTGGCTCAGGCGCGGCGCACCAGCCCAGGCGCCAACCTGTCATACTCCAGGCCTTGGCAAAGCCGTGGACCACGATCGTGTGCTCCTGATGCGCTAGTGAGAAGCTAGCGACGCTCTTGTGTTCGGCGCCATCATAGAGCAGATGCTCATAAATCTCATCGCTCATAATGAGCACACCTTTTTCGACGCAAATGTCCCCCAGCGCTTTGATTTCCTCGGGTGTATAAACAGTCCCGGTTGGGTTGCTCGGTGAATTGAGAATGAACAAACGGGTCCGTGGTGTAATCGCCTTGCGCAATTGGTCGGGCGTGATCTTGAATTCCGTCTTGTCATTGGTTTCCACGATCACCGGTTTGGCGCCGGCGAGTTTCACCATTTCCGGATAACTCAACCAGTAAGGCGCTGGAATGATCACCTCGTCAGTTTCTTCGCAGGTTGCCAGAATCACGTTGTAGCAGGAATGCTTGCCGCCGCAGGAAACGATAATTTGCGACGGTTTGTAACTCAGACCGTTTTCGCGTTTGAACTTATCGGCGATGGCTTGGCGCAGTTCCGGGATGCCGCTGGCGGGAGTGTACTTCGTGAAGCCCTCGTTCAGCGCCTTGATGGCGGCGTCTTTAATGTGTTGCGGGGTGTCGAAATCCGGTTCGCCGGCGCCGAACCCGACGACGTCCTGCCCGTCGGCCTTCATTTGTTTGGCCTTCGAATCAATGGCCAACGTTAGAGAGGGCGACAAAGATGCTGCGCGGTGCGAAATCTTATAGTTCATATCGGCGCAGACAAATACTTGCTCGGGGTTCCGGGGGCAAGTCAGAACCGGCGCGGAGTCAGTCCTCGGGTCAGTCATCAATTAAGCTCCAACGTCCAACATCCAACATCCAGAGAAGATCCAAATCTCAAGGTCCAATTAACCAACAAGCATCGTGAGACGTTTTGGAGCTTGGATCTCGATGCTTCTCTGGATGTTGGATGTTGGTGCAGGACTGACCCCGACGCCCGCCGTCACTGAACCGGATACGGCAAAACTGCTGAAAAAGAAAGGGCACGCGATCGTGCGCCTCACTGCCAACTTTGGCGGTAGCCCTCCTGCATCCGCCGGTAGTCGGGCAGTTCTGCGTCCGGAACGCGCTGCGGGAGAATCCCCTGGTAAACCTTCGGCACGCGCCATTTCCAATGTTCGGCATGACCATCCGCGAAAGATAAATTGCAGCCTTGAGAGTGTCGGTTGGCCGGAATATCCCACCAAACTCGGGCGTCACCCCAGAACTGCAGGTTCGGCATTCCGAACGTGCAATCAAAAATCTCATCCTCGAGGACGTCAACGAAAACGAAGGTCTTGACCGGGTTAGGATCTTTAATGGCGGTGAATTTTTTGAAACTTGGATTGGCCCAACCCAGGGGATCCAATTCAGGCGCCCCGTTAATGCAGAGGCTCATATTGTAGCTGCGCCAGCGGAGTTGGGAGAGTTTGACACCGCCGAGGGTCGTGATGGTGGAGCGGTCGGCCGGACAATGGTAAATGCCCAACGAACTGTTGTAAGGGAAGAGCAAACCATTTTGGATGCCGGCCGGATCAACGTCATAAACATAATTGGTGCACCAGGAGGCAGCCGTCACGAAAGCACCACCCCCCAAGACGGCGATCGAGTTGTTCGGTGGCAGAAAATCCTCGTGGTCCACCGCGTAAAGGTGCCAACATGTCTCCAGTTGCTTGAGGTTGCTCAGACAACCAATGGTCAGGGCTTTTTCTTTGGCCCGGCTGAGTACAGGCAAGAGGAGAGCTGCGAGAATAGCGATGATAGCGATCACTACGAGCAATTCGATCAATGTAAAAGCGGCGGCTCGGCGGGGGGCGGTAGCGGGACTTGTCCGGAGAAAATTGCTGCTGCGGGAATGGGAAGAATCGATGTGCGGTTTCATTCCACTAGAGCAACTTTTGTAACCCAAATTAGCTGAAATAGCAAGCTTCTGCGACGCAGCCAAATTCGACATTTCAATTGGATTCTATCATTCCGACGTTTTCTTCAGTTTTTTTGCCAGATTATTCAGGCCCAGCGCGATTTGATCGGTTTCTTCGCGGGTCGCATCCGGAGTGAATACCAGCACTCCGTTGGCAATGTGTTTATTGATACTGGGCGCGGCCAGCCAGCGCCCTTTATTGAGCTTTTCGTCAGGCGGACTGGCGAATTGGCTAAAAATGGCAAAATGTTTGCCGGGGTTCCCACTCGAATACTGTTCGAGCAATAAGGTGCCTTCGTGATCGAATTGAAGCCGCAACGCAAAACCGCCAACCACTTCTATCACCTTTGCCTGGGTCACGTTGGCTTCGGTCAGAAACGGCGATTTTTGCACGTTGACCATGAACGGATGCTCCCGCCAAATCGGCACCAGCTCGGTGCGTTCTGTGGTCTCCCGGTTTACTTCGAGATGCACATGCAGCGTGCTGAATTGCTTTTTGCGTTTGGTTTCAGGGCTTTGGCATCCGCAGAGCAGCGCCAGCGCCATTGTAATGCGCAAATAGGTCTTGAATCGCGGACCAGCAATTACCATAGTGCATTAAACAATCGAAACGCCGTGCTAATGTAAAGACCCTTATGAGCAAGCAATCCAACAAGGTTGAAAAGCGAAAACGCCGGGTGGCCTATTTGAAACGGAAGAAAATCGCAGCTAAATCGAAAGCAGCCCCGCCGCCGGTGGCTAAGGCCGCATAGTCGTACTCGACTCAGAGTTTTAGCGATTCAATCTTCTTGATTCGGGATACAAGCAACTTTCGCTGAAATAACAGTTTGGTTTGGATCGCGCCCCTCAGCTTGATTCCCAGTCAGAATGGCTTAAGCTCCCATTAGGACCAACAGGAGAGGAGTACGTTATGCCAGTTAGAAAATTGAAAGAGTTTCTCGACCGCGAAAGAGTCAAGTATGTCAGCATTGTTCATTCAACCGCTTACACAGCGCAGGAAGTTGCCGCTTCAGCCCATATCACCGGCAAGGAACTGGCCAAAACTGTCATTGTCGAACTCGATGGCAAAATGGCTATGGCCGTATTGCCGGCGAACCGGAAAATAGTCCTGCAAGACTTGCGTGAAGTGACCGGCTGCGATGAGGTGAAGTTCGCCTCGGAAGAGGAATTCAAGAAGATGTTTCCGGACTGCGAGACCGGCGCCATGCCGCCGTTCGGCAACCTGTACGGAATGGAGGTCTATGTGGCGGAATCGCTCACGCGCAACGAGGAAATCGCATTTAACGCAGGTTCGCACACAGAAGCGATCAAGATGAGATATGAAGATTTTGAGCGCCTGGTTCACCCGCGCGTCGTGAGTTTTACAACTTAAGATGTCTGAAAATGGTAGCCGCCGAGGTAACGAGGCGGATGGTTGCGCGCGCTTGCCAGGAAATCCGCCTCGTTACTTTCGGCGGCTCGCCTTTCCGCCACGCATAACCGCAAGTATCCCGAATCGGGCGGAAATTGGAATAGGGCCTCTTCCCCATCGATACCACGGATTAGCCCCAAGCTTTCTTCTGCGCGCGGTAAACCAAAAACAGCTCTTGGCCAATACGCCTCAGTGATTTGAGGCGCAGTTGAGTGGCCTGCGCCAGTTCTCGCACACCAACCCCATCTGCCATGGTGGGTGCGTGGCGGCCGCCGAATACCACCGGACAGATCGTCTGATAGATTTCATCGACCAATCCGGCACGAAATAATCCGGCATTCACCTCCCCCCCTCCTTCACAAAGCAATCGCTTCACCTTCCATTTCTTATGCAACCACCTTAGAGCAGCGACAAAATCCAGCTCTCGCTCGCCGAAGACCCCGACTTCATCCGCCAACCCTCTGAGGCGGCGGAGGTTGGTCTGTGGCGCCCTCCCACAAGCCAAAACGATAATGGGGGAAAAGCGTCGGTGGAAAATTTCCGCGCCGGGACTTAAAGTAGCCGACCCGCTGACCACAACGCGCAAGTTGTATTCGGCCAAGCGGTTCTTGAGGCGCAAACGGCGATATTTTGCCGGGCCAGGACCCAGATTGACCGGAACCAAATCGACCGTCCGGGCGCCGGCCATCACTGCGTCAGCCCGCGCGCGGAGTTCCAGCAATAATCGTTGATCCCTTTGGCTGCTGAAAGCAACGAACCTCCGATTGGCAGGCGCCAGCTTGCCATCCGCGGTTGTGGCAACATTAACACAGACGAAGGGCAACATGGCCAAGCAGATATATCACGCTCTGCGCTGCCATGCGAGAGACAACCTTTAAGGAATGCTAGCCATGCGCCTGCGCCCTGGCTTTGGCTTCCTCATCCACAGCGCCGATGTCCGCGCAGAGTCTGCTCGCCGCTTCGGGATTTACCCATCTCACGAGCGCCAGAAAATTTACCAGCGTGGGACTGTCCGGCTTGGCGTTGAAGATATTCCTCAGACTGTTTACGACTTTTGTGTAAGAGGCCGCGTATTTTTCATGGATGAGGCGGCTCACATAGGTTTCCATCACTGGACGGGCAATGGAATCGGTGCTCCCGTCCGGACGATAGGGCAATTGACAAAAGACTCGTATGAGCGAAATGGGATCGGCCTCGATCAGAGTTATCCAACTCTGCTTGATCTCTTCGGCATCGTATTTTGCATTAAGCCGTTCGCGGATGGTCGCCGCGATAGTGGCCGCCTCGCTTCGCCGAGCGATCAGTTCCTTGACCTTGGCCCATGCCTGTTGGCGCTCGATTTCCGGCGGGACGGCTTCCTCAGCCTTGAGTTGCTCATCAAGTCCTTTCAAGTCCAGCGCCGCCGCCAAGCCTCGGCCCAGAGCATCAGCGTCCGGTTTGCGAATGCGGTCCGAGCGCATGATGCAGCGAACAAAGAGTCGTTGCATTTCCGGACGAATCAGCCGCAGGAAAGGCATTAAGGCCTCTGGTGGCGGCGTTTTTTGCGAGGGAACCAAGTGCTTGACGAAATCTGCTATTTCCTGGTCCAGTTCGGGGCCTGGCAATTTACCGGTGCGAAGCCGGAGGACGAACTTGAGGGTCCTTCCCGCGGCGCTGGCCTTTCCAACATTGTTGATGATCATCTGGCGATACTCGGGACTGATGACGAACGCAAGCAACCCTTCGGCCTGCACGATCAATTTCTCATGGAGGCTGTCCTGTGGCCCGGCGAGCACCAATTGTTCAACCAGGCTGGGCAATCGCTGCGCAAAAATCGCGTCCGGCGCCTCTGTGTTTTGATTATTATAAAAGTGCAACAAATCTAGGATGAATGACATTCTTAAGAATGCGTTCCTCTGAGAGCGCGCCTGCTCGCTCGCCCCTTTGCTTCGTTGGACCCGCTGGTGCAGTTTCAGCAAGTCCTGTCGCTTGTCCGGAATTAGGTTGGGATTTTGTTGGAACAAAGTCTCGAAATCGTTCTTGAAAGCCAGCGCGATCTCCTCCGGCTTTGGATTTGGGTTCAACTTCGGATCGGTGGTCATGTCATTAAAGAAGGTCAAAGCCTCGGCTCCAAATTCCTTCACCACGCGTTCCTTCGGCAAGTAGCCTTTCACAAAACAGCGATTGGCCCGAACGACCTGGGGTGAAAAAAACAATTCCGGCTGCGCGACCAGCGATTGCAACATTTCGGGTTCCAACGGTGATTCGGACTTTATTAATTCTTCGACGATTGGTTTCAAAGTGGCCAGCAGGTCACGTTTCGTTTGTTCCAATGTTTTCAAAACTTCCGGCTGTGGCAAATGCACATCGACCGTGCCCTTGACCAGTGCCGCAAGGTATTGACAAACATTGGTATTGTGTTCGACCAGTCTGCCCACGATTGCTCCAAGATCATTGAGCGGCAGCTTGCTGACCAGGTTCGTCATGATCAGGACCAGCTCATTATGTGATTTTTGCCGGTGGTCGATCACCCGCTCTAACAAGAAGCGCAGGGACTTGTTTTCTTGCTCCAGCGCCATTTTTTCTGCTTCCAGTTGCCCCACTCGCAACATCAGTTCATGCCATCCCTGCTGTATCTCTTCTATCGAGGGGGGCGCTGCGGCGGGATGCTCTGTTGCTGTCATGGGTATAGAATAATACAAGCCAAGCGCTTTTTGGAATGCAAAAGGAAGCGGTTTATGAATCGGCAACGATAGCCATCGCATTGCTGTGCTCGCGCACGCAACGACGCCTCACTGAACGATGCCGCTCGTGGACAACGCCTCACGCGGCGTGGTATTCCGGCGCCTCATTGAGGATCAACCAGTATGCGTGCAAGCGTTGGACCAGATTCAGCATCGCGGTAGCGTCGGGCGGTTTGATCAGGTAAGAATCGGCGCCCAGCTCGTAGGCTCGGCTAATGTAAGGATCATGATCCGTAATCATCTCTACTCCAATGTGCCGCAATCAGAGGATTGAGCAAGAAATGCGGTGTGGGGTTTTGAACCTATGAGAGGTTTTCCTTTGCGGACGCGTCCAGGTTCGTTCAGATTGCCGCACGGTCAGGAGCACCAATGCATGCCGGTCGCCACAGAAAAAAATAGTCAACACGCCCAGGCGCCAGCCGTCAAAAAGGCGCCCGCGGTTCAAGTCTCGCCTCGGCTGGCCGAAGCGGCACGACTCGAGCCAGCCGAGGTACTGCGCCTGATGGAAACTTCAGCGGAAGGGCTAAGCGCGGAAGTGGCCGGGGAGCGGCTGGAACAGTACGGGTTGAACGAAGTTGCGCGCGAAAAAAAGCAGAACTGGCTGCAACGCCTCTACCTGGCCGCGCGCAACCCGCTGGTGATTTTGCTCACCATTCTCGCCATCGTTTCATTCGCGGCCCCCCAGGGCGATTTTGTAACCGGCACCATCATGCTGGTCATGGTAGTGCTCGGGCTCTCTTTGCGCTTCATTCAGGAAACGCGCGCCGACACCGCCGCCGCCAAACTCAAAGCCATGATTAGCGTCACCGCCACTGTCGTGCGTGACGCCCAGCCTCGTGAGGTGCCTCTGCAGCAACTCGTGCCCGGGGACGTCGTAAAATTATGCGCCGGGGACATGATCCCCGGCGACGTGCGCCTGATTTCGGCCAAGGACCTGTTCGTCATCCAGGCCACGCTTACGGGCGAATCGATGCCGGTCGAAAAAACTGATGCCCGCGATCCACGCGAGAATGTCTCACCCATTGAGCACTCAAATATTT
>WNFT01006493.1_pt1 | contig 10301 bp, 7 predicted proteins | sample 5400191 | NCBI WGS metagenome assembly WNFT01 (sample SAMN13153359, study PRJNA577476) | soil metagenome | isolation source: 80 cm saprolite under Madrone tree | place: USA:California | collected 2016-06-14 | reverse complement strand
AGCTGGCGGAACTGGTTCGGACGAAGAAGGTTTCGTCCATCGCACTGACGGAAATGTACCTGGGACGGTTGAAAAAGAATGACCCGGCGCTGAAATTCGTGGTGACGCTGACCGAGGAGCGCGCGCGGGCTCAGGCGAAGAAGGCCGACGAAGAAATTGCAGCGGGGAAATATCGAGGGCCGCTGCACGGGCTGCCGTGGGGCGCCAAGGATCTGTTGTCGACAAAAGGGTATCGAACCACCTGGGGCGCGGGCGGATTCGAAACGCAGATCTTCGATGAAGATGCGACCGTGGTAAAGCGGTTGGACAAAGCCGGGGCGGTGCTGGTGGCGAAATTGACTTTGGGCGCGCTGGCACAGGGCGATGTCTGGTTTGGAGGCGTGACCCGCAATCCTTGGAATACGAATCAGGGCTCGAGCGGCTCGTCTGCTGGGCCTGCTTCGGCCACGGCAGCGGGATGTGTAGCGTTCGGCATCGGCTCGGAAACACTTGGCTCAATTTCCTCGCCTTCGACGCGCTGCGGCTGTACAGGCCTGCGGCCATCGTTCGGCCTCGTCCCGCGCACCGGAGCGATGGCGCTTTCCTGGAGCATGGACAAGCTCGGCCCCATCTGCCGTACGGTGGAAGATTGCGCGCTGGTCCTCCATGCGATTTACGGACCCGACGGCAGCGACCGCACCGTGCAACCGGCGGCTTTCAATTGGGACGCGAATCTCGATTGGCGAAAATTGCGCGTCGGTTATTTGAAGGCTGACTTCGAAAAAAAACCCGACGAGCAGCAAGAAACGGCGAAGGAGGAGCCGGCCGCGACGCCGGAAGAACTGAAAAAAGGGGAGGAGCGGAAGAAACGCCGGGAAGCGGCGCGAGCACGAGCGGAGTACGACAAAAAGTACAACGAGGCGGCCCTCGCGAAATTGAAAGAAATGGGCATGAAGCTCGTGCCGGTGGAGATGCCGAAATTTCCGTACGATGCCATGGTCGCGATGCTCACGGCGGAAGCTGCGGCGGTGTTTGATGATCTCACGCGCTCTGGGAAGGACAAGCTTTTGACGGCGCAGAAAGATTTTGACTGGCCAAACAGCTTCCGCTCCGCGCGATTCATTCCTGCGGTGGAATATATTCAAGCAGCGCGCGCTCGAAGGATGGCTATGGATGCTGTGGCGAAAGTATTCGAAGAATTCGATGTGATCGTGGCGCCAACCAGCAGCCAACAGCTCGTGATCACGAACTTGACTGGTCAGCCAGCTGTAATTTTGCCGAATGGATTCCGCGGGAGTGATGCGCCAAAGTCATCTTTCGAGGATCCAGGCGATTTCCGGAATTCGGGCGGACCAGGCACTCCGGTGAGTCTGACTTTCCTTGGAGGTTTGTATCGAGAAGCGGAGCTGCTGGCCTTCGCGCGCGCGTATCAAGAAGCTACCGGATTTCATGTGCAGCATCCTAAGCTCTAGAAATTTTCTATCCCAATCGTTTGCTGCCGAAAGTTTTCTGGAGTCAGAAGGAGCGGTGTGGCGACATGCAGCTCAGCTACATTCCTTTCTCCATGGGATAGCCCTTGCCGACCCAGTCGGTGGCAAAGTTCGTGGGGAGAACGAGCACGCGCAGGTTGTTGAACCCCATGTCTCGGAGAGCGGTGAATGCGGGGCGAATGTTGGGGCACTTTTCGAACGGACAGCAGCCGCAATAAATCACCAGATTCGTGGAGCGCGGTAAGCTGTCCGCCCATTTTTTAATCTCGCCCAGGCCTTGTTCCGTGGAGGCGCTCCCGTGAAATGAGGCTCCGGGAATGTGTCCCCCCGCGAAAAGAGTGCGGAAGCCCACGTAAACTATGGTCGGAGGAGTTCCATTTTTTTGAGCGAGCTCACCGGCTAAGTCCGCAGCCTGCAGAGCTTGCGAACTGGACCAAGGATCGGAAGATCTCTTTTCGTCGCCGCGGATTCCGCTGGCAGTGAAAACTGTTGCGGAAAGCCCGGCCAGAATCGGCAAGGCCAGGGCGAGAACAAATTTGACTCTGCGCGCACCACTCGCTGCGGACATGGAATGAATCCTCTGGAAAGCAACTCGATTGTATCCCCAAATTCAACGGACGCATTGCAACGAGTAAAGCTGCGCTCCTTCGCGCGTCCGGGAAATGCGCGGCTTACTTCTTGAATTCGAGGCGCGTGCGATGGAGCTTGTTCGCGGTGGTGCGCAATGTTTCGGGAATATTTTTGTTCGTGGTGAGACGCTTCAGGTCGATTGCGTTGAGAATCGGAAGCATGTGCAGGCTGACATCGATCGGCGTCTTGGGATTGTTGATGAGATTGCGCACGACCGTATAGTTCTTGCGGAAATTGCGGTTGTTGGCGATGAGTCGCAGGATTTCATCGGTGAGGCTGGACATTGAAGCAAACGCCTCGACTTCCTGATCCGTCAGCCGCGGAGACTGCAGTACGGCGCGCTGCACAACTTTGTTGCTGTCGCGTATTAGAGTACGCCGGGCGTCCGCGCCGCCCTTGATTGCGAATTGCACGCGCTGGGCCACGGTCATTTTCGCGAGGCGCTGGAGCAGCGTTTGCCGCCTCGCGGCATCGGGCTCCGCAGCGGCGGCGGCTTCGGCAAGGGCCGCTTCGTCCATCGGAGCGCCCGGGCCGTGAATCTCATGGAGCTGATTTTTTTGATCCACGGTCAGCGAAGTGGAATGCTCCAGCGCCGAAGCCAGCGCTGCTGATTCGCTGACGCGATCGAGTTCTTCCATCAGCGACTGGATGCCGATCGCCGAAAGATGCCGCACCACGGGAATGAGATATTCGGCGGGACAATTCTTGTTTTGCACCATGGCGTCACAGACGCCCGGCTTGTCCGCGAGATGTTTCGCGGCGTAGGAAAGCAATGCAGGCAACACGTGCTCGCGCCTGATGGCTTCCACGAACGATTCGATGGGCTGCGAAAGAATCGCGTCCTGCGCGCGCTCGGACACCATTTCGTCGGCGTCGCCCGCCAGCACCGCCAAAAGTTCCGCGCGATCCGCGGGAGCAAGATGCGCGCCGCCGGCGCAAACGGCTAACTTGCGCTCGCGCGTGGCGCGGCCGTGGCGCAAGTCCTCCATCAGTTCAGGGCTGAGTGGTTCCACCGGATGCCTGCCTCAAATCTTTCTGGCTAAGCACCATTGTACCGGAGGAGCCGGGCGCGCCAAGCGGCGGCATCGCCTGCCCGTTCAATTCCAGCAATACGGCCGAAGAGTCGCCCGCGGTCACTTCAAATTGCTGTTTGGCAGAGAAGTGGCGCGTCTCGCCGGCGGGCAGCTCGGTATCGAGCAAGAGCTTGCCGTCCGCCATGACGCGTACACGTGTGGTGGCAGAAGTGGAAACCGAAAGATCGAGCGAGGAATCCGCCGCTGTGGCGCCAGGGGAGGAACTATTTTGAGACGCCGCTGCGGGCGAAGAAGAAACCGCGGATTGTTTCGCGGCGCGATGCGCGGCGTAGCGGCGCCAGCCGTACCGGCCAGCGTAGAAAAGTGCAATCACAATCAAAAGGACGACGACTACCGCTGCCATGGGAAGCCATTTCGGAGGCGATGGGATTCGCTCTTCCGGTTTGGCGGGCTCGGCTAGCGCCTGGCCGCCACGAGCCATGTCGTATTCGCCGAGGAGCGATTCCTCATCGAGGCCGAGGTAACGCGCGATAGTGCGCACAAATCCGTGGCCGAACACGCCTCCGGGAAGCTTTTCCCAGTCTTCATTTTCGAGAGCCAGCAGGAAGCGGGTGCTGATGCGCGTGGCTTTGGTGAGCTCTTCCAAGGAAACTTCGCGCATCTCGCGCTCGCGCTTCAGGCGTTCGCCAAAATTTCCCCTGGCCATGAACGGGAACCTGTCCTTGATGATCCCAGTGCAACCGTGAAGAGGTTGACGAGGCGGGCGCTCGCAAAGAAACGGCGTGGGATCCCTGAACGGACTATAGGCGGGGCGGCAAGCTGCTGTCAAACAAAGAGGAAAGTGGTCAGTGGGTAGTGGACAGTGGTTAGTGAAGAGAGGAAGGGGGGACGGGATTGGGAGAGAAACGGAAAGGGCAGTGGGTAGGGATGAGTGAGTGGCAAGGGGAGGGCAATGAGTTTCAGAATGGGAATTGTTGGTATACACCCCGGTTGTTTTCGTATGAGTGGCAAATACAGGACTTACAGGTGACAAGTCTGTATGAGTGGCAAGTAAAGGACTTAAAGCAGTTATGTTTTCAGCGAATTGCGAGCGATTTGTATGAGTTCCAAACAAAGGACTTGCAGAGATTGGAGGGCGGGGGAAAAGAGGAATGGCGTCCAACGTGTGGCGAGTGAATCGCGGGCGAGGATTTTGATTGGCAAACACACAGGAGTATAGCACAAAAGTATAATGCGTGTCAATTACTATTTGCGTATCATTCGAACGGGCCCGTAAATCGTTGAAAGGGTTGCAGGTTGGCAGAGTTGAAATTGAAAATGGACATTGGGACCCGGAAGGCTGAACCCACCCGCCGGGGCATCGAAGGCGACCACCAAGTTTCAGATTGGGTGCCAATGACTCAGGTTGTGCGACCGCTGGCTGTCATCGATCGGCCTTCCAAAGAAACCTGCGCACGAGTTTCCGGCCTGGAACAAAGATTAAAATGACCGACCAAACAAGGAAAAGAAGTCCTTGAGCGATTCGGCCGACAGAAGTTCCCCATTGTCCCGGCCGGCGAATCGTCTCCAGCAATAAATATCCGCCCAAGGCCATTATAAATAGATTCAGAAGAAGTTCTATAGATACAAAATTCGCACTTCTTGGTGGAGATTCTGGTGTCCGGCGACGGTCAAACCATCGTCCAATCAAATACCAGAGGACAGCCACGCCAACCAAAAAAAACCATTCGTCTACGCCAAGTCCCAACATAACACTTGGTGCTTGGTCTGTCCGCCACGTTGAAAACCACGCCCCAAGGACCCGGAAGATAAGGGCCGGGGCGTTAATCCCGAAACAGACTAAAGTGACAGAAGGTAAAGCAACTTCGTGATAGTCAGGGCTTGTATACACTCGGTGTCCCCAGAACAGAAGGATCACTGCAAGGACCAGTTGCGTGATTGGCAGGACGAGTCTGAATTCTAATTTCCGCATGCGTGTGGACCTCCTCCCAGGACATTATCTTCCAAGTAATAGCTTATGGATAGAGTCGACTCGCCTAGGTCTATTCCGAGGGCACTCTTAAGTGAACGGCCGAGCAGGTTACCGTCATTCAGTCCGTAAAATCCGTGCAGTGCCTCGTGGAATAATGTGGCTTGGTTTAGAACTCCAGTGGGACTGGCGCCAGCTGACTTACATATAGTTGCGGGATCAAAAAAGACCATCATGCCCTTTCCGTGTTCCACCGGTGTCTCTGATATGGCATTGGGGGTATCCCTCGCAAAGAACTTGGAGACAGTTGTACTTTCGAGGTCGCAGGTCAATTGGTTCCAGAAACCTGATCCGCATAGCTTGTTCATGGGCATATTCGACCGCGTGCCGTCAAATAATCTTGGCTGTCGATTCAAGAATTTGGAAAACAAGAACTGATCACTCCCCAGCGCATCGCTTCCTAGTTTGTTGTTGCTGAATACGTATGTGACACATGCTGGACAAGAGCCTCCTATAAGAGATCTTAATGACTTCAGCGCATCCCAAATAGCCTCTCTTGGGCACGGCGTCTGGGCACCTGGGCAGCTCTGGAGCTGCGGAAACCATTCCTGCTGAACGGCTGCGCCATTCCCTGAGGCATTTCCGTTTGGCGATGGATCGATGCCGTTTTCCAGAAAATTGAGTGAGATAGAAGAAATTGGTCCGCGAATGGCCGCGAAGGTGTCCGCCAACGTGATGGCGGGAGGGGCCACGGAGTCAAGAGTGCCGGATCCAGTTCGATATGCCGCCGTCCACGAGAGCGTCGGGGGAGTCGCCATCTGACCAGTAATGATTCCGGCCCGGTCGAAAGTGACGAATTGCCCGGAATCGGACTCGGCGATGCCGCCGCTGTCAGAAGTCGCGTAAAACGACTGGTAGTTGGTGGGCCCGGTCCATTTAACGCTCCCGTCCCGATTAAAGCCGGAGAGATTTATCGTCGACCAGTCATCGGTGTTAATGGCGTTGCCGATAAAGGTTCCGTCTTGTGCCTGCAACACGGGGGCCGGCAAGGTATGACCCGTACTGTTAGTGATCCCTGTCGAGGTATCGGTCAGCTTGATGTCCCAGGTTATCGGGAAACAGCTCGAATTTTCATTATGACGAGAACATCCTCCCGGGTAAGTTAGGCTCCATGTAAAAAGAACTCCCGAGTCTGCGTTGGTTATGAGCGACTCGAAATCCCCGTTAGGAACAGGGTTAGACGAGCTGATATGCCCGTCCGGCACGAAGGCCCCGTACTCGAACCCAGTCCAGTCGCCAATGATGATTTTCTGCGCCGAGCCGTCGGTACCCACGCGTAGCAGGCGAAGATGCGAGTCTTCGTTTTCCTCGAGGTTGCAACTGGGCGGCCTGGTGCTTGCGTCATAGTAAGTTTCCTTGCGGACGCGTCCGACGTACTCATAGGGCATGTAAAAGTAGCCGTCTCCCGCGATGATTGAAGGGCCTACAATCGGAGGAGCATCGATCTGCCATCGGTTCAGTGGCGTACAATCCGACGTTGCGCTGGAGGTCCAGTGCTCCATCGAGACGTTAAACTTGGCGGCGCCGGTTTGAGAATCAATACCGACAACCGAATCTCCATCGACAACAAAAACTGTCCCGTCTGGGTGCACCGCAACAGGATGCTTTCCCCTGTAAGCATAACTGGTGCCGCCGGGGTTTACGAAGCTGTACGCGAAGACTTGTTGGCCATTCATTCCATCGAATCTCTTGACCGTGTCGGCCGCCGAAACGACGAGTCCACCTTGAAAGTCAGGCAACAATGTATTCCCGGCACCCACTGTGGCAGTCCAAGCGACGGTGCCGTCGCTGCGCACAGCCTGAACGTTTCCGGAGTTTTGTAGAAGGAAGATGTCAGCAACACCAGTATAGCTGGGAACCGCAGGTACCGCCTGGACGATGCCGGAGCCGTCGCCAGGGGAGGACCAAAGGACGTCGCCAGGCGAGAGTGCGGAGCCGGAAATGACAGTAACGTCGGCAGAGGAATCCCCAGCGGTGACGGTAATGTGGCCTGGAGCGATCGCGGTCAAGACGGGCGGGTCTTCGGTCGAAAGGCTGAGGACGGTGGTGTCGGTAGAGGTCCAGGTAAGACCGAGGATGGGGTGGCTGTGCGCATCCAAGGCTTGAATAGCCCCTGTCTCGCCAACGAACATGCTTATGACGCTGGGCACCAAAGAAGCGTTATTTGCGGAACCCACTGTTGGGACAACAAAGCGAAGGGAGCTGCTCGACACGCCGTTTTGCGTGATGCGAACGATTCCCGTCAGCGATTGTGACGCAACGTTAGCGACGATTCGTGTATCGCTCCAGCTCGCGACTAGTCCATTAGTGCTCCCCAACCATACGGCGCCCGCGCCCTGGGTTGTGCCGAAACCGGATCCGGCTATAGCAACCTGAGCCCCAGGCCTTGCAGAACTGGGTGTGACACTGTTGATTTGAGGAAGTCCGGTTGCGAACTGGAGAGAGTTACTCCAAACACCGTTCTGAAGAATCTGCACTGTTCCGGACGCTGAACCAGTGGCGACCGTGGCAGCTACCTGGGTGTCGCTCCAACTTACGACAAGTCCGTAGGCCGTCCCCAACCAAACTTTGCCATTCCCTTGCGCCGGGCCAAAGCCGGAGCCAGAGATGGGTCACCTGGGTCCCAGCTGCAGCGCTGGCGGGAGAGACGCTTGCTATCGTGGGCGTAATGACAGTGAAGTTTGTGGAATTCGAAGAGAGTCCGCCCTGAAGAATCTGTGCGGTTCCAGAGGAGGAACCTGAAGCGATGCTCGCGAGGACCTGAGTGTCGCTCCAACTGATGACGGAGCCATAAGCAGTGCCCAGCATTACGCTTCCACTGCCTTGGGTCGCTCCGAAGCCCGAGCCTAGGATCGTTATTTGAGTTCCGGCCACCCCGCTCGTGGGTGCCACACTCGTGACAGTTGGTGCGCCCACGCTAAAGTTCAGCGCATTCGACCAAACTCCGCTCTGAAAGACCTGAGCTGTTCCAGACGTGGAACCCGTGGCAACGTTCGCGACTACCGAACTGTCGCTCCAGCTTACGACGAGGCCGTTCGTGCTGCCGAGCAATACCCTGCCGCTCCCTTGCGTCGTCCCAAATCCGGAACCCGAGATCGTAACTTGGGTCCCGGCACCTCCGCTTGTCGGCGTTATGCTGGCAACGGTCGGCGTGTTCACTGTAAAGTAAAATACATTGGAAGAGACTCCGCCTTGCAGAACCTGTACGGTTCCGGACGTTGAGTTCAGGTCAACCACGGCTACGATTTGGGTATCGCTCCAACTCACGACTAGACCGTTGATGCTCCCGAGCAATACGCTGCCGCTACCTCGTGTCGCTCCAAAGCCCGTTCCAGAAATCTTTACCGGCGCACCGATCGCCGCGGATGCCGTCGACAAACTCGTGATGTTCGGCCCGGACCCAACCGTCAAGTTCACCGAGTTGGACCACACCCCGCCCTGCAAGACCTGGGCAACTCCAGAGTTTGATCCCGAAGCCGCGGTCGCCACGATCTGCGTGTCGCTCCAACTCACCAGCACCCCGTAGGTGCTGCCTAGCCACACGTTGCCGCTACCCTGGCTCGCACCAAAGCCCGTGCCCGTGATCGTCACCTGCGTCCCGGCTACCGCCGTCGTTGGCGTTGCGCTCGTGATGTTCGGCGTGCTCACAGTCAAGTTCACGGTGTTCGACCACACCCCGCCTTGCAAAACCTGGGCAACTCCAGATTTCGACCCCAAAGCCACATTGGCCACGACCTGCGTGTCACTCCAACTTACGGCCACGCCATAAGTGCTCCCCAGCCAGACATTTCCGCTGCCCTGGCTCGCTCCGAATCCTGTGCCGGTGATCATGATTTGCGTTCCCGCTATCGCCGTCGTGGGCGTTACGCTCGTGATGTTCGGCGTACTAACGGTCAGGTTCACCGTGTTCGACCACACGCCGCCTTGCAGCACTTGAGCTACACCGCTCTTGGAACCGGAAGCTACATTGGCCACGATCTGCGTGTCGCTCCAACTCACCAGCACTCCGTAGGTGCTCCCCAGCCACACGTTGCCGCTGCCCTGACTCGCACCGAAACCCGTGCCGGATATGGTGATTTGCCTCCCGGCCACCGCCGTCGCCGGCGAAACGCTAGAAATATTCGGAGTGATCACTGTGAAGTCCACGGCATTTGACCAAACACCGCCCTGCAACACTTGTGCCACGCCGGTCTTCGAGCCTGAGGCAACCGTAGCAACTACCTGCGCGTCGCTCCAACTCACCACCGCTCCATACGTACTCCCGAGCCAGACGTTGCCATTTCCTTGCGGGGAACCGAATCCAGAGCCTGTGATGACGATTTGATCGCCAGCGCGGGCAGTGGATAGCGATACAGAGCTAATCTGTGGCGAAGATTGCTGCGCAAGTGCTGGGGCAAACAGGCCGAGACAGAGGGTTGCTAAGGTAGCGAGAAGAATTTCACGCATCGGGACATCTCTAGTTTCTTGGCTGCCTTTGACAGCGCACACGGGGTGCACTTGGCTCGCCGGGTCGATTCGGTGAGTCAGGCAATTGTTGGTCCGACGAATGCTTCCGACCCAAAATATGAAAACGATATGCCGCATACGGTAGTTTTAAGAATCTTAAATGTCAAGTTTATTATCTCAATTTTATTAAAATTACTGCTCACTTCTTAGCCGAAGGAGCGGGGGGAGGTGCTGGGGCCCGTGAAAGCCCTCAGGTGAAAGGAGAGCCAGATTGTATCTGCGTGCCACTCCGCTCCCTCAACCGGCCCGCATGGCGGCAAGCGAGGATGGCAAGATAGCCACGCCTGTACCACGAGCGGGTTGCGTACCTTTTTACGAGGGGCCTATACTGGCGGAGATTCGCCGATGTGTGTTCGCTTTGGGCGAATCGACGTTGCGTTGCGGCTGCCGCGATGCGGTGGACCGCTTTGCGCGGGAAGCAGAGGAAGTGGCAGAGAATCTTCTCAGGGGACAGGTTCAAACCAGCGTGGAAGAAGTAAAGCCGTTCCCGGCCGTCGATCGCCGCCGCACTCCCGCGGTGCCGTTCGAGCAGCGCGAAAAGGGCGAGGTCGCCATTTTCCAGGAGTTGGGGAAGGCGCTGACGTCTTCGCTGCAGCTCGATCAAGTTCTCCGCACCATCATGGAAAAGATTGA
>WNFT01015527.1_pt1 | contig 10302 bp, 9 predicted proteins | sample 5400191 | NCBI WGS metagenome assembly WNFT01 (sample SAMN13153359, study PRJNA577476) | soil metagenome | isolation source: 80 cm saprolite under Madrone tree | place: USA:California | collected 2016-06-14 | reverse complement strand
GACGAGCTTCGTCCGGGTCGCGATCCTGCCGCGCGAGATCCGCGGCCGGACCTCCATCATGTACGTGGACCCGAACGACGCCGAGCGGGGCCGGCCGCGCACGTACACGGTGTACGCCGACGCGCCGATCGAGATCGCCTGACCCGCGGCGATCCTCGTCGAGGACCGGCGTCGCGAGGCCCTCGGCCTGAGACCCATCTTGACCAAGGGCCCGAGCGCGCGATAATGAATGCGCTGACTGAGGGCGATGGGGTTCGCCCGAAACCGCCTCCCTGATCGCGAGGCTGATGACCCCTACCGGCCGGGACGCTGGTAGGGGTTTTTTGTTCTCCCGCGGGCGAGGGAGAGCGCAGCATGTCGGCAGGAGAGAGGAACGGGTGGAGAATCTCCTGATCGCCGTGATCGCCGGTCTGCTCATTCTCCTCGCGAGCGTCGCCTCCGTCGAGCTGGGCATCTCGGTGGCGCTGATCGAGATCAGCCTCGGCGTCATCGCCGGGAACTTCCTTGGGCTTTCCAGTCCGCCGTGGATGGACTTCCTCGCGTCGTTCGGCAGCATCCTCCTGACGTTTCTCGCTGGCGCCGAGGTGGACCCGCGGGCCATGCAAGAGAAGCTCAAGGAGAGCGCGCTGATCGGCGGCGTCTCATTCGCGGCGCCGTTCCTCGGGGCCTGGCTCTTCTGTGCGTGGGTTCTTGGCTGGTCCACGTCGTCGGCCCAGATCGCCGGTGTCGCGCTCTCCACGACATCGCTCGCCGTGGTCTACGCGGTGCTCGTGGAGACCGGGCTGACGCTCACGCCGCTCGGCAAGCTGATCATGGCCTCGACCTTCGTGACCGACTTCGGCACCGCGCTGGCGCTGGCCCTCCTGTTCGTCCGCCCGACGTGGTGGCTCGTGCCGTTTCTGGGTGTCTCCGTGCTCGTCATCTGGGCCATGGTCGCGCTCCAGCCGTGGTTCTTCTCACGCTATGGCGCGCGCGTGATCGAGCCGGAGATCAAAGGCGCCGTCGCGGCCCTGCTGGTGCTCATGTTCTTCGCGGAAAAGGCGCAGAGCCACGCCGTGCTCCCCGCATTTGTGCTCGGGCTGGCCCTTGCGCGCATCTTCCACGAGCATCCGGAGCTGACGCGTCGGTTCCGGGTCGTGGCGTTCGCCCTCCTCACGCCGTTTTTCTTCCTCAAGGGCGGCATGAACGTCTCGCTGGCACTCGTCTGGGCGAACTTCGGCCTGCTGGCGTCGCTCTTCGGAGTCAAGCAAGTGACGAAGATTCTCGGAGTGTACCCGCTCGCCCGACGCTGGGTTCCCAGGGACGATGGCCTCAACGCCGGCATCCTCGACCGAGCCCAGTTCTCGGTTCTCGTCACGACGGTCGTCGCGAGCGCGATAATCCCAACGATCGTCGCCCAGCGCTGGTTCTCGCCCGGGACGGCACTCGAAGCCGCTCGCGGGCGAGCGGCGGCTGCGCCGAAGTGATCGGTCGGCGACGGCGTTCGGATGCCCGTCAGCCGGGAAGGCGTCGGGGCGGTTAAGTCAGCGCGTGCCCCAACGGGCCTGGTGGTAGATCCGCCGCTGACCCCACGTGACCGCCGCATGGGTGAAGAGTCCTGCGAGCGCACTGCGATCGTCCCAACCAGTCGTCGCATGATCCCTCAGTCGAATCGCGCGAGGTACTTGGCGAGCGCGGTGGATTCGCGCTCGCGCAACTGCACGGCGATACGGAGTTGTTCGAGGTACTGTTCGAGCGTCTTGCCCACTGCGATCGTCCCAACCAGTCGTCGCATGATCCCTCAGTCGAATCGCGCGAGGTACTTGGCGAGCGCGGTGGATTCGCGCTCGCGCAACTGCACGGCGATACGGAGTTGTTCGAGGTACTGTTCGAGCGTCTTGCCGCCGAACTCGGGCCGGCGGGCTTCGAAAAAGGCATGCACGTCGCGCTCCAGCTCGGGCGTGGCGAGACCGATGACGCCCTCGGCCAGGCGCCGGAGCCCGTGCTTCGGGTACTGCCGCTCCATCGTGTCCCAGTTCGCCTTGACGAACTCCCAGGCGAGCTCGCGCCCATAGACGGACATCAGCAGTGACCGCACCACGAACGGCGCGTCCTGGGTCCGGAACTCCCCGTTGATCGTGCGCGCCAGCGTCTGCGCGAGCAGCGCGCGCTGCCGGAAGGCGGCCAGGGCGTAGAGGTACCGTTGCTCCTCCTGCGGCGTGGACGCCGACCGGAACCGTTGCAGGAATTCGTCATAGCGCGCGGCGTCGCCCGCGTGGGCGAGCACTCCGATGAGGGCCGGGAGCACGTTGGGATCGACCGTGCCCGCCATCCCCGCGTAGAGCTCGGCGGCACGCGCCTGCACGGCGGGGTCGTCGCCGAGCACCCCAAGGGCGCGCAGCAGATCGCCCCGGAGCTGGCGCGTCAGCTCGTCGTCCCCGGGCCGCACCGTCCAGCCCAGAGCCGCGAAGGCGCGCGCCGCGCGGCCGCGGACGAGCGCGGCGAGCTGCGGCCGGTGCCGGGGCTCGACGATGCGGTTCAGCGTGGCGAACGACGCGAGCAGGACCGCCCACACGTTCCGGTCACGCTCGTCGCGGAAGCGCGCCGTCAGTTCGAGGTAATCGGGAAGGACCATGAGGCCCGCCACGGTCACGGCCCACGCGTCGTTCACGACGTTGAACCGCTCGATCGCAGCGATCTCGGGCAGGGCGTCCAGGAGGTGCCCGAGGAGCTCGCCGCTGTAGCGCACGCGATAGAATCCGTGGCCGCCATCATTGACGAGGACCGCATCGACGCGCTCGGGCACCGGGAGCCGCGTTTCCGTTCCTGCGAGCAGCCGGCGCTCGGTCGCCGAGCGCCCGGCCGCGGTGATCCGCACCTGCACCGGGACCTGCCAGAGCTGATCCTGCGCCGCGGGCATCGACCCGGGAAGGGGCTCGGGCAGGTACGTGAAGCGTTGCTGGCTCAGCACGAGCTGGCCCCCCTCGAGCCGGGCACTCACGAGCGGATAGCCGGGCTGGAAGATCCAGCCGTCCATCACCTCCGGGATCGGCTGGCGCGCGGCGCGGCCCAGCGCGGCCCAGAGGTCGCCGGTGTCGGCGTTGGCGTAGGCGTGCCGCCGGAGATACTCGCGGACGCCGTCGCGGAAGACCGCCGGGCCGAGATACTGCTCGAGCATCCGGAGCACTGACGCGCCCTTCTCGTAAGTCAGCACGTCGAACATCGCGTCGGCGTCGCGTGGCGCTTCGACGTGGAACTCGATCGGCCGCGTCGAGTGCAGCCCGTCGACCGAGAGGGCGGCGGCGCGCGAGACGCCGAAGGTTGTCCAGCGCTGCCACTCGGGCTTCCAGGCGTCGACCGCGAGCATCTCCATGAACGTGTCGTGGGCGACCACGTCGGCGACGCGCTCGAGCTCGCTGTGCGAGGCGGCGCGCTCGTCCACCAGGAGCGCCGTCTCGCGGAAGGTGATCGCGCCGAGGTTCTCCATCGCCCCGGCCGCGAAGTCCGGGATCGCCAGGAAATCGAGCTTGTCGCCCGGGTACGGCAGACCGTAATAGTCCTCGAAGAAGCGGAGCGAGGCGACCGCGACCTCGTGACCGAAGGCGGCGAGCCGGCGCTTGCCGGGCACGCACCAGACGCGCACGGGCGCCTTGCCCACCAGGACCGGGTCGGTCGCCTCCAGCTCGCCGACGACGAACGCCACGAGGTAGGTGGACATCTTCATCGAATCCGCGAAGGCCACGATCTTGCGTCCGCCCTCGACCCGCTCGCCCACGACGGCCGTGTTCGACACGGCGGTGAGCTTCGGGTCGATCACGAGCGTCACCGCGAACACGGCCTTGAAGTCCGGCTCGTCCCAGCACGGAAACGCGCGGCGGGCGTCGGTCGCCTCGAACTGCGTGGCGGCCATGAGCCGTACTTCGCCGTTCGGGTCCTTGTAGCTCGACCGATAGAAGCCTCGGAGCTTGTCGTTCAGGGTCCCTCTGAACGCCAGGCGCAGCCGCCACGTGCCCGGCTCGATCGTCGACGGGAACGTGAGCCGGCAGCGCTCCGCCGGCTCGTCGGCGAGGGGGGCACCCCGGCGCGAATCGCCCCGCGCGTTCGTGATCGTCGCCTCGTCGATCGTCAGCTCGATCGCGTTCAGGACGATTTCCGAGGTTGGCTCCGCGACCTCGAGCGTGACGGTTTGCTCGCCCGCGAAGGTGAGCGTCGTCAGGTCGGGCTCGAGCCGTAGCTCGTAGCGGGTCGGTCGCACATGCCGCGGCAAACGGTACGGGTCCACGACGATTCTCCAGAAAGGTCAGGATGACTGCGCGCCTACTGTACCCCAGTCGGCCCGCGCTATCATGCTTCCGTCGATGCGACTGCCCCTTCGCGCCGCGGGCGCGGCGACGCTGGCCGTGCTGCTCGGCACCGCCGCCGTCGGCGCCGATGCGATCCAGGACTTTCTCCGGCGGCACTGGCGCCCGCCGCTGGCGCCTCAAGGCGCGCCGCCCGCGCGCTTCTCGCCGCTGGAGGCCTCGCTCCACCCCGAGGCGTGCGGGACCTGTCACCCCGCGCAGTTCGCCGACTGGCGCGAGAGCACGCATGCCGCGGCGACGGGTCCGGGCCTCGAGGGTCAGCTCGTGGAGATGCTCGAGGGCGATCCGCGGTCGGCGCTCGGATGTCTCACGTGTCACGCGCCGCTCGCCGAGCAGTCGCCGCTGGTCGCTGAAGGCGACGAGGTGCGGCCCAACCCCGCGCACGACGGCTCGCTCCGCGCCAAGGGCGTGCCGTGCGCCGGCTGCCACGTGCGGGGCCACCAGCGCTTCGGCCCGCCCCGCCGTGACGGCTCGCTCGCGAGCGGCGTCCCACGGCAGACGCTGCCTCACGACGGGGTCACGCGCACGCCCGCCTTCCTCAAATCCGAGTTCTGCGGCAGCTGTCACCAGTTCGCACCCGACGGATTCGCGCTGAACGGCAAGCTGCTCGAGAACACCTACAACGAATGGAAGGCGAGCCGGTTCGCCCGTGAGGGCGTCCAGTGCCAGGACTGCCACATGCCGGAGCGGCGGCATCTGTGGCGCGGCATCCACGACGCCGACATGGTGCGCTCGGGGCTCACGATCACCGCGGCGGCGGGGGCCGCACGTTACCGTCCCGGCGACGTCGCGGTCGTCACGCTGCGCGTGACGAGCACGCGCGTCGGCCACGCGTTCCCGACCTACGTCACCCCGCGGGTCGTCCTGAGCGCGGAGCTGGTGGACGGGGCGGGGCAGGTGCTGGCCGGAAGCCGGCAGGAAAAACTCGTCGGGCGCGAGGTGGCCCTCGACCTCTCGCGCGAAGCGTTCGACACGCGGCTCCGGCCCGGGCAGAGCGTGACCCTGGCTTTTCGGATGAAGGTTCCGGGTCCGGGGATGCGCGCGCGCCTGGCCGTGGTCGTCGAGCCCGACGCGTTCTACGTCGGGTTCTTCGAGACGCTGCTGCGGCAGGGCGCCGGGCGGGGCGAGTCGCAAATCAGGAAAGCGCTCGAGGCCGCGCGCCGATCGCCGTTCAGCGTCTTCGAGCGCGAGCTTCCGCTGAGCTGACCGGGTGCACTAACAAGGAGCGCCACGCCTTCGCCGGGACTGGCCGAGCGCTGGGGACGCTCTGAGGGCTGAGCGCGCGCCAAGCGTTGGGGGGTATGGGGGGCCATGTCGGGGCCCCCCATGTCCATCAAACCCCGAGCGCGGCGCCGTCGGCGCGGGGGTCCGAGCCGCCCGTGAGCCCGTCGGAATCGACACGAATGACCTGGACATGGCCCATCAGATCGCTCCAGTCCTCGACGACGCTCACGTCATGACCGCGCTCCCGGAGCGACCGGCTCACTTCGTCACCGAACCGCGCCTCCAGCCTGAGCGACTGCGTCGCCTCGCCCCACGTGCGCCCGAAGAGCCAGCGCGGAGCTTCGACCGCCGCCTGCGGGCCGAGGCCCCGATCGACCATCCGCGTCACGAGCGCCGCCTGCGTCTGCGGCTGCCCTTCGCCGCCCATCGTGCCGTAGACGAGGCGCGGGCGGCCGTCCACCAGATACATGGACGGGATCAGCGTGTGCGCGGTCTGCTTGCGTGGCGCCAGTCGGTTCGCGTGAGCCGGGTCGAGCGAGAAGAACGTGCCCCGGTTCTGCAGGAGCACGCCCGTGTCCCCGGCGATCACCCCCGAGCCGAACTCCCAGTAGAGGCTCTGGATCAGGCACACCGCATTCCCGTGTGCGTCGGCCGTGACGATGGCGATCGTGTCGCCCTTCGTGGGCGCGGCCGCGCGCATCGCGGCCCGTCGCGAGATCCGCCGGCGGCGTTCGGCGAGGCGCGCCGGGTCGAGGCAGCGCTCGACGGGTACCGCGGAGAACGCCGGGTCGGCGAGGTAACGGTCGCGGTCCTCGAACGCGAGCTTCGTCGCCTCGACGACGAGGTGGACGTAGTCGGCCTCGCCGAGGGCGGAGACGTCGAAGCCCTCGAGCAACGCCAGGATCGCGAGCGCGGCGAAGCCCTGGGTCGGCGGCGGACAGCTCACCGCCTCGCCGCCCCGGTAAGGAACGCGCAGCGGGTCCACCCACTCGGCCTGGTGCCGGGCCAGATCGTCGCCCGTCAGCGGGCTGCCGGCGGCCGCCGCGCCCAGCGCGATCCGCTTGGCGAGCGGGCCGCGATAGAACGCGTCGGCACCACCCCGCGCGATCTCTTCGAGGGTCGTCGCGAGGTCCGCCTGCACGAAGCGCTCGCGCGCCAGGAGCGCGGGATGGTAGATGCGCCAGAGCGGGGCCCGCACCTCGGCGAGCGCCGCGACGCCGAAGAGGTCTGCGGCGTCCGCGGTCTCACGCCGCTGGCCCGGCGACGGCGGAAAGCCGTCGCCGGCGTGGGCGATCGCGGCCTCGAGGAGGGTGTGCCAGTCGATCGGCGAGTCCAGCACATCGCGGCTCAGGACGTGAGCCTCCCACCAGCCGGATACGACCCCCGGAACGGTCAGCGCCGCCGCCCCGCCGCGCACGGGGATCGCCGAGCCGAACCGCGCGCGGTAGGTGTCGAGGTCGGCGGCCGCGGCCGAGCGACCCGCGGCGTTCAGCGCCCGGAGCGCGTGACGCCGGCCGTCGTAGATCAACCAGAAGCTGTCACCACCCACACCGTTCATGTGCGGGTAGACGACGGCGACGGTGGTCGCGGCGGCGATGGCAGCGTCCACGGCGTTGCCACCGCGCTTCAGGACCGCCACTCCGGCCTCGGAGGCGAGCGCGTGCGGCGTGGCGACGAGCCCACGCGTCGCGCGGGCCTCGGGCCATCGCGTTGGCGCCGTCATGCGTCGACCATGAGGCCGGCGGCTCCCCAGCCGTGCATGTGACGATGTACCCGCCGCACCCAGTGCGGGTCGCGCTCGAGCTCGACGATGCGCGTGATCCTCCCGCCTTGCACGGTTCGCCCATCGTGCCATAAACGAGATGCCGATGACACGGTGGCGCGCGCTCCCTTGATTTCAATCCATGATTGTGGAAGATTCGGTGCGAGGAACGGTGCCAATGAGCAGGCCCACGCTGGCTTCCGTGGTGACGATCAATCCTGACATCACGTTCCGCGAGCTGGACCGCGAGATCGTGATCCTCAATCTCGAGACGGGAGTCTATTTCGGGCTCGACGAAGTGGGCGCGCGAACCTGGCGGCTCATCGAAGATCACGGATCCCTCGGCACGGTGTTCGCGGTGCTTCGCTCGGAGTACGACGCCGCTCCCGCCGTGCTCGAACGTGATCTACTCGAGCTCGTCGACCATCTGTGCGCGAAAGGACTGACGCGTGTCGCCGCGAAGTCCGCGTAGCGCCCGGCTCACGCGTGCGCTCCTCGGCGTTGCGAGACTTTCGCGAGACGACTGGCCGCTCCTCGCCCTCGCGCTGGTCCTCCTGCCGCCCGTCAGCGTTGGTCTGCGGCTCGTCGGGCTCCGGCGCGCGCTCGCTCTCGTCGAGGCGCTGTCCCGGGCACGCCGTCGTGACGCCGAGGACGATCCTCGTGGCGCGCCGCGCACGGCCTGGCTCGTGGAGGTCGCCGCCCGCTGCTGGCGGCCGCGGCCCACCTGCCTCGCGAAGGCGCTCGTCGTCTTGTCGCTCCTCAGGCGACGCGGGCTGCCGGCGCAGTTGGTCGTTGGGGTCACGAAGGTCCGCGGGCCGCTCGAGGGCCACGCCTGGGTGGAGCTCGGCGGGGCCGTCGTCGGCGCGGATCCCGGGCCCGCGAGCTACGCCGTGCTCGTCCGCATGCCCGCCTGGCTGCCCACTTCCGCAACCATCGCCCCCCGCGAGCGCGCGCCGTGAGCGGTCTCGCCGGCGTGTACGGCCTCCACGGTCGTGCGGTCGATGTCACGCTTCTCAGGAAGATGACTGCGGCGGTCGCCCACCGCGGTCCGGACGGCGAGGGCCACTGGACGGACGGGCCTGCGGGCCTCGGGCACCGCATCTCGCGCACGACGCCGGAGTCGCTGGGTGAGAAGCAGCCGTTGCTCGACGAGAGCGAAACCCTCTGCCTCGTGCTCGACGGCCGGGTCGACAATCGTGCTGAGCTCGCCGCATGGCTGCGAGCCGCGGGCGTCCATCTCCGGACCGACACCGACGCCGAGCTCGTGCTGCAGTCCTACGCCCTCTGGGACGACGGCTGCGCCTCACGGATCGTCGGCGACTTCGCGTTCGCGATCTGGGACCGCCGGCGCCGCCGGCTCTTCTGCGCCCGCGATCCGCTCGGGATCCGGCCGTTCTACTACTGCGCCCACGGCCAGACCTTCATGTGGGGCTCGGAGCTGCGCCAGCTGCTCGACAACCTGCCGCTCGGCCCGGAACCGAACGAGGGGGTCGTGGGTGAGTATCTGAGCAGTCGCCTCGTCGACCTCGAGGAGACCCTCTATCGTGGGATCCTGCGCCTGGCGCCGGGCCACGTCCTGATCGTCGAGGACGGTCGCGTCCGCACGGCGCGCTACTTCGACGTCGATCCGCGCCGCGAGATCCGGTATCGCTCGGACGACGAGTACGCGGAGCACTTCGTCGAGATCTTCCGCGAGGCGGTGCACTGTCGGCTCCGGAGCGTCACCCCCGTCGCAGTGTTCCTGAGCGGGGGGCTCGACTCTTCGTCGATCGTCGGCGTCGCCGCCAGGCTTGCTCGTGACGGCCACACACCCGGACGGGGATTCGAGGCGTACTCCCTCGACTTCACGCAAGCGGACGCGGACGAGCGGGGCTGGGTCGACGACGTTGCGAGGATGTGGGAGTTGCCGGTGCGCCACGTGAGGGCCGACGACGCCGTCTCGCCCTCGCTGGCCGAGCAGGTTGCCGACCTGCGGGACTTTCCGGATCTCCCCAACACGCACCCCTGGGGACTCCTGCTCGCCGAGGCGCATCGACGTGGCGCCCGGACCGCGCTCTGGGGCTACGGCGGCGACGAGTGGCTCACCGGCGACACTGCGCACTGCGCCGATCTGCTCCGCCGGGTGCGTCTGGTCGCGCTCGCGCGCCGGGTCCGCGACGATATTCGCTCCTTGAATCTGCTGGGCGGCCCGCCGGTCGGCCTGGCGGATGCAATCAGATGGTGTGTGATGCCGCTGGCTCCGCGCCCGGCCAAACGGCTCGTGCGGCGCTTCCGGAGCTGGGACGTCCCGGACTGGATCGCGCCCGACTTCGCCCGGCGCGTCGGCCTCCAAGAACGGCTCGCGCGGGACGTCGCCACGCCTCGGTTCCCGACGTTCGCCCAGCGCGCCATCCACCGCCAGCTGCAGAGCGGCTGGAGCGCCGCCGAGTACGAGATGGTGGACCGGTTCGAGACGCGCCGGTCCATGGAGAGCCGGTTTCCCTTCAACGATCGGCGGCTCATCGAGTTCGCCCTGGCGCTGCCCGAGGAGCAGCGCTGGCGAGGCACCGAGACGAAGTTCATCCTGCGCCGAGCGGGTGCAGATCTTCTTCCCTCCTCCGTGGCACGCCGCACGAGCAAAGGCGACTTCACGTACCTTTACGCTGCGTCGCTCGAGCGCGAGGGCGCCGCCGAGACGTTCGCCCGGCTCCGCCTGGAGGCCGACGGGTTCGTGCGCGGCGAGCGGGTCAGGGAGATGTACCGGCGCCTGCATCGTGGCGACCGCGGATGTCTTGGACCTCTCTGGATGATCCTCGCGACAGAGCAGTGGTACAGGACCATGTTTCCCGCGTCACGCGCGGCGTAGGCGAACGAGGAGAGATTATGAACGAGGAGCCGACTCCGGACGCGACGCTCGGACCCGCGAAGAAGCCTTACGCGAAGCCCCGGCTGATCGAGTACGGACCCGTCGAGAAGCTGACGCACACGGGCACGGCG
>WNFT01006492.1_pt1 | contig 10303 bp, 10 predicted proteins | sample 5400191 | NCBI WGS metagenome assembly WNFT01 (sample SAMN13153359, study PRJNA577476) | soil metagenome | isolation source: 80 cm saprolite under Madrone tree | place: USA:California | collected 2016-06-14 | reverse complement strand
CTTTACCGGACCATGGGCGTCGACGCGCGCGGCGTCGAGTCCCATCGCGCGGACGGTGCCGGTCACCTCGATCACCTGCCCGACGTTCCCGTCGTGCTCGAGCTGCGCCTGGGCGCGCGCCGCGCGAAGGATGGGCTCGTCGAATGCCGGCGACGGCTGCTCCAACTCGCGCAACGGCGCCGCCATGCGCCGCGCCTCGTCCAGCGCCGCTTTCTCCTGGCGGCACTCGGCGCAGCCCGAGAGGTGGCTCTCCACCTCCGCGGCGCGAGCCGCATCGAGCTCGCCGCAGGCGAGGTCGAGGAGCAGGTCCTGGGACTCGGTGTGCGTCATGCCCTCCCCAGTCTCACGTCCACGACCGGCTCGTCGGAGGCGGCCTCTTCCGAGACGCCCGCCGCGGCGAGCGCCTTGCGCAAGCCCTCCAGCGCGTAGCGCATGCGGCTCTTCACCGTGTTCTCGTTCACCCCGACCATCTCGGCGATCTCCCGGAACGGCACTCCCGCCTGCTCGCGCAGGACGAACACCTCGCGCTGCTCCGGCGGCAGGCCGAGAAGCGCCTGCTGCAAGAGGGGCCTGACCCTGGCGCTCGCAGCCGCGCGCTCTGGATCGATCTCGCGACCCGGCACGGAGTCGACCATCGAGGGCTGGCCGTCGGGCCCTTCCGCATCGAGGCTATCCGCGCGCCGGAAACGATCCCGCCGCGACTGGTCGATGCAGAGATTGCGCGCGACCGTGTACAGCCAGGTCTGGAAGCGCGCGCGCCTTTCCCAGGCCGGCGCGCCCTTGACGATTCGCAGGAACGTCTCCTGCGCCAGATCCTCGGCCCTTTGGCGGTCGCCCAGCATACGCAAGAGGAACGTGAACAACGGGGCACGGTGCCGGCGCAAGAGGGCCTCGAAGGCCCCCGGGTCGCCCTGCTGGTAAGCGGCCAGCAGCTCCTCGTCGGTGCGTTCCTGTGCCATCTCAACGCGCCGGTGGCGCGCCCGATCTAACTAACACGAACCGCGGCCAGCGCCCGAGCAACGGATCGGCGTGTTCACGGCAACACGCAGCGCGGTGTTACACGGAAACGCGCGCTTCCGGTTCGACGCCGTGCTTGTTCGCCGGCGGGCGGAAGCCGGTCGGCTTGCGCGGCAACACGAGCTCGCCCGCCGAGCCGTTGCCCCCGCGGAGGCAGTGGATGAGAAGGCGCACCGCCCGGGCATCGAAGTGACCCGCGCCGGCCTCCTCGAGAAGCTGATCGATGGCCCCGCGGGCGTTGAACGCCTGGGCCCGGTACGCTCGCGGCGCGATCAGCGCCGCGAAAGCGCTCGCCACCGCGACCAGATCGAGCCCGCGCAGCGGTGGGTTGCCCTGGACCCGCGGATATCCGAAGCCGGCGCGCGCGTGATGCAGCAGGGCGGCGTGGACCGCCGGAGCGTCCCCCAGGGTGCTGGCGAGCAGGAGCGCCCCGAGCAGCGGATGGTCCTCGAGGGACATGGCCTCGGAAGCGGTCAGGTGCTCCCGCTTGAAGCGCAGCCGCAGCGCCGAATGCCTCATCCCGATGTCGTGCGTAAGCGCACCCCCGACCAGACGCGACAGGCCCGGCGCCATCCCCAGCGCCGTGCGGAACAGCCGCGCCGACACCAGCGCCGTCCAGATCGCATGCTGGTACCGGGCCGGGTCGTCCCGCCGCAGCGCTTCCAGCTCGTCCCAGATCTGCTGCGGGAAGCGCAAGTCCGATAGCACGTCCGCCACCAGCGCCCGGTGTGGTTCGTTGCCCACCAGATGCTCCAGTGCCGGGACTTCGAAGGCCTCGAGGACCGCTTCCGCGCAGGTGGTCTCGAACAGCGGTCTCTCGCGCTCTCCGCGCGGCGCCTTTGCCGCCGCGTCCTTCAGCCTGCCCAGATCGACGATTTCGCCGCGGGACGCTACGAGCCTTCCGTCCGCCGAAAACAGGTCCCGGGTGAGGACCATGCCCGACAACGAGAAATCCATCGCGCCCTCGAGGGCCCAGGGGGAGGGGGGGAGGGCCCGAGTGCCAGGAAACGTAATCGTGCGTTGCCGGTACGAGACAAGGAACCGGGGTGGCCCCGGGTCCTACGTTTCCGCCGTCTCGATGGACGGCCCGGAGGCGCTGGTCGTAGAAATGTCGGATTCCGCAGGGGAAGCAGCCGCCGCGGCGCCCTGCGCGAGGCTCTCGCGGATCTCGGCCCGCAGGTCGTCGGGCTCGATCAGCTGGTTGCGGTTCAGGATGCGGACGAGCGCGGCGAGCAGCCGGAGCGCGCCCACGCCGTCGCTCGGCTCGACGCCGATGGACGCGAGGGCGCCGAGATCCGCGGGCGACAAGGGAGTCGAGCCCTCGAAGGTGCCTTCCAGGAACTGTTCCGCCGAATCGGCGGGAATACCTTCCTCCATCGACACGGTGCCCTCGCCCCGCCATTGCTCGGCAGACTCTTCCTGCGCGGCCGCGCTCTCCACATGAACTTCGGCGCTCTCGTCGTCCGCGCCGACCGGATTGGCGAATTCTTGTGTGCTCGAGTGGCGGCGATGAACGGCGGGCGGCTCTTCCCGGTCGGGCGTCGGGACAACACCCGCAAGCGGATCGCCCGGCCCCGTGCCGGTGGCGAGGGGATCTACTGGCGCAGTACCGGCGAGAGGATCGTCCGTCGCGGCCCATGCATCAGGGACCTCCGCTTCGTGCGATTCGGCGGGTCCGGCCGCCGATGCAGTCTGCTCGGGTGCCCGATCCCCTTCCTGCCAGGCAGCGTTCTGCTGCTCCGGCGCCGCGACATCTTCTGTCCACACCGGAGCGGCCTGTGCCTCCGGATCAGCCCCGATCTCCTCGACGGCGCCGAGGATCGCGTCGGTGGGCAGCGCGATGCTCATCGATTCCATGAGCTGCTCGGCCTGCGGCACGCCCCAGGCGACGTCCGCAGCGGGTTCCTGGCCCGCCCAGTCCGCCACCAACGGCGCGCCGCCCGCAGGACCGCTGTTTGCCGGCGGGTCCGCCCAGCCTCCGGAAGCGGCCGTCACGATCGGTCCGGTCCATCCGGTCGAACCCTGCGGTTCCGCGGGCTGGCCCCAATCCGCTTCCGCTGCCGCGCTCGCGGTCCGGGCGTTCGATGAAGGAGCATCCCATACCTGGGGGGCGTCCGATCGGGCTTGCCACTCCGGCCCGGGCCCGGCTTGCGGATCCGCATCCATGGGGCCGGCGGCCGCGTGCGCGACGCTTGCCGAGACGAGCCCCTCCACCTCATCGCCCGCGAAGCCCTCTCCTGTCACGGCCTCCTGTCCCACCACCGCGTCGCCGAACTGTGAATGCGCGGCGATGGGCTCGAGCCCCAACTCCTGCCCGTCGTCCTCGGGCAGCTCGACCGGGTCGGGTACGTCGGGGGGCGGGGGCGGCGCTGCGGTCGCTGCGTCGGGCTCGATCTCCTCGAGCTTCTGCGCGGGTGCGGCTGGTTTCGCCGGAGGGGTCGGTGGCGGAATGTATGGGGCCGATCGGGGGGCGCCCGCAGCCGGCGCGGGCGCCGGCGGATCGATCCGGCGCGGGAAGCCGGCGACCGACCCGGCGGGCGTTCCCGGCGTGACCGTGGGAGGGCCGGCCGGCGCGGGCCGCGGGACCTTGTCGGTCGGCTCCTTCTTCTCTTCCCCGCCGCCGTAATGCGCCTGGATGGCCGCGACGACATCGCCGTCGCCGGCCAGCATGGGCTTGATCCGCTTGCCGGTGTGAAACGCGAGCTGGTCGACCGCCGACAGGTCGATCGGGTCGCTCATGGCGATGGTCACCACCTCGCTTCGCCCGGAGCCGGTCACCTCATAGGGAAAGACGTGCAGCTTCTCGGCGACCTGCTTGCTGACGCATCTCACGGCGCGCGGATCGATCTTCGCGCTCGCGAGCCGAACGCTCTGCATCCCGAGGTGCTTGGCCAGCGCGGATATCACCGCCTCCTCGCTGCAAAACCCCTTCTGTACGAGGATGCCGCCCAGCTTGCCGCCCCACTGCTTCTGGTGTCCGAGCGCGCTCTGGAGCTGGTGCTCGTCGATGACTCCCAGTTCGGTGAGCAGCTGTCCGAGGCGCTTGCGCGGCGGCATCGTGTTCCCGTCCTTACCGCTTGACTCGCGCGAGGTATTCGTCTCGCGAGAAGACGCCCTTCTCGATCAGCAGCTCGACCATCGCCTTGAGCGCGGCCACCGACCTGCGCTGCGTCTCTTCCACGCCGCGCAGGACATCCACCGCACTTTCTCGCGCCGGCGGCGAGGCAGCAGCCTTTCCTTTCGGCACCGGCGTCTTCCTCGCGCGCATGTCGACGACCGTGTTGCCCGCGTTGTTCACGATCTTCATGCCGGGTTGCTCGCCGACCTCGTCGCGGAGCAGCTCTTCGCCGCGGTACCAGCGGGAGATGGCATTGCGGATGGCGCTCGCACCCGCCAGCTGCGTCTCGATCTTCTTTCCCCCGGTGAGGGAGACCAGATGATCGGTAGCGCTGATGTTGAGCGGATCGCTCATCGCCACCAGCAGGATCCGGCCCTGGTCCTTGAGGCCGATCGGCACCAGCCCGAACTCCTCGGCCGTATCGGCCGGCACCACCCCGAGCGCAGCCTTGTCGGCTTCGCCGCTGAGATCAGCGCGCGCAATGCCGGTCTGCTTCGACAGCGCGCGAACCAGGACCTCCTCAGTGAGAAACTCCATGCGGACCAGGATGTCGCCCAGCTTGCCACCCCACTGCTGCTGCTCGGCCAGGGCGGCCTTGAGCTGAAGCTCGGTGATCACACCTGCCCGGACGAGCAGGTCACCGATCCTGATCCGCATCCCAACATCCTAGTGGAAGCCCGGATGGGCCAGCAAATTCCCGGAAATCAGCGGATTACTGCACTTCCTCGACTCGCATTCCGGGGGGAACTCCGAGCAGAAAAGCGCCTGAAGGCGGCGGTTTTCCGGCCAGGACGTTCCTCAACCTCAAATCCACCTTGATCTTGCCGGCCGGCGCTTCCAGGTGGAGCAGCCGCGGCAGCTGCGCCCCCGAGGCGTCGTCGTGCTCGTCCAGCCCCACCGACCAAAGCAGGTTGTTCGCGGCGTCGGAACGGCGGACCTGGACGACCCGGAAATCCCCCCCCAGCACGACATCCTGGCGCTGCTTGGGCGAAAGGATCACCAACCGGTATCCATCTCCGTCGCGCGCGGCGCTGTCCGGCCGGCCGCCCGGCAGCTCCGGGATGTCCCCCGTGATCAGCGCCACCAGCTCCTCGTCGCGCAACGGTGCCGGGATCAGGCGGCTCAGGTTCTCCGGCGTCGCTGGGCCCCGGTAGAACACGTTGCTGCGCAGGTCGAGCAGCGCGAAGCGACCTTGATCCGCCACCAGCACCGCCGCCGGATCGCCCATCGCCGTCAACGCCTCGATGCGGAGCGAGGCCGGCCGCTTCACCGAGACGTGCAGCGCGTACCGTCCGGAATTCTCCGGCGCCTCCACGAACGCCTTGGCGTCACAAGTCAGGGTCTCGGGAATGCCGTGCGCCTTCTTCGCCTCGATGTAGAGGGCCCCCGGGTCGGGCGGCGGGCCCGCGACGATCTGCGGCCTGGGACAACCCACCAGAAAAAGCAAGGCAACCACGGAGCGCGCAGGGAACGCACGAAGCACGGGCATGGCGTGCGCCGCACTGTAGCGGCGAAGCGGGGGAACGCAACAGCGGGAAGTCCGTGCGATGGGCGGCCGCCAGGGTTAGATTGCGCGCGCCTTTTCCCCGGAGGGACGCATGCCGCGCACCTGCGCGCTGATCGCTGTGCTCCTGCTCACCGCTTCCGCCGCCATCGCGGCGCCCGCTCCCGGAGCCGCGACCGGGGCTCCCGCGGGCGCGCCGGGCCATTGGTCCGTCGTCACCGGCGAGACCGTCAGCCCCGACCGCGACGCGATCGCGTTCGAAGTCGGCTGGCCAGGCGTCAGTTTCTCGTATCTGCACGGAGTCACCGATCGAACCGACGTAGGTATCCGGTTTGATCTGCTCTACTCGTACGAGAACACGACGGATACGGCGTTCGCATTCGGCGCGGACGTGCCTCTGCGGCTGGTCGTGAACCGAAGCGATCTGGTGTCCATCGCCTTGCACGGCGATCCCGGCTTGCGCATCTACTCGCGCAACGGCGGCACGGACTTCATGACGCGTTTTCCGGTCGGCGGCGTGATCGGGCTCCAGGCCACACCGGAGCTGCGCCTGGCCGCCTCCGCGGACCTCGCCATGGCGATCAACTGGACGCACACCGCGTTCTTCGAGATTGGCCCGCAGTTCGGGCTCGCGGGCGAGTACGCGGTCGACCGCAAGCTGATGGTCGGGTTGAATACCAAGTTCGGGCCACAGTTCGTCACCCTATCCGGCACGGGATCGCAGCTCGCCTTCACCGTCCAGGCCGTGGTCGGCTATCGCATGTAGGCAGACGCACCCGGGGCGGAATCTGGACGCCCCGAGCCTCGGCCGTACGCTGCCGGCGTGGAACGGCAGACCGCCATCCTGCTCAGGGTGCGCTTCCAGGAGCTTTCCCACCTGCAGAACCACCTGCACGTGGTCGAGGGACGGACGCTCTTCTTCTTCCGCGAAGCGGCACCGCGGCTGGTGGGCGCGGACCGGGTCGTGATCGAGTTCTCGCTGGCGAACAGCGAGCAGGTGAGCACGCTGCGCGGGTCGGTCCTGGGCCGGGTGGACGTCGCCGACGGCAGCCAGACCGGCGCGTGGATCGAGTTCCCGGAGGCGAAGCTGGCAAAGCGGCTAGAACGCGGAGCGACCGCGCTCGCGACGCGGCAGCACCAACGAGTGGTCTGCGACCTGCTGGTGGAAGTGCGGCAGGGCGCTCATTCGTTCCTCGCGCGCTTGATGGACGTGAGCATGGGCGGCGCGAGGATCGTCGGGGCGACCGCCCCACGCATCGGCGCGATGCCGCTGCGAGCGGGAGCGACCGTCACCCTCAAGCTCGCCGGGGTGACACCGCCGTTTCCTACCGATCTGGGCCGCGCCGACGTGGTGCGCACGGACAAGAATACCGGCGAGCTCGCTGTCCGGTGGGTACGCAGCGATCCGGTGGTGCGGGCCTCGTCGCTGAAGCTGATCGATGAGGTGCGCCGCTCCTGGGCGCAGGCCACGGAGATGACCCATGCCCCGCCCTGCTGCCAGGAGGGCCAGGTGCTCGATCCGCCCATGCCTGCGCTGCGCGGACGACTTTGACCGACACCGCCGGCGCTGCCTTTCTTCGCCGGCGCGACCGCCTCTGCGACAATGATCACGAAACCAACACGAGGGGTCCATGGACCGACGAACCGTCTCGACGGCCCTTTCGCGCGGACATCGCGCGTCGCTCGACCGGGCCGAAACCGATGACTTCGGCGCTCTCGAAGTGCTGGCAGAAGGCACTGGCGCCTGGCTCTCCCACCTTCCGGCGTACGCAGGGATCGCGCTGCTGCTGCACGCGCCGCTCCTCCTCGTGCTCCTGCTGCCGCCACTACCCGCAGGCGTCGTCGCCGCCATCCTGGTCGTCGCGGGGCTCTTCGTCGCGCTGCTGGTGAAGGCCGCGGTGGTCAAGGCGGTCATCGACGGGCGCCGGAACCTTTCGACCGATTTCCTCGAGCTCGTCGAGGCGCTGCGCGGCGCGCCGAAGGTCCTCGTCCTGGGGGTGCGAATCCTCGGGCGAGCGGCAGTGCGGTGCCTTCTTCTCCTGGTACCCGGGCTCCTCTATCTGACGGAGACGTTCGCGGCGGTGCCGGCGCTCATCATCGAAGGCGGCTCGACGAGGGCGGCGCTGCGCCGCAGCGAGAAGCTCACCGGCGGCGTGCGCAGGCAGGTGCTCGGCATCTGCCTGGTGATCTGGAGCATCGCGGTGGGCCTCACGCTGTTTTCCGGACTGCACAAGGGGGGCAGCGTCGGGAGCACCATCTGGATCGTCGTATATCTCTGCACAAGGGCTTTGGACACGTCTCTCGCCGCGGTTCTGAGCGCGATGACGTACCATCATCTCTGCGACCGGCCCGACGCAGGCTGACGCGAAGGCCACCAGGGTCGTCAAGGCTCGAAACGACTCAGGCGCTTTCTCGGGCTCGCTCGAACTCGAAGACGTCGAAGTCCGTCAAGAGCAACGCGAACGAGGCCATGCGGCGCAGCGCGGGGAACAGGTCGTATACCAGTTCTTCCGCAACCCACTGTTCCACCGTTCCGTCGGCAACCAGGAGCCATTGACCGGGCGGAAACCGCACGCCCTTGCCGATCAGGGCGAGCGTCGGAGCACCCCTGTACAGGTAATACGCGGTCTCGGGGGCAAACTTGCGCGGCATGCGTGCACGGCCATCTAGTCGAGCCGCCCCGTTTTCACAACGTTTTTCGCTGTTCTCTGGATATAGGACGCTTCGCGCCTGGCGCTGCGTTCACCGGTGAACGCGCTCCATCTGATTTATTTACTTACCGCGGAATACCGCAGCGTCGACCATGATGAGCCGCGCCTTCACGTCGACCCGATACTCGAACCGCCAGCCCTCGAGATCGAGGATCATCCCGCTCGCTTCCAGCGAGGACCAGAGATTGCTCCCGACCGGAAGCGTGCCGAGCGTCCTGCCGATCTCGAGCAGACGCTCGCGCAGCTCGATGAGCACGTCACCGGGCACCTTCTTGAAGGGCTTGGCAATCTCGACGTAGAACACGCAACGGTGATCTTCCTGGTGAACCCGAGGGCCGCGCAACGCGCACCCCCGCCCACCACCGATCTCTACCGCGAGCAAAATCAGAACCCGCGAATGACCAGCACGACGAACTCTTCGCCGGCCGCCAGCATCGCGACGCCCGCCTGCAGTCTCGTGGGAGGAATTCCGCGGGTGCCACCAGCGTCGAAAGCGAGACCGTCGAGCTCGAGCTGTGTGTCGTCAGGCAGCTTCGCGCGCTTGAAGCTCAGGGAGAAGCGTCCATTTCCCTGACTGCCCACCCCGTAAAAGATGGTGCCGGCCGGGAGCGAATGGCGGTTGCGACCCCGCACCGAGCGGATCAACAGAGCCTCGACGGAAATGCCGGTCAGCCCACGGGCCTCGAGGCTGGTCAGCAATCTCACCGGCAGCTTCGTGCCTTCGGAGATGCCGAGCGATTGCTCCTCGCTGTCTTCGGTAACGGCGGACATGGCGGGCGCCATGGAAGATCCCTCATTCGCCTCACGGGCACGCGTGCCGGCCTCCCGCGCTCGCAATGCCACCGATGTCGCGGTGGTCCGCTGCACCGCCGTCGCCGGCAAAGCCTCGCCTGTGGCTCGAGACCAGATCATCGCATGAGGGGGAGGGAGCGGAATCAGCGGCGTCTCCGACGCGCCAGACCGCACGGTCCGAGGCAACCGCATCGGAATCGCCACCGCGAGCAGCGCGATTGCGATACAGGCCAACACGATCGAGCGCTTCGCGCGTCGCCAGGGCGGCGGCAAGGCCTCTTCCTCCGCGGGCATCTGGATGCCGGCAGGCTGCACCCTGGAGGCGCTGGATGCACGCCGGGGCTTGGCCCCTGAGGGGTTCCTTTTCATCGATTCGGCGATCTCGCCGACCAGCAGTGACTCGACGGTGGTTGCGTCGGTGGAGATCAGAGGTCCGACGCCTGCTGGGCTCCGCCTGACTCCACCGAGCCGATCGCCTCGCGTCGGTTGATCGCGTCCCGCCGGCGGAGGGACTACATGGGGCTGCGTCCAGGACCCATCGGACTGCGATGCCGCCGCGTCCAATGCGTCGGCCAATTGCTGCCCGTTGGCGTACCGCCGGCTGGGCTCTTTTTCCAGGAGCCGTGCCACGATGCTCTCGAGTGAGCGTGGCACTTCGGGGTTCACCTGCCCCACAGGCTCCGGCACGCTACGAATGATCGTCAGCATCATCGCTACGTCGTCTGTGCAGGGTGGGAATGGCGGCCGGCCTGCCAACAGCTCGTAGAGCATGAATCCCACCGCGTGCAGGTCGGCTTGCGGAGTGAACCGGAAGCGCTCGCCGCGTTGCGAGGCCTCGCTGTTGAAGAACTGGCAGTACTCGGGCGCCAGGTGCGTCGAGGTGCCCACGAACGTATGGTCGCGAGTCACGGAGCGCGCCTGCAGCGGCCGGGCAATGCCGAAGTCGACGATGATGGGCTCTCCGTCGCGCCGGACCAGCACGTTCTCGGACTTCAAATCGCGGTGGTAGATCTCGACGCCGTGCATCTCGTGCAGAGCGAGGGCGATCTTGCGAAAGACCTGGCAGATCGCCAGCAGCGAAGGCCGCTCCTTGACCGCCCAGTCATTGACTCGATCACCCTCGACGAAATCCATGATCAAGAACGGGTAACCGTCCTGCAG
>WNFT01006491.1_pt1 | contig 10303 bp, 11 predicted proteins | sample 5400191 | NCBI WGS metagenome assembly WNFT01 (sample SAMN13153359, study PRJNA577476) | soil metagenome | isolation source: 80 cm saprolite under Madrone tree | place: USA:California | collected 2016-06-14 | reverse complement strand
ATCGGTTTCTTTGTTCGACCTGGAATCCCGTTTCTTCGCCCCGACCCGCAGTATTGCAAAGCCGGCGCGCGCAGGAGCTGTCAAGGTTGGCCGTCGCACCAACCTTTCCACGTGCTCTGCCCTTGCCAGGCCATACCTTGACAGCTCTGAGCACGGCGGCACACTCGATGCGGTCGGGATGACGATCAGAGGGGAGCCCGCTTTCGGGCGCGCAGATCAATCGCGCCACAACCTTGTATTCGGTGGGTCCAAGGACCCGAACCATGATGCAGTCATGCGCATCGGCGCGAAGCTCCGAGGCGGCGGACCCATTCTTTTCCTCGGCACAAAAGCCATAGGTTTCGCCGGGACCCCGCCACCTCGAACCGTCATCGGCGACCCGTCACAAGCGGACGGACTGGGCCGAAACTGTCCAGTGTCTTCAGCGACCTCCGTTCATTGCGCCGGGCGCAGAACGATGCCATCTGGCACCACGCCCTCTCGCACCAGCCGCCACAAGGCGATCAAAAGCTTGCGCGCCAAGGCCACGATCATGGTCTTGCGCGTACCGCGGGCGTTCTCGGTGCGGGCACGAAACCACTGCGCCAAGGCACTGCCCTTCTGGAACATGAGAAATCGCCATGCCAATTGGATCATGCCTCGCCGAACTCGAGCGTTGCCAGAACGCGCCAGTCCTTTCTCCCGGCGTCTTGTGCCGCTCTCGTCAGGTGAGCCAGTGAGGCCAGCATAACGCGCTAAAGCCCGTCGGTCGCGCATGTTTCGCGACAGCACCTCCTGCACAGCATGTCGGCCGTCTCGATGCCAACCCCAATCACGCGCGCCAACAGGCGCACCATTGCGTGTGGTCCATCACTGGGCGCATGGATCGCTTGCGCTCGCCTCTCTCAACCTTGCCTGACGGGATCAGGTCCCGACTTTTCCGCAACGCTCACCACCATGGCTTTTGACCACAGCAGCTTGCGGTGGCTTGAGATCAGCACCTGATTGCCGAACTCGAAGGGTCCTCCTTCATCTCTCGTACAGTTGCGCTTCGCCGTTTGGACCGGCGTTACTCGTGACACAAGACCCTGACCGGAAATTCGGCCGCTATTCGATGACCTGTTGGCGGTAGCGAGAGCGGCCGGTCCATTAGGAGGCGCTGTCCTGGCGTCTGGGCAAATGTTGTATAGGTTGCTTCTTTCACTATAGACTTGATAATGTATCCAATGGTACACATTCGGGTCGATACCGACATCGACGAACGGGTGAGACGGCTTCTTGTTTTCAGACAGGGTTGTAATGCATCGGCTACTATTCGGCAGCGCGGCATTGATGACGGTAGCGCTGTCGGATTCGGCACGGTCTGCCGATCTCCCAATACCAAAGCCGGGCCAAACGTCGGGCGCTCCCGCGGTGGCATATGACTGGGCGGGCCTCTACGTCGGCGCCGATGTCGGCTACGCATCGAGTCGTTCGAACTGGTCGACGACTCAGCCGGGCGTCGCGCCGCACCTGAGCGGTTCCCTCGATTTGTTTCGCGCGTTTGATGCTTTCGACGGATCAGGGAGCGCACTCGGCGGCCTGCACGCCGGATTCAACTTCATGTCTCCCTCCCGCCTCGTCCTCGGTGTTGAGGCCGACGTATGGTTTCCGGGCACGCTGCAGGGCGGGCAGAACTTCTCCTCGCCTGTGGTCGGTGCAGCAAACTATAACGACACCATTGAAATGTCTGGCACGGTGCGCGGCCGCGTCGGCTACGACATCAGCCGCTGGCTCTATTACGTGACCGGAGGACTTGCCTGGGCCTACGACCAATTCACCCGTACCCAGCTCACCGACAGCCCGATAGGCAACACGCCAGCCGGCACGGTCGAGACGTTGTTCCTGGGACGCATTGGGTGGACCGTTGGAGCGGGCGTCGAGGCACCGATCGCGCCTGGCTGGACGGCAAGATTCGAATATCTCTATTCGCAATACGGAAACACCAGCCTTACGTTTCCGGCTGGCGGCCAACGTTTCCAGTCGGACTTGTCCACGCAGGAGGTTCGCTGGGGCGTGAACTACAAGCTCGACAGTGACGCATCGAAATGGAGTGTCTTGGGGGCGCCGAATTCGCCGGAAAGTGATGGTTGGAGCCTGCACAGCCAAACGACCTTTGCCACGCAATACGCCCCGCCATTCCGGACGCCTTATCGCGGCGCGAACAGCCTTGATCCGAACGCAGCGCGCAACACTTGGGATGCAACGCTGTATGTCGGGAGGCGGCTGTGGGAGGGTGCTGAACTGTGGGTCAACCCCGAGATTGACCAGGGCTTTGGGCTCAGCGACACCCATGGCATCGCCGGCTTCCCCAACGGAAACGCCTACAAGGTTGGCGCCACGTACCCCCTATCTGCGCCTTCAGCGCGCATTCATTCGCCAGACAATCGACCTTGGGGGCGAGACCGAAAAGGTGGCGAGCGATCTTAATCAATTTGGCGGGTCGCAATCATCCAACCGGGTGGTCATCACGGTTGGAAAATTCGCGGTATGGGACTGGTTCGACGGCAACAAATACGCGCACGAACCACGCAGCGACTTCATGAATTGGGCCCTCATCGACACTGCGACGTTCGACTACGCTGCCGATTCGTGGGGCTACACTTGCGGTGCCACAGTGGAGTGGTATCAAGGCCCGTGGACATGGCGCGGGTGCCTCTGCGATCTCTCGATCGTTCCCAATAGCCCTGAACTCGATCCAACCTTCAAGCAGTTTCAATGGATCGGTGAAGTCGAGCACCGCCACGAGCTGTGGGGGCAACCCGGCAAGATCATCGCCACCGGCTTCTTAAGCCGCGGGCGGATGGGCCGTTTCGATGACGCACTCAATCTGGCCCAGTTGACGGACAGTACGCCCGACACATCACTGGTGCGCCGCTATGGCAGCCGGGGCGGCATCGGCCTGAGCGTGGAGCAACAAGTCTCCTCGGACCTTGGCTTGTTCGCTCGTGCCGGCTGGGCTGACGGTAACGTCGAGCCGTACGAATTCACCGACGCCGACAGGACGGTGGCGGCCGGGCTCTCGCTGTCGGGCCAACGGTGGGGACGGCCTCACGATACGTTCGGTTTGGCCGGCATCGTCAACAGCATCTCGGGCATACATGCTGCTTATCTCAATGCCGGCGGCCTCGGCATTCTGGTTGGCGACGGACAATTGCCCCATCCGGGCTCAGAAAAGATCGTTGAGGCTCTATACAGCTTCCCGATCGGCTCCTGGCTGGCGACTTTCGATTATCAGCTCGTTGCGAACCCAGGTTATAACCGCGACCGTGGTCCGGTTTCGATCATCGGAACGCGGCTGCACGCGCAGTTTTGAGATTTACCATTATTGGCAGCGGGAGGCGGAATGTCCGTAATTGACCCGACTCTGCCGACTCTGCCGACTTTGGCGATGCAGCAACTCGGCGCCTATCTGGGGTAAACCGGCCGTGATGCAGACGTTGGCGTGAAGGCATACATCGACCGGAAGAACCGCGGTGATTTATGATAAGCTGACATTGCCTCGATAAACGTCGTCGCGTTCATCCCGCTCCCGTTTTTGCATCGCCGGCGGTGAGAACTAGACGACGCTCGTCTCTGGCGGGCACCACAGCGCGCGGTCGAAGCGAGAGGCCGCCACATGAACCAAACAGCAATCCTTGAGTGGCTGCCGCAGCTCCAGCGAATCGGGGTGGCGCTCGTCATCGGATTTGTACCTGCGCTGATTGCCCGCTGGAAGCGACGCCCGATGACGCCCTGGTACCTCTACGGTTTCGTATGCGCCCTCTTAGCTTGGCCCGCGGTCGCGCTGCCGGCGATCCCCGCGCTTCTTGTTCGACCGCACGGCAAGCCTGGGCAGATCAGCCAACAGCGTCGCAGGGCCAGCGCGCTAACCCTGCTCAAGGAGGAGAGTGTACGGTCGTACCCGAGTTGGATAGCAGAGCTGAAAGGCAAATCGCCCGCCGGGATCGAGCGTTGTCGCTATGCGTATGAGCACCTTGAACCGGGCGAGGCGCTCGTACTTGTCCGCGAGCGACCTGAACCGGGCGACAAACACGCAGTGTCTTATCGGCATCGAGATGTTCATCTCGGCTACGTTCCCAGACAACACCGTTGGATTGCTGACGCGATCGATGACGGGCTTCGCCTCTTCGCCATCGTCGAAACCGTCAAGACCGGCTGGGTTTTGCGCCGGCGCTAGCGGGTACCAGCAGCGAGGCGGGTGGCCCTGACGGCTTGTCAGACGATCAGGAATGAGAAGTCATCGCGGTCCCAGCCGAGTCAGAACATCGAAGCCAGCATCAGCTAGTACCTCGTCACAGTGATTATGACATGTTGAAACCGAGATCACAGTAGCTCTGGCAAGAGTTTCGGGTCGACGAGGACTTCGATAGTGCGAGCGGCGCCGGGTTGGCGCCTGATGAAGCCTGCACGTTCGAGCGTCACCACCATTTGGTGAACGGAAGGCGGTGTGACGCAAAAATATTGCTGGATGTCGGCTTCCGCCGGCGGCCGGCGATGCAGCCGTGTGTACAGGTGGATATACGCCAAGTACTGCCCCTGCTTGGCCGTGAAGGTTTTAGCGGAAGGACTCACGCCGGCCATCCGATTCAGTTGTTCGTCCGTGCCTCCAGCGAGCAGGGGGCACGGATGAATGTACGCTATCGGGTCGAACTGAGCCAAACCGAACGCCATGAACTCAAGGCCCTTCTCAGCGGCGGCAGGCACGCGGCGCGCAAGCTCAAGCGCGCGCAGATTTTGCTGGCTGCGGACGCCGGCGCCAGCGACGAGGAGATCGCGAGGAGCGTCGGAGTGGGCGGCTCAACCGTCTATCGGACCAAGCGCCGCTTCGTGCTTGGCAACCTGGAGGCGGCGCTCAGCGAAGAGCCGCGCCCTGGAGCAGACCGCAAGCTCTCCGGCAAAGAGGAAGCCCTACTGGTCGCCACGGCCTGTTCGAGCCCGCCCGAAGGCCGCGCCCGCTGGACGCTGGAACTCTTGGCCGATGAACTGGTCAGGCTCACCGAGCACGACAACATCTCTCGCGAGACCGTGCGCCGGCGCTTGGCCGAAAACGAGCTTAAGCCCTGGCGCAAGGACATGTGGTGCATCCCGCAGGTCGACGGCGAGTTCGTCGCTCGCATGGAAGATGTGCTCGACCTCTATGCTGAAGAGCCCGATCGGAAGCGCCCGGTGGTCTGTTTCGATGAAAGCCCGACCCAGCTCATCGGCGAGGTTCGCCAGCCGATCAAGGCCACGCCGGGGCAGCTGGAGCGCTACGATTGCGAGTATAAGCGCAATGGCACCGCCAATCTGTTCATCTTCCTCGACGTGCATCGGCCGTGGCGCAAGGTCAAAGTCACCGATAGCCGCACCGCCATCGACTTCGCTGCCTGCATGCGGGAACTCGTGGACGTTCACTTTCCCAAAGCGGAGCGCATCCGCGTCGTGCTGGATAATCTGTCGACCCACACGATCGGTGCACTTTATCAAGCCTTCCCGCCTGCTGAAGCCCGGCGTCTGCTGCACCGCCTGGAGTTCCACTATGTCCCCAAGCACGCCAGCTGGTTGAACATGGTTGAAATCGAGATTGGCGTGCTGCGCAGTCAATGCCTGGATCGGCGCATCGACAGCAAACAGCGCCTCGTATCCGAAATCGCTGCCTGGGAGCGCCAGCGCAATACATCGCGCGCCCGCATCAAATGGATGTTCACAACCGACAAAGCACGCGCCAAAATGGGTCGCGCCTACCCGAAGCTTTCAACCAAAGAGTCATAATCACTGTGACGAGGTACTAGCGCCTCGTAAACCTTCTCAGCAGCGTCGCCCATGAGGTCGACCATATTGGCCTCGACTTGTCGGCTATAAGCCTCGGTGGCCTTCCAATGGTTGAGCCAATGTTGATAAGCCTGCTCGAACTGCTCTGGACCAAGACTGGCGGTGATGATCGCGAGGGCGTGTGCTTCGAGGTCGGGCAAGGTAATAGTCAGAGTGACGTCGGCCATCAGAGGCGCCCTAATTAAGCCGATAGCTCGCCTTTCATTTTCATCGCCCCAGCACGTCGTTTCGCTTTGCGCGCCAGGGGCGAGCGGCGGCGAGAGTGGCCTCGACTGCGGCCTTCATACTGGCAGGCGACAGGTTAACGAATGGTGGATGGTTCACACGCTGGCCGGTACCGAAACCATCGCCTGTGCGGCGGTGGTGCCACCGATACGTCAAACCGAACAGCGGCGCCGCCGGTGCGTTGGGCGGCTATGACCCGATACGGGTTCGCCAGTTCGCTCGTGAGCATGGCGGGGCGCTGGTCGAGAAGTGGCAGTTGTTCGGAGCGGCTTTGCCGTTCAGTGCAGCGGCGGAATGAATGTTGAGTACCCGTGCGCCAGCAGGTGCCGCCCGGGATGGGCGGTACCGACATGGCGGCCTCGGGATGAAGCGGCTCGGTGTTCGTGTTGAAGCGTCGCGATTGAGCCGAACCACAGCAATCCTGGCGGCCTTACACAATACCGTGGAAGTGGTTCCTCACAGTTTCTGAAGAAGCTTGGGAGACGAGGAAACCCCTCCGTATCCGTGATAGACTGGGCTTGCGCGGTAGTTGCTCCAGCCAACACAATTGCCCCCACCACAATGGACGTGATTGACGCTTTCATTGAGTAACTCTCTTTTCCCGCCCCGCGGCAACATAGAATTGAATTTGGCGAACGTAAGGCCTTCGTGATGATCACTTCTGTCGTTGGAGTTTATGTAGACAAAGAGGCCGCCAATTGATGGCCTCAAGTGGGAGGAATACCGCCCAAGCATGGGCGGTATTTTCGAAGCAACCTTTGTGCCACTCGCCCTGCAAACCCGAAACCGAGCACATAACCGCGCCGGCCGGGATGCTAGCAAAGCAAGGAGTAACGCCACGATGACCAAAGAAGAATTGATCGAGGCCGCCTGCGAAATCACCGGCGGCAACGTGAAGGACTTATCCGCCGATCAGATCCAAAGACTGACGACCATCATGCAGCATCTGGCCGACTTAAGCCTAACCGAGCGTACGTCGTTCGGCAATTTGTGCGCGATCCGAGCGACCATAGATGCCGCCCTCGCTCCTGGTGGGGCTATCGACGATTTAGTGACCTTGCGCCTGACGAAAGAACAGTGCGCATTTTTGCTTGGGTTGGTCGACCAAGAAATTCGTGAACACGCTTGATCGCGAATGACTGTTCGAACTTTATGTGAACTACGACAGTTGTCTTATTCGCTCGGATGATTTCCTTGACAGATTCTGCACTCGGCTTGACCGCGCCATCCGAGATTTTCCGAACAGTTGATGACGACACGTCGGGCGTGTCATTCCCGACCCGTCGTCCGAACGCCGAGCATTGATGCCTGATCGGGGCCGATTGTCGAGAGCTACTCGAAGCACGGACCTCGAATACTGTAATCGCGCCAGCACTCAATTGACTAGCGCCATGGCGGATCACGAAGCCGTTGTGAGTAGTAACGCCAATACCTTGGCGGTACACAATGATCCACGAAAGCCCTATCCGGCACATGCGGGCGCGATCGTGGCGAGTGCCGTGGAGGCTGAGGCGGCGGCTGGGGCTCAGGTTGAGGTTGAGGCTGCGGCTGAGGTTGGGACTGCGCCTGGGCAGGACACGTGAGAACGAAACATATCGGCGGCGGCAAGCCCCAAATCCAGTCCAGCAGACTAATCGCAAGCCATGCGACAAGCAGCGCTGCTGCCAACGCAACGAAGCCCATGACAGCAACTTCCAGATGGCCCGGTTGAGGTGCGTCCTGCTCGACACTTCGAGGCGCGCCCTGTCGGGCAACGCGCACCAAAGCCGGATGGTTGCCGTCGGTCACCCGGAATCTCCGCCCACGTTCATTGGAGCGTCGTCTAAGCAGACGCGCTTTTCAGATTACATTATATTGAAAACTAGGTCCCGCCGTCTGAGCCGACGCAAGCTATCGGTCGCTATGACGTCTATAGATTGGTAATCCCCACATCGAACTATCGAACCTATCCCAATACCTCCTCATAATCTAGATCAATTTCAGGCCGAAGCGAGACCGTTATGACTCACCGTGGAGCTTCGCGCTTGGGAATTCCCTGGTTCGTCTTGCTTGGGTAAACCCATATGAGCCGGTCACGTGAGACACAAAGCACGTCTCAACAGGGTGGGTTTCGGTAAGTGAGACGCTGTTCGAGTGAGAGAGAACCCTAATGAGACACTTGAGCGGTGCCTAACCATGCGGGGAATTCGGCATGTCTGAATTGAAGAACCGCGTAGCTCTGGTCACCGGCGGCTCGCGCGGCGTCGGCAAGGCGGTCGCCTTTGCACTTGCCAAGGCGGAGGCGGCGGTCGCCGTAAACTATCGCGAGCGCGGCAAGGAGGCGGAGGCCGTCGTCGATGCTATACGCGAGAGCGGTGGCCGCGCTGCTGCTTTCGGCGCCGACGTCTCGCTCGGCGCCGCCGTTCAAAGCATGGTCCATGACGTGGAAGAACGCCTCGGGTCGATCGACATTCTGGTCAACAATGCCGGCATGGCCGCGGCGCGCGGCCTCGACGACATTACGGAAGAGGATTTCGATCGCGCCATCGCGGTCAATCTGAAATCCGCCTTTCTTTGCACGCAGGCTGTTTTGCGGGGCATGCGGGCGCGGCGCTGGGGCCGAATCGTCAATATCTCCTCGATCGGGGCTCGCGTTGGTGCCGGCTCGGTCAGCATCGCCTACGGCGCCTCCAAGGCCGGGCTCGAAGGTTTGACGCGCGGCTACGCCCTGCGGCTCGCGCCGGAGGGCGCCCGCCCAACTTGCTCGCGTAAATTCGAATTTAGTTTTCTGAACGACAATTTAATGGTGCCAATGGCCCATCATTTTATCTTCAGTTGTGCAGCCAACCGGCTGCTTCAAAAGGACCAGATAGGAGACTTAGCATGAAGACGCTCATCACAGTACTCACCTCGTCGATCGTCGCCGCTACCCCGATGCTCGCGCAAGCGGCCTCATGGCACAGCGTCCAGCACGCGGCGCGCGGGTCCGTCGCCCCCTATGGTACTATCGAAGGCGGGCCCTATACGCCGGACGCGCCGTCTCCGGCGCACGGTTTTAGTCAAGATTTCCAGGACGGCAGCAGGGGTTAACCTCTGGCGCGTCTATTCGCTGGGCGGTGCCCTCCGCCCAGCGAATATCCACAGTCCCGCGGATTGATGCACGTCCGATAACACTGGCACCAACTTGGAACGGAATCCTGATGCAGAAATCCGTTATTGGTTGCAACCGCGAGCGGCGCATCTTCCTTGCGCGCCATCTCCCCGAGTTGCCGATAAAAACTTGAAGAGCGCGCGAGCGGGCGGGCCAGTCTGCAACGAACGCGGTGCCGAACGGACGACGTGCGCAACACCTTCGGGGGCACCCGCACGAGCCGTACGTCCGCCTTCGCAATGTGGTCAACTGTTGGAAAACCCTATGCCGCCAGTGCAGGATGGATGGCGTGATAATTCGGGGATAGATTCTGGACCCGACGTGTCAGCCTCGGAGGCAACCGGGGACGAAACTCTTTGTGGCGCCATGGCGCGTGGGAATGAGGCGATGAAGGCTAGATTGCTCCTGATCGAGGACGACAAGGAGACAGCCGACGAGATCAGGGCCGAGCTCGGCGATCACGGTTTTGAGGTTGACTGGGCTGCAAACGGCATCGAAGGGCTTGACAAGGCGCGCTCGGGCCGAGCAGAAGCCATGATCGTGGATCGCCTGCTGCCGGGAATGGACGGCCTCACCATCATCGAGGCCTTGCGGCACGAGGGCATACGCACCCCGGTCCTGGTCTTGAGCGCGCTCGGTGCGGTGGACGATCGGGTGCGCGGGTTGCGCGCGGGAGGCGACGACTATCTGACGAAACCGTTCGCGACGGTCGAGCTCATCGCCCGGATCGAGGCGCTGTTGCGCCGGCCGGCGGAAAGCCGCGATATGGTGCTGCGGGTGGGACCGCTCGAGCTCGATCTCATCGAGCGCACCGCCAAGCGCGGGGACCGCGCGATCGATCTGCTGCCGCGCGAATTCCGCCTGCTCGAATACATGATGCGTCGCAAAGAGCAGATGCTGACGCGCGCCATGCTGTTGGAAGAGGTGTGGAACTACAAGTTCGTTCCCCAAACCAACCTCGTTGACGTTCATATGGGGCGGCTGCGGCGCAAAGTGGACGAGCCGCGCGAGCCGCCGATGATTCATAATGTCCGCGGCGTGGGTTTCATCCTCCGTGCGCCTGCCTGATTTCATCCGCACGACCACATTCCGCTGGACGCTCGCCATCGCCAGCGC
>WNFT01006490.1_pt1 | contig 10304 bp, 10 predicted proteins | sample 5400191 | NCBI WGS metagenome assembly WNFT01 (sample SAMN13153359, study PRJNA577476) | soil metagenome | isolation source: 80 cm saprolite under Madrone tree | place: USA:California | collected 2016-06-14 | reverse complement strand
ATCGGCTGTCAGCATGAAGAGAGTGTCAGGGGTATTACGATGTGTCCTTTGATAAAAAAGCTGGTCCATGGTGGTCAAAAATGTGTCGACTGCGACCTCGAATTGGGGGGAATGCGGGCCATAGAGGTGACAAATGGCGTCGATCCTGTCGAAGTATAAGAAGTAGTAGGTGGGAGATGTTTTCTCGGCTATTACGAGTTCGCTAAGCTGTGTGAGTGCCCCGGCGAGCGTCCTATAGGGTACGACTGTAGCTCCTCTATACACAATATCTGAGTAGGTAGATGGCGTATAGGCCTGACTCTGAAAAATATACGAGCGGATGCCTTGCCTTTGTAATCTTCGATAGAAGGTCTGGTGGGGATAGAAAGCATCTGAGGGAGTGCCGGAGCGCTTCAAGGAATCGCGTTCTTTGTCTCCTGCATAGGAAAAAAGCAGGGGTGTGATAACTTCGTCGACGAGTGGCTCATAATAATTCCATTCGTAGACGCCACTTTGACCGACATTAAGGCCGGTGTGAATGCAGGTGACATGAGCTGCGGTGGTGGAGGGAAATTGCGAAGTCAGTTTTGAAACGACACCATATTTCAGTACAGTTTTGAGGAATTCGTATTTTTCCGCGTATTTGGCGAAGAATCTCCAGCCGAAGGCGTCGATAAAAAACAGGATGACCTTGTTATAGCTGGTAGGTAAGCTGCCGAATACATCGGGAGGGAAGCTGTTTTGTCCCCTGCCGCTTAGAAGGAACTCAATGGTCTGTGGCAGGTTGGCAAAGCAGTAGGAATCATACAAGGGCATCACGAATTTCTGGGAGAACTTCGCGTTATTTACCGCGTGCAGAGAAGCTGAGTTGAGCATAGCCGTACCTACTTCCTGGGGTAGGATAGACATCGCATCACCTATGTATGTGTTCGCTCTTGACACAGTATATCACGAAATCAAACTAGCTCATGCGTCTGGCTTGAATGGTATTAATAAATCATTAAGAAAGAGTAAGATATTCCTATCCTCTTTTCATTTGCTTCGTTATGTTGTACCATTATGTAGTACAGCTTTTAGGGAATTACCACGCTTCCTGGAAATATATGATGAACACCCAGACTCGAGCATATGCGATTTCGTTCTCGTTCGATCAACCGAACGCTATGCTCGATTCCTTAGTTGGAGCGCTGCAGCAGGCGCTCAGGTCATCTAACGCGCTATCCCCCAGGGCTGTATCTCTGCTTCGTTCGCGCGGGGTTTTCGTTATCGATAGCAACGTGGAACAGGCACAATACATTGCCCATCTCTTATCTTCGGCGGGCTATTGTCCCATGATAGCGGCCAGCGCATTAGATGCGTTTACGCTCTTTCTGCAAGGTACTTTTGCCCCATTTGCTATTGTTACAGCACAGGAAGATACAAACCAGCGCTTTTTTCTCAACCGTCTCGTGCAGCAGATAGTGCAGAAGTACGATTGGGAGACGCTCTTAATTCGCCTGCTCTTCCAACCATCCAAAAGATTGTTAGCTCGGACAACCACCCCATTGCCACCTTTGCGTACCTCAGGTCTGCTCCCATCTCCAACGACAAAGCCTTTACCACCTGCGCATCCTCCGAGGGCAATTGCCTCTCAGACTACAGCACCATTGCCTCGTTTGCAGGAATCTGCAGGCACGGGCAGGTCAGTAGAAGAGAAGAAACCTTCTAAGCCGCTACGGGAAAATGTCCTGGAAAGGAAGGAGGAAAAGCTCTCCTTAGAGGGGGAAAACCTGGGCCGCTACCAGGTGCATACTCTGCTGGGGGGTGGTCTTGAGTGTAGTGTTTACCACACCTATGATCGCCTGCGGGAACAAGATGTCGCTCTAAAGGTGATTCCAACCGGTACTGTTACGTATCAGATCAACGAAGGGTCAACCGAGTTGCCAAACTTCTTTCAACCTGAATCAGACCTTCTCGACGCTCTGAAGCATGCACGTATTCTTCCTATAGTGCATATTGGGAAATCCTATGTCAGTGGCCATCCCTTTTTCTACAAAACAACTCGCTATTGTCCCGGAGGATCGCTGGCCTCCTGGATTGTCCAGCACAGTTCAAAAATATTCTCTCCGCAGGAGGTTCTGAATGTCGTTCTGCAACTGGCTGATGCGCTGCAATATATCCATGAGCATCAGTTCCTTTATCAAAACTTCAAATTATCGAACATTATGGTGCAGAACGAGGCAGGAAATATGGGCAGCCTCCAGGTGGGGCTTGTTGATTTTGCCATTGAACATGATGGAATCTGCTCTTCAAAGACGCCGGTAAGCTTCCGCTACATGGCTCCTGAGCAATTTAATGATCAGTCTTCTCCTGCCTCCGATCAATACGGCCTTGCCGCCATCGCCTACGAACTGCTCACGGGACGCCCCCTGTTTCAGGGCAATTCGGAGCAAATCATGAAGCATATGCATACAAATATGCAGGCTCAACCCCCAGGTGCTATCAATGCAGCGGTTTCTCCTGTCCTCAACCAGGTGGTGCTGTGCGCCCTGGCAAAAAAGCCGGAGGATCGTTTTGCTTCCGTCTCTGAACTCGCCAGTACGTTCCAAAGCTCTTGCAACTGAAAGAGTTAGAAGCAGTCGAGATTGCAAAGCCGCTCGAGCCCTTACGTGTTCCCAGGCCATCTGTTATAATATAGGCACAAATATATGCTCCAAAGGAGGAAGCTATGAAGACATATGCCGTTTGCGAACTGGAAGAACATCTTAACGAGATACTGCGCCTGGTACAGGAAAAGAAAGAAGTTATCGAGATAACGAATGGTGGTGAGCTTATTGCGCATGTAATACCAGCCGGTCTGACAGATAAACCGGACTGGCTTGTGCCGCCCGAAGGGGATGTATGGGCTAACCTGGATCGACTTTCAGCCGAAATAGGCGCTCACTGGCCCAAGGACGTAAGTGCTGTTGACGCGATACGGGATGTGAGGGGTGACCTGTAATGGATGCTCATGTGGTGGTAGATGCCAGTGTTTGGGTAAGTTGGTTACAGCCTTTTGATGCTAATCATGATGCCAGCCGCTTTTGGGTAGAACGATATATTGCTGAGGGAGGACTGCTTGTAGCTCCTGCACTCGTTTTAGTTGAGGTAGCCGCAGCGATATCAAGACGAACAGGTCAGCCTTTAGTCGCGAGAGAAACGATCAAAAATCTCTATAAGGTAAGTGCTTTACGCCTTCTTTCTTTTCATGACAGGTTGATGTGGGTTGCGGTTGAGGTAGCTGCTGACCTGCGACTACGTACTGGAGATGCGGTTTATGTAGCAGTAGCGCGTCGACACAATATCCCTCTAATCAGTTGGGATAAAGAACAATTGCGCAAAGCCAGCAGCCAGACTACAACATATACACCGGATGAATACCCTTTTTGAACTCTTCTAGAATGTTCACATCGCATTCCTGATAGTTTTCAGGCATCTGCAAGGATGTCTGAAAACATTTGTTAGTTATATGAGCCACATTGTTAACTACCTCTTGTAATCTCGCCCACTTGCCAAGTACACTACCGTTAAAGTCAATAGCATTGAGGATAGTTCTATTTGTTTAGACCAAGCGCTGTATGCAAACCCAGAAAGGACGGATCGCCAGCCATGGATTTTGAACTGCCTGAAGAGCATCAACTTGCCTACGAAAGCGCATTTGCCTTCGCACGAGACGAGATTAAACCACACAATGCCGAGATCGAGCGCACCGACGACTTCCCTCCCTGGATCTGGAAACGGCTTGCCGAACAGGGTTACACGGGTATTGCTATACCCGAAGAGTATGGCGGCAGCGGCGGTGATTTCTTGATGGCGGCACTCGTGGCTCGTGCCATCGGACGCACGAATGGCTCTATTTCGATGTCCTTTGGAGCGCATCTCAATCTTTGCGCGCATAATATCATGCGCAACGGGACCGAGGAACAAAAGCAGAAATACCTGCCCAGGCTTGCAAGTGCCGAGATGATCGGTGCCTTAGCCCTCACCGAGCCGAATGCGGGCTCCGACGCCATGGGCATCCAGACGACGGCACGCCCTACCGATGGAGGCTACCTGCTCAATGGCACCAAAATGTTCATTACCAACGGTCCCATTGCCGATGTGCTGATTGTCTATACTAAAACGCGGCCAGAGGCTGGTAGCAGGGGCATCACCGCCTTCATTTTTGAGACAAACACTCCCGGTTTCTATGTTGCACGTAAATTGAGCAAACTGGGCATGCATGGCTCCCCTACAGGCGAACTGGTCTTTGAGAACGCCTTCGTGCCGGAAGAAAATGTACTGGGCAAGGTCAACGAAGGGTTCAAGGTAGTGATGAGTGGACTCGACCTGGAGCGTGCCTTCTACGCAGTCAGCATGGTTGGCGGCATTGAAGCTGCATTGGAAGTTTCCATCAAATATGCCAAAGAGCGCGAACAGTTCGGCCAGCCCATCGCCAACTTCCAGCTCATTCAGGTCAAGCTTGCCGAAATGTATACCGACCTGGAGGCTGCACGACTGATGGCCCATCGCTGCATGTGGCTGGCGCAACAGGGCAAGCGCGTCAGCAAAGAAGCGGCTGCTGCCCTCCTCTTCTCAGCCCGTGCCGCTATGCGTGCCGCGGACGAAGCGCTGCAAATCCATGGCGGTTGGGGTTACCTGACGGACTTCGAAGTCGAAAAAATGTGGCGCAACGCCAAACTTGGAGAGATTGGTGCCGGGACAAACGAGATTCGCCTGCTGTTGATCGCCAGAGAACTGCTAGGTATGAGGTAGGGTATGAAATCTGTGCGTATCGCCGGAGGGCTGGGCTTCTACGGTGACTCCTGGCGGCCAATTCGAGCGAGCATAGAGCGTGGCAATGTGCAATATGTGGCATCCGATCACCTGGCAGAATTGACGCTGGCGATCCTGCAGAAAGATCGCCAGCGCGATCCCAACCTGGGCTACACACGCGATTTAGTGCCTATGTTGCTCGATTTGCTTCCTATAGCCATTCCATGTGGTATCAAATTCATCCTGAATGCGGGTGGGCTTAACCCCATGGGTGCGCGTGAAGTACTCTTGAGTACACTCAAAAAGTCTGGTCTCAAGTTGAAAGTCGGAGTTGTTCTGGGTGATTCCGTTCTAGAGCGCCTCGACGAATTGCGGGAGGCAGGTGTTTCGCTGGCACATATGGATACAGGTGAAGACATAGCCACCGTACGGGAGCGCCTGTTGTTCGCCAGCGCGTATCTAGGGGCACGTCCACTGGTAGAGGCCTTAGACGCGGGCGCGGACATAGTGCTGACCGGTCGTGTTGCGGATGCTGCACTCTTCCTTGCTCCTATGGTATATGAATTGGGCTGGGGTTGGGATGATTGGGATAAGCTGGCACAGGGGATAGTTGTTGGACATCTCCTGGAGTGCAGTGGGCAGGCCACGGGAGGGAATTTTGGCGGGAATTGGCGCTCCATCCCCGATCTTGCCCATATTGGCTATCCTATCGCGCAAGTTTGGGAGAACGGAGATGCAGTCATCACTAAGGCTCCTGGCACAGGCGGGCGCGTCAATTTCGATACTCTGCGCGAACAATTATTGTACGAAGTGCATGACCCGCGCCATTATCTGACGCCCGATGTCGACGTGGATATGACCACGCTACGTATGGAAGAAATTGGCCCCGATGAAGTACGCGTGACCGGTGCAACCGGTCGTCCTGCTCCTGAAATGCTCAAAATAGTCGCCGGTTACGAAGATGGCGTCATGGGGCAGGCCATGATGGGCTATGCCTGGCCCGATGCCCTGGCGAAGGCGCGGGCAGCGGCCCAGATCATACAGCAGCAAATGGTCGAAATTGGCCTTCAATCGCAGGAGACCATCGTTGAATACCTTGGATACAACTCTATACATGGCGCACTCGCCGATGCTGCCCATGTCGATGATTTGAACGAGGTCTATCTACGCATCGCCGTTCGTTGTAATGATAGGAAAGAGGCTGCGAAGCTGGGACGGCTCTTTCCACCACTGGCCCTCAGCGGCCCGCCATTCATAGGTGGTGCCGGTGGAATGATGGAGCCTCGAGGACTGCTGGGTATCTGGCCCACACTGGCACCTCGCAGCATCATTGATGAATATGTACGTGTGGGGGTGGAGGAAGCATAAATGTAGGGGCCGGTTCGGTTCACCGCGCCCACCGCCGATTATGGGATTTAATAAAATAATCGGACAATTCCGCAGGGGCCGATAAATCGGCGATGGGCGCGATCAATCGGCCCCTACGGCGGCTTTGCCGCCGCTTCTGGTATACCCTGGTTAATTTGTTAAAATTCATTATCGGTCCCTACGGTCGTCCAAAAATAGTGTGGAGGAACCATGAAGAAGCAATTGGTGCAACTTGCTCATGCCCGGTCAGGTGACAAGGGCGACAAGGCCGATATCAGCCTCTTTGCGCCTGACCGGGCAACATATGACTTGTTAGCACGGGAGGTCACTGCCGAACGTGTACAGGCGCACTTCAGTGGCATTATAATGGGAAAAGTTGAGCGATTCGAGGTTCCCAATGTGCTGGCGCTCAAATTCGTGCTGCATGGCGCGCTCAATGGTGGAGCGTCACGCTCGCTACGCAGCGATAGCTTAGGCAAATCTTTATCTTCGGCATTGTTGAGGATGGAAATTGAATATGACCCGGTGGAATGGGATACAACTGAAGTAACTGAAAAGAAGAAATCTTGAGAAAAAACTCCTACAATTTACTGACAAACCGCTCCGGTTATGTTATAATCTCGTCCGAAGGATTGGAACTATTCCATAGACTTCCAAAGAAAATTGTAGGGGGACCAATATGCTTCACAACGAGCAAGGAACACTGCAAGGGGAGCAGTGCTTACGCGAAACAGACATTATCTTGATTATCGAAGATGATCTATGCAACGGCGAATTTCTTGTCGAGCTTCTGTTAGAGGAGACGCCTTTTTACCCCATTCGACTGACTGATGGTTTTCAGGCCTTGAAGTTTACGCAATTGCTGAAGCCAAAGTTGCTTATTTGCGATTATTATCTTCCCAAAATGGACGGTATTACACTTTATGACCGGCTCCATAGTAACCGCGAATTACAGGATGTTCCAGCTCTCATCGTGAGTGCGAGACTGGAAGGGCACGAGAGGGAAATCAAAGAGCGCGGACTTGTGGCACTGAGTAAGCCCTTTGACCTGGAAGATTTCTTCGCTGCTATTGAAAATGTCATGGGGTACGATATCCGCATGCCAGCTCATATCCTGCGAGGAGTTCTGAAAGAACAACTCATCTAATCCCACCAATACTTGTTCTGGCCATGACCCTACTTGTAAAACTGTGTCCTCTTATTGTACAGTACCGTCACGAGGTTATCCGCGAAGCATACAGCTCCTGCGGAAGCCCAGGGTTACAATCAATGGGAGAAAGGGACACATAAATTCATGGCGAGTAAAGATGAGCAACTGGCTGCCGAGATCGAGCGCATCAAAAAAGGTGGGGCAGAAAAATACCATATACGCAATCGAGAACAAAAGAAGCTGTTTGCGCGTGACCGTCTCAAACTGTTGCTGGATGATGGCAAAATAGAGTTTGAAGATGGTATGTTTGCCGAGTGCCAGAATCCTGAACTCCCATCTGATGGCAACATTACCGGGGTTGGCCGTATTTATGGGCGACCGGTGGCTTTTAGCGCATCCGATTCTACGGTCAAAGCAGGATCGGCGGGCGAAAAATCGGTGCAAAAAAACCTGCGCATCCAGGAAATGGCGATGCAGATGCGTATCCCCATGTTCTACCTGATCGATTCTGCCGGGGCACGCATCACCGACCAGGTACGTCTTTTCCCCGGTCGCAACCAGGGTGGGCGCACCTTCTACAACCAGATTAAAATGTCGGGGGTAGTGCCGCAGATCTCTATCATGTTTGGTCCCTCACCAGCAGGTGCAGCCTATACCCCGGCTTTTGCCGATATTGCGATCATGGTGGAAGGCAACGCCAGTGCCTACCTCGGTTCGCCGCGCATGGCCGAGATGGTCACACGCGAGAAGGTCACGCTCGAAGAGATGGGCGGCGCTCGCATGCACTGCACCGTCTCCGGCCTCGGCGACTTCCTGGCGGAAAGCGAAGAAGACGCAATTCGTATAGCGCGGGAGTATTTCCGTTATATGCCGCAGAATTACCTGGAAAAGCCTGCCGATGCTGAGCCTGTTCCTCCCGCTAGTGATCGAGCGCTCAAAGATATCGTGCCGGAGGCCCAGAACAAGCCTTTTAATATGTACGATTTCATACATTCGCTCATTGATGGCAGCAGCTTCCTGGAAGTCAAAAAGCTGTTTGCTCCCGAATTGATTACCGGTTTTGCGCGCCTTGGAGGAAGGGTTGTCGGTATTGTGGCCAATCAGCCGCGTGTCAAGGGCGGGGTACTCTTCACCGACTCGTTCGATAAGGGTACGCGCTTCGTCAACACCTGCAACGCCTTCAACATTCCGCTGCTCTTCCTGGCCGATGTTTCCGGCTTCATGATCGGCTCAGCTGTTGAACGCGCCGGCATTATCCGCCATGGTGCCAAGTTTGTCGCAGCCGTTTCGCAGGCCGTTGTGCCAAAAATCTCTGTCATCGTACGGAAATGCTACGGTGCCGGTCTGTATGCCATGGCCGGTCCCGCTTTTGGCACTGATGCCGTGCTGGCGCTGCCCACTGCTCAGATCGCCGTCATGGGTCCCGAAGCCGCTATCAACGCTGTCTACGCAAACCAGATCGCCGCGTTGCCCGAAGAGGAACGCGAACCGTTCCGCAAGATGATGGAGGCACACTACGCCGAAGATATCGATATTTTTCGCCTCGCCTCCGAATTGATCGTGGATACCATCACGCCATTCGAGTCCCTGCGTGACGAGCTGATTGCACGCTATGGCATTTACCAGACAAAGGAGGCGCGTTTCTCGGAGTGTCGCAACCCGATTTACCCGGTGTGACCTCGTTACTCCAGGTCTACCATACACCCAATCATATCGGCTATCTTGCTGAAGAAAATGCATTGGTATATAATGGCGCTGTTAGCTTATGGCTGAGAAGTAGTATCAGTCAATAAGCAAGAGAAGGAGCAGCAGGTATGCCGATAGATCCCCCTCCGCGTCAAGATAGTTATGCTATTGACCCGGAAAGTGGTGCAGAAATGGCGCGACTCATTGATCAGCATCACTTCATTACCGAATACATGGGTGGGCTTTTCCCTCCAGATGTCGACCCCCCAGGCTTCATGCAGGTTCTTGACCTGGCTTGCGGCCCTGGAGGTTGGGTACAGGATGTTGCTTTTAAGTATCCTGACATGGAAGTCGTGGGCGTGGATATCAGCAGATCCATGATCGATTACGCACGCGCCATGTCCCGCGTACAATATCTTGACAATGCCTCCTACAAGGTGATGGATATCCGCAAACCACTCGATTTCGAGAATGGTTCATTTGATTTCATCAATATACGTTTCCTGGTGTATGTACTCTCTCCTGGTGATTGGCCTGGCTTGATCGCGGAGTGTAAGCGTATCCTCAAACCTGGGGGCATCCTCCGGCTCACGGAAGCTGACTGTTCAGATATCACCAACAGCCCGGCTTATGAGAGCCTGCTCGAGCTATCAATGGAAGCTATCCGTAAGGGTGGGCGTGCTTTCTTTTCCTCTGGTCGTTTCCTTGGTACCATGTTTATGTCTGCGCATTTGCTCGAACAAGCCGGTTTCGAAGACATTCACAGGCAGGCCCATATCATGGATTGGTCTGCAACCAGCAAAGTCCACTATGCCCAGCTCACAAATGTGATGAACGGTTTACTTCTCGGCAAGCAATTCGTCATTTCGTCAGGCGTCACCACATCGGAACAGTTCGACGAACTCTACAACCAGGCCATCAGCGATATGTACAGGTCCGATTTCATTGCAGCCCTTATCTTCCTCTCAGCCTACGGCACAAAGCCGAAAGAGTAAGAAAGTAGGGGAGAATAAGTAAGTATGAAACGTGTAGTATCCAATATGGCAGGCGTGGTCTTAGAATACCTGGTCAAACCCGGCGAACAGATAGCCGTTGACCAGGATGTTGTGATGCTGGAATCGATGAAAATGCAGATTCCTGTCCAGTCCACCGTCAATGGGATGGTGAAGACCCTCAAAGTGAATGAGGGGGATTTCGTTGATGATGGGGATGTACTGTTAGAAGTAGAGTGAACTACCGCCGAGCTAAAGACTCAGCGGCTTCTTCGGAGGCCCAAGTTCACCAGACTCGCCACCAGAAATGGTGGCAGCGTTCGAGTGGTCATGATACCTGCGGTTGACGCATCAGA
>WNFT01011393.1_pt1 | contig 10305 bp, 11 predicted proteins | sample 5400191 | NCBI WGS metagenome assembly WNFT01 (sample SAMN13153359, study PRJNA577476) | soil metagenome | isolation source: 80 cm saprolite under Madrone tree | place: USA:California | collected 2016-06-14 | reverse complement strand
CCTGAGCCATTTCTACGACCTCTTTCTTTGAGGCATACCGCCTCGGTGATGCCCCGTCACCATGACGGGGGCGCCCTCCGGGATCGGAGGACAAACAAAAACGCCGCGGGACTTGAGGTCCTCGCGGCGTTGAACTCGACTCTCGCGACTTCGTGTCCGCTACCAATCGGTATCCGAGTGAACCTGCTACCACGCTGTTCCCATGATACCACAGGTCAGCACGAAGGGGCCCACCCCTTGCAAATGAGCGGGGGTGGGGAGGAGGTGCTGCGCGCGCTCAGCCGACGCGCGGTGCGCGCACCTCGACATCGTGGTCGGTGAACTCCCAGCGCCAGTGGCCGGTGCCCGGGATGAAAACCTGCATGAGCGCCTCTTCGGCCTGCACGGTGTGCTGCAGGTCATGCGCCGTCCACAGGTTGAGCAGCATGCTCAGCGTGACGACCCCGTACTCGGGGTGGTTGGCGACGCGTTCCAGATCGGCCGGTACGAGGGCGTGGATCAGGCGCGCTTTCTCGCTTCGCAGCTCGGCCAGGGCGTGTACGTTGTCACGCGGTGAATGCTCGGGCTCCGGGTTGCTGGGCGCCGAGGGGTCGTAGGGGACAATGTCCTCACCGGCCAGCAGATTGCGCAGGCGGACCGAGAAGAGGTGGCGTTCGGTGAACAGCAGATGCGCCAGGCATTCTGCGGCTGACCATTCGCCTGGCGCGGGGGGACGCTCGAGCACGTCCGGCGGCACGCTCGCCACCAGGTGCTCCCAGCGTGCAACCGTCGTCGACATGACCGATCGTGCCGCGTCCAGCGTGTTTCCCACGTTCAGGCACCTCCGTTGCGCTGGCCAGCGGAGCCGTACCGCGCCCGAGTTTTCACGATCAGAGGACACGAAGCGCCACGCCCGCTCCGTGATTCTTGGTGCCGAAGGGGGGACTCGAACCCCCACGGGTTGCCCCACACGCCCCTCAAACGTGCGCGTCTGCCAATTCCGCCACTTCGGCGCCAGCGAGGGGTGAGTATGCCCGGGCCCCTTCGGCCTTGTCAATGAGTCCAGGACGTCGAATGAGCCCAGGACATCACCAGCCCAGACGCCCACGCCAGAGGAGCGCGCGCCAAACGGCCGGACGGATCACCGGCCAACACGAATGGCGCGTCCGGCTCCAGACTGGCGAAGCCGGGGATCGAGGGCGTCCCGGATCCCCTCGCCCACGAGGTTGTAGGAGAGAACCGTGATCAGAATCGCCAACCCGGGGTAGAGGGTGAGCCACCAGGCGTAGGTGATCAGGTCTTTGCCGTCGTTGAGGATATTGCCCCAGGTCGCATAGGGGGGCTGGACGCCCAGGCCGAGAAAGGACAGCCCGGACTCGGTCAGGATAGCGGCGGGAATGCCGAGTGTCATGGCCACGAGCACCGGCGCCATGGCGTTGGGCAGGATGTGCTTGAAGATCACGCGCAATGCCCCCGCTCCGATCGATTCCGACCAGATGACGAACTCGCGCTCGCGTAGGGCGAGGAACTCCGCGCGCACCAGCCGCGTCACCCCCATCCATCCCGTGAGGCCGATGACGGCCATGATGGTCCAGATCGAGGGCTTGAGAAAGGCGAGCACGGCCAGGAGCAGGAAGAAGCGCGGGAAGACGAGCATGAGGTCCACGAGCCGCATGATCGAATCCCACGGCCAGGGAGATGCGCGAGCCGTGCAGCAGGCGCGAGAGCACGTCGCGCCCGATCTGATCGGTGCCGAGCCAGTGCTTGGCGGAGGGGCGGGTCAGGATCTTCTTCATGTCGGGCTTGTTGGGGTCCCAGGGGGCGAGGGCGGGCGCGCACACCGCGATGGCGATGAGGATCCCCACCACCACGGCCCCGCCGCACGCCAGCTGGTTGCGTGAGAAGGTCCGCCAGAAAAGGCGAAGCTCGCCGCGCCGCGAGCGAGCCGGGCCCGGCACGTCAGCGCCGCCGACGCCGGGACGAGAAGCGGATGCGTGGATCCACCACCCCGTACGCGAGATCGGCGAAGAGGTTGGCGAGAAGCGTCAGGCTCGCCACGATGACGAGATTGCCCATGATGACGGGGTAGTCGCGCGCGAACACCGACTGGACCATGAGCTGCCCCATGCCCGGGATGGCGAAGATGCTCTCGATGATGATGCTGCCGCCGATGAGACCGGGCAGGGAGAGCCCGAGGATGGTGACCACGGGCAGGAGCGCGTTGCGCAGGGCGTGCTTGCCGATGACCACGGGCTCGGCCAGTCCCTTGGCGCGGGCGGTCTGGACATAGTCCTGACGGATCACCTCGAGCATGCTCTGGCGCATGTAGCGCGAGAGTCCCGCGAGACCGCCGAAGGCAGCCACGGCCACGGGCAGGAAGAGATGGCTCACGAAGTCCCACTGCTGGCGCCAGAAGGTCATGTACTCGTAGTTGAGCGACCGGAGCCCGGAAATCGGCAACCAATCGAGGTTGACCCCGAAGAGGATCATCAGGAGCAAGGCCAGCCAGAAGTCGGGCGTGGCGAAGCCGATGAAGACGAAGACCGTCGTGATCTTGTCGAAGAGCGAGTATTGCCGCGTGGCCGAGGCGACCCCGATGGGAATGGCCAGGGTGAAGATGATCAGGAGCTGCAGGATGTTCAGGAAGAGCGTGATGGGCAGGCGCTCGCCGATCTTCGCCAGGACGGGCCTCGCGTCGGGCTGGAAGGAGCGGCCGAAGTCCAGGCGAACAATCCGGCTCAGCCACCTCCAGTACTGGACGTGAAAGGGCTTGTCGAGACCGAACTCCTCGTTGAGCTTCTGAACGAGCTTGGGGTCCTGCCCCGTTTCCTCGCTGCGAAGGTAGTCGAAGGGCCCGCCCGGGGCCAGCTGGATGACGAGGAAGGAGATGAAGGTGATCCCGATGAGGAGCGGGATCGCCAGCACCAGCCGGCGGAGGGCGAAGAGGGCCATCTAGGGCGAAGCGTACCGCTGCAGCGACTTCGGCACGAACCAGTCGATGAAGTTGTAGTCGATGCCGGCCGGCTCGACCTTGATGCCCCGCACGCGCGAGGTGACCACGGGCAAGGTCTCCCGGAAGTACAGGAACACGTACGGCTGGTCCTCGGCCAGGATCTTCTGGATCCGGTGATAGGTGGCCACGCGCTCCTGCTGGTGGCAGGTGGCCCGACCCTTGTCGAGCAGCGCATCGACCTCTGGGTTCGCGTAGGAGAAGGAGTTGAGCTGGTCGGGGCCGTTCTGGGTGGAGTGCCACACCGCGTACTGGTCGGGGTCGACCCCCGTCCCCCAGCCGAGCACGATGGCGTCGAAGCGCTTCTGCTTGATGTATTCCTTGAGGAGGGCGGCCCACTCGATGGTCTGGATATCCGTCTGGACGCCGATCTCCTTGAGCCGCTGCTGGATGATCTCGGCGACCTTCTTGCGCTCCTCGTTGCCCTGATTGGTCCGGATGGTGAAGCTGAACGGCTGCCCCTCCTTGTTTCGGAGGATCCCGTCCCCGTTCCGATCCGTCCACCCCGCCGCGGCCAGGAGCGCCCTCGCCTTGGTCGGGCTGAACTCGTAGCGCTGGACCTTGTCGGTATAGGGCCAGGTGCCGGGTCGATACGGCCCCGTCGCCTCGCGCCCCAACCCCATCACCACGCCCTCGATCAGCTCCGCCTTGTTGATGGCGTGCGCGAAGGCCTGCCGGACGCGCCGATCCTTGAATCTCTCGTCCTTCAAGTTGAACCCGAGGTACGTATAGCGGTTGGCCGCGTAGTGATACTTGTTGTAGTCCTTGTTGAAGGCCGGGTAGCCCGTCTGGCGCTCGTACTGGATGGCCGTGAGCTCGGCCATGTCCACGCCCTTGGCCTTGAGCTCGAGAAAGATGGTCGCCTGGCTGGGAATGATGCGGTAGACGATGCGGCCGATGTAGGGCCGTCCCTCGATGTAGTAGTCCTTGTTCGCCACCAGCACGACCTTCTCGCCGCTCTTCCACTCGTGGAACCGGTACGGCCCGGTGCCCACGGGCTTCAGGTTCTGGGGCGCCTCGCGGAGCTTGCCCTCCTCGACGGCCTTCTCGAGCAGGTGCCTGGGTAGCATGGGCTGGCCCCAGCTCCCCAGCGCCTTGGCGAAGGGCTGGGCATACGTGACGCGCACCGTGTACGGGTCGAGGGCCTGCACCTCCTTGACGGGCTCGAAGTCGTCTCGATAGGCCGTGGGCGTCTTGGGGTTGATCATGGCCTTGTACGTGAAGATCACGTCGTCCGCGGTGAAGGGACGGCCGTCGTGCCACTTCACGTTCTTTCTGAGCTTGAAGGTCAAGGTCAGGCAGTCCTTGCTGAACTGCCAGGATTCCGCGATGGAGGGCGCCCAGTTGAGATCCTTGTCGAGCTGGACGAGTCCGTCGTAGATGAGGTTGCCGACCATGTGCGACGCGCTGTCCGAGGTGATATTGGGTATGAGGCCCGTGATGTCGCCGATCGAAGCGTGGACGAACGTGTCGCCGGCCGCCGGCTTCTCGCTGGCCCCGGCCGCGTCCTGAGCCGCGACCTCGCTCACGCGCGCGTCGCGGCCCTCGAAGGCTGCGAGGGCAACCAGCGTGGCGAGCGCGATCAGGGCAGCCGCCCGCAGGGCGCGCATCACTTCTTCTCCGGTGTCTGAACGGGAGCGGGGGCGGGCGGCGGCGCGGGGGCGGGCGGGGCGTCGGAGCGGGCGGGCGCGGAGGCGGGCATGATCGTGCTCGCCTTCTTGTGCGCGAGGACGGCCAGGGAGAACGAGGTGACCATGAAGATGACGGCGACCACCGTGGTGATCTTGCCGAGCACCGTCGGCGTGCCCATGGAGCCGAACACGGCCTGGCTGCCGCTGCCCCCGAAGGCCGAGCCGATGTCCGCGCCCTTGCCCGCCTGCAGCAGCACCAGCCCGATGATGATCAAGCTGACGATGACGTGGATGATGACGACGAAGGTGAACATGCCCCGATCACTCCTTTGCTGGGCCACCCTTGGCGGCCGACTTCCTGGCGATGGTGATGAAGCCTGGTGCCTGCAGGGAGGCGCCGCCGACGAGCGCGCCGTCGATGTCGGGCTCCTGGGTGAGGGCCGCCGCGTTGTCGGCCTTCACGCTGCCGCCGTAGAGGATCCGGAGCGACTGCGCGACTTCCTTGGAGGCGAGCTCGGAGACGAGGCCGCGGAGGTAGCCGTGCACTTCCGCGGCCTGCGCGGGGGTGGCGTTGACGCCCGTGCCGATGGCCCACACCGGCTCATAGGCGAGCAGGCACCGCTCCATCTGAGGGGAGCCGAGGCCGGCGAGGCCGGCGCGGAGCTGGCCCTCGACCACGGTGAAGGTCAGCCCCTGCCGCCGCTCTTCGGCCGTCTCCCCCACGCAGAGGAGCGGGGTGAGCCCGTGCCGGAGCGCCGCCGCCACCTTGCGGTTGATCTCCTCGTCGGTCTCGCGAAAGAGATGGCGCCGCTCGGAGTGGCCGAGGATGACGAGACGGCAGCGGAGCTCCGCGAGCATGACGGGGGAGATCTCGCCCGTGAAGGCGCCCTTGTCCTCCCAGTGGGCGTTCTGCGCTCCCCAGCCGATGGGCGAGCCCGCGAGGACCTCAGCCACCGCGGGCAGCGCCGTGAAGGGCGGACAGACCACCACTTCCACCCCGCGCGGCCGCTTGAGCCCGTCGCGCACGGCGAGGGCGAGCTCCCGCGCTTCGGCGATTCCCCCGTGCATCTTCCAGTTGCCGACGACGAGGGGAGTCCGCATCAGGCCGCCTCGTCGAGAGCGGCCACACCCGGCAGCGTCCGCCCCTCGAGGAACTCGAGAAAGGCCCCGCCTGCCGTCGAGATGTAGCCGATCCTCTCCGCCACCCCCGCCTGATGGACGGCCGCGATGGTGTCACCGCCCCCGATGACGGAGAAGGCGGCGGAGCTCGCCACCGCGCGAGCCGTGCCGAGGGTGCCCGCGGAGAAGGGCGCCTTCTCGAAGACGCCCAGCGGCCCGTTCCACACGATGGTCCGGGCGGAGGCCAGGGTGGCCGCGAACTGGGCGACGGTGACGGGGCCGATGTCGAGCCCCATGAGGTCGCGGGGCATCTCCCGGACGCTCGCCACGCGAATGCCCTCCACGCTGTCCGGGCCCGGCGCTACCACGAGGTCCACGGGCAATCGCACACGCACCCCGAGGGCGCGGGCGCGCCCGAGGATCGCCCGGGCGGCTTCGACCCGGTCGGGCTCGAGAAGCGAGCGCCCCACGCCGTGCCCGAGGGCGACGAGAAACGTGTAGGCCATGCCCCCGCCGATGAGGACGGCGTCGACGCGCGCGAGCAGATGCTCGACGAGGCCGAGCTTGTCGGAGACCTTGGCGCCGCCCAGCACGGCCATGAAGGGACGCTCGGGGCTCTCGAAGATGCGCCCGAGGGCCTCGAGCTCGCGCGCCATGAGAAGACCCGCCACCGCGGGATGCAGGACGCGGGCGATCCCCTCCGTGGAGGCATGGGCGCGATGGGCGGCGGCGAAGGCGTCATTCACATAGACGTCGGCCAGGGAGGCGAGCCGGCGCGCGAAGCCGGGATCGTTGGCCTCCTCCTCGGCGTGAAAGCGCAGGTTCTCGAGCAGCACCACCTCGCCCGGCTTGAGGGCGGCCGCGGCGGCCTCGACCTCGGGCCCGACGCAATCGGGCAGGAGAGGAACGGGGCGGCCGAGCAGCTCCTCGAGCTTGATCGCGACCGGGCGGAGCGAATAGTGGGGGTCTGGTGTGCCCTTGGGGCGCCCGAGGTGTGAGGCGAGCAGGACGGCGGCGCCAGCCTTGAGACACAGCTCGATGGTGGGGAGGGCGGCGCGCATGCGCGTGTCTTCGGCGACGCGCCCGTCCTCCAGCGGGACATTGAAGTCCACGCGGAGGAACACGCGCTTTCCCGCGAGCTCCACGCGATCGACGGTGAGCTTCGACAAGCTAGAGCGACTTCGACATGTACCGGATAAGGTCTTTCACCCGATTCGAGTAGCCCCACTCGTTGTCGTACCACGCGAGGACCTTGACCAGGCTGCCGTCGATGACCGCGGTCGAGGCGAGGTCCACGATGGAGGAGTGCGGGTTGCCGTTGAAGTCCACGGAGACGAGCTCCTCATCCGTGGCGTCGAGGATGCCGTGCAAAGGCCCGCTCGCCGCGGCCCGGAAGGCGTCGTTGACCGCCTGGGCGCTCGCCGGCTTCTCGAGCTCGGCGGTGAGGTCGACCACGGAGACATTGGCGGTGGGCACGCGGATAGCGAGCCCGTCGAGCTTGCCCTTGAGCTGGGGCAGCACGAGCCCCACCGCGGTGGCCGCGCCCGTGGTCGTCGGGATCATGCTCACCGCGCCGGCGCGCGCGCGGCGGAGATCCTTGTGCGGGAAGTCGTGGATGGGCTGGTCATTGGTGTAGGAATGCACGGTGGACGCGAAGCCCCGCTTGATGCCGAAATTGTCGAGCAGCACCTTGGCCACGGTGGCGAGGCAATTGGTCGTGCACGAGGCGTTCGAGACGAGCTCATGACGGGCGGGATCGTACTTCTGCTCGTTGACCCCCAGGACGATCGTGATGTCCGGATCCTTGGCGGGCGCCGTGATCACCACCTTCTTGGCCCCGGCCTGGAGGTGCTTGGTCGTGGTCGCCTTGTCCCGGAAGACGCCGGTGGACTCGACCACGATGTCCACCCCGAGCTCGCTCCAGGGCAATGCCGCGGGGTCCTTGGCGGAGCACACGCGCACCTCGCGGCCGTTGACGAAGATGGCCTCGCCCTTGTGGGTGACCTCGGCGTCGAGGATGCCGTGGACGGAGTCGTACTTGAGCAGGTGGGCCAGGGTCTTGGCATCCGCCAGGTCATTGACGGCGACCACCTCGAGCTCCGGCGCCGTGAGCGCCGCGCGGAAAAAGACCCGGCCGATACGCCCGAATCCGTTGACGCCGACTCGCACACCCATGATGGACTCCTTGATGGTGATAATTGAGGATTGGCGATGACTTCCGCCTACTGGGACCCTGATTATAGGGGCCAAGCGCGGGGGGGCGCAAGCATGGTCAGTCGACCCGCGCGACCGTCAGCACGCCCACTGCGGCCGCGCCCGCGCGGGTCAGGCAGCGGGCGCATTCTCCCGCCGTGGCTCCCGTGGTCAGAATGTCGTCGACGAGCAGCACGTGACGGCCGACGATAAGCTCAGGCCGGCGCGCGACGAAGGCGCCCCGGACGTTCTGGCGACGGGCCGCGGCGTCGAGGTCGGTTTGCGGCGCGGTGGCCGTCGCTCGGCCGAGCGCATCGAGGGCAACGGGTACGCCCCAGACCTGCCCGAGGCGCCTGGCGAGAAGGGCCGACTGGTTGTAGCCACGCGATCGCTCGCGGCGCGCGTGGAGCGGTACGGGCACGAGCAGATCGGGCGCGGCTCCCGGCAGCGCCCCCAGGCCGAGCTCGGCCAGCAGCTCGGCGAGCGGGGCCGCCAGGGCGCGGCGGCCGCTGAACTTGAAGGCGTGAAGCGCCTCCCGCGCGATGGGTCCATAGCGCACCGCGGCCCGCGCATACGAAAATGGCCTCCGTCGCGTCCGGCACTCGCCGCAGAGCCCCTCGATGGACAGCGCGAGGCCGCAGCGCCGGCACCATGGAGGCGCGAGGCGCTCGAGACCCTGCCAGCATGTCCCGCACAGCGGATCGCGACGGCCCGCCCCGAGCGGCGCCTGACACACGGGACAAAAGGGTGGGAAAAGCAGGTCGAGGGCGGCCGTGAGCCATGGCCAGACGGAGGAAGCCTTCGGAAGGGGGACGGAGCCCTCCTCCGAGCTACCTAGGGGCGCGACGTGTTCCAGCGCCGGCACGACGGGCAGCGCTCGATCCATCGGCCGTGCTCAGCGCCGCAGAAGGCGCAGCGGTGCGGCCAGTCGAAGGTGCCGGTGGACTGGAGCGCGCGGCGGTACTCCAGCAAGGCCTCCGCCGGCTGTCCCCGGCGCTCGAAGATGGCCCCCAGATAGGCGTGCAGGCCCGGAAGATCCGGGGCGCGCACCTCCACCTTCTGGAACTGGTCGGCCGCCTCGTCGAGCATGGCGAGCTCGAAGTAAACGCGGCCGAGGGCGAAGGCGAGGGCGAGGCTTTCCGGAGCACGGGCGCTCGCATCCTGGTAGAGGGCGATCATCCGGGTGGGCCGCCCGCCGTCGCGATAGAGCTGCTCGACGCGGGCCAGGAGGGGCAGCGCGGGATTCGTTTCGAGCCCACGCTCCCAGGCGCGGAGCGCCTCTCGACTGTCACCGCTCCGGAGATGCGCGTCGCCCAGCGCCACGGTGGCCGGGAGGAAGTCCGGCTCCGCGCGCAGCGCCTCGCGGAAGCGGCCGATGGCGGGCTGAATCTGCCCCTGCCCCAGGAGCGATCGGCCGAGCTCGAAGTAGATCCCGGCCAGCTGGGCCTGCTCGGTCGATCGCTCGGCGGGGCTGGCCGTGCGAAGGGCGTCGAGATGGTGCACGAGGGCGCCATGGGCGTCGCCGCGCTCGAGGGCCATCTCTCCCAGGCGCGCGTGGGCCTGGGCGTGGTCAGGGAACCGCTTCAGGAGCTCACCATAGGCCTGGATAGCCGCCTCCGGCCGACCGGAGAGCTGGGCATCTACGCCGCGGTGGTAGAGATCGTCGAGCGATTCCGATCGCCGGGCGTCGCGGGTGCGCTGATAGTCGGCGTAGGTCCGGCGAAGATCCCGGGCGAGTCCGAACAGGAAGGCGAAAACGGACCCCGCGAGAAAGGCGCCCACCACGAGGGCGACCAGGGGGACGTCCCAGGCCCAGTCCGTGGACAGCGCAACACGGACACGGGTGGAATTCACCGACGCGAGATACGCGACAGCCGCCCCGAACGCCAAGGCCACGAAGACGCCGGAGCGAACGGACACGGCGGTGGGTGAGGGTACCCGCGCTATCCCGCGGCCGTGCGCTCTTCTTCTTCGACGGCCCGCTGGCAGTCGATGCAGTAGCGGGCGAAGGGCAACGCCTCGAGGCGCTTGTCCGCGATGGCCTCGCCGCAGCGCTCGCAATCTCCGTAGCTGCCCTCATCGAGCTTCTGCAGCGCGGAGACAACTTCTTTCAGGAGCCGCTGCGTGCCATTGCCGAGCTCGAAGAGAAACTCGCGGTTATAGGACGTCGCGGCCTGGTCCCCGAGGTCCTTCGTCGAATCGTCATCCGGGCCCTTGCCGTAGAGCACGTTCTTGCCCACTTCTTCGACGAGCTCACGGTGCTTCTCCTCCAGCTTCTTCCGGAACTGGGCGACACGATCCTTCTTCATCACTGTCTCCTCCACGACACGGCGAACGATTCGCCGGAATTAGACGCGAAGGCTACCATGCCCT
>WNFT01006489.1_pt1 | contig 10305 bp, 7 predicted proteins | sample 5400191 | NCBI WGS metagenome assembly WNFT01 (sample SAMN13153359, study PRJNA577476) | soil metagenome | isolation source: 80 cm saprolite under Madrone tree | place: USA:California | collected 2016-06-14 | reverse complement strand
CCCCATTTCCAAGACGGACGCGCGAAACATCACCACAAACTACAGTCCCTCGGACAGCCCCATCGATGTGCTTCATCGCGTCACCAAAATTACGTATTCCAATGGCGACTCTCCCATCACCTTCGCCTACGACCAAGCCAACTGTCTAGGTCTCTCTACCTGTCAGAATGTGGGGCAACGCACCAGCATGACCGACGCCGCCGGCTCCGAAGCTTGGAGCTTTCAGGTGGACGCCACCAATCACCGCAGCATCCACCTCGACCAGCGCACCACCAACAGTTCGCCCAGCAACATCACGAAAACTTCCACTTATTATCTCGATCTCGCAGGCAACGTGACTCAGGCTGTCTACCCAACTGGGCGCGTCGTCAATTACACCTTCGACTCCGCCGATCGCCCCAGCACCGCCACAGACGGTTCCAACGGCATTACGTATGCAACCGGTTTTCAGACTCCACCCACAAACACACAGTGTGTTGCCACCTCCGTTTGCTACACGCCGCAGGGCACTTTCTATGCACTCTCTATCGGCCAATCCTCATCCTTCACTGGCCTCAATCTCACACACATTTACAGCAGCCGCCTCCAGCCAATCGAATTCAAAGCCTCTTCCAGCGGCGGCAACGCCATTGACCTCACTTACAATTTCGTTGACCCCGTCTCCGGCAAGGATGCCGACCATGTCTACGTAATCGCCAATAATCTCGATTCGACTCGCACGCAGATCTTTAGCTACGACCAACTTAATCGCATCACCGCCGCCCAGACCACTTCCACCTTCGCCACAAGTCCGGCCCATTGTTGGGGAGAAACGTACAGCCTCGATCCCTGGGGCAATTTGCAATCTCTCGCCGGAGGCAACTCCCAATACACCGGCTGCACCTACGAAACCGGCTTCACCAAAACTGCCGATGGCAATAATCACCTTTCCGGCTTTTCTTACGACGCCTCCGGAAACACCACTGCTGACGGTTTCAACTCCTACACCTGGGACGCCGAGAGCCAGCTTAAGGTCACCGCTGGTTCCACCTATCTCTATGACGGCGACGGCCGCCTTGTCGCCAAAGCTAACACCGCTGTTCCGCCCGTACCGAACAAGCTCTACTGGTACGGCTCCGGCGGCGAAATCCTTGCCGAAACCGACGCCGCGGGCAACACCACCGCGGAATACGTTTTCTTCGGCGGTAAGCGCATCGCACTGCTTCCCGCCGGCGGCAATCCCATCTACTACGTCGAAGACCTCCTTGGCACTTCCCGCGTCATCACCACCAACGCCGGAGTCGTCTGCTATGACGCGGACTTCTATCCCTTCGGCGGCGAGCGAACTCCATACACCAACACTTGCCCGCAAAACTACAAGTTCGAAGGCAAGGAGCGCGACACCGAAACCGGCAACGACGACTTCGGCGCTCGCTACTACTCCAACCGCTTCGGCCGCTGGCTCAGTGCCGACTGGTCCGCCGTCCCCGCTCCCGTCCCCTACGCCAACCTCACCAACCCGCAAACCCTCAATCTCTACTCCATGGTCTCCGACGACCCCGAATCCTTCGCCGACCTCGACGGCCACAGTTCGCGTGTGATTCCTTTGGGAGACAACGCCATCGATGACTGGAACTCCGGGATCAATGCCCTGTCTTGCGGTGCTGAGTCGAACAGGTGCGAAACCGCCGCCGAATCCGCAGCCGAAACTCAACAAATCGCCCAAGAAAACGCCAAGCAAACCGCCAACCAGCAAGCTGCCCAGCCGCAAAATCAGCAGACTCAACAAGACCAACAACAAAACCAGAAACTCACGTCTGAGACAGTTAGCGGCGGCCCGAACTCCCAGCCTTGGGTTATACAATGGAAGTTATCCAAAAAGTCTGAGAAGGGTGGCTGGATTGTTCAGGAGATAACGGACACTGACGCATCCGGAAAGCAAACTAAGCATTTCTGGGAAGCGTGGCAGGTGCCAGCCAACTCTCAATACACGATATATTTCCCAGATAGGAAAGATGATACGCAGTCGGGCCTCCCAAAGGGCATGAAAGTCAACGCGGAGGCGAGATTTTACGAAGGCCTGCAATTGCCTTCTTCGTTTAAACCAAATAATCCAGCCACTCCTTCAGGTATTTTGCGTTCGACAACACTGAATCCTAATCTTCCAACGAAAACCGCAACCGCGCCCGTTAATCGAGTTTGGATCGTTCCGTAAATGACCCACAGGAGGCCAACATGATAAAGAGCAGGTCTAAACTTCTGCTTGCTATAATGGCATCTGCCTGCGTTTCTTTGCTACCGGGCAACGCACAAGAGAAGAGCCAGCACATGTCCAAGAGTCAGCTCAAAACGCAGCTCTCAAAAACAATAGTGAAGGTGCGAACAGGCTCGACCTCTACCATTCGGGATGAAGCGGCAAAGCATCTTGCTGAACTGACCCGGGGGATAGATCCCAATGAGGTTGATGATGAGACCGTAACTGACCTTGTCTCCCTTTTGGACCAGCCTGTAGGGCGTTATTGGGTGGCTCGCTCCTTGGGAAATTTGGGGACCCGTGCGAAAATCGCAATTCCCAAACTCCAGCGATTATTGCCTGAAGAAGATTGTCTCCAAGTGAGTAAGTCGGCGGCAGAGGGCATTCGGTTTGCTCTAACTCAAATGGGTGTAACGCCGCCACCGCCTCCGAATTGCGAAGCCAAGAAGGAACAAGAGTAGCCGCAAAATCAATCGGCGGGTGGCGAAGACGTAACTCGAGAGACCGAATTTGGGTGCCGGACCCTTCGGTTTTAAGGGTCCGGGTTTTGACTTTGTTTTTATTCGTCATCTCGCGTCCGCGAAGCTGTTCACCCCGCCTCCCATCCAGACCTCCCGCTCCCCCCTTTGCGCTCGTTTCCAAAGATTTTCCCTTCTCCGCCCCGCATCCTCGTTCCTTGAACTCCCGTCATTCAATGTTCAAACGTTCTAACGTATAAACGTTTCAACGCTTTGCGTCCCCGTTCGAATGATATCCCAGAAATACATTGACACGCAGACTACTTCCTGCTATGCTCTCCCGTGTTTGTCATTCACAATTCGCGCCCGTGCCCTGCGCTTCCGCGCCGCTCCCATCCCTCCGTCGGACCGGAGATCCGCTCCCTCCAATCCTTCCAGCATTTCACTCTTCAACCCTTCAAACAGCACGTGACCTCGTCACGTGACGAAAAATCCGTCACCGCAACTCCTTTACTTCCCACACTTACAAACCGTGACGCCCGCAACTCCTTTAGAATCCGCTCTTACGCAAACTGCCGGGTGTCACTCGCCTTTTCCCCAAACTCCCAGACGCTCCATGTCCTTCTAAGTTCTTTAGCTGCAACACTTATGGACCCAACTCGCAAGTGTTGCAAACAAAAGACTTACGCCAGACTTACGCCCCCAGCTAAACCATTTAGATGCAACATTTACAAAAAAGCGGGGGGAGGGGGGATGCCATGACGTCCCACTGGTCGTACCTCCATACCGGTACGTTGCCTCGACTTATCTCCTTTATTTCTCACTCTTACGCAAACACGGGGGTTGTGGCGCTCTTCCCATTTTGGAATGTTCAGGCGAGACGGTCATCGCTGGCCGGAACCAACACCAGCGTCCTTGCTTTTTCTTTACTGACAACCGAAAACTGTACAGTGACAGCTTTTTCAGTCCAAAGCCGGAACTGCGTTGCGTTCTTTGCGGCGGCGATGCAGATAGTGCATGGCAATATTCAGGTAGATCTCTCCGCAGGGCGTTTCGATGCAGATCACCAGCGCTTCCGTGTCGGCGCTGCCTGTCAAGCCCGTTTCATCCATGTGGATTTCTGGCGGAAACACTTTAAAATGAAATCCCTGGTCGTTGAGCAACGTCACCGAATTGCCGATGACCATGTTCGCCATTTCGCAAACCGTTTCTTTCACCACTTGCTCGCTGGCTTCAACTTCCGAGCCTGCAAGCTGGCTGGCCACTTTCATCGCCACTTCCTGCGAGAGGTCGAGAATCACGCGGCCTTCAATATCGCCCTTGATGGCGATGAGCGCGGCGACACCTTTGCGGCGATAGGCATCCTCGTCCATCGAGAGGTCCACGATATTCGTGGGCGCCTGCAGCGACTCCGCGAAAACCGCGTCCGCGGCGCTGATGAACGGCTGGATCAGTTCCATTCTCATGAGCGGTGTTCTCCTGCGAGCGCCACCGGCGAGCCCACGGCGTTGGGATCGTCGCTGAGCACGTATCGGAGAATTTCGTACAGCACTTCCGGCTTCACCGGTTTCTGCACGAAATGCTTCGCGCCCTTCTGCAGCGCCGCCAGGATGTTCTCCTGGTATCCGACGGAAGAGACCATGACGATGCGCGCGCTGGCGTGCTGCCGCACGATGCGCTCGACCGCCTCGATCCCTTCCATCTGCGGCATGGTGATATCCATGAGCACGATGTCCGGAGTAGTGCGGTTGAATTCGGCGATGGCCGTCAGGCCATCTCCGGCCTCGCCGGCGACTTCGCCGCCGAACATCTCGATCATCTTGATGAGATTCTTGCGCGCGAAGACGGAATCGTCTACCACGAGGTAGCGAACCGGCTGATTGTCTTTTCGAAGTAGAGCGGCGAACTGTTTCATGGCCTTCTCCTTATCCCCGCACTCGCTTTCACGAGCGATGGGAAGAAACGGGGGTCCTTTCAATTTTTTCGTTCTTTTCAAATTTATCCGCTGGATTTCGCTCCGCGCCGTAATTGCTCACCAAGTACGCAGCGAGTCCATCGAGAGGAATAATTTTGTTGGCGTATCCCTTTAGAATTGCCGCGCGCGGCATTCCGCTAACCACACAGGTATCTTCGCTCTGCGCGATGGTCATTCCGCCCGCGGCTTTGATCGCACCGAGCCCTTCGGCGCCATCATCGCCCATGCCGGTCATCAACACTCCGACGACGGTGAGGCCAAACTCCTGGGCCACGGAATGGAAAAGCACATCCGCGGATGGGCGATGTCCATTGACGGGCGGCCCATCGGAGAGAACCACCATGCTGCCCCGGGGCATGCGGCGGACCATAATGTGGCGATTCCCCGGGCAAATCAGAACGCGGCCAGCGAGCAAAAGGTCGCCGGAGCGCGCTTCCTGAACTTCGAGAGCGCAGCATTCGTCGAGACGCTTGGCAAACATTTCCGTAAAACCTTCGGGCATGTGCTGGACAATAATGATGGTGGATTGAAAATCCGCGGGGATTTGCGACAAAACAAATTGCAAAGCGTTTGGACCGCCGGTGGAAATACCAATCGCGATGACGCGGCGTGGCGGCACCGCGGTGCGGGTTCCTTTTTTCGGCGCGGCCGGCTCTTCACCGACGACGGCGGGAGGAAGCTTGCGGCCAGCGGCGCGTTTGGCAACTTTAATTTTGGCAATAAGTTGATCGGCAATTTCCTCGAGGTGCCCGATAGCCGCATCCTTGGGTTTGGCGAGGAAATCGACGGCACCCAAAGCGAGGGCTTTGAAAGTGGCGTAACCGCCCTCTTTCGAATGCGTGCTGAAGAGAATGACCGGCAAAGGTGAACGCTTCATGATCAAGCGGAGCGTCTCCATACCGTCCATGCGCGGCATTTCCAGATCCAGGGTCACGACATCCGGCTGCAGCTCTTCAATTTTCTTCAAAGCGAACGCACCGTCCATGGCGGTGCCAACAACCTCGATGGAGGATTCGCGCGCAAGGATGGCGGGAATCAGCTTGCGCATGAGAGCGGAATCATCGACGACGAGAACACGTATGAGTTCGCTCATGCGATCGCTCCAATCGGCGCGGAGCGAGAGAGACGGGAAAGGACAGCGGGGACGTTCAAAATAAGGACAACCGTGCCGTCACCGAGAATGGAAGCGCCGCTGACCAGATCGCTGGAGATGATTTCGGCGGGGAGGGCCTTGATCACCAGCTCTTCTTCGCCGACTAGGCTATCCACGACGAGGCCAAAGCGCTTTTCGGAAGCGCCAATGACGATGACGAAATGCTTCTTTCGAAGGGGCTGAGTGTCGATGCTGTGCAAACGGCTGAGATGATCCAACCGAACGAGAGTGAGAATCTGCTCGCGAAGACGCAGCACTTCACGCTGGTCAACACGATGAATCTCCGGGTCGGTGATGCGGGTGATTTCCACAACGGAAGAGAGCGGGACAGCGAACAGGCGGCCGCCAACGCGGAAAAGCAACGTCTGAATACTGGCTAGAGTGAGCGGGGCACGAAGCTGAATGGTCGTGCCGCGGCCTATTTTCGAAGAAACTTGAACGGTTCCCTTGAGGCGGTCGAGGACGGTTCGAACGACATCCATGCCGATGCCCCGGCCAGAAACTTCCGTAACCGCGGAAGCGGTGCTCAAGCCGGACTCGAAAATAAGATTAAGAGTCTCCTGCTCGGTGAGTCGCTGCGCCTCGGCAGGTTTCAGAATTCCGCGTTCCACGGCCAGGGCGCGCAAACGCGCGGGATCGATGCCGCGACCGTCATCACGGATTTCAACGACGACCTGGGTGCCCTGATGAAAAGCGTTGAGATAGACAGTGCCACGCGCAGGCTTGCCGGCTGTCAGGCGCTCATCCGCCGGCTCGATACCATGATCAACAGAGTTGCGGACGAGATGCATGAGGGGTTCGGAAAGAGAGTCCAGAATACCCTTGTCAAGGTCGGTGTTCTGGCCAGAAAGCTCCAGGGCCACATCCTTGCCACACTGCTTGGCAACGTCGCGAACGACGCGCGGGAAGCGGCGGAAGAGTTGCTCGACGGGGACCATGCGGATTTTCAGGACGCACTTGTGAAGCTCATCGAGAATGCGGGCCTGAAATGCCATGGCGTCCGCAAGTTTGGCGCGCAGAGGGTCCCGGGCGTGCTTCTGGTCAAATTCGGTGAGCGTGCGATTGAGCATGGACTTTCCGATGATCAATTCGCCGACGAGGTTCATGACTGCGTCGATGCGCGTGGCATCCACACGAAGGGTGCTTTCGGCAACAACGTTTGCGGCAGAACCGGAGATGGCGGGTTTGGCAGCGGCTCCGATTTCGCCGGGCTCGGCGACAGCGGTCATGGAACTTGCGGCTTGCGCCTCTAACACATCACCGAGCAATTCATGCTCGGATGCTTCGGCGTTAGCAGCACGTTCGAGATGCACGTCGGAAACGATCGAGGGAATCCGGCACCGCTGCAGAAGCCTTTCCTCTGGTTGGGAGCTCGCGAGCGCGGCCTCGACAATTTCCACAGTTGCAGCAGCTACGTTGTCTTCCGGGCGCAAAGCGATGACGGTACCGCTGCCGTGAAGAACGTTTCGAATGAGCTGGAAAGCAGCGGCGCGCATCAAGCTGTCCGGATCAATTCGGAGCGCGACGTTGTAGACGGTCTCGCCGCGATGCACAGCTTCGGAAATCATGAGCTGCTCGTATTCCGTCCAGGCAAACTGCGCAGGCAATTGAGGCGGCGCAGCGTCATCTTGATTCGCAGGAGCAGGTTCGTCCAGCAATTTGCGGATCATGGCGTGGAGCGCATCGACTGGTGGCAGGTCTGCGTTGCGTTGATAGGCGGTCAGCATCGTGCCAAAACTATCCGCAGCGGCTAGGACGAGCTCCGCGAGATCAGCTCCACGCGCTTGCGCAACCTGCGGCGTGAGCACATCTTCAAGCACATGCGCGAGCTCACTCAGCTTGTGAAATCCACAGGCAGCGGAATCGCCCTTCAAGGTATGTACGGCGCGGCGGACACGACGAATGACTTCTTCGTCAGCCGGTCGCGACTCGAGCTCAAGCCCAGCTTCGTTGAGCGATTGGAGCAGTTCGCTGGCGCTTTCAAAGAAGAGAGCGCGCAACTCGCCGCCGCGATCCTCGGGGAGTCGACTCACGTGTTGACCTCGTTGCGCTGATAGGCGGTGCCGTTATTCTCATGAACCATGCGGAATTTCTGGCTAAGACCGAACAAGCTTTCGGCATGCCCCACGAAAAGATATCCAGCGGGATTCAAGCAGTGCCAGAACTTTTCGATCAAACGCTTCTGTTCGGCTTCGTCGAAGTAGATCATGACGTTGCGACAGAGAATGATGTCGTTGCGACGGGGCAAGAACTCGGTCTTCAAGTTGTGAAAGTCGAATTGCACGAGTTCTTTCAATTGCGGTTTGATTTTGTACTTGTCGCCGACTTTTTCGAAATACCGGAGACGGCAGGTGTAGTCCACGGGTTCCATCTGCTGCGCCGTGTAGAGGCCTTCTTGTCCGACGCGAAGGCTGGCATAGCTGATATCGGAAGCGACGATCTCGACTTTCCAAGGCGGAGGAATGAGCGGCTTTGGCGAAGGCATTTCGAAAGGAAGCGGATTCCGCAAGTAGTAGTAGGCGAGCGCATCGCAGATCAAGACCGCGACGGTGTAGGGCTCCTGGCCGGAGGAACAACCGGCGCTCCATACGCGGAGAGTGTAGTCGCGGCGCTCCTGTTTGCGGCGAAGGATCTCTTCGAGGACGGATTTTTGAAGGAGATCGAGCTGCGGCCGATTTCGAAAGAAACTAGTTTCGTTTACGGTCAGGTTTTCAAGCAGGAGAGCGAGTTCAGCGCGCCCTTCCCTACTGGTCAGCAATCGGTAATAGGCGTAGAAAGAGTCCAGCTGGCAGGCTTTGAGGCGGCGTTGTAGGCGATCCTTCAAGAAGTGAGAGCGGCGCTCATCGAAAAACATTCCGCATTCCTGATAGACGAGCGTCTGAAGAAGCTTCAGCTCCGCTTCGGTAAGTTGGACCTGGGCAGTGATCGTTCCCATTTAGTTTTGTGAGGCGGACTCGCAATCGGCTGTGAAGTGCAAAGCCGAAGAAACGCTACCTTCAGGTAGCGACGGGTTCCGCGGCCTCCTCGAGTCGTTTGAACTCCGGGCGATGCAAGAGTTTAGAAATGTCCAGCAGAATGATGAGACGGCCCTTCAGTTTGCCCACGCCGGTGACGTATCCGGATTCGCCTTCCGCAAAGACACTTCCCGGGGCTTCGATCTCGGAGGGAGGAATCTTGAGCACTTCCGAAGCAGCGTTAACGATGAGACCGATCAGCTTGTTGTCCAGCTCGACGACGAGAATGCGATTCTTCTTATCGGATTGAATCTCGGTCTGGCCGAATCGTTTGCGGAGGTCCATGACCGGAATGATTTTCCCGCGGAGATTGATGACCCCTTCAATCAGATCGGGCGCGCTGGGAACGGCGGTAATCTCCGGAACACGGACAATTTCACGCACGGCGGCGATACGAACGCCGTACGTTTCATTGCCGATGCGAAAACCGACGACTTGAAGATCCTTTTCCATCGAAGGTCTCCGGCTCTAAGACCGCGCCAATTCGGCGTATTCGAGTTCCTGGGAGCGATCCGCCTCCGGGCCACGGCGCTTGGCGAAAGAGTCGCCACGGCGGGCGCGCGGCTGGCTGGCGCGATCGAGAACGAAACGGTCCATGCTGTCCAGCAGGTTGCGGGAGAGCTTGAGCATCTGTTCTGCGGCGGCAGAAAGCTCGGTGGAACTGGAAGCGGATTGCTGCACCAGTTCGCGCATTTTGTCCATCGCGCGAACAACGGCCTGCGCGCCGGAAGCCTGTTCCTCGACGGCGGAATTGATTTCCTGAGTGATTTCGGTGAGGCGGCTGGTGGCCTTGGCAATTTGCGAAGAACCAACGGACTGTTCGTTGGTGGCGGCGCCAATCTCCTGGGAAAACTTGTAGACTTCGGTGACGACGTTGGAAATCTTGTGAAGCGCGGAACCGAGATCGTTTCCGAGGGTCAAACCTTCCTCGACAATGCGCGTACTGCGCTCCATGTTTTCGACGGCCTGGCGGGCTTCGCGCTGAATACTCGAAATCAGGTCGGCGATTTCCTTGGTGGACTGCGTGGACTTCTCAGCGAGTTTGCGAACTTCATCGGCAACAACGGCGAAACCAAGGCCGTGCTCACCGGCGCGAGCCGCCTCAATGGCGGCGTTCAGCGCGAGCAGGTTGGTCTGTTCGGCCAAGTCATCGATGACTTCAATGATCTTTCCGATGTCATCGGCGCGGTGACCGAGAATGTTGATGATTTCCGCGGAAGACTGAATGGCCTGATTGGTACGGTTGAGGCCATCAGTGGCCTTCTCCATGGTCTGGATGCCGGTAACGACTTCCTCGCGCGAGCGGTTGGCAATATCGAGCAAGACCTTGGCGGTATCGGCCACACGCTGAATGGAAGTGACCATCTGATCGATGGAAGCGGAGTTTTCCGCAACGCTGGAAGCCTGAACTTGGGTGTTCTTCACGACGTTCTGGACGTTGATGCTCATCTCGTGCATGGTGCTGGTGACTT
>WNFT01006488.1_pt1 | contig 10305 bp, 10 predicted proteins | sample 5400191 | NCBI WGS metagenome assembly WNFT01 (sample SAMN13153359, study PRJNA577476) | soil metagenome | isolation source: 80 cm saprolite under Madrone tree | place: USA:California | collected 2016-06-14 | reverse complement strand
TGGCTCGGGTCGTTCGTCCGGGCGGGGTCGTGGCGGTGTATGTGTGGGATTACGGTGGGAGAATGGACCTGATGCGATACTTCTGGGACGCAGCGGTCGCGCTCGACCCTAAAGCACACGAACTCAACGAAGGCATTCGTTTTCCTCGTGCCGGCCCAGCCACTCCATGAGGTTTTCGTACAGGCCGGGTTGCACGACGTCGAGGTCCGGCCGATCGACATTCCTACCGAATTTTGCCGACAAATTTCTGTCTCTTCCGGTCTCGATTAGCCAAATGTCTGGCTTTTTACGGTCCCCTTGCCTGAGCGCTACTTGCAACAACATGTCCGGCACGGACTTGACCTCACTCGTTGCTGCGCCCACTTTGGAACCCTCGTTGCAATGTTACAGGTTTTGGTCGACAGAGCCGCCGGAGAGGGCAGGAAACCTAAAACATGAAAGATTCGCAGCTGAACGTCTATAACTTCCGCCGGATGCGGAAACAGCCTGCCGAAGCGTACGAATTCATCCGATTCGACCCCAATAACGACTGCAACGTCCACTGTGTCTACTGCCACAATCCCCGCTCGAAAGACACGGTTCCAACCGAGGAACTCCAAAGCTTCCTCGACGAAAACGTTGAATCCATCCAGAACTTTCAGATGGGTTGCATCATGGAGCCGACGCTCGACCGGCGGTTGGCCGATCTCTTCCTGCTGATTGCCCAGTCAAAGACGCGGCCTCAGAAACGGTTCATCCTGCAGACGAACGCCATCCTATTGCACATGCACGACCACGCGAAATTCCGCGAGGCCGGCCTGAACGAGGTCTCCGTGTCCATCGACGCGGCCGACGCCGAGACGCACAAGCGCCTGCGTGGTGGAACGAGCATCTCGAAAGTCGGCGGGAACATCGCCAATTTCCGGAAGGCGTGTCCGGCCGTGAAGGTCGTTTTCATTACAACGGTAAACCGGATAAACATAGGAGTAATGGACAACCTTGTCCAATTCGGGCGCGACCTGGGCGTCGAGACCTTCTACCTGCGCGAGGTGTTCCACCATCCGGAAAGTAAAGTCGTCGATCATTCCCGGATGCTGGATCTCGTCCTGGCACCCGGTGAGTTCCGCCGTTTCGCCCAGGACATGATCGCAAGGATTGGTGGGCAGGCTCATCTGATTCTCTCCAGCAAGGACGATCTCGAACAGTTCGATTCGAGAATCCGGGCAGCGTCGTTCCGCTCATAAGAAACCAGCCGCGGGGTGTACAATTTCCGGAATCGAACTGGAAATTTCGCCTCAACAACTCGGGACACGGGAAATGACCTTCTGTATTACCGGCGCGATCTCGGCTCTCGTGTTTCTGACTCGCCTTCACGACCGCGCGCTCGGCCAACTGGGCAAAACCATGCTCGCTGCCCTGCTGCTGTTCGCGCCAATCGCAGTAGTGGCAAAAACGCATGCGAACTTATTCCCGCGAATTCTTCAATGAGCGGTAGGCGACGCGATCGGCGCTGAACGAGCTAAGCCACAGGTTGTCGCCGACGGGCATGGCGGTCGCTGTTCCCGTGTAAGGGGGTGCGACCGGCCCTCGCCCGACTTCAGTAATGGTCATCGTCTTTGGATCGATGGCGTCGGCAATCCAACCTCGAGGACACCGGATATCCTCGGGCTTCTTCGGCGCCCCGCCGCACGAGGGCTCATCATCGATCATCCCGGCAGTGATCAGGCGATCGCCGACCAGCCGGACGTTGTCCGGCCCAAACTCTTTGAGCTGTGCGGAACGGAGAGGCTTCGAAGGGTTGGCGCGAGAGAACGCCACGATTCGTTTGAGTCCCGTGGACGCGACGTAGAACTCACGATCGTCGGAGGACGTCTCGATGCCGTTGTTTCCCGGAAGTTCGGTGCCCGCCAGCATGCGGAAGTCTTTCGATCCGGGTGTCCACATCAACACCACCCCGGTATTGCGGCCGGCCCATACGTCCTGGAAGGTCTTGCCAGGCAGCATGAGCACAGTGGCAACGAGAGCACCGTCGTTAAACGCAGCAACGCTATTGGCCGCCAGCTTCTCGGGCAGCAGCACGCATCCCGTCCACGTGGCCGATGGAGTGGCGCTTCTCGCGTCAACGTCAAAGACCTCGATGGACTCGCGTCCGCCATGGTTCGTGGCGTACAGGGTGTATCGTCCTGTTTGCGCCGGACGCAGGCTCAAGCCGTGCAGCACCACCTGCTTCGGATCGGGCGGCCCAGGACAACCAGCGAACCTGGTTTTGTCTGCTCGAGCAGTGGACACACTGGAGCTGAACAGGCTCCCCGCCGTCTTTGCTTGCGTGTCGATAAGGTGCAGCCCACTTCCTGCTGTCATGCCGCTGGCGATCAGCCAGCGCGTGCCCGGAACGAGCACGAGATCCTCTGCGGCCTGCAATCCGCAAATGAAGCTCAATCCACCTGATGGCGCGCACGCGGCTGATTGCGCGGCAATAGCGCTTGAGGACGCGCCGATCGCCATGGCCGTGAGCAGGACAGCAACGATAATTCGCATCATGTCATCCCTCCAGGCGAGGATGATACGCCCCGCAGCCGTTGCCACTTAATGGATTCGTCGGCAGGATCCCGGAAAAATGCTCGGAGCGCGCAGACCGAACTGTAGCGGCGGTCTATGACCGCCGGTATTTCGTTGATTCCAGGAAAAACCGGCGCTCATAGAGCGCCGCTACAGTTGGGTTCAGGCCGTGACTACATGAGGGGCGCATACAGGCGCTCATCGTATGGCGCGCCCAGCATCGGCGCCAGCGACTCGCGAAACTGTTTCGTGTGGGCTTTCGTCTCGTGAGCGTCGAAGGCACTTCGATCTCTCCACGTCCCGAGCACAGTGAAGTGATTCGTCCGCGGCGCGGTTTGCTGAAAGACGTCGTATCGAACATTGCCGTCGTCTTTCCGGCTTTCTTCGGCGAGCCGTTTCAGCAGGACCTCGGTTTCCTCTCTGCCCTGCGGCGGGACGTCGACATGCGTCACTTCCGACGCTGTGCCACGCCCGATCGCGAGCGGCCGCGAGTCCGCCGCGAGAGCCTGATGGACACGCTGGTCGTAAGGACTATTCTGGATGGCCTTCAGACGCGCCCGGAATTGAGCAGTGGTCTCGGCTTTTTCATGAGCGTCGAATGCTGACTGATCCTTCCAGAACTCAATGATCACGAAACGATTCGGCCGGCCGATTTCCTGGCCGGCATCGACGCCGGAATTTCCGGTTTCAGCACGCGTGGTTTCGCGATACTGCTTGATCAATCCGATACCTTGATTGATGGAAGTCAATTGAACATCGACATACGTCGCGACGTACAGCGCAGGCGTGCGCGTTTGTGCAGGCTCAGCCATGATCATCAAGAGCGCTAGTTTGGCCAGGAATGTCATGGGCCCTCCCTCCGGTCTTCAAGTGTTGTTGGATAAACCATAATGGCGCAAGTTTTTTAATTGCCAATCGCCTTCACACGGGGATACATTCGCGCCTATCGAATCCGTAAAAGTAAGAAGCAGCAGCCGTGTGGAGGAATACACTATGAGAACCCGCTCCGTGTTGGCCCTCGTTTGCTTTTTCTTTTCCATTCTGTCCGCGCTTGCGCAAACAGATCGCGGAACACTTACCGGTACCGTTTCTGATGCCACCGGGGCCGTCGTTCCCGGCGTTTCCATCGAAGCCAGGAACGCCCGGACCGGCGCCGTGTATCAGGCGGGATCGTCGGAGACCGGCAATTACACGCTTGCGCAGTTGCCTGCCGGAACTTATGAAGTTTCAGGGACACTTCCGGGCTTCAGGAGGTTTGTTCGCACGGGCGTCATTGTGTCTGTCGCAACGGTGCTGCGCATTGACGTGACTCTTGAAGTCGGCGCGAGCGGCGAATCCGTTACGGTTGAGGCCGCAAGTCCGTTGCTGAAAACCGAAAGTGGTGAAGTCAGTCATAACCTTACGACCGAACAGCTCGACAGTCTTCCGGTCCTGACTCTTTCTCCGTCCGTCGGGCAAGCCTCGACATTAGGAAATGTCCGAAATCCGCTGCAGGTCTTGAACCTGGTGCCTGGGGCGAGTTTCGCTAACGATAACCAGCTCCGGGTTAATGGAATGCCTTCCGCCACGCAATCGATTCGCATCGAAGGGCAGGACGCGACCAACGGCCGGCACCGGCAATACAACCAGGGCGTTCAGGCCAGTGTTGAAGCCATTCAGGAGGTTGCCGTTCAGACCAGCAATTATTCCGCGGAGTTTGGCCAGGCGGGTGGCGGTTATTTCAACTACACGATGCGGTCGGGCACAAATCAGTTCCATGGTGGAGTCTACGACTACTTCGTGAACGAGGCTCTGAATGCCGGCACGCCATTCACCGACAGAATCAGCACAGGTGATACCGGGAGAGCCGGAGAACACATCCGGAATACTCAGCGTAAGCACGACTACGGTTTCAACATCGGAGGGCCGATCTGGTTAGGGAAGCTGTACAACGGCCATGGCAAGAGTTTCTTCTTCTTCAATTTTGAGCAGTTCCGCGAAACCCAGTTCATCAATACGGGAATTGCAACGGTTCCGACTCTGGCTTACCGCCGCGGAGATTTCAGCCAGGCGCTCCTGCCACAACTCATCATGAACGGACAGCCGGCCGTGGACCCGCTGGGGCGCCCGGTTTTCGGAAACGCGATTTACGACCCGAGAACCACAAGACTCGCGTCGGATGGTTCGAGGGTTCGCGATCAGTTCCCGAACAACGTCGTTGATCCGGCGCTGATGGATCCTGTGGCACTGAAAATTCAGTCCACGATTCCGTTGCCGACCAATAATAATCTGGTCAACAACTACCAGATACCCGGTTACACGAACTTCAGGCACACGACGATCCCGTCATTCAAGATCGATTACAATTTCAACGACAAGAACCATCTCTCCTGGTACTTCCACCAGACTCATACCGTATCGCCGAATGCCAATGGCTTCACGCAGCCGTTTACCGAGGCAATTGCACAGGACGAAGTGAATTACACGACGCGTGTGAACTACGACCGCACAATCTCTCCGACGACGCTGCTGCACGTGGGTGTTGGCTATTTCCAATACAACTGGCCCCAGGTCCTTCAGGACTTTGATCAGAGCCAGCTCGGTTGGGCAAAGAACTATGACGTCAAGATGTTCCCGAATATCGGTGGCATATTTAATGCCGGCAGAGGTGGCTTTTCACCGGGCATGGGCTTTAATTTGCTTGATAAATACCTCAAGGATATCAAGCCCACCGCGAACACCAATCTCACGATGGTCAAGGGCAACCACAGTTACAAGATGGGCGCCGAACTGATCGTTGAGGGTTTCCCAACGTTGAGTTATTCGCGCGCGACCGGTGTGTACACGTTTTCGCCCCAGCAGAGCAGCCTTCCCTGGGAGGACGGCCAGCCTTTAAACGGCACGACGGGTTTCGGTTATGCCAGCTTCTTACTCGGCTATCCGAATTCGATGAACGCTGCCCTGGCCAGCAATGTGCGGTTAGGTAACCATTCCTTCGCGGGATACATTCAAGACAGCTGGAAGGTCACTCGCAAACTGACGCTCGAATACGGCCTGCGTTACGACTACGTCACATTGCTCAAGGAGCAATACGGCCGCATGCAGAGCGCCGACTTCAAGGCGCCGAACCCGGTCGCGGGCAACTTACCCGGCTCTGTGATCTACGAAGCCACTTGCAAATGCAGCTTCAACAAAAACTATCCCTGGGCGTTCGGACCACGATTCGCACTTGCGTATCAGATCGGTTCCGACGCGAAGACCGTGCTGCGTTTGGGTTCCGGAGTAATTTACGGCGCAGCGCCGAATCTCGGGAATCTGACGCGAAGCGTTGCCGATTTCTACACGCTCGGCGTTCCGGGATATGGACTGAACAAATACGCCTTGTCGGATGGAAATCCATTCGCAGCAGGCAACCGGTTTGGCAACCCGGAGATCTTCTTCCCGGACTTCAGACAGAAGTATCCTTACGAAATCGCCCCCGGCTTGCGGCCGCCTCAATCGCCGTTCATTTCCATCGATCGGAATGCGGGACGTCCTCCGCGTCAAATCCACTGGAGTATCGGCCTGCAGCGCCAGGTCACGGGCAACCTGATGGTGGAAGCGTCCTATGTCGGAAACCGCGGAGTGTGGTGGACAGCGCCTCTGCTGGGAAAGGAAAACTACAACTCGTACACACCTCAGGACCTGAAAGCAACGTGGGGACTCGATATCACGAATGCCGCAGACCGTGCTCTCCTGACTCTACCGATTCGCTCACCACAGGTCATCGCCCGATTCCCGAACCTTGCCAATTCGAACAATGTCTATCCAGGATTTCCCTCGGATCAACGGCTCATCCAGGCGCTGCGGCCTCATCCGCAGTGGGTAGGAATTCCGCCATTCCTGGGACCGCCGCTCGGCGATACCTGGTACGATTCGCTGCAGGCAAAAGCGACCCAGCGGTTGTCGCGCGGACTGTCAGGGCAGGTGGCCTTCACCTGGCAGAAGGAATTCGTGCTGGGCACCGGCACGGACACGTCCTATTTGACGCCGGGAAACGTGATCATCAACGACATCTTTGATTACAGGCAAAACAAGCAGATTTCGCCTTTCAGCAGGCCGCTCATGCTTGTCGTGGCGTTCAACTACAACACTCCCGGATTCAAGCTCGGAGACGGCGCCGCGTCGAAGATATTGTCTTCGGTAGTGCGAGACTGGACGATCGGTTCCGTGCTCCGGTATCAGAGTGGAGAAGTGCTTCGCGTCCCCGCTTCAAACAATAACCTGCTAAGCCAGCTGGGCCGTGGACCTGATAACAACCCCGCCGTCTGGGGCGGAGGGACGACGTTATTTAATCGAGTTGATGGTCAGCCTCTGCTTTTGAAAGATCCGAACTGCCATTGCATCGATCCAACCAAGGATCTTGTGTTGAACCCGAACGCCTGGGTCGATGCGCCTCCGGGCCAGTTCGGAACAACGGCGCCGTACCTCAACGATTACCGCTGGCAGCGGCAGCCTGCAGAATCGGTGAGCCTGGGTCGTAACTTTTTCGTGAACCGCGAGCGCAACGTCAAGTTCGAAGTCCGGGCGGAATTCTACAACGTGTTTAACCGTCTGTTCTTGACCAGTCCGGAGCCCGTAAAGCTCAGCGGCGGCGGCGGTGGAATATTGGTAGGCGCCAATCCCGCAGCGCCTACCACCAAAGACATTCAGACCCGTCTGACGGGCGGCTTTGGATATGTCAATTGGGTCAACGGCAACGGATCCGCACCGCGATCCGGTCAGGTTGTCGCGCGCGTAACGTTTTGAGCGATCTTCGGACAAAGTAAGTAAAAGGAGGAGTGATGAACAAACTCATAGTCCCGGCTGTTATCGTGGCATGCGGCATGATCGCTGCAGCCGCGTTGTCGCAGCAGCGGCAGCAGCAGCCGCCGGCATCGGGTTTCCAGGCGAAGCCCTATTTCGAGATGCCGCTCGAGAAGGACCCGTCACGCCAGGTGCGTTTGCAATCCGTCGTCATTCCGCCGGGCGCGGGTAACCAGTTCCATCGCCACCCGGGCGACCAGTGGTGGGCTGTGCAGGAAGGCGAAGTCACGTTCACCGTCAAGGGCCAACCGCCACGTCTGATGAAGGCTGGCGATTATGTCTACGTCCCGCGGGGCACGATTCACCGGAACCAGAACGTCTCGAAGAGTCCGGCGCGCTCGATCGAGCTCAACATCACGGACAAGGACAAGCCGCAGACCGAGCAGGTGCCCTGAGCCTGCGACTCCCTACTGTTCGACTCCGGGGCTCAGGGGAGGTTGGGAGCGGAGCCGCCCGAAAACAGCTCCCGGCCGTCCGGCAGCTTGACCTGCTTGGCGTTGGCGACGGGCTGGCCGGACTTGGCGCGATAGCCCTGAATCTCCACCGCCGTCCCGGCTGGAATGGAGTCCTTCCGCCAACCCATCCGCAGCAAAGCGTTCACGGGGCCCATTTCGAAGCGCCAGTTGACCACCTTGCCACTCTGGTCCTTGACGTCGACGTAAATCCAGGAGTGCGGATTCACCCAGTCCATCTTCGTGACAGTGCCTTTCAGAGTTACTGGCCTGTCACCATCGAACTCCGCGGCGAAAGAATGATGCGCGGCGGCGGGAACCGCCATCGCAAGTAGAACAGCAGTCGCGGTGATTACCCAAAGTTTGGTTCGCATGAAATGATCTCCTTACTGACCCGGAAATTCCCCGAAACCGAAGATATTCGGCAGTGTCTGGCTTCCCTCGGCGCACGCAAACTCCAGCATCTCGTTTCCCTTGGCCGCGGCCGCAAAGGCGCCCGCGATACGGATCGGCGCAGTAAACAATTTGGGATCTTCGATGGTGAGCTGGTAGTCGATGATATAGGGATCAACCATCGTGAAGCGTTCTGTGGTATGCAGGGCATCGCTGTGAAAGGGAATGGCCTGGGAAAACGACGTCTTGTCATTGAAATTGGTGGTGTCCACCACTAACGTGTCTCCCTCCCATTTGCCTATGGAGTCGCCCATATACAGCCGGATGTTCGGCCCGACATGCGGGCGCCCATCCGTGTAAACAACGCGCGTGACGTGATTGTATTCGTACATCAGCACGAACGATCCGGGACGCTGAACGATCTGGTAGGGGTGCCGGTCGTCGCCTCCCAGCAATCCCGGCGGAACGCAGCGGGCGGACGCTTCGACATACTTGAGAGACGCGGGCGGGATCATGTTACTGAGAAATTCGCGCCGCGCGGCGTCCGCTTCGGGCCGCCAGGGAAGCATGCGGTTGGCCGGCTCAATGACGCCGGCGGGCCGGTTCGCCAGCGCAGCCGCAGCCTGCGGGGTGGACACACCGGTGTTGAAAACGGTGGGGTAAGGCTGGCCCGTAGCTCCGAACTCGCTGAGCGGTGTTTTGGGAGCGTTGGCCTCGGTCAGGGCTGCCCCGCGGCGTGCCCACAATCCCTGCATGTCGGGATGCCCGTCCGGCGTGCGAGCCGGCGTCCATTTCGACGGTGTTTGGTCCTGGGCCCTCTGGGCATGGAGCGACGGCAGAACTCCAGCCGCCAGAATGCTCGCGACCGCGATGTGTAATAGTGTTCGTCTCATTACTTGGCTCCTACAGGCTTCGCGTTACCGTATTTCTGTTCCTGAATGTATTGCACGCACTCGTATTCCAGGATCCTGACGTTCTTCTCCATGCGGCGGTACAGGGGCATCGAAATCTTCCAGGGTCTGGTGAACACTTTCGAATCTTCGAGAGTGGCTTCGTAGAGGATGTGGTCCGGATCCGTCATCGTGTAGCGTTCCACCACGTGCAAGGCATCGCTGTGATGGTTGCCTGCGTGATCGAGCCACGTGCGGTCATCCAGATTCGTCACGTCCACTACCAGCGTGTCCCCTTCCCACCGGCCGCGCGAATCTCCCATCCAGAAATCGGGGAACCCGTCGGGATGCGGCGAGCCGTCGGTGAAGATGCTCCGCCGCGCGTGGCCGAACTCGTAGGACATCGTGATCAGCTTCGGGTTCTGAATGATCTCGAACGGAAAAGGCATGTATGTGGCCCGGGGAATACCGGGCATATAGCAGGCGGCCTCGGCCGGATCATTGATGTCCCGGGTCTGGAAGTTTTCTCTTTTCTTGGGGAGCGCGGAGGCCTGATATGGAATTGCGCCGCCCTCGACTACGCCTTGCCCCGCAGGCATCCGCAGCGAACCATTGTGATCCTCGAGATCCCACGCCGCGGTGCCCAGCACCTGCCAGAGGCCGTTGAAGTCGGGCTTGCCGTCGGCGGCGCGCGGAATGCCCCGCGCCGGCGCTTGCGCCAGGGCTGGAAGCGCCAGGAGGAAACTCCAGAACGCAAACAAGACCACCGCTCGCTTGTTCATGTGGCATCCATCATAGGACTTATGGCCGGAGCAGGCAAGCTTCACAGCGAAACAAAGGTAAAGTCTTTTTTGTTTCCCTGCGCGCTTCTCGTAGACTCGGGTACGCAATCCAAAGCCGAGGAACTTCAGCATGAAGCTCTATATCTTCAGGTGCCGAGCGCGACGCAGGATGTACGGGGCGACACGCTTCGAAACAGCCTCCAACCTACCGACCGATCAATGTTCAGGAGGGTGGGAATTCTACGAGCGAGTGGAATTGGCAGCTCGGGGAACGTTGCGGTTCGCCGTCGATACCGGCACAGTTCGACGTCAGGTACAACAAAATGGCTGGTACGTGTGGGATGAGTCGCCACCTGAGTTGCGGCGGGAGGCGGCGGCAGAGGCCAGGCCGGTGCGCCGCGAGCAACAGAGTCCGCCTGCCGAGCC
>WNFT01006487.1_pt1 | contig 10306 bp, 15 predicted proteins | sample 5400191 | NCBI WGS metagenome assembly WNFT01 (sample SAMN13153359, study PRJNA577476) | soil metagenome | isolation source: 80 cm saprolite under Madrone tree | place: USA:California | collected 2016-06-14 | reverse complement strand
CTTGAATCTCAGCCGGAAATCTTCGGTTTCGCCGTCGTGAAGCTTCACGAAGCCATGTCTTTGCGAGATGCGGGCATTCGCAAGCCCATCCTCCTCCTTGGCCCGTTCGACGAGCGCAATCTCGAAGACGCTGTCGCACGCAGCATTATGCCCATGATCTACACGCCGCTGGGCGCCGCGCTGGACAAGATCGCCGCCAAAATGCAAAAGCCCATCCCACTGCACATCTGTATTGATACCGGTATCGGCCGCGTCGGCGTGCCCTATCGAGACGCCCCGCCGCTCATTCGCGATCTGGCCAGCCGCAAGTCCGTTCAGATCCAGGGCACGATGATGACTTTCACCGAGGACCCCGACTTCGACAAGGAGCAGCTCCGCCGCTTCCACGAAACCTGCGCTTCGCTCGAAAAAGACGGCATCGCCCTCGGGAAAAAGCATGCCGCTTCCAGCTTCAGTCTTATCCAGCATCCCGACGCGTTTCTCGACATGGTGCGCCCGGGCATGGCCGTTTACGGCATCTACTCCGAAAACGAATTTCGCCACACTTCAATCATGAATCTACGCCCCGCGATTAGCATGAAGGCACGCGTCATCTACGTGAAGAAACTGCGCAAAGGTGACAGCGCGGGCTACAACCGCGCTTACCTTGCCAAGGACGACGTCTGGGTGGCCACGCTGCCTGTGGGCCACGCCGATGGCTGGCCTCGCAACACCGCGCGCGCTCGCGATAAAGGCGCAAAGGTCCGCGTCAACGGAGATCTCTATCCCGTTGTTGCCTCGGTTTCCGCCAGCCATTGCATTGTCGAAGTGGGAAGGGAAGAGTGCGTCAAGATCGGCGACGTCGCTACTTTCTTTGACTGGCAGCCCGGCTCCCGGCCCGAGGATGTCTCCGAATCCTGTGGCGCTTCCGTCTACGACCTCACCATGCACCTCAACCCGCTGTTGCCTCGCCGCATCGTCAAGGCTCAGTGTTGAAGCGAGCTCCTACAATCGGCGGACTTCTCTCCCCTCGCAAACATGTCATTTTCCCTGCCTGTGCCTAAATGTTCTGCCTTTTGCTTTCTTCAATGCAAATTCCTCACCTGCACCGAAGGCCAGTTTTTCGCCAGACACGCCTGTACGCCCGCGGAGCTGCCTTAACGTTTGTTTCGCGGTACGTTTGAAGTTGCAGTCGCGGCCGATCGGCACAGTGCCTTCCTGCGCTCTTCGAGGTCGGACGCAGACTAGTATCGGGAGAGAAACCGTCATGGACGAGAAAGCGAAATTTACAAAAACAGCGGCCCGCAGCTTCTTGGCCCTCCTGCTGTTGATCCTGACCGCGGCCAGCCTGCTGGCGCAAGAAGGCCGCAAGGTGATTTCAAATCCCACACCCGCTTATCCCGAAACAGCCAGGAAATTCCGCGTTACAGGAGTTGTAAAGGTCGAAATCGTAATCGCACCCGACGGACACATCAAAGCCACTAAGATCATCGGCGGCCATCCGTTGTTCGTGAGCGCCGTCGAAGATACATTAAAGAATTGGAAGTACGCGCCTGCCGCGACCGAAACAACGAGCCTCTTGGAATTCAGGTTCAATCCGTAGGCCAATCCCTGCGCACTTAAGCGCCCTGTTTTTTTTCCATCTACTTGATTAGGCGATAGTCTTTTTTCAGCCTTTTACCGTCTCATTTTTGCTTCCGTGCCGCGCTCAGCGCCTAACCCAGGAATTTTTCCAGCGGCTCCCAATAATTAATCCTCCAACCCTCCGCAAGGTGTTCCGCTTTGCCCTTCGGAAATCCGGAGTGGTCAAACACGATTTTGGTTCCGGCCCCTTGCTCCACCAGCTGAAATTTCGTAATCGAGTAATCTCCCGGATCCTATCCGCCCGCCCTCCACGCCTGCACGATTCGCTCGCTCGGCACAAGTTCCAGCTGCCTTCCCGTGACGTAACCGCCGAAAAGCGAAAACGCTCCACCCGCTTCACGGCTAATCTCCACGGGCTTGGCCCCCGGGGCCATGCCGGTTTTCATCGCTGCACTGAGCTGCACGACCTTCTGGTGTTTGAGCTATTCTTCGGAGGCCGAAAAAGCTTCTAGAGAAGAACACCCCCTTGGTCGCCTAATGTTGGACAGGTTCAAACGATAAGGCATGACAAACCGCCAGGGGTACGGTAATTTGGTTATATGGAAACCGTGGACGTGAAGTTGCCTTCGGCACTGCTGCGGGCCGCGAATTTGAAGGAAAGCAGTCTCTCCGAGGAAGCCGCCCGCTTACTGGCTCTCGAACTTTATCGCGAGGATAAGGTGTCGCTCGGACGCGCTGCTGAGTTATGCCACACGCCACTGGCGGCTTTCATGGATTTTGCCGCGAAGCACGGTGTCCCCCCACTACGATACAGCTTTGAAGACCTGGAAGAAGAACGCCAGTCCGCGGACCGTCTCAAGGCGTGACCGTCGTATCCGATTCGTCGCCGCTTGTTATTCTGACTGCTTTGACCTACTCGATCGGGTCTTTGCGCGTGTTTACATCTCCGCCGAAGTTCACCACGAAGTCGTCGTTGCTGGGGCTGGACTGCCTGGAGCATCTGAGGTTTCGAAAGCAGAGTGGATTGAAGTGAAGCGACTTCAGAATCCAGCTGGCCTGCATTCGGCCCAACAAAGGCATGCTTTAGGTTCCGGTGAGATGAGTACAATCCTGCTGGCCAAAGAGCTCGGCGCGAATCTTGTGCTGCTCGATGACTACAAGGCGCGCAAACTGGCGAAGGCCGAAGGACTCCAGATTCTGGGCAGCGTCGGTTTGCTTGAAACCTTTTAAGCCCGAGGCTATTTGCCTGACGTTCGCACTTGCTTCCGGGAATTGATAACCCACAACGTTTATATCGATCAGCGGCTGCTCGACCGTCGCCTGCGAGCCTTGGGACTTCCCCCGCTCTAAGCTATGCGGGCGGGTGGGACAGGCGGGTGGCCGTCCCCAGGGGTAGGGGAGACAAAATGCTAAAGGAGAATAGTGCTCAGATCTCTGTCCTTACCTCTTCATCTCGTTACGGTCCTTACTTCCTCTTGCTATCGGAAACAGCGTGGGCTCCGAGGGCGGGCTATCGGCAATCTCTTCAAGTTCCGGGAAGTGCCGCCGCAACGGTTCCGGTACCTTTACCTTCGATCTTTTCAAGATACTGATGAGCTGCAGAGCATTCACAACCGCTTTTCCCTGAAAATGATTGTTGGTGATCGCAAACGTTTCGCGGGTCCGTTCCGCGACTTTGCGGATGCGCGTCACCCAGGGCGCGAGCTCTTCGGCAGTGTAGAGATAGTTGTAGCGCTCGTGAGCGGGAATCGCCTCATCGTCGCTAAACCACGTGTCGTAGCGGCGCCCGTGCAGCCGCATGTACCCGACACCAGAAGTGGCCTTAGCGGACGGGCCAAGCGACCGCCCGATGATGGGTTGGTCGATGTTGCAAAAACTGACTCCGCTGCTGTGCAGCAGTTCCAAGGTTTCCGGAGAATCCCACGAAGCGTGGCGCACTTCGACGACAAGCGGATAGTCGGCGAAGCGCTTGAGCGTCGAAGAAAGATAGACAACGGTCTCTTCCGTGCGGTGAAACGAAAAAGGGAATTGCAGCAGGACCGCGCCGAGCTTATTCGCCGCGCGAAGCACATCAAAGCCCGCGCGAACCTCGCGTTCATCAGCCGCGGCGGAACCAGAGGTTGTAGATCTCACGTCGTGCGTGAATCGCTGCCACAGTTTGGCGGTGAAAACAAAACGCGGATTCGCCGCCACGCGATCGATCCATTGCGCCGCATGCTCCGGACGCAGCGGCTGGTAAAACGAAGTATTAATCTCGATGGTGTCAAAAAAGTCCGCCAGGAAAGTTGCTTCATGAAATCCCTTTGGGCGGCGGGATGGATAGACATAACCGGCCCAGTCCGGATAAGACCAGCCTGCAGGGCCGATGCGCAGGATATTCTTGGCCGGCGCAGGCTGGCCCGCCCCAGTACTGGAGGCCCCGGAACCGGAAGAAGGATGGTCTTTGCTTGAGGGCGCTGTAGAACGTGTTTTGCGGCGTGTCATGAAGCGGCGCAGGCGATTGCTAGGAATGCAGAGTAGTCGGAAGAGAGGAGAAGTGTCAACGCGGGCAGGTAGAAATTTCCGGTCGTCGTTGCTCCCGGCGTTGGAGGCTGCTATGCTTTTCGTCGATGTGCTGCGAAAAGCCGATCCGTGCCTGCCTCCTCGTTCCCAGGTTTTTCTACAGGTGCATACATGAAACTCTCCTTCAATTACAAGCATGTCGAGTCGCACAAGCCGGTCGAGGCCGAAGTTGCGCGTCACATTGGTAAACTGGGAAAACTGCTGCAGAGTTACTCGCCTGACCTGATTCAATTGCACGGCGTATTTTCAAAAACGCCGCGCACGGACGAGAATTCCTGCACCCTGAATTTATCGCTGCCGAGCGGAACGCTGCATGCCACCGGCATCGGCGCGAGCGTGCGGACCAGTTGCAAGAAAGCCTTCAGCGATCTCGAAGCTCAAGTTAAGAAACACCAGGCCAAGCTGCGCAAGGATTACGAATGGAGGCGCAAACGCCCCCTCCCCAGCGCCGAAGCGCTCTCGTGACTCCGCATCGGCCCCGCTCCGTTGCTTGCCTCGTAGCCGCGGCAACGCACTGAACCTCGAACTATCCCCGAAAGGCCTCTTTGAGAAGTCGTTCCGCCAACTTCTCCAAAGGCACGCCTTGAGAACGCGCCTTGGCGACGAGACGGGCTTCAATTTCTGGATTCAGCTCAACCCGAATGATCATCGTAATGCGCCTCTATCAAGTAGATTAAACGTGTTCGGATCGAAATACTAGCAGCAAACATCCTTGTGGCGACCGAAGACCGAAGCTCGATCTTGTTATTTCACCTCCGGATTTTTCAAAACTCAGCGCCCGGCAGTTTTGGGTACAGAGAGGCTCACGCCTCTCATGGCCGGATCAGTCCCGCAGCGAAGACGCAGTCAACGGCGACCATCGAGAGCCGGATGAGCGGGCCTGCCCCTTGACGGCGGCGAGAGCGAAGGGAAACCACGGCCCACGCCGGAAAGGTCGATTGCGACCGGCTGTCACCCACTAACGCTCGCGGGGAGATTTTCCTTGTTGTTTAATGTCGTCTCGCAATTCACGGCGGAAGACATCCTTTACCCATTCGGGAGTGCTATGAGTAGTTTTGACTAACTCACCCGCGATGAAACGTGCCACCAGCCGATGACCCTTCCCATTCGGCGTATTGTCGTACACCAGAAGATCGTCGGCATGTCGTCGCGCCTCAGGCAGGCTTTTCATGGCTTCTTCATACGACTCGGGAATCGTTCCGAGTGGCACGGCTTGTCCCCCGCGACTCATCCGCACGAGTATTCGCCCGACATTCAGGTTAGGGTCCTCTGTAGAGATGAACAAGACCTTTGTTGTGTAGCCCGCCTGTCTTGCGCTCTCCAACAGTTCCGTGTCCACGTTCAAAGCCTCAACCGCGAACGAGTGTCGCTCGCGCAACATCGCATCCCGCTGTTGTGGAATCGGGGGCACCACAGTAGGGAAAGCTTCTTTTAGGTGGGCATCGTAGAAGGTAGTCTTACCCGCCCCGATGGGGCCTGCTATCACAACCAGTGCTGGTTTCGTTTCGCTCAGAGCAATTCGTCCTTATCGTGTTGTTTTGTGAGCAAGCGCCTTGTCTGATTGGCGTTGAAGCTTTCCCGCCACTAAAGCCACGGGGAACCGCTCCCCCGATGGGGTAAGTTCGACAGTTGTTTTGACGTCAGGGTCATACTCGTAGCGTGTGCCGTCTGGAAACCCTTCTTTGGGACCTTCCTGCAGACCAGTAAGACTCCCAAGAACTTGCATCAATTGCTGCCTTTCCACAGCACTCATTTTGTCGTAGGTCGCCATGGATGACCCCCGCGCTGCCCTGGATGAACCGTCGAGCTTGCCTCTCCGTCCCTTCGAGTAGTAGGCCAACAAGCCGCTATTCACGAGCTGGTTCATCGAACAGCCGCGTGCATCTGCGATTCGTTGAATCCTGCGAATGAGACGCCGCAAAATGACCACCTGCGTCTCCCTTGCGGTTTGTTTCTTCTTCCCTTGGAGGGTAACAAGCTTGACGGTATTGAGGTTGACGGCGAGCAGCGCGTCATTGATCGAGGCGGATAAGTCGCCTTGATAGCGGCGCTTGGCGCGAAGCAGCTTATCCAAACCGATCAGCAAGCGAACATTGAATACATCGAAACCGACGTTTCTGCGGATTGCCATTAGCTGCACCAACATCCTTTGACGGGTCCCCACTGTAGTCCTGTTACGGCAGCCCATCCGGTACGATATATGCATGACCCTAGGGCATGCTTCAACCTGGGAGGTGTGGAGCTCTTCTCACTGTTGTTTGCCATGAGTCAGCACGTCCTCGAGGGTGGCTTTGTTTCGAGTCGCTACCTCCTGCCCGGCGAGGCGAAGAATTTTTGTGTATCTGAGCTTAGCCCGAGCCCGAGCCCGAGCCCGAGCCCGAGCCCCAGTCAGCACCTCCTGGGGAGGCTCAACCATGCAAGTCAGCACGTACTGTAGAAGGGAGTTCGTCAGTGCAAACTGTGCGTGCGCCAGTGTAAACAGTGACTGTAGTTCCTTCGTCACATTCGCCAGGCTGGCCGCAATGCGGGCCTCAAGCTGAGCCGTCGCGTCTGTGCTATCGCCCTCCCGAAGCTCGTGCTCACAGACGGCGATCAGGAACGCTTGCTCAGAACGAAAGCCGCGTTCTTTGACAGCGCCGCGAATTCTTTCTCGCAGTTCTGGGGAAGGGTAACGGAAATTGCGCGAAATCACTGTTTTAGCCATGAAAAATCACCCTTTCTCGGGCGGTACTCTCGCCTCATCTCACAACTCGCTGTCTTTCTTGTCCCTGTTTGTTCTGAATGGTCCGGTTCTGTACTAAGCTGTCCCCGGCTGCTCCAAACCTGTCCGCTTGTGTCCGCAATCGTCCGTTTCTTTCCGAGATTCCCGCCAACTCCTTCACGATCTCCCCATCTACAAGATTCGTTTGCACGCTGCCGCCTCCAATGCTATATGTATACACCAGCTATGACGAAGTCAACTCCTTATCTCTACCGCGACACCTTGGAGAAACTTGCCGCTGAACCACCCACCACGAAGACTGCCCTTCTCTATTCTCTTTTGTCCGAAATTGAAATTGCGTTGCGCTCAGGAAAGACCCACAAACAAATCTGGCAACGGCTCTCCGAAGCGGGCCTCGATATCACCTGCGAAACGTTTTGGAGACTCATTCGCCGGGCACGTAAAAAACCGCGCATATCCGCGGCGCGGGGCGGGAAAAGTGTCGACGACCCAGAGCTGCACGCCCAACAAAGTGCGACCGGCGTGGAACACGATCCGCTAGCCAATCTCTGAAAAGTCGAAGCGTCCAGACCGGGTTTTCATTTTCGAGGCACGGAAAATCTAGATGTCCTGGTGCATGGAAGAAGGGAATCTCGTGAGCAAAGCAAACGCTGAATGCGAAGAGAGCTACAGCTGCTTTTTTTCTTTTGCCGAAAGCGGCGCCCTCGCACCGTGCCGGATGTGGAGAACGCTAACAACATGGTGGCGTTTGTCCAGCGCGTAGATAATTCTGTACGTGCTTGGTTTCTGTCCAAAAAGCAGGTGGCGAAGTTTCTTGCTTTCGCGAATGACTGCACCCCGCTCAGGAAATCGCTCTAAACTATAAATCTCGCGGGCGAGATCATTGAACCACGCAAACGCCCTTTCGGACGCTTCCGCATTAATAAATTCATAGATGGCCTCCATGTCTCGCAGGGCGCGGTCGGCCAACCTAACGAGGTATGGCATGGTTGCGGCGGAACATCTCCAGGGCCTCACGCGCGGGACGCACGCGACCCCTCTTTCTGTCTTCGATGCCTTGCCGGATTCCCTCAAGTGCATCGGCTTGTGCGGCGATATCGAGCAGACGCTGATAGGCTTCGGCATCCTGGACGACCGCTTCCGCCTTTCCATTGATCGTAAGAACCAGCGGTTTCTTCGTTTTCTTGAGGTGCTTCATGAACTTCCCTGGATTGCGGCGGAACGTCGTCATCGCTTGAATGTCTTTTTTGATGTCAAACATCATGACCTCGCACTGCAATGATAGCACCCTTAAAGGTGTCATCAAATCACATTGCAGCAACTTTTCTTACCGCCTCGATGCAGCTGAGCGCACTGACAGGCGCAAGATTGGAGGGGCTTCCTGTGCTTATCGGGAAACGCGAGCTGGCTTCACAGGGCAGGGAATAATGATCTACTCCGACGAACTTCTGGCTGTTGCGAAACGCATCTTCTGTTTTGGCACTCCGGAAGAAGCAATGGAATTCCCAATACGCTTTCTGACCTATGCGATGACATACGCCACGGATGAGGACATTGAAATCCTCAGGAAGTACTTCAGTGACGACGATTTCAAAGCCGCACTGGATAACCCCGCACCTGGGATTTTCGGCCAAAGCTCCTGGACGAAATGGAATCAACGCTACGGCCGTACTCCCGTCCCACCACTTCCGAAACGACGGTTTCCGGGCGTAGATCCGGCCACAGTCGCCGATCTATTTCCCGCAAAATCCTGAAGACGCCGGTAGTGCGGTAGCAGGTGTCCGTTGCGCGAAAGCCCCTGTCAGGTCGTCACACCGCAGAAGTCGCTCCCAGTACCAGTCTTTGTGCAGTCGAGGTGTGACACGGTGGGTTAGGTGCCGCGCATCTGTTGCCAGCCCCTCCGTCTGGGAGTCGGCGGAGCGCGAGTTCATGCTCGCCCGTAACAGGTAGTTTCCGGATGCGCGTCCTTTGCCTGGAAGTCTCCCCGACCCGCTGCGTAGTCCGGCCCACTACCTACCTCATCACTCCCATGCGGCATCCCCGACGAAAGGTTCCTGCGTAGAGCGCTGCATTTTCTTCTTTGCAATCCTCTTTCATAGTGCTATATACATACACCATGCTATAAAGAAAAGCTGCCCTTGCGAAAACGCTAGGCGCATACGCGAAGAAATATAGGAGACTCAGTGCAGACGAGAGGATACGAGCAACGAGCCGCCACTGTGCGGAGACGGAAAGGCGATAACGTAGACAATTTGCCCGGCGCTCGAAATTGATACGGGTTCTCACCGGACAGCGAGAGATGGAAAACAGAATTCCTGTGGACAGGGCGAAGAAGAAGTTAGCCCAGTAAATTCGAGGAGGAAGTAAACCATGACAGCTTCGTCAAAGGAAAGTGTTCCCATGAGAGAGGCAATTGCACTAAGTAAGCGAGAAGCCGCAGAGATTCTAGGAATCAGCGTGCGAACAATTGAGAGGCTGATCGCGTTGAAGCATCTAGAAGTGCACCGTCTGGGGCGCAGAGTGCTGATTCTCCGGGCAGCTCTAGAAGGCTTGTTGCGCCGAGATCATCCGACGCGAGCTGCTTGATTCAACGAACTGCTCGATGGCGGCGTGGCCCCGACAATGACAGATGGTTAGCCACCGCTCTATGATAGTAACGATGGTCAACACATTGAATGTTCTGGCAAATGCGCGAAAGAGTCGAGGAGATGGACGCCCCAAAGTGTCAAGAGGAGTACAAATGAAGCAGCGCGGTGTTTTTGAAAAGGTTCAGGGCTCGGGAATCTGGTGGATCTGCTATTTTCGATCAGTTTGGCAAGAAGCGTCGGGAGAAAGCCGGGTCGAAGAGCGTTGCGATCAAGCTGTACGGCAAAAGAAAACAGCAAGTGTTGGAGGGCAAGAAGCCTCCTGAGCTTTTCCGCAAACCGTCCATCAATTTCGGTCAGCTAAGCGATGACGCGTTGGCCTACTCCAAGAGAAACAAGCGGTCTTACAAAACTGACGTTCCACGGCTTGCGAATCTAAAGGATTGGTTTGGAAAGCACCCGGCAGAGGAGCTTACTCCCAAAGAGATCGAGAGCAAACTCGCAAGCGTGGCAGAGAAAGAAAAATGGGCTCCGTCCACATTCAATTATCGGTCTCTCGTGTCGCTCAGCTATCGGCTCGGGATTTTGAATCGAAAGGTAATGACGAATCCAGCTCGGTCCGTCACGCATCGTCGCGAGGACAACAATCGGGTTCGATTTTTGACTGACGAAGAGGAAAAGATTCTTCGAAAAGTCGTGCAGGAGAAGTGGCCGACGCATCTTCCGGAACTGGATCTCGCGATCAATACCGGCCTGCGGAAGGGGAGTCAATACGGATTAACGTGGGACATGGTAGACTGGAAGTCCCGAGAGCTTCACATTCCACGTACCAAGAATGAGGAGCCGTTGCACGTGCCGCTAAACGACGCGGCTA
>WNFT01049937.1_pt1 | contig 10309 bp, 11 predicted proteins | sample 5400191 | NCBI WGS metagenome assembly WNFT01 (sample SAMN13153359, study PRJNA577476) | soil metagenome | isolation source: 80 cm saprolite under Madrone tree | place: USA:California | collected 2016-06-14 | reverse complement strand
CGACGGGCACCCCGAGCGCCTGGGCGAGATCTTCGGCGACCGGGCGGAGCGAGAGCTCCGGACGCCGCTCACCATCCGGCCGGCCAAGGTGCGATGCGATCAAGAGCCGGCCGCTCCGCTGCAGCACGAAGTGGAGCGAGGGGAGGGTGGCCTCGATGCGCGTACGGTCGCTGATCCGTCCCCGATCGAGCGGCACGTTCAGATCGGCGCGGAGGAAGACCCGCCTGCCCCGCAGCTCGAGGTCGCGCAGGGACCGCACGTGCCCACGCCTAGCCGAGGCTCCGGCCAACCAGCAGTGCCACGTCGCGCATGCGGTTCGAGAACCCCCACTCGTTGTCGTACCAGGAGAGGACCTTGCAGAAGGTGCCGTCGAGCACGCGCGTCAGCTGGCTGTCGAAGATCGAGGAGTACGTCGTGCCATTGAAGTCGGAGGACACGAGGGGCTGGTCGCAGTAGAGAAGAATGCCCTTCAGGGGTCCGCTCGCCGCCTCCCGCATGGCGTCGTTGATCCCGGCCTCCGTCGCCGGGCGCTCGAGCTCGGCGGTGAGGTCGACGAGGGACACGTTCGGCGTCGGGACGCGCACGGCCATGCCGTCGAGCTTGCCGTTCAGCTCGGGCAGCACGAGGCCGATAGCCTTCGCGGCGCCCGTGCTGCTCGGGATCATCGAGAGCGCGGCGGCGCGCGCGCGGCGGAGGTCCTCGTGCGGCAGGTCCAGGATGCGCTGGTCGTTGGTGTAGGAGTGGACGGTGGTCATGAGCCCGCGCCGGATGCCGAACCGCTCGTGGAGGACCTTGGCGAGCGGCGCGAGGCAGTTGGTCGTGCACGACGCGTTGGAGAGGATCGTGTGCTTCTTCGCGTCGTAGGCCCGGTCGTTGACGCCCATGCAGATGGTGAGATCGGCGCCCTTGGCGGGTGCGGAGATGATCACTTTCTTCGCGCCGGCCTCGAGGTGCTTCGCCGCCTTGTCGCGATCGGTGAAGAGGCCGCTGCACTCGAGGACGAGGTCGACGCCGAGCTGCTTCCACGGGAGCCGGGCGGGATCCCGCTCGGCGAGGACGCGCACCTGCCTCCGGTCGATCACGAGGGCGTCGCTCTCGGCGCGGACGTCGCGCGCGAGCACCCCGTGCACGGAATCGAACTTGAGGAGGTGGGCAAGCGTCTTCGCGTCGGTGATGTCGTTGACGGCGACGAACTCGAGCGCGGCCTCGTCGAGACAGGCCCGCAGCACGTTGCGGCCGATGCGGCCGAAGCCGTTGATGCCGATGCGGATCGTCGCCACGGTCGCCCTCCTCGTGAGCGAGGCCGCACGCCCGGGGGGCGCGCGGCAAACGGAGATTTTTCATATTCCATGTCGACCTGGGAGGGTCAAGGTGAAGCGTTTCGTCGCATTTGTAACGTTTGACTGCCCCGGGGGTGTTGGCTAGGGTCCGGGCCGGTGGTGGGGGCGGCGCTGGGCATGATTCATGACACGTTGCTGTGGGGAACGACGGCGCTCGGCGGTGTCGCCGTGCAGGTCGCCGGGCACCAGGAGAGCGTGCTCGACATGGTCCTCGGCTCGGGGCCGGTCGTGCGCGCGGTCCTCATCATCCTGCTCGGGTTCTCGGTGGGCTGCTGGGGAATCGCACTCGCCAAGAGCATCGAGATGCGGCGGGCGCGGCGGCAGTCCGAGCGCTTCGTCGCGATCTTCTGGGATGCGAAGAATCTCGCCGCCATCCAGGCGGCCAGCGTCGATCTGAAGGAGAGCCCGGTTGCCCAGGTGTTCCGCGGCGGCTACCAGGAGCTCCAGCGGTTCACCAAGGTCAAGCGCAACCCCGGCGGCGACGACGACCCGACCGAGCTCGGCGGCACCGACAACGTCCAGCGAGCGCTATCGCGCGCGCGCACGCAGGAGGTGACGCGCCTCGAGCGTGGGCTCACCTTTCTCGCCACGACGGCGAGCACGGCGCCCTTCATCGGCCTCTTCGGGACGGTGTGGGGCATCATGACGGCCTTCCGCGGGCTCTCGACGACGACGTCCTCGAGCATCCAGGCGGTCGCCCCCGGCATCGCCGAGGCGTTGATCGCGACGGCCGTCGGTCTCGCGGCGGCGATCCCGGCCGTCGTCATGTACAATCGCTTCGCGCGCCAGGTCCGCGTGCTCACGTCCGAGATGGACACCTTCGCCTCGGAGTTCCTCAACATCGCGGAGCGGCACTTCCTCAAGTGAGGACGGCGTAACCATGGCTTTCGATCAGGGTTCCTCCGAGAGCAATGCGATCTCGCAAATCAACGTGACGCCGCTGGTCGACGTCATGCTGGTGCTGCTCATCATCTTCATGGTGACCGCCCCCATCCTGCAGCAGGGCGTCTCCATCGATCTGCCCAAGGTCGCCGCCGGCCCGCTGACTGGCGAGGAGGAGCAGCTGGTGGTGAACGTCGCCAAGGGGGGACAGGTCTACCTCAACGATACGGCGATGACCTCGGAGCAGCTGAAGGAGAAGCTCCGGGCGATCGTCGCCGCTCGCCCCGATCGCCAGCTCTACGTGCGCGCGGATCAGGCGGTGCCCTACGGCCAGGTGATGCAGGTCATGGGCGCCGTGCGCGACGCGGGGCTCATCCGCGTCGGGCTGGTGACGGAGCCGCCACCCGATCGGCGGCGGTAGGCCGGCGTCATGGCCGCGCACCGTCCACTCCGGCTCGCGCCCGAGTGGGACGACCGCTTTACGCGCATGGTGGTCGTGTCGGCGGTCCTCCACTCCCGTCGGGTCTGCCCGGTCAGCCGCCCACCGGTGGTCCTGCGCCGCCGCCCGCGCCCGAGCCCCGCCCCGAGGCGGTAGAGCCTCCGAAGGGCGAGGAAGCGAAGGCGCCGGAACCCCCGCCCGAGGAGAAGCCACCGCCCGCCCCGGAGCCTGTCGAAGCGAAGCCCGAGCCGCCGGTCGCGCCGCCACCCACCGAGCCGACGAAGCGTGCGGCTCCGGAAGAGCCCGAGGTGCACGTCGCGGAGAAGCCGAAGCCGCCGGAACCGAAACCTCCGCCGAAGCCGCCGGAGCCGAAGCCCGAGCCGCCGAAGACGGCGTCCGCCAAACCGACGTCCGCCAAGCCGACGCCGCCGAAGCCCGAGCCGCATGCGACGACCAAGCCCGAAGCGGCCGGCAAGCCGGGCGCGCCTGCCGGCAAGGAGACGCATGACGACTACGCAGCAGCTGCCGAGCGCTGGCGCGCACGCGCGGCGAAGCCGAACGGTGGCGGCCTCGGGGGTGCCGATACCGGCTCGGGCCCGATCGGGTCGGGAGGACAGGGCCCCGGAGGCGGAGGGCAGCTCGTCGGCCTCGAGTTCATCTCCTACCGCCAGCAGGTCATCAACACGGTGAAGGCGCGGTGGACGAACGTCATCGCCCGACCGGGTCTGGTGGTGACGATCCACTTCGAGATCGGACCCGACGGCGACGTGAGCGGGGTCCGCGTCGAGCAGAGTTCGGGCAACGCTGCCTATGACGCATCGGCCGTGCGCGCCGTCCAGCGGGCGACTCCGCTCCCGCCGCCGCCGGCGCGCTACGTGAAGGAGTTCCGCGAGTTCCAGATCGAATTCCATTCCGAGGAGCAGGGGGGACAGGGGGCCGGATGAAGACCTTGGCCATGCTCGCGATGGTGGTGTGCCTCGGGCGCGTGCGCGCGGCGGACGCAGTCGTGACCGGTTCGATCTTCGGGCCGGGCAGCGAGTCGTTTCCGATCGCCGTCGTGCCGCTCAAGAACGTCGGCGGCGACGCGGAAGGCAGCCTCGGGACGCGCTTCGCGCGCGTGCTCTCCCGCGACCTCGACCTCTCGGGGTACTTCCGCCTGCTCGATCCGAAGACGTTCATCGAGGACCCGCAGACCTCCGGTACGACGGCCGCCGACATCGACTTCGTCGGGTGGGCGACGATCGGTGCCCAGGCGCTCGTCAAGGGCACCGTCAACGCCGCCGGTGACGCGGTCACGATCGAGGTCCGTCTCTTCGACGTTCCGGGTCGCCACGACGTGCCGCCGGCGAGCCGGCGATTCACGGGCGGGCGCGCTGACCTCGCGCGCATGGCGCACAAGACCGCCGACGGGATCCTCGAGTTCCTGACCGGCGAGCGCGGGCCCTTCGACTCGGCGATCGCCCTCGTCAGCACGCGGGGGGGCCGCTTGAAGGAGGTCTACCGCTTCACCTTCGACATGGACGATCCCGTGAAGTTGAGCGACGAGCGCTCGCTGGTCGTGACGCCGCGCTGGCGCGCCGACGGGCGCGCGATCCTCTTCACCTCCTACCGCGAGCACGTCCCACGTCTCTTCCAGCTCGATCTCGGCACGCGGCAGGTCACGCGCTTGGTGGGAGGGCCCGGCCTCGTGCTCGACGGCGCCTGGTCTCCCGATGGCTCGAAGCTCCTCGTCAGCCGTGACGAGGGTGGCAACTCCGACGTCTACCTCTTCGATGCCGGCGGGCAGATGCTCCGACGGCTGACGGATCACTGGGCGATCGACGTGTCGCCGGTGTGGGCGCCCGATGGCCGGCGCTTGGCGTTCTGCTCGGCGCGTACCGGGTCACCGCAGGTCTACGTCATGAACGTCGACGGCACGGGACTGACACGCGTCTCGCACACTGGCAGCTACAACACCTCGCCGGCGTGGTCGCCGAAGGGCGATCGCATCGCCTATGCGACCCGCGCGAGCGGCGGCTTCCAGATCGTGGTCACGACCCTGGACGGGTCCAGCGAGCAGACGATCACCTCGGCGGGCAGCAACGAGAATCCCTCCTGGGCACCCGACGGTCGCTATCTCGTCTTCTCCTCGACGCGCGCGGGCCAGCATCATCTCTTCCTTGCGGACCGCGACGGCAAGACCCAGAAACAATTGACGCGCGGTGCCGCGGATGATACGTCGCCGGCGTGGTCGCCGCGGCTGGAGTGATGCACGGCCCGGTGCGCAGAGCGGGAAGGTGGTCGGCATGAGAGGTGCGTCGATGTGGCGGGTGGCGCTCACCCTCGTCCTGATCCTCCCCCTGGCGGGTGCGTGCAAGAAGAAGGGCGCGCAGGCGGGTGGGGCGGGCGCGGGGGCGGCCGGGCTCGGGGAGGAAGGGCTCGGTAGCTCCAGCCTCGAGCGCTCCAAGCGCGGCCTCGGACCGGAAGAGGGCGGCATTCTCGGCGACGTGCACTTCGCCTACGACAGTTACGAGCTCGATGGGTCGGCGCGCGACGTCCTCACGCGGAACGTCGACTGGCTGCGCCAGAACTCGCGCGCCAAGGTCGAGCTCGAGGGGCACTGCGACAGCCGCGGCACCATCGAATACAACCTCGCGCTCGGGGCGAAGCGCGCCAAGTCGGTGAAGGACTATCTCTCGGCCCAAGGCGTCGGCGCCGATCGCGTTTCGACCATCAGCTACGGGAAGGAGTTGCCGCTCTGCCAGGAGGAGAGCGAGCCGTGCTGGGCGCGGAACCGACGGGTCCACTCGGTGATCCTCGGCCAGTGACGCTGCGTTCGGCCAGCGTGGCGGTGTTGCTCTTCGCGCTCGGTGGCTGTGCCACACGGGCGGAGGTGGTCCAGCAAGATCGCCAGCTCCGGGGGCTGCTCCGCGACGAGCAGCGGCAGCTCCAGGAGATGCAGCACGAGGTCGAGCGCCTGCGTGCCGACATGGAGGAGGGCCGGGGCCTGCCTCGCGGAACGGGGCGCACGGCCGACGATCGCCTCACTGCGCTCGAGCAGCGGATCAACCAGCTCGAGCAGGGTGGAGCGCGCGCCCCGGCGCCGCCCACCACGGAAGCGGCCGTCGAACCGCCACGGCCGGCGCCCGCTCCCGGCCCGCCCGCGGCCACGCCGTCGCCGGCTGCGCCGCCGCAGGGGGCACCGCCCGCCGCGACGTCCGCCGAGGACGAGTGGCGACGGGAGCTCGCGCGCGAACAGGCCGCCGCCGGTGCCATCAACGTGCCCGAGCGAGCGGAATACCTCGGTCTCCTCGACGGACTGGCGCGGCAGGATTGCACCCGCGTCGTTCCGCAGCTCAACTCCTTCGCCGCAAACCACAAGGAATCGCCGCTCGCCGACAATGCACTCTACTGGGCCGCACGCTGCTATCAGCAGAAGGGCCGCCAGGAAGAGGCGATCTCCAAATTCTACGAGGTCGGGACCCGCTACCCCAAAGGTGACAAGGCCCCCGCAGCGCTCTGGGCACAGGCGAACCTCTTCCTCCAGATGGGCAACTCGCCGGACGCACGGATCGTCTTCTCGAAGCTCATCCGCGACTATCCGGGATCGGACGAGGCGTCGCGCGCTCGCCAGAAGCTCACCCAGCTCGAGAACTAATGTTCAAAGCCCACTGACGGTGGGATATAGGTGGCGATGATGCGCGTAATCCGCCACCTTGCGCGCGTGCCGCGGCCGCTCGGCCGGGCGGTGCTGACGCTCGGAAACTTCGACGGGGTACATCTCGGCCATCAGGCGATCCTGCGCTCCGCGGTCGAGCGGGCGCGCGCCGACGGTGGGCAGGCGATCGTCCTCACCTTCGAGCCCCACCCGCTGACGGTCGTCGCGCCGGAGCGGGCACCGGCCGTCATCCAGCCGCTACACGATCGGCTCGCGACGGCTACAACGTCAATTTCGGGCGGGATCGTGCGGGCTCCGCCGACACGTTGCGCGAGCTGGGTGCGCGGCTGGGCTTCGGCGTAGAGGTGGTGGGGCCGGTGACGGTCGGCGCCGAGCAGGTGAGCAGCACCGCCTTGCGCGAGGTGCTCGGCCGGGGCGACGTGCGCGAAGCACGCCGGTTGCTCGGCCGCCCCCACTCGCTCCGCGGGCGAGTGGTCACGGGCGACCGGCGGGGTCGGACGCTCGGGTTTCCCACTGCGAACCTCCACGCGCGCCGGGGCCTCCTCCTGCCCGCCGACGGGGTGTACGCCGTCATCGTGGAGAGCCAGGGGCGACGCCACGCCGGCGTGATGAACATCGGCATCCGCCCGACCTTTGCGGGCCGCCGGCGGACGGTCGAGGTCCACCTCCTCGACTTCGCGGGCGACCTCTACCGCCGCTGGCTCGTGGTGCGGCTGATCGAGCGCCTGCGGGGCGAGGCGGCGTTCGCCGGTCCCGAGGCGCTACGTGCGGCGATCGCCGCCGACGTGGCGCGGGCGCGGAGCGTGCTGGCGGGAGATGCCGGGGTCGCGCAGCGGGGGTGAGCCCAGCCGGGGCGATCACGAGGTCGCGCACGACGTGCCGACTGCGGCCGCCGGCATGCGCCTCGATCGCTTCGTGGCCTCGTTGCCCGGCATCGGCACGCGCTCGCAGGCGAAGCAGCTGATCGACGCGGGTCGGGTGCGCGTTGATGGAATCCCCCGCAAGCGTGCGCTTGCGCTCCGCGCCGGGGCGCACGTCGCGGTCTCGGTGCCGCCCCCGCCGCGCGCGACGGTCGAGCCGGAGCCCCTGCCGCTCACTCTGCTCTACGAGGACGAGGCGGTCGTCGCGATCGACAAGCCACCCGGGATCGTCGTGCACCCCTCCCCGGGTACTCGCCACGGCACGGTCGTGAACGCGCTGCTCCACCGGCTCGCGTCGGTCGCCGGCGTGGGGGACCCCGAGCGCCCGGGCATCGTCCATCGCCTCGACCGCGACACCTCGGGTGTGCTGCTCGTGGCGCGCACGGTCGCGGCGCTCGAGGGACTCGCCCGCCAGTTCCGGGAGCGGCAGATCACCAAGCGCTACGTCGCCATCGTGCGCGGCCGGCTCACGCCCGCCGCGGGTCTCATCGACCGGCCGATCGGGCGCCATCCGCAGGAGCGGAAACGGATGAGTGTGCGGAGCCGCCGCGGGCGGGCCGCCGTCACGCGCTGGGAGATTCTCGAGTACCTGCCGGGTGCGACGCTCGTGCGCCTCACCCCGGAAACCGGCCGTACCCACCAGCTCCGCGTTCACCTCGCGGCGCTTGGCCACCCGGTGGTGGGGGACCGGCTCTACGGTGCGCGGAAAGCGAAGGGGCCGGCCTTTCCGCGCCAGGCGCTTCACGCCGAGGAGATCCGCTTCACCCATCCGACGACCGGTCAGCTGGTCGTGGTTGCGTCCCCCTTGCCGCCGGACCTCGTGGGTCTCCTTGCAGAGCTCCGCGCGGCGGGCCGGACGGCGGCGGAGTCGGCTCATGCTGCGACTCGTTCTCCGGGCCGTTCTCCTTGACAGTCTGCGTGCGATTGCCTAGGCTAATTCCAGTCGCCACCAGCAGAAACCCCCCGAAGAGAGGTACACGTTCGTTCCTTCCTGAACAGTCCCTCGGCTTCTGCGCGAGCCGGCGTTGTCTGATCGTGAATCAAAAGCATTCCGCAGCTGCGGGGAGGTGGATCGCTTGAGTACCCGAGAGCGGTCAGGAGGGGAGTCTAGCGTGCGGGCGCGGTCGAAGGCGGCGGAGGTGGCCCAGGCGGTGCCGCCCGAAGAGCCCGCTGCGCTCAACCTGAAGTCGCTGAAGGACAAGAAGATCGGTGAGCTTGCCGCGATCGCCAAGGACATGAACATCGAGGGCGCCGCGGCGTTGCGCAAGCAGGATCTCATTTTCTCCATCTTGCAGGCGCAGACCGAGCAGAACGGGTTCGTCTCGGGTGAGGGTGTCCTCGAGATCCTGCCCGACGGATTCGGCTTCCTGCGCGCGCCCGACTACAACTATCTGCCCGGCCCCGACGACATCTACGTCTCGCCGAGCCAGATCCGGCGCTTCAACCTTCGCACCGGCGACGTCGTCGCCGGCCAGATCCGTCCACCCAAGGAGGGCGAGCGCTACTTCGCGCTGCTCAAGGTCGAGACGATCAACTTCGAGGAGCCCGAGAAGGCCCGCGAGAAGATCCTCTTCGACAACCTGACCCCGCTCTATCCGGACGAGCACCTCCGCCTCGAGTTCGACCCGGAGGAGTACACGACGCGCATCATCGACCTCCTCACCCCGATCGGGAAGGGGCAGCGCGGCCTGATCGTCGCGGCCCCGCGCACGGGCAAGACGATGATGCTGCAGAACATCGCGCACGGTATCACCGCCAACCATCCCAACGTCGTCCTCATCGTGCTGCTCATCGACGAGCGGCCCGAGGAGGTGACCGACATGCAGCGCTCGGTGAAGGGCGAGGTGGTGAGCTCGACGTTCGACGAGCCTGCCACCCGCCACGTCCAGGTGGCCGAGATGGTGAACGAGAAGGCGAAGCGCCTGGTCGAGCACGGCAAGGACGTCGTCGTGCTGCTCGACTCGATCACCCGGCTCGCCCGGGCCTACAACTCCGTGGTCCCGCCCTCCGGCAAGATCCTGTCCGGCGGCGTCGACTCGAATGCGCTCCGCGGTCCAAAGAAGTTCTTCGGCGCCGCCCGCAACATCGAGGACGGGGGCAGTCTCACCATCATGGGGACGGCGCTCGTCGACACGGGGAGCCGCATGGACGAGGTGATCTTCGAGGAGTTCAAGGGCACGGGCAACCTGGAGATCCACCTCGACCGGCGCCTCATGGACAAGCGGATGTTCCCGGCAATGGACGTGACGCGCTCCGGCACCCGGAAGGAAGAGCTGCTCCTTCCGCGCGAGACGTTGAACCGGGTCTGGATCCTCCGCAAGCTCCTCGCGCAGCTCAATACGGTCGAGGCGATGGACTTCCTCTTCGACAAGGTCCGGGGCACCAAGTCGAACCAGGAGTTCCTCGATTCGATGAATCAGTGAGGCAATTGCGTGCGCTGGGCGCTTTCTGGTATGGCCCCGTCTTTCGGGAATCTGAGTGGAGGGAGGCGATGACCAAGTACGACGTATGACCGATGTCACGATGAAGAACCTGCTCGAAGCCGGGGTGCACTTCGGCCATCAGACGAGCCGATGGAACCCCAAGATGAAGCCCTACATTTTCGGTGCCCGGAACGGCATCTACATCATCGACCTGCAGCAGACCGTCAAGCTCTTCCGCGACGCCTACAACTTCGTCCGTGATCTCACCGCCCAGGGTGGGCAGATGCTCTTCGTCGGGACGAAGAAGCAGGCCCAGGACGCCATCCGCGAGGAGGCCGAGCGATGTGGAGCCTTCTACGTCAACACGCGGTGGCTCGGCGGCATGCTGACGAACTTTCAAACCATCAAGCAGTCGATCGAGCGCTTGAAGAAGCTCGAGGAGATGCTCGAGGACGCGCAGGTCGCCGAAGCGCTCACCAAGAAGGAGCTCCAGGGGATGCGCCACGAGCGCGAGAAGCTCCTCTCCTCGCTCGGCGGCATCAAGGGCCTCCGGAAGCTGCCGGATGCGCTCTTCGTCATCGATCCGAAGAAGGAAGAGCTGCTCCTTCCGCGCGAGACGTTGAACCGGGTCTGGATCCTCCGCAAGC
>WNFT01028854.1_pt1 | contig 10309 bp, 15 predicted proteins | sample 5400191 | NCBI WGS metagenome assembly WNFT01 (sample SAMN13153359, study PRJNA577476) | soil metagenome | isolation source: 80 cm saprolite under Madrone tree | place: USA:California | collected 2016-06-14 | reverse complement strand
CACGTACTTGGGTCAATCGACCGAAGAAGCCTAATTGTGTCCTAGGGCACAAGATAAGAGGATCTTGTATTGGTTCTTTGCAGGATTGTTTCACTGGACACAAAAAGCGATGGTGCGACTACCTGCCGGTGTTCATGAAGGACAAGCGCGTAAAGCTGGCGGGGGCGCGCTGGACGTTGCGAGTTTCTTCGAAAGTCGGGGAGCTTTCTGACGCGCAGAGACACCGCGCAAAGAAGGCTTTTAACGGGTTCTCCTGGCCAAGTGGAGAACCATCAAAAGGATCGGTGCGAAAGCAACCACGATTCTCCCAGTTCCCGAACGCGCCAAGAAAGAAGTGCAACCGACCAGCTGCCGAGCGTGGAAGCTCAGGATCGCCAACACAAAACGACGAACTTGCTTATTCATCGCGGCTCGACATGAGATGGCTTTTTTCTTGTGCTACCGGCTGCTGTTCGTTCACGAGTTCTTGCTGTCGGGGACGCCGGTACGTCGAAGAGACGAGCTCAAAGGCAAGGGCCGATGGCCGGTGGCGGGCGCTCCAAGGACCGTCGTCAGCCAGATGTTCCAGCAGCCGGCCCCGTATATTCCCAGTCTCACCTATGTAGATCCAAGGGCGTTGAAAAGGCCATAGATGCCCAAGGACGGGCTCACTACCAAAGATTGATTGGCGCTTGAACCGATACTTGCTATAGCGATTCTTCAGCGAAGCCGTAGGTGGGGTCCGGCTCTATCACTGGGTCGCAACCCCCGTCACGCTGAGAACGACGTTGGCTTAAGCGCGAGCTTTTTTTTGAGTTCGCAGATCGTACGATGTGCACCCTCAAGTTGCCGTCGCAGCAGTGCGGCACTGCCTGCTAGTCCCGGTGTCATTGTGATCTTCTTCATAGCAGGAGTTAGTATTTTCAGGTCGTTCCGAATACTGTTCGTATACAGTTGTGCCCACGTTAGATGCGCCGATACTTCGCTCGTTGTTTGCTCCTCCGGCATGCGTAGGCCTAAATGCTAGCAGCTTCGATTACGTGGGCCATCGCCGAAAGCGAACCCACAAATCGCTTTCTCGCGCGCAGCCCTTGTGGTTGCCCTCCGTCTAATCCAAATCTCAAAACCTAAAGTCTGCGCTACTTCATCGATTCAGTCCGCAATGCGAGAACTTTTCCATTGCACAGCGGTTGCAGTGCCTTGACGAGCTCTTGCTGGCGACGGCACCGATCTGTTGGAGAGACAAGCTCAAAAGCGAAGCCTGACGGCTGGTAGCGGGCGATGCAGGTATCATTGCCAGACAGGTGCTCATGCAACCGCGCCCGCATGTTCTCCGCTTCACCAATGTAGATCCAAAGGGCGCTGAAAAGTCCGTAAACCCCGGAACCTTCAGGCGCGTTAAGTATGATCGAATCGCAGTTCCACTGAAACTTTCTGAAAAGGTTCTCCGCGAAGGGTATGCTGGGTGAGGTTCCTGCTTGAAGTCTTTGGCTTTTAAACGAGTATTCTCGGTCGAGGTCAACGTCTTTCACTGGACCACCACCTTTTGCACCTCGAGCAGTCTGGCTTGATCGCCCAACTGGCTGCAGACCTTCTTGGCCTCGCGCCGCGCCTCTTGTTCGTCGCCTGTTTGGACGAGTAACCCCATTAGATGGTCTCCATACTGAATGCCCGCGTAATACCATGGGGCGCTTGTTAAGATGGCCGCTAAACTCCCAGAGGGCGCTTCCGTGGCGACGGCAATTTTTTTGGTTTCCTGCCGCATAGCGCTCAAGGACACAAAATGGGGTTGGTTCCGTGACCGTTCGTTTACAGGTCGCCCGGCTTGACGGCGGCGATCATGAGCAGCAACCGCGCGAAAGCCACGCCGATCTGGCGAAAGCCTCCCTGGCAAAAGAGGAGGGCGTAAAGCTCCGGGATTTCGTCGCGGATCATCACGGGCAGCCCGGGAGTGCGGATACTACGGGGAGCGCAGGCGGACTGTCGTATTCCATTTTCCGGTCGGTGGCTGTGTATATCCTTTTTTTGGATTCATTCTTACCGACCGCTCTGAGCCGCAGGACATTGGCTTTGGCCATTTATGTTCCCTCCAATTGAGCTGAGACTTGGAGGCGGTCCAGCCACTCAGGACGGATCCCCTTGCTCGACATGACAGCGAGCAAGCGCCCTGGCTCACCGAGGTCACTCCACTCGACTCCCGTGATCGGTAGGACTGACAGCTCGCTGGGGAACTCGCTCAGCACGCGTTCGGAGAAGTTCAGCGATGGTAGCCCGGAATAAACTGTCTCCAGGGCTCCTTTCTCTCTGGCGGTGCCCAGCGAAGGCCGGACCCGGGCGAAGGCGTTGTAGAGTTCTGGTAATGCTTTCGCGACCAACGATTGAAGACGCTCGACGTTCGCTACCAGGATGAAGCTGTTCCAGAGACAGCCGCAGCCAAACAGTCTGGATGCCACCTCGGGTGAAGGTTTCTCCCAGAACCGGCAAATCGGAGCAATTCGCCCAAAGATGCAATCGGCGGAGGTAACCGGAGCCCCGGGTTCGATCCAGCCGTATCCGGATTTCGGTCCATCCGGCGCAATTCCGAGTAGCACGATTAGCCGAGGCGAGAATTCGACCTCGGCAAAGGCCATAGCCACCTGGCGCATGAACTCAGAATCGTCGCTGACGTAATGGTCAGAGGGAAAGATGGCCACCGCACCGGTATGGCCTGCCTCCGTTAGACGCATCCTCCGGTCAGTAGAGGTGAGTAGAACCGCTCGTGGGCGCGGTTCAACACCGTAATCGTCCGGGCCCGGGGAACGACCAGCGAAACCCTGCACAGAGTCTGTTCAAGCAGCGTCTCGCCCTTGAAGAGCGGAAGAAACTGTTTTGGCAGCGCATACCCAAAAATCTCGCGGGTCATCGAACTGAGTCGGACCCCGTCTCCGCCAGCTAGAACTATTGCGGCAGAATGGTGGTCATGGTGTGAGTCCATAAGGACGCCCCTCCATTAGACCGACAGGGCAATGAAAGAACCAGGTCGAGAACACCGCAGTCAAAGTAGGTAGATGGGAGAGCCGTTTGAGGAAGCCCGACCGCCAGATGGCTACAAAGTCGTCATATTTTTGACTCACTATTAATAGATCTATTCTGAAAACCCAGCGTCTCCATCACCAGAAGATATAGCCAAGATCCGCAAATTCTGACAAATGAAGTGAGAGAGCTAATTGTGTACTAATTGTGTCCTGGGGAACAAAAACAAGAGCTTGCGCGGGTTCTTTGCAGGATTGGTTACATCGGAAACAAACCAATGCGGACTGGCGCGATACGAGATCATCACTGCGCTCGGAATTGACGTCCCCAGCTGGGAAATCGCACCGATTGGTGCTGGTCTAGTTTGGGCGTAAGTGTCTGAATTTGAAAATGCGAGTGGCTTATTTTGCCAAGCGCGGATCGTCCTGAGAGATGCACTGGTATTTGTATATATGGGACAGGGCGCTAGGTTGCTGTCGAGCGTGACGTTTTAGGGTGTTTCACTCGATCAGTACAGTCAGCGGCGGAATTGAAACAACCGCCCTGGGTCCATGTGTTGAGGGGTGCAGCCGGGGTCCCAAAGGCAAGGTACTGGGTTCCCTGGCACACAGAAGGTTGGCACCATCAGATACCAGCCCACAAGCGCGAGCGCGATGGCGTGGCGGAGCTTCAAGAACCGCATGCGCCAACAATCACCATCACTTGTAAGCTCCTAATCCACTGTCCTAAATTCCCACCTCAGGCGTCTTGCTTGAACTGCGCGTTTGACTCGGTTAATTTTTGCGTCGGGGCAGCTAGGCGGGCAGCGCATTCGTTGGGTCAGGTGTAGACCAGTCTTTCGGGATGCGCTGCCCCTGGGGCTTCCCCGCTCCACCGGGGGGAAGTGTGATGCGGAACAGCGGAGACGCTCGCTCAAGCAGCCCGGACTCTTCAAAAGCCGGGACTTCATCGGTCGACGACACCAAGCTGAAAAAAGCGGCACGTGCCTTCCCTAGAATCCGACAGATTAACTTAAAGGTACAAGAGAAGTTGAAGGAGACAAGTGGAACACAGGAGCAACGGGAAGTGTTAGATGAGGCACATAACCAGGAAACGGCGATCACTCGACAGGAAGGTATTGATCCGGATCAATACACTGAGATAATGCGTAAAGTTGATAGCGATCCGAGCGTTAAGGCCAAGTTCGCCTTCTACTTGAGACAAGCGGCGGATCCCTCATCTCCCATGTAAGTTCGCGACTTATGCATCTGAATCAAATCGGTGAAAGAAGATAGAAGGTCTTGCGCTATCATGGGAAAGGTGTCGGCGGCGTCTTGCCAGCCCTGTCTCCTCCCGCTCGGCGTTGCAATCGTAGTCATCGGCGCATAGCGATTGCCTCGAGTATGTTACCTGCGGCGCCGCGGGCAAGCGCTAATGAGCGTGCTTTGAGGGGTGCCGCTGTCTTCCTGTAGCTTTTACGAGCCGCGCGCACCCCCGAGTTGCAAATACATGCACAGATCATTCTGTTCGTTCACCGCTGCGAAATCCATTTCTGCTATCGCGCTTTGGCCGGGCCACGATAATCGAGACACGGATTTCGTGTTCGAAGAGTTCTGTAGCTTCAGGCTTGTTTGACCGATTCGCCGTGACTAGAGCGGGAGGAGCATTCCAGGCATTTTAGATATATTAGAACCGATCAGTAATTCATCGGTTGTCAAAATCAGACAATTCGGGACTTGGGGTTTGCTGCGCAGTTGTACTGTCTGCGTGATCGAAGGGCACCGTAATCACTGTCACCGCTCGGCAATTCTGGATTTCGTGATGAACCATTCGCGCCTGTTCGCCGCACCGAGCGAGATAGTCCTCAGCGCGCGTTTCGTAAGTGTTGGCTGACAGTAGAGCCACGTGATCCGAGACGTCGGCGAAACATGTGGAGCCGCTACAACCCGTCTGCAAAGCGCTCAATTGGGGATTCTGACGGAATGTTGTGCCACATGCATTAATCGAGAGCAAAAACACTACAGCGGTTGCGACGCTCAGGACTCGGTTGGTTCCTTTCTCTTTCATATATGCGCACCCGTGTAAAGACCTTTGACGAGAAGCGTCTTTCGTGACAGTTGGAGTCGTGTCTCGCTCGGGCTGCCATTATCCGAATGCATGTCTTCTGGCCCGGCTGTTTCGTTAGCAAGTTTGCTCGGTATTCACATATTCCTCGAGCTTGGCAAAAAGCTGTGGATCGTTCTCAGCAGCAATTATCGTTTCTTCGTATTGGTGGGCCGTGATCCCAGCCTCGTCAAGCGCCACCAACTGCTTATCCTTTGCCTTGGACACGATTTTCCTACGTTGTTCTTGGCTACCGGCGTGACTTAGCGCCAGAATCATTTCAGCGTTAATCTGCCGGATCTTCGGCCAGGCCGCTGCTGCCTTGCGCAGCGACGCATCAGCGACTCTATGCGGTGCCGACCTGACGATCGCTCCGGGCGAGCGACCGGGCTCGCCACTTTCAGACTCCGACATCGGCATGGCTGCGATGGTCAGTGCCGAGACTGCGACGATCGCAAGCATCCGCGCAAACTCGAAAAAGAATCTGTGCTTCATGGCAAAACTCACCCCTCTTGGCTAAAGCGAACACTCGAAGCGCGTTGGATTTCATGGACGTAACATTCGACAGCTATTCCACGACAGCAATTCCACATGCATCTAGCTTTTCATCCACTGCGCTTACTGCAAATCGCAGTTTCCATAGAGCGAATGCATTTTCACGGTCGCTTGTTATCATCTGCTCAAGCGTATAAGGCCGCTCCGATAAAATTCGGATCGATTAAGGCACCCGGCCTGCACGATGCGGCGGAGCTCTTTTCTCATTCGCGTAACGCAACGCTTTAGACTCCCGGCTGTTAATATGATTTTCCCGTTTGTCTATAGCCCGTTGGAGGAACGAGGCGCATCGTTAGGTCGAATTTTGTCGGCGAGTTTTTCGCGCGCCCTCCGCGCCAACTCGTCGACCGGACCGACTTTGTCGGCAAGTTTTTCGCGTGCCTTACGTGCCAACTCGTCGACCGAGCCGACTTTATTGACAAATTTTTCCCGCGCCCTCTGCGCTAATTCGTCGACTGTCGGAACTTCGCCCAAACCCGCTAGCCGATGCAGATCGGTGACGGAAGCCGTAGCTGCAATTAACGAAGAAAGGATCGCGGAGATTCCACCCGCTATGCCAACAATAGCAAGACTGGTGAAGAAGTCGGCAGCCAGCAATAGAAATGATATCCAGAGAAACAAAAGAGTCAGTTTCAGCCCAGATGGTTGACGGAAGGACGCCGTCCACAGATACAGAGTCAATAGTCCACCAATTAGAAACACCATTCCGGTACTGAAAGCGTCCACATCGGCCATCTTTCCAATTCCGGATGTCTGGAATAAGATATTCGTAAGTCCGAACCACGCGTAGAACAAGCCAAGAAACGAAAAAATAGTCGCGACAACCGACTCACGGTAGGCAAAGGCCCACATTCCCGCGAGGAACTCGCCGACTCCTCCGAACAGGAGCGCCATCGTAAAATAAGGCGCCATGGCCGTTCTAGATTGGAAGATTGCGGTGAATCCCATTAGGAGCGTGGCAATAGATAGAGACAGAAGTCCGAAGGGAATGATTGACGATCCCCGCTCGATCTTATCGTCCAACATAAGTCACCTCCCGTGGAATAGAAGTGATGAATTGTTCTTTTGACGACACGTGTGGTCCTTTTGAAATGTGACCCGCCGACAGCGAGCGTCGGCAGTGGAAACGCGCAACTCCAATGACCACGCTGTGGATACCGGCTCAAAAAAACAGCGGAGGATCCCGTCCACTCGAGCTATTGGGGGGACAGCTAAAGGCGCGGAGACCGCTCAGGTCACGTGGCGAGTACCACTTCAGCCTGTCCGGCTGCACTGGCACTCGCAAGTCTGCTTGCTGGTGGGCCATGCTTTCACCGAGCGCTAACGGCAATTAAATTCCTAGCCGCGGGCGAGTTGTCCCGTAGAAACCGCCAACGACCCGGGGTAGAACTTGCCACCGAAAGGGGTTAGGCAGAAAGTGCGAGGCCTCACATTGCAGGGCTTTCTGCACCGTATGGTCGGGGGCGGCATCACCAGAAACAATTTCGGAAAGTGCTTCGCGCCGGCCGTGATCGCTTTCGACTACGAGAACTTTTGCGCTCATACAGAAGCCCAATGCCTACGCCGGAAAGTCAGTCTCTGAGAGAACGGTGGTGTGAGTCAGGAGCGGCGCCGTGCTACTCCGGAAGTCGCCGCCAAGGTTCAGGTTTCCGTATGTTGCATGTATAAGCAGGTTTCGTACCAAGGTCGCGCAGTTAGTAAATGCGCGAGACGACAAACATAAGAGTCTAATTGCGAAAATGGCACCAGCCAATGATTAGTAGAAGTTTCAAGGTACACGACCACCCACACCAGTTTGCGCGTATCGCATTCTATGAACCCGACCTTGGAGGCGATACTACGGGCGGCTGCGGGCCTGGGAGGGGGCAGGCGGCACTTCTCTCGCCGCCCTTTGACGCAATACGGCGGGCAGTTGCTGCAGCTTCTAATGCACAAATCGCAGCAGACGCGCACAATTGGTCGGCCCTGATAGCTCGTTTGTGCAAGCCGTACCGGCCGAACTGGGTTACCCGCCGAGGCGCAGAACGTCCAGTGTCGCGAACGCCGGTCTCGCACCGAGGTCCGGTATCAGGCACAGAGCCTCGCGGACTGAAGTTCCACTGCTGGCGAACTATTTCTCTGGACGGATCGTTCGGATCGCATGCCCAACGAAGCGTGAACTGCTGGGTTCGCTCGGTTTCGGCCTCGTAGAATACCAGCTTGATTCGCCGAAGATCGGTCGGCTCATCGAAGATGAGGCGGATCACCTGCGTACCTATTGTAGCCGCTCGCCACCCGCATCCTTTTCCGAAGCTCAACGCCGATTCCATCGGGAACTTCGGATCCTCAGAGGTGATCTCCACTTTGGCTATCCGTTTGAGTTCCAGCCACTCTTCCGGTGTTCGCCCGGCCAAACAACTATCGTTCATTAAAGCTTTACGCATGTTCGTCTCCCTTAATGCGCATTTAAGGTGCGCGCTTACGCACCCACGCGTATCGATTCCGTTATCGATGTCCGCGCTCAGGTTAGCAGGCCGTTACGCCGCAACGCTATGAAAATAATATAATTTAGCTTCCAATTTGAGGACGGTGCCATGTAGTGTCGACGATTCAATCATTGCAGGCTTTAACCAGAAAGCTGCGAGGTTTGCGATATGCTCCCACAAATATTCGAGCGCGCGAAAGCAAGCGGGCTTCTTTCACCTTGGGTTGTTGGTCCGGCCGTCTTCATCCTCTGGCTGGGGATACTTCTAACCGCAAGGAAATGGATATTGGCGGCCGCTCGGCGCTACTTAGCGGTACGTACGAGTTGGGTTTGGGCGGAAACCCTAGCGGATGCAGTATCACCCGCTTTTGCCGTAGCCATCGTTGCCGGAGGCTTCGGATTGTTTGGCCGCATCGTTCCGCTGTCACGTGGGTCAGATAGGCTCCTTGTCGTTATCACTAGCGGCCTGCTGATCTTAGCACTAATTATCTTCTCGGACCGCATCTGTCGTCAGCTACTCGCACGTTTGGCCGCGAGGTCTCCTGCAGTTCAGGGCGCACTTGGACTGGTTCAAGGCGGTGTTCGCGGGGTGATCATAGGTCTGGGTGCTTTGGTATTTTTGGACAGCGTTGGGATCCCGATCACTCCACTGGTCGCCTCGTTGGGAATAGGCACTTTGGCGGTAGCGCTTGCTTTACAAGATACTCTGGCAAACCTGTTTGCCGGCATTTACATGATTGCTGAGAAGCCAGTCGAAGCGGGTCATTTTATCAGGCTGGAAGGCGGCGAGCAGGGTTATGTAACTAAAGTTGGTTGGCGCAGTACTCAGCTGCGAATGCTCACTGACACCGTAGTAGTGGTCCCGAATGCGAAACTCGCTGGCAGCGTTATTACGAATTTCAGTCTGCCCAAAGACGAACTTGCAGTAACGATTGACATCGGAGTGGATTACGAGAGCGATCTTCAACAGGTAGAGGAAGTGACACTGGAGGTCGCACTCGAAGTGATCGCGCATACGCAAGGAGCCATTCCAAACTTCGAGCCGCGGGTGCGTTACCACACGTTCGCGGATTCCAGTATCAATTTCACGGTGTGGCTTGGTGCACGAGACTTCGTGTCCGGTATCGCAATTAGGCACGAGTTCATAAAGCGTCTTCATAAGCGTTATCAAAGTGCAGGCATCTCGATGCCCTTTCCCACTCGCACTCTTGAGCTCAGGACCGACACAATTTCGAAGTTGCGCCAAATAATTTTCCAACAGGAAAACGGCCTAAAGAACGCGACCTCCTGAAGCCCCGGCAGGCTGCCTTCAAGAGTGCTCAGTTCGCAGCCGTCGCCTACAGGAGCAGCACTGCCTTGCCAGCAATGTCGGCGACTGTAGGGTTTGTCCTCCGCGAATCTGCTCGAACGACGCCTCCAGTTCGATCTGCGGATGAAGCCGCCCGTGGCGATTACCTCGATCTGCGCTCCAGTCCCTGAGCGGTTGATAACGCGCGAGTGTTAGCTGGCACATCTAACGACCTTCTGTCAGGGGGATGAACTCAAAAAATAAGAAGCGGGAAGGCAAGCGTTGCTCCCTTCGGGTTCTCTTCTGCTAGTTTGAATTAATCGCGGTGTCGCGGCTGGCCGATGCGTTGCCTTCGTCAAATTGCTTCTCCGCCAAAAGGCATCTCGGGCAAATGGCAGGGAGCCTCTTACTGTCCCGTCGTCGTTGCAATCGTGAGCTTGCTCTTGATCGCTAATACGCGCTGGAACAGATCGATCTTTACTATCGGATGGACCGACTACAATTTCTTAGGTGGCGGCCGTCAGTTTTCGGTGACTGGAACTTATTCGAATGTGAACAGCACGTTCGACGTCAAGCTCCTGCAGCCGCGTTTTCTCTCACCCAAGTCAAGCCTGATTCTCGAGGCCTCCCAGCAGCAGCAAAGTTATCAGACCTACACGGGAATATTTCAGGCTTCGATCCGCATATCGACTATAAGCCTTCGCCGTCCCTTACAACGTTCGCTGGATGGCGACTCGAGTATATGAAGTTCAACTCGGTTAATGCGTCGACTATCAGGGCGATTGGGGGGTTCCGTCGTAGCGGCATTCTATCCGGTCCAACGGCCGGTGTGATTTTCAATAACACTGAAGATCCTTTTAATCCGCAGAACGGTGAGATTGTCTCCTTGCTGGGAAATCTCTCGGACCATAGTTTTGGCGCCGACTACC
>WNFT01006483.1_pt1 | contig 10309 bp, 8 predicted proteins | sample 5400191 | NCBI WGS metagenome assembly WNFT01 (sample SAMN13153359, study PRJNA577476) | soil metagenome | isolation source: 80 cm saprolite under Madrone tree | place: USA:California | collected 2016-06-14 | reverse complement strand
CGCGGGTGCGATAACGAATCTCGACCCGCCCCGTCGCCTGCGCGGTTTCGACGATTACGCGCTCGATTTCCGGATGTGGCAGCACAAGATACGGATCGGTCACGCCGGGCAGCGTGAGCGGAACGTCGAGCAGAAGACCGGCGCGATAATGGAAGAACTGCATGCGGCCGACCTCGCGGGCGCCAGCGGCGCGGCATCGGTCTAGCGCACCCCATCGGCGCAGCAGGGCGGTAATCGGCGGCAACAGACTCTCGCCGCGATTGAGATTTCCGGGGCCGAGATGCCGCTCGACCAGGAGAATCCGCAGGTTATGCGCTTTGGCGAGCGCCAGGGCGCATGAGGCTCCGCCCACTCCCGCGCCAACGATGATGACATCGACTTCCATCAGCTTTCCTCCGCCACGCCATGGCCAACCGGGCGGACGCCCATGTGGCTAACGGCATGTGGTTCGAACGGTAGCGACACCGGCTTGTAGGTATTTCCGAGCAGCCCGCGATCACCCGACAGATGAATCGGCAACGCGAGCATCGCCCACTCGAAGTGGCCGGCAGCCAGCGCCCACAGTCCGGCGGCGACGCCGGCGGTCAGGTAGTTGTGTGTGAGGTTGTAAAGATGGTGATAGATGGGGGCGATTCGAGCGCTCTCTGCGCGGCGGAACGCGATCGCCCCCGGGATGTAGCCCACCAGGTCGATGGTGACGAACGCCGCGAAAAATCGTGCCCAGTCCGTCTCGCGCGCATGTACAGCCACGATTGTCGAGAGGGCCAGCACCAGCGCGATATGCTCTGCCCTGACCAATAGCCAGGTTTCGTCAGTATGAAAGCGATTCACGTTGTCCATTTCAGTTAAGGCCCGCGCGCTGGATGAGGCGCGCGTGCTCCTTTTCGATGCTCGCCCGAATGAGGGAGACCTGCTCCTCGTACCCGGTTTCCGCGATAAGTCTGCCGGGCGCGAATTCCGCCTCAGCGAAGAGTTCGGGATGCATCTTCGCGACGGCGTCGAACAATCCGACGAACTCGCGGATGTAGTGGTCGAACACCTCGCCCATCGCGACGCCCGCCTCCGCGCAAAGCCTCGCGGCCTTGGCCCGGCGGCCGGGGTCGCCTTCGAGGAGCGAGCGGACCGTGCTTGCGCCGAACGCCACGTGGCGCGTCTCATCGGCGAACGCCGAATGCACGAGTGCGGCGAGGTACGGGTCGATCGGCTTCCAGTAGCGTTCCTCGTACGAGTAGACCGGATGGGCCATCCCTTCGAGGACGAGGTTCATCAGCACCATCGCGTCGATGAACGAACCGCCGTCGGCGACTTCGTAACACCGGTCGATGAACCGCTGGAGCGGCGGGATCAGAATCGCGTCCCTGGCGTCGCCGGTACCCACGCCAATCGCGGCGCTCGCGAGTTCGAGCCGACGGTGAAACATCTCGTGATGGCGCGCTTCGTCGAGCGTCTGTTGAGCGGCGAAATTCATCGAATCGATGCCCGGCGCAAGCCGCGTGAGAGCGCCTGACACGCGCAAGGAGGCCTCTTCGAAGACGACGAACAGGGCGAGGTCGAGCCGATGGACCTGCGCGAGCGGCGGCGAGCCCAGGATCACGTCGGGCAGGGCAGAGCCGAGCGCGCCGAGTGCGCGATCGTCGGACGCCCATTGGTTTGCGGGCACCACGTTGAGCCAGCGGGAAATAGAAAGATCAATAGCCATAACCTGCACCTCGATTAGTATGTAATGGGTTCTCGCGAAGATGATTTAAGCTTCATGCGATACTCACCGAGAGGACGGGATCGTCAACTGAGAGACGCGCATGCGCGTGGCGACTGCCGGCGGAATCGGGAAGACGGAAGCCGTGGCGCGCGGCGAGCGCGAGCATGTGGTCGACCGTGGCCAGCGGAACATCGTCACCGACGCCACAATCGCGGCGCTCGCCTTCGAGAGCCAGGAGGATGGTCTCGGCGAGGCAGGCGAGCGTCACGCCGTCAGGGAGGTTTTGGAGGTTTCCGGCGCCGAAGCGAGTCGTGGGGTCGGGGAGGGCGACCCGGCCTCCCTCGATTATCGAGAGATCGGTGCGCGCCCGCAGCCGCGCGGAGGTGTCCGGCGGACGTGCTACGTCGCAAATTATCGTTCCCGGCGCGAGCGGCGCTTCGTCGAGGATCGGACGGCCCGCGGCGGTCGCGGTCATGACGAGCTGGCAAGCGGCCAGCGCTCTCAGATCCGTGGCGGCTGCGACGCTCGTGCGCGTATCGCGTTCGAGCTCGCGGGCGAGACGGCGCAGGCGTTCGGTGTCTCCCGCGGGATTCCCAATCAGCACGAGGTGGCGCGGGCGTTCGCGCGCGAGCAGACGCGCGCATAGCGCCCCCACGGATCCGGCGGCGCCCACCACGGCCGCGCACGTCTCGCCGATATCCAGCCCGCGCGCCTCGAGCACCCGGCGGGTGGCGAGGAAAGCCATTCCGGCAGTGAGAGGATTTCCCGTCGTGATGGCGGGCCCGCGCCCTACCACCTCGAGGCCGCGCCGGCTGTAGGGCGTCGTGTAGCCGCCAAGGCCGACGATGCGTGCGCCGAGCTTCCACGCTAGATCTACAAGTTGTCTAATTTCCTGACTGACGAATCGCCGTCCGCGGCGGGCCATCTCCTCCGGCAAAAGCGGCAGCGCCAGGATAAGGCCATTGACCGCGGCTCCCGTCTTCGAGCGGATCGGCGGCGCCTCCATCACCACGCCCGGCGCGAAGGCGCCGGTGAAGGAGCAGAAGCGCTCGAGTTCGTTCGCCCCGAGCCCTCGAAGATATGGGTCCGCCGCGACGACGTCTTCGAGGCTCGTGTAGTGAACGATAAACGCATAATCGGGCCGGGGCGCGCCGGGGCGCAGATGCGGTACCAGGCCGCTCATGGAATTATCGTCGCGTGCGGCGCCACAAGCGGATTTGCGGTTGCGTGCAGCGGCGCGTACGGGTTTGTGATCCTGGGCCTCCGCGACGTTTGTCACGGGCTCATCGAGCACGCCGAGCGCTCGAATAATCGTCTGAAGGGGATTGCGATCGAGCAGCTGAAAGACCGCCTCGATTCCATCCATCGCAAGCTCGAGTTGCTGATCGGAGATGACGAGGGGCGGCGCCACGCGCAGCACCTTGCCGCTACCCAGCGTGGGCAGGACCAGCACGGAAGCGAGTTCAGCGATCGTTGCCGCGACGGCGTAGGAGTACAATCCCTGATGCGTGAGGAACGAGAGAAAGGTGCTTTCCTCGCCGAGCGCGCGCAGTTCGATCGCGCTCATGAGACCCTTGCCGCGAACGGCGGCGACGATATGCGGGAAGCGATCCGCGAGTTGCTCGAGGCGCGCGAGCAGACGCTTTCCCTTGCGCGCCGCGTCGTCGCAAAGCCCGCCCCGCGTCAACTGGTCAAGGACGGCGAGCCCGACGCGGCATGCAACGTTGTTATTGGCGAACGTCGAGGAATGCCGCAGAGCGAAACCCTCGTCCCAGAAATCCGCGGAGGCGAGACATGCGCTGAGCGGAAAGAGTCCGCCGCCGAGCGCCTTTCCCAACAACAAGATGTCGGGTTCGACTCCTTCATGTTCGCAAGCGAAGAGGCGTCCGGTGCGGCCGAGGCCCGTTTGCACCTCGTCGAAAACAAGTGCAGCGCCATGACGCGCGGTAAGTTCCCGCGCCCGCGCGAGATAGCCGGGCGGCGGCAAGTGGACGCCGCGTTCGCCCTGGATCGGCTCGAGGAAGAGCCCGGCAATTTGCGCTCCGTCGCGAGCAAAGCGCGCGGCCAATGCGTCTGTATCGCCGAATTCGACGCGCTCGAAGCCGGCCGGAAGCGGCCCGAATCCCTCCGCGTGATGCGCTTGTCCCGTCAATGCAAGTGCGCCGAGGGTTTTGCCATGAAAGGAGCCGGTCGCGGAGAGGATGACAGGCCGGCCAGTGCGCACGCGGACCAGCTTGATTGCGGCTTCGACCGCTTCGGCGCCGGTCGTCGCGAGGAAGCAGCGCGAGAGATCACCGGGAGCGAGACGGGTGAGCCGGTTGGCCAACTCCTCGGCATAGGGTGCGCGGTACGGCTGCACCATGGCGGGTTCGAGGGAATCGAGGGCGGTGCGGACCGCGTCCACGACGCACGGCGCATTGTGACCGAGCGCGACGGCGCCGTATTGCGCGTAACAATCGAGGAAGCGGCGGCCGTCGCAATCGAAGAGCCACACTCCTTCGCCGCGCACCCAGGTGCGATCCATCCGGCAGAGCGCCAGGAGCCGGCTGAGCGTCGGGTTAAGTGAACTTTTCATCGAGACTCTCTTCCTCGCTTTTGAACTCGTTTCTCACGCCGTTCGCGCGCCGCGTAATTGCTTGCGCTGAGACGGTTACTAGATCGACAACAGCGGGGCCGGAATATGGCGAAGTGCGGCATTCACCGAATGTCAGGTGACTGCCGGAGTTTGTCGTGGTTTGCCGCCGTGATAATACGGACCAAGATTATCTCGGGACCTTGATAGTAGCGGTAGAACCTTGAGCCTACGAATTCCCAGTCTTTGGAAGGATCGAACCATGCCCCGATCGAAGGTACGAACGGAGCTATCAACATGTTGAGCCAGCCGAAGTCGGGTTTGAGCCGCATTTCGAGCAATTGTCCGGGGTAATGATCCCAGAATGCGGGATATCGAGGATCGGTCTCGATCCTCAGTATTTCGGGACCAGGCATACAATTGAAATTGTGCATACTAATTGGCCCTTTGGAGCCTCGGCGCAGATAATAATCGAGCGGAATCAACACCGTTGAACCGGAGTAAGTATCAAGCGGGAAGTCGATGCGGGTACTACTCACACGCGGCCGCCCATTCTCGTATATCGTGCAGGACGCCTCACCGGTGCGGAAATTGGCCTTGGCCACGCGCTCGGGCGACCCATGTGCGTCGAAATAGTCGTGCTCGTAGGTGATTACGACCGCGGGCCGGTCTGGCCCCCGCGCCTCGAGTTGATCGTGCTCGATATCGTGCTGGCCTTCGAAGAAATGATCTTCCTCATATAGCAAATAGGAATTGCTGCCATTCGGCTCGAGGCTGTAATGCGAATAGCCCACGACCTTGGAACCGTCCTCGTTGAGCATTTTGAAATCGGCCGAAGATGGAAAGCCGAAGTCGTTGGCGTTCACGGATCGAGGAAGGGTGCCGGCACATAACGCCAGGATCGCCGGAATCGCGCGAACCGCGAGCCTCCGCGACGCTCTGCGGATTTCAATACTCATTTCGCGATGCCGGTGTTGCCGGCAAACGCGCGCATGCCGTTGTCAGCGGGCGCCTTGATGTTCCGCTCCCGGATCACCATCGGAAGGCCGCCCTTGGGCCTCAGTATGATCGAAGCCTCGCGTTCGACCGCGGAGCCTGTCGCGAGACGGAAGCGGAACTTTTGTGCGACCGTGACCAGCGTGAATAGAAGCTGGAGCATTGCGAATTCCCTGCCGATGCAAGTACGCCGACCGCCGCCAAAGGGGAAGTAGGCATATTTGGGTAGCCGAGTGCCGAGGTCACCGTCCCAGCGTTCGGGGCGGAACTCCTCGGGGCTTTCGAAGAACCTGGGATCGCGATGAATTACCCACTGGCTCATGATCACGGTGGCGCCCTTGGGAATTGGGTATCCGCCGATCTCGCATTTCTCGAGAGCGGTTCGGTTCAAGGCCCACGCCGGCGGATAGAGGCGCATCGATTCGAGTGCGATCATTCGAGCGTAGGAAAGCGATCCAAGGTCGGCGAACGCCGGTTGTCTTTCTTCCAGCACGGAGGCGACTTCGTCTTCGAGTTTGCGCTCAGCTTCCGGATGCGTGGCGAGCAGGTACCAGCACCATGCGAGCGCAGCCGCAGTAGTTTCGTGTCCCGTAACGAGAAGCGTCATGACGTCGTCTCGAAGTTGGCGCTCGCCGCGGCGTGCATCGCACGGCTCGGCCGCATCGAGCAGAAACGACAGAAGATTGTCGCCGCTATCATGCGCATGGTCACGTATTATTCTGTAAGCTACCTCGTCAAGTTTGCGGAAAGCGTTCTGAAGACTCAGATTCGCCCGGGTAGGAATGGCCACCGGCAGCAGCGAGGACAATCGCGTCCACCACAGCCAGTAGTGCTCGCGAATGAGGTCGAGAGACGCCGAGAACTCCGCGAGATCTTCAGTGATATCGGCGTCAAAGAGCAGCCGAGCGACTATCCCAAGAGTGAGGTGAACCATCTCCTTGTGTAAATTTCGGGTTTCGCCGTCGCGCCAGCGCTCTGTCCACCGATTGGTTTCCGATACGATCAGATCGCCGTAGGTGCGGACCTTGTTGTGATTAAAGGCCGGCTGCGCCGCGCGGCGGCTTCGGCGCCATTGCGCGCCGGAGGTCGTGAACATGCCGTTTCCGAATATGCCACCGGCGTCTTTTGGCGCTCGCGTAATTGCGAAAATATGCTGTTGTTTTCCGAGTACTTGCTCGACGTAATCCGGGTGACTCAGGAGATATACGGGACGCCTGAAAAAGTGCAGCCGCACGATGTCGCCGAAATTGCGGGCGCATCGCTCGAGCAGACCCATAGGATCGTTCTTGAAGTCGATGAGGTTACCCGTGAGAAGGTTGCCTCGCGGACCGGGCGGAAATTGTGAAGATGTCATGTGTCCACTCCTTCGCGAGCCAAAAGCTCAGGCGCAAGTTGTGCGGCCTTGCTGCGGGAGTGACTAATAGACCGTCAATCGAAGTGGACTAAATATGGCAAAGAGCGTCAGGCGCGGAATGTCATCGAATGCCGGAGTTTGTCGTTCCTTGACGTTGCGAATCGCCGGGCGTAACGACGAGAGCATAGGGAGGACTGGACATGGGCAGGCTCGGCGGTAAAGTGGCGTTCATCACGGGCTCGGCTTCGGGGATCGGGCGCGCGGGCGCGATTTTATTTGCGGGCAAGGGAGCGAAGGTCGCAGTAATCGATATCTCGCGCCCCGGCGGCGAAGAGACCGTCAGGATGGCCCGCGAGGCGGGAGGTGACGCAACATTTATCGAGACGGACGTGACCGATCCGGCAAGTGTTGAGCGCGCAATCGAGGCGACGGTCAGCCGTTACGGCAAACTCAACGTGCTCTACAACAACGCGGGCGGCTCGACCAATATCGACGGCCTGGTAACCGAGGTGTCGATCGATGAATGGTGGCGGGCAATCCGCCTGGACCTCTTCGGGACGTTTCTTTGCTGCAGGTTTGGAATCCCGGAGTTGATAGAGGCCGGGGGCGGGTCAATAGTCAATACCACCTCGATCGTCGCGATGGTCGGAACGGCGAAGGCCAGTTACACGGCGGCAAAAGGCGGCGTGCTCGCGCTGACTCGTTCGATGGCGGTCGCTTACGGCAAGCACAATATCCGCGTCAACGCGGTTGCGCCCGGCGCGACGCAGACGGAGCGCGTGAAGGAGCATCTGGCGCACGACAAGGCGGCTTGGGAACATGCAGGCAAGGCATCATGTCGGTCTGGGCGAGCCGGAAGACGTAGCTCATACGGCGCTGTTCCTGGCGTCGGATGAGTCGCGGAGGATCACGGGAGCGATCATACCGGTCGACAGCGGCTATACTGCTTCATAACAAGGCCACCTGGCACCGGGATTCTTCGCTGCGCTCAGAATGACAGATTTTCGTGTCAGTACTTATTTGTGTACTTGACGCTAATCATCGTCGTCGTCGGCTCGCGAAAATGCGTCATCCAGAAGCTGCATTTGCTCCGCGGACAGACGCCAGCCGGATGCGCCGCAATTCTCGACCACGCGATCTGCATTGTTGGATTTCGGAATGGCGATGACGCCGGGCCGTGAGGTACACCAATTCAACGCAACCTGGGCCAGAGTTTTTTTCACCTGAGCCGCAACGTTCTCCAGGGCCCGCATCGCTTCCGGGTTGGACGGGTATTTCGACCGTCGCGCGAGGCGGCCATCGTCCAACGGCGTATAAGCGATAATAGTTACATGGTCCTTCTGACAATACGGCAGCAAGTCCGCTTCGATGTGACGTCGATTAAGGTTGTACAGGACCTGGTTAGAGACAATAGGGTATTTCTTCATCGCCGCCTGAGCGGCACGCAGTTCGGCAAGTGAGAAATTGCTGACACCGATGTATTTGACGAGTTTACGATCGACCAAAGCTTCCATTGCCCGCATGGTCTCGGCGATGGGCGCGTACGAACTTGGCCAGTGGATTTGGTACAGGTCGATGTAGTCTGTACCCAACTTTTGCAGACTGGATTCCGCCGCCCGCAGTACCTCATCGTGACGGAGGTGCGCGCCGGATACCTTGGTGGCGATGAAGACGCGGTCGCGAATCCCTTTCACCGCCTGGCCTGTCACGTCCTCGGTGCCGTACACCTCGGCCGTGTCTATGAGGAACGCGCCCAGTTCGATTCCCCGGCGCAAGGGTTCGACACCACCTCGATACTTCCAGACGCCGAGACCGATCTCGGGCACCATCACGCCGCTATTGCCGAGCTGCTTTAGCTCCATATCGGACACCTTTTTCGCGGGACATTTTCATCCGCTTGAGAAGAACATTAGCGCCCAGAATCGCCGCCGGATACTCCGGACAAGCGACGATTTCAGCACAGCATGAATCCTTCGCCTATGCCATCGCGCCGTGTTAAGTTTGCGCCGAGAGTCTGGCGACTATCGAGGATAACCTCCATGGCCTTTACGATGCAGATCGACAGGTTCAAATTCGAGGACGAGTTGCGGAAGGGAGTCAGCGGCAAGCGCGTCCTGATAACCGGCGCCGGAAAAGACGGAGGACTCGGTCAGGCCTTCGCGTTGTCAGCCGGGCTGAATGGGGCCGCGATGGTCGGCGTACATTTTCACAGCAGTTATGAGGACGGCTTCGACGTGGTTCATGCGCTGCGCCAGGCGGGTGTCAATGCGTTTCCGGTGCAGGCCGATGTGACTAATCTGGGAGATCTGTGGGCGACCCGCAGTTACGTTATCGAACAGATGGGCGGGCTGCCGCCGAACCTGCTGATCTGCAATTCGGGGCTGACCGAAAAAGGATATTCGTTCGGGCGGGCGCTGCGCGAGATTCCCGACGAGCCGCTGGCGATGCGCCGTGCGCGGGTTCGCCAGCACTTCATCGACAACCTGCAGGAATCGCGGCTCGTGCTGGATACGAAGATCGACGGCTTCCTGGCGATGACGCATCTGTGGGCGGGCGAAGCGGTTTATCATAAGGAACCGCTGCAACTTATCTATGTTTCGTCGCGGCAGGCGATTGACCCGGGAGTATCAGTACCGGGGTATGCAGTCAGCAATTGGGCGGTGCTGCAGTTGCCGAAAGTGCTGGCGGTCAATCTCGGCCAGAATGCGGGCCTCGTGACCTCGTCGTGCATTCTGCTGCCGTTCGTGCGCACCGGCATGACGGATGAGTATGCGGACAATCCGAAGGTATTCGGGCGGTGGCAGCCGCGTATGCTGGAGACACATGAGGCGGCCAAGGCCTTCATGCAATTGCTGGCCCGTCCGCAGACGGAAGTCGATCGCGGGCTATTCGAGCTTTTGGTAGAGGGCAGCGCCGAGAAGATTCGCGTGAGTTGGAAACAGGTGCGGCTGGATACGCGCGAAGAAATGCTGGAATGGAGCGAGACCGCGCCTTTGCAATTCTAACTTTATAGTCAGTCTCGCGGTATTGGTCCTTCAAGGTGGAACGGGGTAAGAAGATTTCGGGGTAGGGTACAGGCTGAAATAACGCGGAAAAGGATCGTCTCGCTTCCGTATCCATGCAATACAAAGCAGAAGGAGGGTACGATGGATCCGGCGAAAATCATTGATGCCGACGCGCACATGAGCGAACCCTACGACCTCTGGTCGAAGAGGGTCGATCGGCGGTTTCGCGAGGAGGCGCCGCGGGTCGTCGAAAACCACAACGGCAGAAAAGGTCTGTACTGGGTGTTCGAAGACGTCGTTCAGCGAATCAACTCCGACCGTCCCGGCGCGGCGACGGATATGGAACGGCCGGGCGGCTGGGATCCCGCCGAGCGGGTCAAGGACATGGCGATCGACGGAATCGACGCCACGGTGCTCTACAGCACTCGCGCGCTCACGCTGTATTCGAGTCAGAATCCCGAACTGCAGGAAGCATGTTTCAAAGTATACAACGACTGGCTCGCGGAATTTTGCGGCTACGCGCCCGAGCGGTTTGCCGGGCTCGCACTGATCGCGCTGTGGGACGTGGAGCGCGGCACGAAAGAACTCGAGCGGACGCGAAAACTGGGACTCAGGGGAGCGCAGATTTGGTCGTCGCCGCCGGACCATCTGCAGCGCTACGATGAGCCGGCGTACGATCGCTT
>WNFT01018871.1_pt1 | contig 10310 bp, 10 predicted proteins | sample 5400191 | NCBI WGS metagenome assembly WNFT01 (sample SAMN13153359, study PRJNA577476) | soil metagenome | isolation source: 80 cm saprolite under Madrone tree | place: USA:California | collected 2016-06-14 | reverse complement strand
ACACGCTGCCCACTTTCAAGCAGTTGGCTATCCTCGACGGTATATTGTGTTTCTATATCTTGTTTCTGCATATGCTCTCATTATCAGGGCGACCGCAAGGGTCGCCCCTACATTTTCTCAGTTCCTGGTTCCTGGTTCTGACTGATTTTGCTCCGGCTCTCGTTCAGCTCCCGGCTAAATGGTGTACGCAATGTCTGGCTACCTATACCCGGATCAGTATCGTAAGGTACCTGGCCACCCCAGTGAGGTTCAGGTAGATCGAAGCCGGAGAGCGGATAATCCTTACGCAGCGGGTGGGTGGTCCAGTCCATTGGCATCAGGATGCGGCGCAGGTCAGGATGACCTTCAAATGTGAGACCAAAAAGATCGTATACCTCGCGTTCAAACCAGTTCGCCGTAGGCCAGATACCACTCACGGTGGGTACGGAGGGATGCTCCTCACGACCTTTGCCAACACGCACCTTCAGCCGCAATTCACACTGATTGGGGATAGACAACAGGTGATAGACCACGTCATAGCGCGGTACGCGCTCTAGCCAGTCCACAGCCGTTACACTTGAAAGAAAGTTGTATTTGAGGTTTTTCTGAAGATAAGCACATACCGTCAGTAAGTGTTCTGGCAGAAGAACAATTGTTTGTTCGTTTCGAAAATCGACTGTTTCAACCACTGCCTGCGGGTACTTTCCCCGCACCATCTCTACCGTGGATGTTGCTGTTATAGCCATGTTGTGTATGTTCCTTAAAATATCGCGTTTTCAGTTCCCCGGACTTTCCTGCTTTGCCCTATAGCTCTTCTCCTATAGGTCCCTGCAGCTTCAGACCACTTGCCTTCAAGGGGTCGGGCGGATTAGGGATACCTTCGCGGATTTTGCGCTGGAGTTCATTGAACCCGTAGAGCAACATCTCTGGCGATGGCGGGCATCCTGGGATGAACACGTCTACCGGCACTATCTTATCCACCCCTTGCACGATTGCGTAGTTGTTAAAGACGCCTCCACAAGATGCGCAGGCACCCATCGCGATAACCCACTTGGGGTCTGGCATCTGGTCATAAATCTGCCGTAGTATCGGAGCCATTTTGATCGAACAGCGTCCCGCGACAATCATCAAGTCGGCCTGGCGTGGAGAGGCCCGGAATACTTCGGCGCCGAAGCGGGCGATATCAAAGCGATCAGCGCTGGCCGACATCATCTCAATGGCGCAGCAGGCGAGGCCGAACGTAGCAGGCCACAGCGATGAACTGCGGCCCCACTCGATTAATTTGCTCACCTGTGTTGTGAGAATGCCTGCTTCCCCGTTCTTCACATGCAGTTCACGCCGCAAGCGCGGAGTTTGCGTATTTGAGACGGTCTGTACCGGCTCCCAGGGGTTTTTCACTCCCATGTGAACGCCCCCTTTCGCCATACATAAATGTAGCCTATCATCAAGATCAGCAGGAAGACAAGCAATTCAATCAGTCCGAGTACCTTGAGTTCGTTCTTCAGCAAAATTGCTAGCGGATAAAAAGAAACGATTTCAATATCGAAGACAATAAAAAGCATGCCTGTCAAGAGATATTTAACAGGAACGCGCCGTTTCGGCGCTTCAATCTCTTGAAGGCCAGATTCATAGGGAGCCAGCTTCTCAGGCGTTGGCTTTTTAGGTCCAAGGAAGAAAGTCAGGACCATCACCAGTAGACCAAAGAGAATAGCCAGCGCCACATAGATAAGAATGGGGAGTATTCCCATAAGCGGGATCCTTCATTTCTCTGTATCTGCCGGACACTAAGCACAACGAATGGCATCCGGTCTGGTGTCATTTGTACACTACCTCTTCTCGTATGGTAGCACAGCTAGCGCGATAGTGTCAATGAGAACTTGTCGGCGGCGCGGGGCCTCTCAAAAGTCTTTTTCCTCTTCCCCTCCCCGCCCCAAAAAAGAGTACAAGAGCGTGTTGCCGCTTTGGCGCGGGAGCGCCAAAGCGGCAACACGCTCTTGATTCATCTGGGGTGGGGCTTGCTGCCAAGCAGAGCGACGTTTGAGAAGCCCTGGTCGGCAGCGTGCTGGCACGCAGGTGCCTTTTTTGCAAAAACACCGCCCATTGGTATACATTACCGGTATAGAACAATTCCAGGGCTGCAGCCTCTGCACCCGTAATAAACAGAAGGAGTAACGCATATGGAGTATCGCGCTTTGGGACGAACAGGCTGGAAGATATCAGCCATCGGCTTCGGAGCATGGGGTATCGGTGGAGCTGACTGGGGGCCGACGGATGACAAGATTTCGCTGGCAGCACTTAACCAGGCCATTGACCTGGGAGTCAACTTCATTGATACGGCAGATGTTTATGGCGATGGTCACTCAGAGCGACTGGTTGCCGAGGTCCGCAAGGCACGCAGCGAGGAAATTATCGTTGCGACGAAGGCAGGACGGCGGCTCAATCCTCATATCGCAGCAGGCTATAACCGCCAGAACCTGACCAGCTTTGTCGAGCGCAGCCTGCAAAACCTGCAGGTGGAGGCACTCGACCTGCTTCAACTCCACAGCCCCCCACACGAGGTCTACGATATGCCGGAAGTCTTTGGTATTCTCGACGACCTGGTAAAGCAGGGCAAGATCCGCTTTTATGGTGTCAGCGTAGAGCGTGTAGACGAGGCTCTCAAGGCGATCACCTATCCAAACCTGCAAAGCGTCCAGATTATTTTCAACATGTTCCGTCTCAAGCCTGCCGAGCAGTTCTTCGCTTCTGCCCGCGAACGCCAGGTTGGCATCCTGGCACGTGTACCGCTGGCAAGCGGTATGCTTACAGGTAAGCTGACCCGTAACACACAGTTTGCTCCAACCGACCATCGCAGTTTCAACCGCCACGGCGAGGCTTTCGACCAGGGGGAGACTTTCTCAGGCGTAGACTACGAGACCGGGCTGCAGGCTGTTGAAGAACTGCGCGCCCTGGTACCGCAAGGAGCCACGATGGCGCAATTCGCCTTGCGCTGGATCCTGATGTTCCCCGAGGTAACGAGTACCATCCCGGGTGGCAAGAACCCGCAGCAGGTGAAGGACAACGTCCAGGCTGCATCGCTGCCCCCACTGAGCGATGAGACAATGCGTCGTGTGCGCGAGGTGTATGATAAGTACCTGCGCGCGCAGGTTCATCCCCGGTGGTAGGGGAAATCAGCAAATCTAAACGGGCTCAAGCACTATATCAAATACGGAATATAGTGTATGCAGAAGATCTTGAACCAATTAGGAGAGGTGCAAAGTGAGTAAACGGTACGATCACTATTCAATGCTCATCCAGTGGGATAATGTTGACCATATCTATGTGGTCACTGTGCCCGAACTTCCCGGTTGCAAGACACATGGAAGGACCTATGAAGAGGCCGTTCGGCGAGGACAGGACGCAATTGCTAGCTGGATCATGGTCGCTCATAAGTTAGGACGACAAGTACCGCCTCCTAGTTTCTGGATGGAATCGTGATCATTACCTCGTCACAAGGTAGACTTCTCATTTAGATAGACACCAAGCCGCGCATTTTGCGCGGCACTTATTTTATGAAAGCTAGTCTCTACGAAACGTTTGACACCTGTAGGTTACGCGCTTGGAGGCCTGATCACCGACCGCGTTGGACCAGGCTGGGTCTTCATCTTTGCAGGAGCGCTCAACCTGGTATTAAATGTGTTTGCGCTTTGTGTGCGGAGATTCGTGAGGTGGATTGAGGGTATACGAAACAGGCGTTCCCTGCTGAGCCACAATCGCCTGTTTCGTATCTCCAGGTAAGACCAGGTTAGCCGAGAGCTTCTCGTCCTACCTCGGCCGGTTCTGCCTGTGCCTCGTAGTAATCACTCGGGGCAGTCACGTCCTTTCCGCGTCTCAGACCGCTTACGTTGAAGATCGGAGTGAGCACAATTGCCAGGACAAGGTTGATTACAACTGCCGCAAACGCCGCGTACATGGGAGGAAGGCTCAGCGGACCGATCGATATCGTGTACACTGCCTAGGCAGCGTCTGGAGTATCCAGATGCCACCGAGCAGTTGGAAGTTAATGATCTGCGCCGTGGGAATATAGATGATAAAGAGCAAGGCTCCAAATTTCACTATGAACGAGGCCCACTTGGCCACAGTCGATTCCTCGCGGTCGCCGGCGTTTCTCCTGATGTAGGCTTTGTATATATTCCTGGTGAACAGATTAGCTGCTGCAATCGACATGACTGCAGCGGGAACCAGCGCGCCAATCGCGATGGCAGCGAACGCAAAGCCTGCAAACCAGGACGGGAAAGAGGCGTTGATTAGCGCGGGTACAGCGCCATTGCTACCGAATCCTGCCAGGGGTTTTACCTTGGCGGCAATTGCCATGTACCCGGTCAATGCAAGCAGGCCAAGCATCAATGAATAGATGGGCAAGAGGGCCGTGTTGCGCTTAACTACCTTCTGGCTATTGCTGCTTAAAACACTCGTCAGTGCATGTGGGTACAGGAACAACGCCAGGGCGGAGCCAAAGGCGAGCGTCGTGTACGCCAGGAACTGCTTCTGATTGAGGAGGTCGAAGTACGTTTTGGGATTGGCGACAGCTTTTGCGTGGACGGCGGCGAAGATGTTTCCAAACCCACCAAGCTTGATGGGAATAAAGATAATTACGGCGAACAACACGATGAAGATCATCACGTCTTTCACCAGCGCAATCATGGCCGGTGCGCGCAGTCCGCTCGTGTAGGTGTAGGCTGCGAGGATGATAAACGCGATAATCAATGGTATGTCAACGTTCGCGCCAAAAATTGACAGTGTCAGGGGAATACCAAGCGCGGCTAAGGCAACCTGTATGCCAAACATCTGCAAGGCGATATAGGGTAGGGTTGCCAGGATACCGGTGAAAGCCATCGCCAGGGCCAGTCCATCGCTGCCAAAGCGACCCTTGACGAAGTCGGCAGCGGTCACATAGCCATGTTGCCTGCATACCGACCAGAACTTGGGCATCAAGACAAAGACGATAGGGTACACCAGGGCGGTGTAGGGCACTGCAAACCAGCCGTTCAGTGCGCCTAACCCGTACATCGCTGCAGGTACAGCGATGAAGGTGTAAGCGGTGTAAAGGTCACCACCCAGCAAGAACCAGGTAACTACTGTACCGAAGCGGCGTCCTGCCAATCCCCATTCGCTGAGGAGGTTCAGATCACCCCGGCGCCAGCGGGCAGCGATAAAACCTAAGACGGTTACCAGCACAAAAAAGATAATGAAGACGATCAGTGCTGTCCAGTTAATCATCGATGATTTCTCCCTCTCTCGATGTAACGATCTTCAACGAAATAGAACGTCAAACAAAAGCATCACGCGACATTGCGTGATACGACGCACCAATCTGCCGGCTCAGGCTCCTACAAAATAAACTATGGCCGTGATGACGGCCGTGATAATAACCCAGAGGAGCTGGAACCAGTAGAAGAAAGGAATGCCAATGAACGTTGGCTGCTGGAAGTTGTAGAAGGGAGGATAAAGCAGGGCGATAAATGGGATGAGCAGTAAAAGAAGGATCCAGGAGCGCCTCCTTCTCTGTGTGCGGTTAATCACGACTGTTCTCCTTTCATATGTCGTGTCGACTAAGGACTACGCGTAACTGAGGTAAAACGACAGAGAATGATTGATCCAAGACTACAAGGATCCCGCCTCAACAAGGCGGCGTCAGTACATTGAATTGCAGAGACATACACAACGTTGTTCATTCTGTATGTCTCTACAACAAGAGATATGTACCAATCTGATACAAACGTACACTATAAGTGATGAGATGTCAATATAAGCCGATTTAAGGCTATAGGCCCATGAAAATCTTCCTATCCACCAGTTCCCACAGCTTTCCTCCAAACCTCTGTATGAACCAGCGATCATGTGAAACCGCAATTACAGGACCCGCAAATCCCAGGATAGCAGTTTCAAAGGCTTCCAGAACATCCAGGCTAATATAATTAGTAGGCTCATCGAGCAGCAGCACGTTCGGGCCTTCAGCCATCAACCGGGCAATCTCCAGCTTCCTCCTCTGCCCAATGCTCAATTGACCGGCCTTCTTGCGCATATCCTCGAGGCGGAATAAGCCGTAGCCGATCAGCCTGCCCACGAATTCTCCCTCGTATCCCACCTGCCCATAGCGGTATGTATCGATCACCGTCTTGTCGAGATCCATCTGTGGGTCCTGTGGCAGGTAGCCAATGCGAGCACCGTCCACAATACTCACCTCCCCTGCGTTTTGCTTCTCCAGTCCCATGATGATCTTCAGCAGCGTGGTCTTCCCGGCGCCGTTGGGACCGTAGAGCAGGATGCGAGCACCTGAGGTAATGGTAAAGCTCACGTCGTCGAGAATACACGTTTCGCCCCAGCATTTTGTAAGATGGGCAGCGCTGATCACCACTGCGGATTGCAGCGGCTCGTTATTGAAGGACGAACTCACCTGCATCGCTTTGGGCGGTTTGGGTATGGGATCCGCCTCGATACGCCGCAGTTGTTCCCCGGCGGCTCGCACACCGCGCGAGATGGTGTTCTGCACACGTCCGCCAAAGAAATCGTAGGCCATTTTATCATTGTCTTTTGGAGGGCGATTATGGGCAACGTTGCGTGCCGTTTCACGTATACGCTTGCGCAGTTCTTTGATCTCCTCCTGCTGCCGCTCGTAATCCTCCTCCCACTTTGCGCGTTCAGCCGCCTTTGCCTGCACATAGGCGTCGTAGTTGCCCTCGTACTTTTTCAGGTGATGCGCATACTCATCGATCTCGAAAATCTGATTGACGGCGCGATTCAAGAACTGCCGGTCGTGTGAGACCAGCAGAATCGCGCCTTTGTAATTGGCGAGATACGACTCAAGCCACTCCAGGCTGGCGAAATCCAGGTGGTTGGTAGGCTCGTCGAGCAGTAACAGATCTGGTGAGCGCAGGAGCAACGTTGCAAGGCCTACCCGTTCCTTCTCACCACCAGAGAGCGTTTGCATTTCCCGGTCGCGCGGAAGGTACGAGATACACAGGCCTTCCAGGATAGTATCTATTTTGTAATCCAGGTCATAGCCGCCTCGATCCTGGAACCTGCTGGATACCTGGTCGTATTCCTCCATCAATGAAGCCAGCTCGTCGCTATAGGCAGCACTCATAGCGGTTTCCAACGCGTGCATGCGATCTTCCAACTGTCGCAAATTGCCTACAGATTCCAGGATCAGATCCTGCATGGTGCGCCCATAAAATTCGGGCGTCGTCTGGGGCAGGTAACCGACCTCGGTCGATGGAGCAAACGAGAAAGAGCCTGAGTCGGGCGTCTCTTGCCCAACGAGAATGCTCAACAGCGTGGTTTTGCCCACGCCGTTGGAGCCGACGATGCCCACGCGTTCGTTGGGATTGACGACGAAGGATATATCATCGAGGACGGTAACTGCACCGTGTGATTTTGAGAGATTGCGCACAAAAAGCATATGTTTGTCTCGATTCCCGGGTTAATTATTTTCTGCACAAGTCAATCCCTGGGTACACGTATGCCCTACGGGACTGGAGAGCTTTTTCTCTCCGATGACATTTGGCTAACACAAAGGTTTGTATGCACCGGTGGCCGGTTGGCGCGTTGATTTACGGGACTCTCACGGCAGCTTTCAGTAGAGTAGCGTGCCACAAAGAGAGTGTTGAGAGGATGTTTGATGTGAGGTTACATTCCTGTTAATTCTCCATGCAGAATATCGAGACGACGGTAGTGAGTCAGGGGGTCATAGAAGCGCTTTTCAAGGGTCCTCTCCTTTAATAATAGATGATACTTGCTCGAAGGCTTTATATTTCGATTATACGCAAGTCTTAATGGTAGTGTCAACAGGGCTTCCTCCCCTCCCCGCCCCAAAAAAGAGGAAAAGAGCGTGGTGCCGGTTGGGCGCGATCGCGCCCAACCGGCACCACGCTCTTTAAGAATCTGGGGTGGGGGCTTGCTGCCAAGCAGAGCGACGTTTGAGAAGCCCTGCTACCTGTCCTTAGCGCATTTCCAATCAAGTTTGTATCATTTGTATCACTTGTATCACTTGTATCACTTGTATCATTTGCAACACTTGTAACGCTTGTAACGCTGTGTTACTGGCAACGTGGGTGACTGCCCGCATAGGTGGCGGTCATCCTCACCCTCGATTCTTCTACAAGCCCGACCTCATAATCCCGCGTTCGCTAATTCTTCTTTCAAGGCCCGCAGGATGCGATTCTTGTCGCGCAGTTCAGTAATATATTTTGTCCAGGCCTCTTGCTCGCCAAGATTCTCGTACAAATCTCGCATTTTTAGGAGGTACTGACACGCGGCTTGATAGCTCCCGCGCCCCCGCTGGTTGATCAGCCCTTCAATATGCTTGCGGTAGATCTCTATGGCCTCACGCGGGTGCGTTTCTTCGGCTGCTTTAGCGACAGTCAGCGCTATGTTGCTATATCCATACCCGTAGCTATAGGCATAACCCCTTTCACTTCTCTGCTCCGTTTTTAGCAGTTCCAGCGCTTTATCGATATCGCCCTCGTCAAGAGCGATCTGGATGAGCAGTTGGTAATGTTGTTTCTCGGCCAGGTAATCAAGTAACGCAGGTCGCAAAGTTTCCCAGAGACCAACTTGCTCAGCAAGCTTGCGAATCTCATGGTAGCGCATAAGCGATGGGAATTCTTTATAGAAAAGCTCGTTGTCCAGATCCAGCGCAGCAGCCACGTCATTGCGAGCCAGGTAATGGTTTTTCAGCCATTCCAGCAGGCGTGTGTCTTGCGAAGTCTTAACTCGCTCTCGTATCATGCTCTCTGCAATATTGCCATGCTCATACTCTACGAAGATGTCAGCCAATCCCATCAGTGAGTAATCGCTGGCCTGCTCTGCCTCTCTGACAGCTTCGTGAACCCGCCCCAGGGCCAAGAGGCGGTCTACGACATCTTCTGTACGCCCTGTTTCGCGGCTGATACGCAGAAATGCTTCATCGTCCAGTGTGTCTGCTTCCAGGTCCAACAAGAAACCACCAAACGCCCTTTTACTCCAATCATTATTACCTACTTTTGAAAGGGTGTCACGAACCCAACCTGCGATAGTCCGGCGTTCCTCTGCTGTCGTATGCTCCACCAGGATATCCGGCGCATCCTCACCAATGCCGATCCCGCCGCTTTCTACGTCGAACTCATAGATGTCAAGGAGTAGCTGCATAATCTTCTCACGTAACTCCCTGTCATTTTGCTCGTTGACCAGGCACTCTTTTAGCTCATCGACACACCCATTGAGGACACTGCCCAGGTCCCCTCCTTCGTTATCGTATATGTTGTAGTTCTCGATCATTCCCGCCACAATAGCCTCGTAGACGGCTACAGCATTGGCATAGTCCTTTTGTTGCACAAATCCGTCGCCGATGTCTTTGATCGATAACAGTTCATCCGCTGCCTCGGCTTCTGCTCCCCATTCATAACCAGCATTCTGAAAAGCTGCTCTTACCTGGCGGCGGTAGATTTCTGGATTGACGGGTGCATACTGCGTACCGACGGTGGGCAGTAGTATTTCTAAATCAGGCTCGCGCTGTAACATTTTTTTGATCAGGGTGATCAGTTCAGTCCTGCTGTAATGCTCCAGCACTGCCTCCACATCCTGCTGTTCGATAAACTCTTCCGGGTTAGCCAGCCATGTGAGAAGCAGTGCAACAACATGTTTACAGTAGCCGTCTAGTGGACAGGAGCAGGATGTATCGTCGATGCCCTGGTCGTCGAATGTAACCTGCACACCATAGGCCTGGGAACGCGAACCCTGGCAACGAGCTTTTAAGGTCGTGCCCTGCTGCCGTGTATCGAAGATATTTCCCCCGCGGAAATACTGTTGCCCGCGCTGGAAACTTCCATCGTCGACGATTTCGCGAATATCTTGCTCCGTTATTGCTGGAATAGCACTCATATCCTCTCACCTACGCTCTGCTTACTGTTGGATATTACTGCGCTATATTACCATAAATGAGCAGAGAATGCAGCTTTTGAAGCGGAATGGCAGGGTTATTTAAAAGTCGTCTTCTTCCCCACCCCGCCCCTGGAAAAGGGGAAAAGGTGGGGAATGGAAGCCCCCCAGGCTTCCTTGCCCCACACCCCGCCAAGGGGCTGCTGCCCCTTGGATCCCTGCTTTGCTCAACTTTTAAATAGCCCTGGGGGAATGATAGACATTTGGAGAGAATGCCTGTCACCCTGAGTGCAGCGAAAGGTCTGGCGCGACGGACGCAGAGATCCTTCGCTGCGCTCAGGATGACAGCCAGGACCCTGCTCAGGATGACAGCCAGGACCCTGCTCAGGATGACAGCCAGGACAGCGCTCAAGTCATGTCACCCTGAGCCCATG
>WNFT01006477.1_pt1 | contig 10312 bp, 7 predicted proteins | sample 5400191 | NCBI WGS metagenome assembly WNFT01 (sample SAMN13153359, study PRJNA577476) | soil metagenome | isolation source: 80 cm saprolite under Madrone tree | place: USA:California | collected 2016-06-14 | reverse complement strand
TTCGTTCCTTGTGCTCTGCAACGCGGCGTTCGTGGTCATTGGTCACGCCCGTGTAGAGCGTCCGCGAAAGGCTGTTCATCACGTACACGAAGCAGGCACGTTCCGGCATGGAAAAAAGGATCGGGATTCTACGCGAGGCACGCGTAGAGTTGGTGAGTTTATTCGGAAAATCGCTTAAGGCAGCGCAAATTCATGAGCACTTCCGGCCACAATTTTTTTCGCAAACTAATAAAATCACAGGCTCGTAGAATGAACGCGAAGAACGAAGATTCAATTCAGCCAGGAATAATAGCCAAGCCCTTGCGTGGGTACCTTGGCTTCCCTGCGAAAGCCATGCGATTTCAAAATGACCCACTACGGATGCCGGGCCTCGTCTTTAACTCACGCTACGCGTTTGTCAGAATGACTCAGATTCCAAGCGGCGAGGATCGTCAATAACGGCCTTAAAGTGTATGATCGCGAGCCTCCGCCGCCATTTAAAAAGTCGTTGAGTCTCCCAGGCAAAATAGCGCCGATTCGCGATTCGATTGCACCTTCCGCGGAACTCGTTTCGATCGTGATCCCGGTCTACAACGAAGCGGCGAATCTGCACGCATTATGGCGGCGGCTCATTCCCGTGATCGACGCTGGTAATCGCGAATTCGAGGTGGTGTTCGTCGACGACGGCTCGTCCGACGATTCGCTCCCGATGCTGCGTGAATTCGCCGCAGCCGATGCGCGCGTGCGCGTCGTCGAGCTCGCTCGCAATTTCGGACAGCATTCTGCCCTGCTTGCCGGGTTTCGCCAATGCCGCGGCGATATCGTGGTGACGCTCGACGCCGACCTGCAGAATCCACCCGAAGAAATTCCGCGCCTGCTCGATGCGATCGACGCCGGTAACGACGTCGTCGGCGGATGGCGCGAGGAGCGGCACGACCGCCCCTACCGGCGGGTCGCCTCGCGGATGCAGAACCGGCTCACCTCGATGATCGTCGGCGTGCCGATGCATGACTACGGATGCATGCTGCGCGCGTATCGCCGTCACATTATCGACACCGTTATCGCCTGCGACGAGAAGGCGGCGTTCGTGCCCGCGCTCGCAAACTCGTTCGCCAAGCGCGTCACCGAAATTCCGGTCGCCCACGCCGAACGGACCGGCGGCCACTCGAAGTACAACGTTTTTCGGCTCGCACATTTGAGCCTCAATCTCATAACCGGCTTCTCACTTTTACCGATTCGGGCGCTGAGCCTAACCGGATTCGGAGTTTTCTTCCTCGATGCGATTTTCGCCGCGGTCCTTCTCGCGCACCGCTTCATCTACGGGCCGCAGCAGGAAGGCGCGCTGTGGACCCTGTTCGCGGTGCTTTTCTTCTTCGTCGGCCTGATCTTTCTGGCGCTCGGGCTGATTGGCGAATACATCGGGCGGATCTATCTCGAGGTGCGCCGGCGGCCGACATATCTCGTGCGTGCGGTTTACGGCGAAGCGGCCGGCGACGGCGCTTTCGAGCCGCAGCAACGACGCTGAAAATGAGTTCTCGCGAATCGGGCGCACCGGTACGCAGCGCGCCCTGCATGCTTTTCGCGTACCACGAGATGGGCTACGCGTGCATGGAGGCGCTGCTCGAGATGGACGCTCCGATCGCGGCGCTGTTCACTCATCGCAACGCGCCCGGCGAGGAGATTTGGTGGCGTTCATGCGCGGAACTCGCGCACGCTCATTCGATCCCGATCCATGCGCCCGAAGTGCTCGATGCGGATTGGATTGCGCGTATCGCCGCGATGCGCCCGGCGGTGATTTATTCCTTCAACTATCGCAACCTGCTCCCGGATGACGTGCTTCGGCTCGCGCCTCTGGGCGCTTACAATGTACACGGCGCGCTGCTGCCGAAGTACCGCGGGCGCGCGCCGGTCAACTGGATGATTATCAACGGCGAGCGTGAAGGCGGCGTCACGCTGCATCACATGGTCGCGCGGGCCGACGCCGGCGATATCGTCGGGCAGCGCGCGGTGGAAATCAGCGACGAGGACACGGCGTTGAGCCTGTATCGGAAGATCGTGCCGCTCGGCGTTGAACTCATTCGCGAATTTCATCCGATGATTGTGACGCACCGCGCACCGCGCCGTCCGCAGAATCTCGCCGCGGGCAGTTACTTCGGACGCCGGCGTCCCGAGGACGGACGCATCGATTGGCGCTGGCCGGCACGGCGTATCTTCAACCTCGTGCGCGCTGTGACGCATCCGTATCCGGGCGCGTTCTGCTATCTCGACGGGCGCAAGTTATACATCTGGGGCGCGCGCATCGCATCCGAGTCGGGCAATCGCGGCGAGCCGGGCGCCATCGTGGGTATCACCGGCGGCGGCGCGGCGGAAATCGCGGCGGGCGACGGCAGCATACTCGTCACGCGGGCGCAGTTGGACGGCGGTATCGCAGGGTCCGCGGCTGACGTCCTTGGCGCAGAGGCGCTTCGCAACGGGCATCGCTTCGAGTAAATGGCTTCGAGGAAATGGAGGTTACATGCGGGTTTTGATTACGGGCGGCGCGGGCTTTCTCGGCTCGCATCTTTCCGACGCATTTATCGCGCGCGGCGACGAAGTCTTCGTGCTCGACACCGGCTCGATCGCCAAGGTGCGCCATCTGCTCGGCCAGCCGCGCTTCCAGTACGTCCACGACTCCATCTTCAACGTCGAACTGCTCGACACCCTCATCTCGAAGGCCGATATCATTTACCATCTCGCTGCGGTGGTCGGCGTCGAGCATTACGTCGGCGACCCGTACGAGACGCTCAACGTCAACGTCAACGGCACCCAGAACGTGCTCAAGGCCGCATACAAGTACAACAAAAAAGTTGTGTTCAGCTCGACTTCCGAAGTCTACGGCCGCAATCCCAAGGTGCCGTGGAAAGAAGACGACGATCGAGTGCTCGGCGCGACCACCATCGACCGCTGGTGCTACTCGACCTCGAAGGCGGTCGGCGAACATTTCTGCTTCGCCTACCACAAGCTCGGATTGCCGGTGACCGTGGTGCGCTATTTCAACGTTTATGGACCGCGGCTCGATCGCGTCGACGTCGGGCGGCTGTTCACGATCTTCATGGGCCAGTTGTTGCGCGGCGCTGAATTGACCGTCATCGGCGACGGTTCGCAGACCCGATGCTTCACCTACGTCACCGACGCCGTTGCCGCGACGCTCGCCGCCGGGTTGAATCGCGATGCAGACGGCCACGCGATCAATATCGGCGTCGACGTCGAGACTTCGGTGCTCGATTTTGCCAAGCTGATGATCGATCTGTACAAGCCGGCGAAATCAAAAATCCGCTTCGTGACGCAGGAAGAGATCTACGGCAAGAGCTACGAGGACATTCCGCGCCGCGTACCGGACAACACCAGGATGCGCATGCTGCTCGGCGTCGAGCCCAAGGTCTCGCTGCGCGACGGCACCGCGATATCGATGGAGTGGTTCAAGCAGGAGGCGAACTCGTGACTCCACCGAAAATGCGAAAGCCAAAGTCCGCTAAGCCACTGGCGTCACGTAGCGTTGCGGACGAAATTGATTTGGCGAAGGTTGCCGAAGAAATTCGCGAGCTTCGTAAGGGCAATAAGCTGGGCCGCCTGACGATCCGAAAACTTATCAGCAAGGGCCGGCGCTTCTGACTGGTTCTCGTGTGGCTCCGTGCTGGCGTACCTGTGGAAGTAGCACTCAAGGTTGACGTCGACACGCATCAGGGGCTGGGCGTCGGCGTATCGCGGATCGCGAAAATGCTCGCGGCTGAAAACGTGACCGCGAGCTTCTTTATCGCGATGGGCCCGGATAATTCGGGCCGAGCCATTCTCCGCCTTCTCCGCAACCCCGGCTTCCTCAAGAAGATGCGCCGCACGCGCGCCGTCTCGATGTACGGCCTGCGTACGGTGCTCTCCGGTACGCTGCTGCCGTCACGGCCGATCGCGCTCGCATATCCGCAAATCCTACGTGAACTGCTACACGCGGGGTTCGAGGTCGGCGTCCACGGCTACGATCATGTCCGATGGCAGGACGGCATCGACACGCTCGGCGACGGCGGCATTCGCGGGGAGATCGACGAAGCGTTCGAGGTCTACCGCGCGATTAGCGGGGTGCCGGCGCGAAGCTTTGCCGCTCCCGGATGGCGCACGTGCCCGGCAGCGCTCAAAATCCTCGATGCGATGCGCCTCGATTATCGCAGCGACACGCGCGGCACCGCGCCTTATCGATGCGCGCTCGATGGCGAGATTCTGAATGCGCCCGAAATTCCAACGACGCTGCCGACGATGGACGAGGTGATGGGTTCGCCGGACCTGCCCGACGATGATGCGCTCGTGCGCTTTTACATCAATCGGATGACCACCGGCGCCCTCAACGTCCACACGGTTCACGCCGAGACCGAGGGTATGGGGCATCTCGCAACGTTCACCAGCCTCGTACGGGCACTCAAGGAACACGGCGCGGGCTTCGTCCGCCTCTGCGATGTGGCCGCGAGACTAACCGCGTCGGAGCTTCCGGTGTGTGAGGTCATCCGCACCACGCTGCCCGGCCGCGCCGGATGGATTTCCGCCCAGGGTCCCGACAAGTCCGCTATAGTCCCGAAAAAACCGCTTTAACCACGCGCGCAAGGCTGTGAGCGCGAAGCGATTGTGTGTTATCTCTTGCATCAGTCCAAACCTTAGGAGAACGACATGCCCGCAGCCAATCTGATGGCCGAACATCCCCGCGAAGCCGGTCTCGACGCCGCGAAGGTCGACGAGTTGTTCAAACGCGCCGAGCGCGAAGTTAACGAGGGGCTGCTGCCGTCGTGCCAGATCGCAATCGCGCGCAACGGCAAAATCGGCGCGATGAAGGCGTTTGGCCATGCGGTGCAGGGCGGCGCTGATAAGCCCGCCACTATCGAAACGCTTTACTGCGTATTCTCGTGCACCAAGGCGATCGTCTCCTCTGCCATCTGGGTTCTTGTCGGCGAGGGCAAGCTCGATATCAAGGAACGCGCGGCTGACATCGTCCCCGAGTTCGCCACCAACGGCAAAGACGCGATCACGGTCGATCAAATCCTGCTCCATGTCGGCGGCTTTCCCAACGCGCCGTATGCGCAGCGCGAATGGCTCGATCGCAGCAAGCGCCTGGAACGCTTCAAGAGCTGGCGGCTCGAATTCCCGGTTGGCGACCGCTTCGTCTATCATCCGACCTCCGGTTTCTGGGTGCTCGCCGAAATCATCGAGCGGCGCTCCGGGCAGGATTTTCGCCAGTTCGTGCGCGACCGCATCGCGATGCCGCTCGGGCTGCCGGAGCTTCGCCTCGGTATTCCGCCGGCCGAGCACGGCCGCATCGCCGATCTTGTCTACGTCGGCCAGGCGCTCACGCCCGAGGAGCTCAAGAAACTCGGCCTGCCGCCGATGCCCGAGACTGAAGTCACCGAGTCGCTGATAACGGGCTTTAACGATCCGATCGTGCGTGAATCAGGTGTGCCGGGCGGTGGCGCTATCGCGACCGCGGGCGATCTCGCGCTCTTCTACCAGGGACTGCTGCACAACCCGCCGGTAGCCGAGGGCAAACCAATCTGGAAACCCGAAGTGTTGAAAGAAGCGCTGCGCGTGCGCTCCGGCAACTATTTCGATCCGATCTTCAAGTACAAGTGCAACCGCGCGCTTGGCGTGGTCGTTGCGGGTGACGACGGTATGTCGAACTATCGCGGCTTCGGTAAGACCAACTCGGCGAACGCGTTCGGTCACGGCGGCGCGGGTGGGCAGATTGGATGGGCCGATCCGGCGACGGGGATTTCGCTCGGCTATTGCACGAACGGCTTCGACCGGAACGATATCCGGCAAGGCCGGCGCGGCGTCGCCATTTCGAGTCTGGCCGCCGTCTGCGCCGCGTGAACTCACGAATTGACTGACCGCGCACATCGACGGAGCATTTCGTGGGAGCGACGGTGAAGTTTGTCGTGATAATGCAGCAGGACGAAGACGGGTGGATTGTGATCGAATGTCCGTCACTGCCCGGATGCGTTTCTCAAGGCCGTACACGCGAAGAGGCGCTAGCCAATATCCGCGAAGCAATCGAATTGAGCGTGGAGACTCGCCGAGAACTCGGAATTGCCTAGGACGAATAGATCGTCGAGATCGAAGTACAGCGTCGCTAGACCGGGGCGCTGAAGCAGTAAGGAACGGGGTGGAATCTGCCCTCACCCTAACCCTCTCCCTGGACAGGGAGAGGGATCAGAATCGATGGGCATCGCGAGTTCCTCCGCGCTCGTCAAACTAGCCGAGAAACGGATTGATTAGAACGATCGTCGCCTCGCGCGAGGCGCCCACGCCGACCATCGCGAGTTTCACGCCGCATAGCGCGCTGACTCGCGCGAGATAGCGCCGCGCGTTCGACGGCAGTTCGTCGAGGCTCCGCGCTTCCGTGATGCTCTCGGTCCAGCCCGGCATCTCTTCGTAGACTGGCTTGACCCGCTCGAGCATATGGCGCCCCGGCGGTATCCCTTCGTAGCGCGTGCCGCGAATTTCGTACGCGGTGCAAATCCTGAGCGGATCGATTCCCGTCAGCACGTCAAGCTTCGTCAGCGCCAGTCCCCACATCCCGTTCAGCCGCACCGCATGCCGCGCGAGGACGGAATCGAGCCACCCAATACGCCGCGGCCGGCCCGTGGCGCTCCCGAATTCGTCGCCCTCGGCGCGGAGCGCGTCGGCGAGCTTTCCCTTGATTTCGGTCGGGAAGGGGCCCGCGCCGACGCGCGTCGTGTACGCCTTGCTGATTCCCAGCACGGCGTCGAGTTCGCCGGGTGCGATTCCCCCGCCGCCAAACACCGCGCTCGCGCCGCAATTCGACGAGGTGACATACGGGTACGTGCCGTGGTCGATATCGAGCATCACACCGTGCGCGCCCTCGAACAGGACTCGCCGTCCCGCGGTGATCGCCTCATGCAAAAATGTCGACGTGTCGCACAGGTATCGCATGAGTCTCGTTCGCGCGCGCCGCATCTGCGCGATTATCTCCGCGCCGTTGACCGGTTTCGCCTTGAGCAAGGTCTTCAGATACAGGTTCTTGTCGCGGATGTTGCGCTCGAGCTTTTCGACGAACACGGCGAAGTTTGTGAGGTCGTCAAACCTCAGGCCGATCCGCGCCATCTTGTCCTCGTACGCAGGTCCGATCCCGAAGCCGGTCGTGCCGATGGCGCTTTTGCCTAGCCGCGCCTCGCGCGCGCGGTCGATCGCGCGATGATACGGCATCACCATGTGCGCGTCGTAACTGAGCTTGAGCAGCGCGTCGTCCTTGAGCCGCGAACGGCTCTTGAGATTCTCGATTTCCTCGACCAGCGCGATCGGGTCGACCACCGTGCCGTTACCGATGACGCAGATTTTGCCGTCGTGAAGCGCGCCTGCCGGCACCAATCGCAGGATAAACTTCTCGCCATTGACGACCAGCGTATGAGCGGCGTTGTTGCCGCCCTGAAAGCGGACCACGATATCGGCGTCGGCCGCGAGCAGGTCGACGATCTTGCCCTTGCCCTCGTCGCCCCATTGCGAACCGACTACTGCGACGGTCTTCATCTCGGTTTCTCAAGTCCCCCCACGCCGCGGCGCACACACACACATTCGCCCAGGCCCGGCTCGGCGCCATCGGCGATTCGTCAAAGCGTAATCAATGATGCGGCGGTGATCGCCGGAATCGTCTTCAGTCTTTCGAGCACGGCAGCGGGAACCGGACCATCGATTTCCACCAGGCTGAGCGCCGTCCCGCCCGCGCGGTCGCGCCCAAGTTCCAACCCCGCGATATTAATCCCCGCCTGTCCGAGCATCGTTCCGACCGCGCCGACGACGCCCGGAACGTCGCGGTTGTGCAGCATCAGGAAGTAGCCCTCCGGCGCCGCCTCGATGTGGTAGCCGTCGATCCGTATCAGCCGCAACGCGCGGTTGCCGAAGACCGCGCCCGTCACCTCGTGCGAGCCACTCGCCGTTCGCACGGTAATCGTGAGCGTATTGATATAGTCGGCGGTTTCGCGCGAGCGGGTTTCGACCATCGTGATGCCGCGCTCGCGCGCGATGTACGGCGCGTTGACGTAATTGAGTTCCTGGTCGAGGAAACCGCTCAGCAATCCCTTCAGTACTGCGGCCGTAATCGGCTCGGGCTGAAGATTGGCGGCCTCGCCCGCGAATCCGACCGTTACATGGGTCGGCGCCTCGTCGATAAGCTGACCCGCGAGGCGTCCGAGTTTTACTCCGAGGCTCAAATGCGGCCCGAGCGTTTCAAGTTCCTTGACCGTCAATGCCGGAAGATTCACCGCATGGCGAACCGTACCTTCGAGCAGAAATTCGACGACCTGGTTGGCGATATCCACCGCGACCTGGACCTGCGCCTCGTCGGTCGCCGCGCCGAGATGAGGCGTCGCGATCACGCTCTCGAGTTTGAGCAGCGGATGGCCGGGCGGCGGTGGCTCCTCGACGAATACGTCGAGCGCGGCGCCGGCCGCTTTGCCGGACTGGAGCGCTTCGAGCAACGCGTCTTCGTCGACGATTCCGCCGCGCGCGCAGTTGAGAATGCGCACGCCCTTTTTCATCATCGCGAACGCCGCGAGGCCCACCAGTCCGCGCGTCTCGCCGGTCAGCGGCGCATGCACCGTGATAAAGTCCGATCGCCTGAAAATCTGTTCGAGGCTCACCAGCTCGACGCCGATCCTGCCCGCCGCTTCGGCGGTTAAAATCGGGTCGAAGCCGATTACCTTCATCTTGAGTCCAAGCGCGCGGTCGGCGACGATTCGCCCGATATTGCCGAGTCCGATTATTCCGAGCGTCTTGTTGCAGACCTCGCTCCCGGTGAACTTTTCACGCTCCCAGCGTCCGGCCCTGAGTGCCGCGTTCGCGGCCGGTATATGACGCGCCAGCGCCATCATCATCGAGATAGTATGCTCGGCCGTCGTGACGCTGTTGCCGAGCGGGCTGTTCATCACGACGATTCCGCGTCGCGTCGCCGCGTCGATATCAACGTTGTCGACGCCGACCCCGGCCCGCCCGATGATCTTGAGGGAGTTCGCCCGGTCGATCACCTCGCGCGTGACCTTCGTCGCGCTGCGCACCACGAGTGCGTCGTAAGACCCGATAACTTCCGCCAACTCCGACGGGCCGAGTCCGGTTTTGATGTCGACGCTGATTTGCGGATAGCGCTTGAGTACGTCGATGCCCTGCGGTGACAGGGAGTCGCTCAGCAGGACACGGAAGCTTTCCGCCATACGCCTTCAAACACCTCGCGCGATTGTCGTCTGGACGGCCGCAACACCGGCCCCCGGCTCGAACCGGTAACCGAAATGCCCGAGCGCCATTTCGAGAGCGCCTACCGCGACCAGCATATCAAATGGGCCCATGTAGCCCATGTGCCCGATGCGCACGAGTTTGCCTTTCATGTGATCCTGTCCGCCCTGCACCGTCACGCCCAACTCGTCGCGCATATGGCGCACGAGCTTCGAACCGTCGAGCCCTTCGGGCGTGAGGATGCCGGTGACACCGGGCGCGGGATTGTCCGGCGCGATCAGCTTCAGCCCCAACGCCGGCGCCGCCGAGCGCGTTGCCTCGGCCATCAACCGATGACGCGCGAAAACCCGTGGCAGCGTTTCCGCGTGAATCATATCGAGCGATTTGTTGAGCCCGAACACCAGCGAGACCGCCGGCGTGTACGCGGTCGTATGCTCTTCGCTCTGCGCCTTGAGTTCGCGCATCAGATCGAAGTAGTAGCGCGGCGTGCGAATCTGCTTCGTGCGTTCGAGCCCGCGCGGCGACAGCGCGATCATCGCAAGCCCCGGGGGCAGCATCAGCGCCTTCTGGCTTCCCGTTACCAGCGCGTCGACGCTCCACGCGTCCATCTGCTGCTCGAACACGCCCACCGAGGTGATTCCGTCGACGACCAGCATCACGCCGCGCCGGCGCGTCACCTCACCGATTTCCGCGATGGGATGTACGGCGCAGCTCGAAGTCTCGCACGCCTGGATGAATACGGCGCGCGCCTCGGGATGCGCCTTGATCGCGTCCTCGACCTGCTCCGGACGCACCGCGCGTCCCCATTCGCTCTTCACCTCGTGACCTACGGCGCCGTATGCGGCGAGCAACCGTCCCCAGCGCTCGCCGAATTTGCCGCCGTTGACGAAAATCGCATGCTCGCCGGGCGCGACGAGGTTGGTCACTGCCGCTTCCATCGCACCGGTACCGCTCGCCGCGATCAGGATGACCTCCTGGTGCGTGCCGAACAGCGGCTTCAAACGCTCGCGCGCGCTATCCAGCATGGCGCTGAACTCGGGCGTCCGATGATGGATGGCAGGACGCGCCATCTCGAGCA
>WNFT01006475.1_pt1 | contig 10313 bp, 9 predicted proteins | sample 5400191 | NCBI WGS metagenome assembly WNFT01 (sample SAMN13153359, study PRJNA577476) | soil metagenome | isolation source: 80 cm saprolite under Madrone tree | place: USA:California | collected 2016-06-14 | reverse complement strand
GATCTTCCAGCTCGGGAATTTTGGTGAACTCTTCCTTCCACGCCGCGGTCTTGGCGCGCAACTCGTCATCCGACAAGCTCTTGAACTGTTCATCCAGCTCGTTGATCCGGCGCACAATCGGCGTTAGCCGCCTGAGCTCGCGCTGATTTTTCGACCCGAGGATCTTCTTTAGAATCCAACTAACCATTGAGTCGTTAATATCGGTCAGATTCTCAATCTGTCATCCCGAACGAAGCGAGGGACCTCTCAATGGGTTGTTGATCACACTTGCCATTTTGTGTAATCGACCGCGTGCTGTGGGCTCGTTCGCTTCGCTCAGGATCACCCTGGCTATTTTTTTGGGCGGTCGCCTTACCGTGCTCATTGTGCACGAGAAGTTTGCAGCTACAATCGGCGGCATGAAAAAAATCATTTCTACAAGCGAAGCCCCTGGGGCGATTGGTCCCTATTCACAGGCGGTTCGCAGCGGAAGGTTCCTTTTTTGCAGCGGCCAAATTCCGCTCGACCCAAAATCGGGCCAGATTGTTCCTGGCGACATTGCCGCGCAAACCCGCCGCGTGCTCGATAACATCGCGGCTGTTTTGAAGGCTGAGGAACTAACCTTCGACCATGTCGTCAAAACCACCATCTTCCTCGCGAACCTCGGCGATTTCCAGACTGTTAACGAAGTTTATGGTTCGTATTTCAAGCAGGATCCTCCAGCTCGTTCCACTATCCAGGTCGCGGCGCTGCCCAAGGGAGCAAATGTAGAAATCGAAGTCATCGCGATCGCAGATGAAGGTGGATCGACTGCTCGGGTAGCGTATGACACGTCTGGGTAAAATCGACAATGGAGGGGCGAACTCTGCCAGCCCGGACAACAGCGTCGCAGAGCTCCGCCCTCCATGGTAAGACGGACACTTTATGAGCGAAGATCTTCTGGCCCTCTTCCGTAAAACCGGTGCGCTATTGGATGGACATTTCATTTTGCGCTCCGGCCTGCACAGCGGCCAGTATTTCCAATGCGCTTTGCTTCTTCAGGACACCGCGATCGCTGCAAAAATTTGTGGATGGCTCGCGGATAAACTGCGCAAATTCGATTGCGACACGGTGATCTCACCTGCCCTCGGCGGAATTATCGTTGGTCAGGAAGTCGGCCGCTCGCTAGGCAAACGCCATATCTTTGTCGAAAAAGACGAAGGCAAGCTCGTCTTGCGGCGCGGTTTTCACATTTCGCCGAGCGAAAAATTCGTCGTTGTGGAAGATGTCGTGACGCGCGGCGGACGCGTGCAGGAAACAATCGACATCGTCCGCGCACATGGCGGTATCGCCCTGGCGGTCGGCGTGATTGTCGATCGGAGCGGTGAAGCCAAACCCGATTTTGGTTGTCCCTTCGTGAGCCTCGTCGAGATGACCGTTGAGACGTTTCCCGCAGATAAGCTGCCGCCAGAGCTCGGGAAAATCCCGGCTGTTAAGCCTGGGAGCAAATAGCGCGCTCGGGATCGAGTTTTTGGTTCACACGCCTTCTGATGTTAATCTTAGGGAGTGACAGTCACCTGTCCAACCATGCCCATTTCGTCATGCAGGGCACAGATGCAAGGGAACACTCCAGGGTTTGGGAAAGTGACGCGGAAACGTGTTACGCCAAGGGGTGCCTGTGGTAGCCCGCGCCGTTCTTGTGGCGCCGCAATGATGAAGCCCGAGTGGGTGCTGTCGGCAGTGGAAGCGATGATGGCGTGCCGGGCCCCATCCGAATCAACCGTTACGTCGGGGGAAGGATCGACGAGCTTGATTCTAGCGTCGATATTTTACTGATAAACAACCCCTGTCATCGCTTCTTCATCATCCGGCATCGTAAGTGACCCGTTCCCTCTAAGGTTCGTATAAGCACCTGTGCCACTTACAATCTCCCATCTTCCCATAGGGGGGCGAGTGGCAAATTGGCATTCCTGATGAATAATGATAACTCCATCGGGTGCTATCAACGTAACCACGCAATGAGCTATGGTACCATTATGATTAGGGCCAATGTGCATTGTGGTATCCCCTGAAATTGTAAGGGCCCCGCTTGTGATAAAGGTCCCCGTTACATCGGGAAACGTCGAAAAATCATATGTACCAGTGATGGTGACCGGCGTGGGCGTGGAAGCCGACCCGGACGGGACCGAGGCCATCGTGAAGAAGGCAATCGTACACAGCGCGATTGCTGCAGAAATAATCTTGTTGTGTTGCATAATTAGTTTCCTCTGTCGAAGGAGTGTTTTCATAAGTTGAGATGGCGAGATTTTTGGTTGTTTTTATTTATTGATTGAAGTGCTGATTGCTTAACTGCTCTGTGAAGCGAAGTTCTCGAAAATTTTCCGAAAATCGGCAAATCTCACTTTGGTCCGCTGTCACTCCGAGAATAGTAAGTATCCGCAAGCCCGCTGCCTATCGGGGAAAGGCACTGATTTTTGAGCTAAGGGAATCCCTGATTGACGTGTCAGGGATTGCGCGCTGGACGCTCAGCCGTGCCTAACAAGTCTCGAGCGCCGCGATGCAGCGCTTCAGCACCAGGGTAGCCGAGTTTGAGCTTGATATGCTCGCGGTGGCTTTCGATGGTTTTGCGACTGACCCCAAGTTCTTTCGCGATCTGACCGGTGCCATGCCCAGCCGCAATGAGCGCGAACACCGCCATCTCGCGATCGCTGAGAACATCGAGGCCGTGTGGAAGGTTGCGAGAACCGGCAAACTTTCGCATCGCGAACGAAGTGATCGCTTGACTGGCATAGATCTCGCCGGCCAGCACAGTCTCAATCGCGCGCATTAACTCGTCCACCGAGCTGTTTTTCATCCAATAACCGGCGGCGCCGGCTTGCAGTGCCCGCTCCGCATAAATCCGTTCAGATTGCCGGGACACAATCAGGATACGAATACGCGGAAATTCCGTCGCCAGATCTTTGATCCAGCGGATGGCATCGCGGTTCTCCAGAAACGGTTCGATAAGCAGTACATCGGGGCGATGTTGGCGAACGAGTTGGTTCGCCTCGTCAAAAGTATGTGCGGCACCGCAAATCTGGTATCGCGGGTCGCGGCCAATAATTGCGACCAAGCCTTGCTCGCCAATAATGGTATCGCCGACCGCCACGACCCGGTATGGTTCTTTGCCGGCGCGAACTGACGCGCTTTTTCTCACGGCTCGCAAGTCTAACAAATCGGCCAGGTCCGCCGCAATCGCCAATTTGCGTTTTTTACGAAAATATTCTTCGCTCTCTCGTTTTTCGCCAGAAATCGCCGAATGACGTTTCGCGTAAATCTTTCAATTTCCCGTTACTGCAGTTTTGTGGCCGAAAGGCGGTGGGCTCGGTGCTCCAGTATTGGCATGCACAGGGTCACCGCAGTCTGCGACCCGGCTACAACTTGAGCAACCCGGCGAGTTGCTTCGGATCGGTCACAGGCGCTTTGCAGGCGAAATTTTCACAGACGTACGCGGCGGGCTTACCGTCGATCGGCGACATCGCGCGAATTGCTTCATTTTTCTCGCCGAGATATTTCTGGCCTTCGGCGCCGTCCGCGAGAATCAGCACAGTCTTCGGCAGAAAATGCCGATGCAGCTCTTTAAGCAACGCTTTGGTTTCCGGGGCGTCCTTCTTTCCGGCGATCACGATCTGGCGCGGCTTGCCTAACGAGTAATCGAGAGCCACCAGCATTTGCGGCATCGCGCTGGGAAAATGCGAAAGAGTTGTCGTAAACGCGTCGATCGTTTTTCGCGCGCGCTCCGCTGCGGCAGCCGCCGGATCATCGCGAAATTGCGATAACCGCAAAAGATTCAGCGCCGCGATGGAACTCGCGGAGGGCTCGGCGCCATCGTTATCGTCTTTCATCCGGAGAAACACGCTTTCGTCCTTACCGCTGGTGCTGAAATAGCCACCGTTCTTTTCGTCGAAAAACAAGCGATCCTGCGTCTCCTGCAATTGGACCGCAAATTTCAGCCACTCAACATCGAACGAGGCTTCGTTTAGATCGAGCAGACCCTGGATTACGAACGCGTAATCGTCGGCGAAGGCCTCAATATCGCTGCGATCACCGCGATAGTTTCGATACAAAATCTTGCGCGAGGGATCGTACAAGTCGGTCTGAAGAAATTTTGCGGCTCGTGTTGCAATTTCCAGGTAGCGCGGTTCGTCCAGCACCTGCGCGCCGCGGGCATAAGCCGAAATCATCAGACCGTTCCAAGCAGCAATGATCTTGTCGTCGAGATGAGGCCGCGGTCGTTTCGAACGAATGACAGACAATTTCTCGCGACATCGCTTTAACAAATCTCGGACCGCTTGCTCACGCTCAGGATCGGCAGACGAAACGCCCGCTGGCGGCACAGGCTCGCGAGGGGACGAGTCCGTCCGACTGGCGGACAAGCTGCCTGTATTGCCAAAGTGCTTTGCGGTCTCCGCAATCGTGTGACGCTCAATCAAAATATTTTTGCCGCGGAATTCGTCCTGAGGATCGCTTCCTTCCGGTGCGTTTCCCTGCGGCTGCACGCCGTAATGGAAATCGAAAATCTCGGAGGCATCACCAAGCGCAGCGTCGATCTCTTTTTTCGTCCAGACATAGAAGGCGCCTTCGGCGGTTTTCTTGTGACCGGGATTGCCGATCCCTGCTACCACAGGGCTATCGGCATCTTCGGCGGAAAAGAATCCGCCTTCCTTCGATGTCATGTCTCGCGCTACATAATCAAGAATGTCGCGCGCGACTGCTTCGTATTTTTGATCTCCCGTGATTTGGAATGCGTCGAGATATGCGACAGCGAGTTGTGCCTGATCGTATAGCATCTTTTCGAAATGCGGCACGTGCCAGTACCGATCGACCGAATAACGATGAAACCCGCCGCCAATATGATCATGCATTCCGCCCGCAGCCATCTTGCGCAGCGTAACCAGAGTCATTTCGAGCGCATGTTTGCCTGATTCGCGTTTGGGATCGCGCGCATAAAATCGCGTCAGGAAATTGAGTGTCACTGGTCGCGGAAATTTTGGAGCGTTACCGAAGCCGCCTTCCTTCGGGTCGTAACTACGGTCAATCTGTTGGTAAGCGGCATCTAAAACCGCTGCGTCGATTTTTCCTTCCGCAGTTGCCGTTGATTGAGATTCACGGAGTGCCGCAACGATCTTGCCGCCTTGTTCGACAATTTTGTCGTGATTCTCCTTCCAAGCCGTCGCGACTCGTTCGAGCACGGTTTTGAAAGCGGGCTGACCGTATCGGTCCTCTGGTGGGAAATAGGTTCCTCCAACAAATGGCTTCAGGTCAGGCGTCAACCAGACACTCATCGGCCAGCCGCCTCCGCCAGTGGTCGCCTGCACAAAAGTCATATAAACGCGGTCAACGTCGGGGCGTTCTTCCCGATCCACCTTGATGTTCACAAATTCGCGATTCATGAACGCGGCCACGTCTTCGTTTTCGAAAGATTCGTGCGCCATCACATGGCACCAGTGGCAGGTGGAATACCCAATCGAAAGGAATATCGGTTTGTTTTCGCTCCGCGCCTTCGCGAAGGCTTCTTCGCCCCACGGATACCAATCAACAGGGTTATGCGCGTGCTGAAGAAGGTAAGGAGATTTCTCATGTGCCAGACGGTTCGTGTGCTCGGGCCGCGCCGGCTTGGGCTCAGCAAGATTGTCGCTCGACGTCACCAACCACGTTAACGCGAGAAATCCAAAGCGGAAGCGACTTGTCATGCTGCGCGAGGTTAAATCGTTAAGGGGTTGAAGCATTGAAACGTCATTCGATGTTGCGCGGAACAAGTTAGATCATGGTTCCTTGTCATTCCGAGCGAAGTCGAGGAATCTCTGGCTGTTTTATCACGCAGACCGACGGCGCTCTCGTGAAGCAGAGATGTCTCGACTCCGCTCGACATGACAGGCATGGACACCATTCACCTCATTCTTTTGTTTCTCGCAGTCGGGCTGATCGCATTTCTTTACTCATCAGTCGGCCATGCGGGGGCGTCGGGTTACATCGCTACGATGACGCTGTTTGGGCTCGCACCGACCGTTATTCGACCCACGGCGCTTGTGCTTAACATTTTGGTCGCTTCCATTGGCACATTCCAATTCTGGCGGGCTGGTTATTTCTCGTGGAAATTATTTTGGCCATTCGCGCTACTTTCCATTCCGGCTGCATACGTCGGCGGTTACCTGCAACCCTCTGCTTCGGTTCTCCGGGTTCTGATAGGCGCTGTGCTACTCTTTTCCGCAGCGCGGCTGGTGTTTCGTCGAAGCGACCCGCCGCAAACAGTCGCCCCCTCGCGGCCGGTGGCAATTAGTATAGGGGCGGGCCTCGGTTTTCTTTCCGGCCTAACCGGAACTGGCGGCGGAATATTTCTCACGCCGCTATTGCTGTTTTGTGAATGGGCACACATCCGCCAGGCAGCAGCTGTTTCGGCGTTGTTCATTTGGGTGAACTCGATCGCCGGGCTGGTTGGCTACTTTACGAAGGTTCGTTCCATTCCTTCGCTGGGTCTCATCCTCGCAGCAGCTGCAATAATTGGCGGAATTGTGGGATCTCATTTGGGCAGCAAGCGTTTTGCTGTCCGGGTGATTTCGTTTTTATTGGCGACAGTCCTTCTTATCGCCGGAATGAAGCTACTTTTCACGAGATAGTCACGCCGTGTTGCGGCCCGTCCGTTCGGTCAACGCAGGTATCTGTTTTACGCTGAAGGCGCCGCCTCACGTCGGCGTGGGGCAACGCCCAGGGTGCGCAAACGCAGAACCGCCAGCGCTGAAAGCGCGATTCACCTCATGGAATTGGATCGCGCTTTCAGTGCGTGATTTTGTAGTGCGATTATATCCCGGGGCGTTGCCCCAGGCTAGCGACGGATACTGCTACGCCCTTGGCGCTAAACGAGACCGGCACAGCGCCGTGGTTAGAACAGGTTGAGCCTTGGAGCCGTCTGTGGCGACCAGGGATTGGTCTGATAATCGGATGCAACGATCCGATCGGCGTATTCGTGCAAAAGCTGACAGAATCCGGCGACGTCCAGCCCGTGATGCCGCGGACCGAACCGAGACAGGTTCCTCTCCGCGAGCCGGAACAAACGCGCCGCAGGAGGCAAACGCTTGCTGTGTTTTGCGTGCGATGGATGTTCGAAGCGCTTTTGAAGGTGAACGAAAGCGCCAGCCGCCTGAATCAATCCTTTGAAATAGTCTGCATCGGATGATTTGGTCTTGAGCCAAAGCTGCTCCAGCACATCATGCGCCTCGTAATAATGTTGTTCATTCCAGCAATGGAAAAACGCGCGATAAAATGGATGCTTTGCGATGTCGCCCTTGTCTGGATCGGCATCTTCGGTACCCAACTCCGCCACGAATCGCGAAATCCTCTCGCCTTTACTCATCAAGGGGCTTAATTTGCCAAGGCTCAGATAATGGGCAAACCCACATGCACTAGTTTTTCAGGGGAACGAGACTGCTCGCCTCGGGCAGTTAAACGGTCATCCTGGCTGTGTCGCCATACAAAATGACAGCTGTGGCCCTGGCCATCCTGCTGGTGGTCATCTCGATTTTGATTTTTTGTTCCGCACTGTTTTCCGGCGTGGAGACAGCCCTTTTTTCTCTTAAGCCGCATCAATTGCGCCGTCTGGAAACCAATCATCCAAGGCTCACGAAATTTGTACAACTTTTCCGGGAAAATCCGCGCCATGTCCTAAATGTTCTGCTCCTCGGCGACGGACTAATAAATGTTCTGCTGATCATACTGTGTCTCTTCTTCTTGTGGGAGGGCCCTCTGGCGGGGCGCATTTCGCAATGGGTGGCTGCGCTTTTGATCTTCGCAATTGTCGTCCTGCTTTGCGATCTAATCCCAAAGCTCCTCGCGCTTTCAGCGCCCTATCGACTCTCAACAATCGGCGCCTTCGCCTTGCAGATCTCGATGCCACTTCTTGACCGCATCGGCCGCAGTCTCGAAAGCGTCAGCGCTCGCGTGGTCGATCTTTTCACCCCCTCGCGTCTACGCACTCGACCACGGTTGAGCGACGAGGAATTGGAGACGCTGCTTGAGATGAGTGAGGAGGAAGGCGCTTTGTTTGAAGGCGAAGCCGAAATCATTCAGGAAATCATCAAGCTCGGTGATAAGACCGCAAAGGACTGCATGACGCCGCGCGTTGATAGTTTCATGTTGCCGGATGATTTAACGAACGACCAAGCCATTGCGCGCCTGAAGGAAAATCGATATCGACGCGTCCCGGTTTATGCGGACACCCCCGATCAAATTCTCGGGATCATCGATGTGAAATTGTTCCTGCTCGATCCATCGGAGCATTACACTGAAAAGCTGATCGCGCCCTCTTTCGTCTCCGAGACGATGGGGGCGTTGGAGTTGCTCAAGCTCTTTTTGACTCGTCCCCAGGGGATGGGAGTCGTGGTTGACGAATTTGGTGGTATCGAAGGCATTATCACGATGGAGGATATCGTGGAAGAAATCCTTTCCGATGTTGTGCCACGGGACGATGTCGCTCTTTATATCGAGCCGCTCGGGAATGGTAGATTTCTTGTTAGCGGCGACGCGCGCCTCGACGATTTAAGCGAATATCTCGGTTTTCAAATCGACGCAGAAGGGATTGATACTATTGGCGGATTCGTCTTCACACGGCTCGGTTATTTGCCCGCCTCGGGCGCAAAACTGGAGATCCCCGGCCTGGCAATTACGGTGCGTCGCGCAGCAGGCAAAAGAGTCGAGGAAATCCTGCTGGAGAAGACAACTCCGAAAGCTTTTGGGGCAGCAGCATGATGAGCGTTTTGATCATTTTTTGTTGCTGGATTATTTCATTTCTCTTCAATGGAATCGAAAGCGGGCTCCTTTCGATTGATCCGGTTCGATTGCGGCAAAATGTGAAGCGCCGCCTGCCTGCTGCGGTGCGGTTGAATCGTTTGTTGAAACACCCGGAGCGATTACTGGTCACCGTTCTGCTCTTCACGAACGCAGCGGACATACTTGGTCTGTTCCTGCTGACGCGGGAATTAGTCCGATCATGGGGTTTCGCAGGCTACTTTATCTCTCTGGCCATTGCGCTTCCAGTCTATCTGTTTCTGCTCTCAGTTCTCCCGAAATCGCTTTTCCGGCGATTTCCATTTCGCGCGCTTGCTCAGCTTGCCGGCGTGCTTGAACTTGCGTCGCTTTTGTTTTCGCCATTGCTCGAAGTCGGTGCGCGGCTGGGTAAACTGCTCCTGCCGGATCGCGCTGCCAGGCGTGCTCGCCTTTTTACCGGACGCGAGGACCTGAAACAGATCACGACGCAAAGCGAGCTTGAGGGCTCTCTGACTCCAACCGAACGCGCGATGATTCATAATGTGGTCGACTTTCGCACCGTCAGAGTGCGCGATGTAATGCTGCCGCGGGCGAAAGTCATCACGTTGCCGCCGAACGCATCAACCCGGGAAGCAGTCGAGCTCGGCGCTTCTTCCACTCTTGATCGTCTGCCCGTGATCAAGCCAGGAGGACAACCTGATGGTTTGATTAACATCCTCGATATCCTGCTCGATCAGAATAGAAACAAACCGCTGCACAATCATGTCCGGCGCATCGTAACCACCACCGAAGATGAGTCCGCTTATCGGGTTGTGCAGCAATTGCGCGCTGCCCGACTGGGACTTGCTGCTGTCGTGGACCGAAAGAAACGTTTTTGCGGGATCGTAACTATCGAGGATCTGATTCGGCGGCTCGTTTCTTCGAGCGAGAAGTAGCACAGGCTTCTCAGCCTGTGGGGCAGACGGGGCATCCCTGCCCGCCAGTGTTAATGCCGACAGGCAAGATGCCCGTCGGCCCCACAGCCAAGATGGGCTATGTTCCCACTTATTGTTGTGTCGCAGTCTCCTGTTCACCGCCAAGAATTCGGGCGGCAGCAAGGAGCGCGACATGTGAAAATGCCTGCGGAAAATTTCCCAGCTGTCGTTTATCGCGCGGATCGTACTCCTCGGAGAGAAGTCCCAGATCGTTTCGCACATCCAGCAAACGCTCAAACAATTCGCGCGCTTCTTTCTTTCGGTCGAGTAGGTGCCAGCAAGCGACCAACCAAAAGGAGCATGGGATAAAAACGCCTTCACGCCCTGGCAGTCCGTCCACGCCGCATTCCTCCGGCCGATAACGCACGACGAAACCATCTTCCATCAACTCGCGTTCGATGGCCTCGATGGTGTTCCGGACACGCTCATCTGTTGCAGGCAGAAAGCCGACGAGCGGCATTGTCAACAGGCTGGCGTCCAGCGCATCGGAACCATAAAATTGAGTGAACGCCTTTCTCGTTGAGTTGTAACCGCGCTCGCATACCTCCCGGTGAATCTGTTCTCTAACCTTTCGCCAGCGGC
>WNFT01021583.1_pt1 | contig 10314 bp, 11 predicted proteins | sample 5400191 | NCBI WGS metagenome assembly WNFT01 (sample SAMN13153359, study PRJNA577476) | soil metagenome | isolation source: 80 cm saprolite under Madrone tree | place: USA:California | collected 2016-06-14 | reverse complement strand
GCTTCCGTCCGCGAGGCCCTCCGCGCTCACGAGCTCGCCGGACTTCTTGAGGTCGTCGTCGAGCTTGCCCATGAACCGGATCATCTCGACCATCCACTCCTTGCCCATGGTCGCCAGTCCTTCCTCCGCGGACCCAAACGTCATGATCATGTACTTCACTTCGTCACTCCTTCGATTCGGCGCCTCCACGGGCGCTCTCACCACAGGGTCGGAGCAGTGGCGCCTTTCTCTACATCCGGTTGGGAAGATTCAGGAACGGCGCACCCGCGCGGCCGTCACCCGCTTGTACCAGCCTTCAGGATTCGACAGCTCGTCGAGACCAGGCATCGTCCGGGGGCCCTGCCACGCGAGGTTCAAGGCCTTCATCCCGTGCGCGTCGTACACGGCCTTGGCGAAGGCCTCGCCGCGGCGGTACTGCTGTAGCTTGAGGTCGAGGCCGGACAGCTTCCAGATCAACAGCTCGAGGACGCTCTTGCTCGAGCTGCGCGTCCTGTAAGCCTCTTCGAGACGCTCGAAGCCTGGCAGCAGCTGCTTACCGAGCTCGTTCATGACCAGGTTGCTGTAACCCTCCACGAGTGACATCGTCCCCTGCATCTGTCGCATCACCTTCCACTGCGCGGGGAGGACGCCGGCAAAGGCGGCGACCCGCGCTGCCGGCGACGCCTTTCTGCCCGTCGAATCGAGAAGTACCTTGAGCGACTGCTCCATGTGCGCCCTCAGCCATGGATGGGCTGCGAACTGCCAGGCATGCGTCATCTCGTGGAGGATCAGCCACCGCCTCAGGTCCTCGCCGGGCAGCTCGGCCTTCTGGGCCCATTCCTCGACGTTGGTCTCCACCAGGTAAAGGCCGTCGGCGGCGACGGGCTCCGCACCCAGGAGCTGCGGGTCGTACTGGCCCAGGACCCTTCGACCCAGGAACTCGATCCCGGCGCGGCCGACGTGGACGATCAGCGAGTTCGGGACGCGGCCCTGCTCGAGAACAGGGTCAATGACCCGGCGGAGGATGTTGAGGTTGAGATCGAGCCAGCCTTCGCGATCGACCGCCTCGAAGCGAGGCAGCTCGATGCCTGCGGGCAGCCCGCCCACGAAGTCGAGCAGCGGCTTCTCGAGCCTGGCGGCCATCGCGCGGTAGCGCTTCTGTGCCCCGGGCAGCGAGCTGGTGGGAGTCGCCGGCTCCTCGAGGCGCGCATGGGCCGCGTTTCGAACCTCGTCCCAGTTGACCAGCACCGCCGTGCCGCCGCGGGGCCGGACTGCTTCGGCGACGGCCGCCGTGGCGAGCCCAGCGAGCACGCCGTACACCGCCGCCCTACCGACCCGCCGCCTCACCTGTTCAGGTTACGAGAGGGTGGCTACCTAGTAGATGTAGGGCCAGCTCCGGTTGCGCTTGAAGACCACCTTGCACGGCTCGCAGCGAAACACGATCTGGAGCTGCCGCCTCCCGATCGCGGCCGCATCTCGGCCGCACACAGGACACGATGCCGTCTCGTCCATGAACGGACGAGGAAGGGGGTCCACTTTTATCTCTAACCGCCGTCTTTTCTTGGACATTTGCTCAAACCGTTTTCAAAATCCGTTGCCGGCAACCAACCCGGAACGCCGGGTTTCAACTCAAACGTCGAGTAGCGTCACATCCAGGTTCTTTAACCCCTCCGGTGGCTCAACTCCTGCGGTCTGAAGGCGCTTCAGCAGAGCCAGGATGTAGCGGACCCCGGCGAGGTTGACCCGGTGCTCCCTCGTCAGGGTCTGGATCGCCTGGAGCTTCATCACGTCGCGGCGCGAATAGCGCCGTCGATTGGTGACGGTCCGCTTGGGATGAATCATGTCTAAGTGTTCGTACATCATGAGAGTGCGTGGGTGTGTCTCAAGGATCTCGGACGCCACACTCAGTGTGAATATGGGCTTGTCCAGGTCGATGCCGGCGTCGCGCGGGGATGCCGACGGCGCGACAGTGTCTCGCTGTCTGAGCTTCATGTTCTTCTTGACCGGGCGGATTATATCGTTTGGGCGATTGCTAACCTAACTTTGGGTTACAGGGATGTGTGCAACTTTCCGCGCAATTGTGCGCTCCGATTCTGGCAGGGGCAATGTGTTGTTGTTAAGGATTGCCTACGAAATGTCTGAAGGCGTCGCGGGCGGGTTCGCTCTCACGAGGTACATATAGTTACGAGCCAGCAATGTCAGGGCTCCTGGGGCTTTTGCTGGTGAGCGTCTCGGTCGGCCTGAGCAATTTCGCGGGCGCGATCGGCATCGGGCTGACCGGCATCGACGCCCGCACCCGGCTTCGGGTCGGCATCGCCTTCGGGCTGTTCGAAGCGCTGATGCCGATCATCGGTCTCCTCCTCGGCCAGGCCGTGGCCGGGCACCTGGGCCACATTGCCAAGTACGTGGGCAGCGCCATCCTGGTCGTGGTCGGCGCGTACACGATCGTGCAGGGCCGGCGGGTGACGGCAGAACCGAAAGCGCCCGCCCGAATCCGGACGCACCGCTTGCTCGTCACGGCGCTGGCTTTGAGCATCGACAACCTGGCCGTCGGGTTCGCCCTGGCCGTATACCAGATCAACATCGTTCTGGCCGCGGCCACGATGGGCGTGATCAGCGTCGCGCTGTCACTGCTAGGACTCGAGCTGGGCAGCAGGTTGGGGAGCCGGGTCGAGGCCTGGAGTGAGGAGCTTGGTGGCGCCGTCCTCATCCTGGTCGGACTGGCGCTCGCCGTGGGGATTCTCGGCTAGATTCCAAGAGGGAACCTTCGAGGTTCCCTCTTGGCGGGGCGCTCAACGGCCGTCGAATGACTTGCGTGCTGCCATTGCCGACTCGGCCGGATTCGCGCCCCTGAACTCCTTCCCGAGCGGAACCCATCTGACTGAAAGTCGCTCCTGGCCGCGCTAGGTAGGCTGGATGAAGGTTGCATCGCGGCCGGGACGAGCCCGGCCGCCCATGCCACGACACTGGGAGGGCCGCGGCCTAGGATTGTTCGCAGCCTTGACTGAGATCCCGGCGCTCGAAAACGTGTTGGTGGCGTCCGTCGGACCGGTGGCCACCATCACACTCAACCGCCCGGAGCAGCGGAACCCCCTGTCGGTGGCCATGCTGGGCGACCTCATCACGGCCATGAAGTGGTGCCAGGACAACGATGGGGTCCGGGTCGTGGTGCTGACCGGGGCGGGTGACCGAAGCTTTTCCGCCGGCGCCGACCTCAGCAGCTTCGACTCGAGCATTCCCGAGCCCGAGCGGCATCGAGGACGGCACGCATTCGTGGAGCTGTTCTTTTTGATGGGCGAACTGGGCAAGCCGATCGTGGGCCGGATCAACGGGCACGCCCTGGCGGGCGGGTTCGGCCTGGCCGCATCATGCGATCTGCTCGTTGCGGTCGACACCGCGACGTTCGCCACACCCGAGATCAACGTGGGCATCTGGCCGATGATGATCCAGGCTGTCCTGGCTCGAAACCTTCCCCGCAAGGTCCTGCTGGAGATGGCGATGCTCGGCGAGCGCTGGACGGCGATACAGATGCAGTCGTTCGGGTTTGTGAATCGGGTGGTGCCGCGCGACCAGCTCGACACCGCGGTCGGCGAGATCAGCGACAAGCTCGCCAAGAAGTCGGCGGCCGTGATGCGCCTGGGCCGGAACTCCTTCTACCGCTCGCAAGACATGGACTTCGCGCCTGCGCTCGACTACCTGTACGACGAGCTTTTGAAGGTCGCGATGACCGAAGACGCGAAGGAAGGCGTGCTCGCGTTCTTCGAGAAGCGCGAGCCGGACTTCAAGGGAAGATGAGCAACAAGCGCTACGGGGAGCTCCGGGACCGAGCGCTCAAGGGCGGCACTCGCTACCTGCCGAAGCTGCGCGAGCAGAAGAAGCTCACGGCGCGTGAGCGGCTCGACCTTTTGCTCGACAAGGACTCGTTTGTCGAGGACGGACTCTTCGCCAACGTCCTTGCCGAAGAGCTGCCGGCCGACGGCGTGGTCACCGGGCTGGGCACGATCGACGGACGGCAGGTGGCGGTGATGGCGAACGACCCCACCGTCAAGGCGGGGAGCTGGGGTGCGCGGACGGTCGAGAAGATCGTGCGCATTCAGGAAACCGCGCAGAGGATCCGCGTTCCGCTCTTCTACCTCGTCGACTCGGCCGGCGCGCGCATCACCGACCAGATCGACATGTTCCCTGGACGCCGCCACGCGGGACGGATCTTCTTCAACGAGGTCCAGCTTTCCGGCCAGGTGCCGCAGATCTGCCTGCTCCTCGGCCCGTCGGCGGCCGGCGGCGCGTACATTCCGGCGTTTTGCGACGTGGTGGTGATGGTTGACGGCAATGCCTCGATGTACCTGGGCTCGCCTCGAATGGTCGAGGTGGTGGTCGGCGAGAAGGTCGCCGCAGCGCGCCGGCGAAAAGCCGGCAACCTTCACGGCAAGGCCGCCCAAAGCGGGCTCGAAGCCCATCGCCGACCTCATCCCGGACGAGGCGAACAAGGGCTATGACATGCGCAAGGTCATCGACGCCATCATCGATGAGGGCAGCTGGCTGGAGATCAAGAAGCTCTTCGCCAAGGAGCTGCTGACGGGGTTCGCGCGGCTGGACGGGATGGCCGTCGGCATCGTCGCCAACCAGCCGATGCAGAAGGGCGGGGTGCTCTTCAACGATTCGGCGGACAAGGCCGCGCGTTTCATCTGGTTGTGCGATGCGTTCGAGATCCCGCTCCTGTTCCTGGCCGATGTGCCCGGCTTCATGATCGGCACCGACGTCGAACGCCGGGGCATCATCCGCCACGGCGCCAAGATGATCAGCGCGGTCTCGGAGGCCACGGTCCCGAAGATCTCCGTGATCGTGCGCAAGGCCTACGGCGCCGGACTCTACGCGATGGCCGGCCCGGCGTTCGACCCGGATTGCGTCATCGCGCTCCCTTCGGCGCAGATCGCGGTCATGGGTCCGGAGCCGGCGGTCAACGCCGTCTTCTACAACAAGCTGGCGGAGCTGCCGGAAGAGCAGCGAGCCGCGCGCCGAAAGCAGCTGGAAGACGAGTACCGCGAGGACGTCGACCTCTACAAGCTGGCTGCGAACCTGATCGTCGACGACGTAGTCGAGCCGGCCGAGCTGCGCGCGAAGCTCATCGCTCGATTTCGCGCCTACGCGACCAGGAAGTCGGCGCGGCCCGATCGCAAGCACGGGGTCCCCCCGGTCTAGCTGGATGCGCGACAGATTGGATGCCGCCCTGATAGCGGCTCTAGTCGAGGACGGTAATGCGGACTCAGATCAGCTGCTGTCTCGTCTCGAAGATGATCCATCCGGTAGCTCGATCGTGAATCAGTTGCTCGCCTGGCCAATCGGGGACGTCAGGTTCTGGGCATTGGAAGCCGCGATGCGCATCTATTCGCGCCACGAATATGTCCGTGCGCTGGATGAGGCAGTGCACGATCGTGACGAAGACGTCCGCAGTGAGGCCATCGGACGGCTCGTCGATGTTGCTCCTGACCACGTTTTGCCGTTCGCGAATTCACTGGCCAAGCGCCTGCTGGCGACGATCCCCTCGTTGGAGAAGGTTTTCATTCTGTGGACGCTCGCCAAGATTGGCGCACCGGATGCCCTGCCCCAGATTGCCCTGCTTCGCTCCTCGGTACCGGACTGGAGTCAACTGGCTCGAGTCTGTGACGTCGTCAGCGTCTACCTGACTCAGGGAGAGCAACCAGTCCTCGATTCGATTCGGCTGCATGGCGATCACGTCCGCATGGAGGAAATGTGCACCTTGGCTTGGCACGTGCTCGCAACACCCGCAGCCCGCGATGCGCTCGATCAATGTATCGCCAACTCGCCGGACGGAGAATGCCGGGCTAAATGCCAGTACGCTCTCCAACGCTGGGATTCCGAGAGCTGAGGTCTAGCCCGCCCGGTGGAACGGCACCGCGTAGTAGACGACGATCACGTAGAAAGTGATGCTCGCCGTGATGACGGCCAGGTGGAACACCTCGTGGTATCCAAAGACACGCGGCCAGAGGCGCGGCCGTCGGAACGCGTACGCGGCAGCGCCGAGCGAATACTGCAAACCGCCGAGGGCCATCAGAAACGCCGCCGCCCAGCCCAGAGCCGCGCTGAGCGGCACGAGCGCAACCACGGCGATCCAACCCATCGCGAGGTAGAGGCCGGCCAGCGCGGCGCGCGGGATACGCAGGAACGGCGCGGCTCCTACGACACCCGCCAGAGCGCAGACCCAGATGGTGATCAGGACTCCGAGGCGCCACCAGCCGTCGAGGACGTTGAATACGAGCGGTGTGTAAGTGGCCGCGATGAATACGAAGATCGTGGCGTGGTCCGCACGTCGCAGCCAATCTTTGACGCGCGGCGGCCAGTTGAAGATGTGATACGTGGCGCTGACCGCGAAGAGCAGCACCAGGCCCGTCCCGTAGACCGCCATCGAAACGAGCTTGGCCGGGTCGTGGCGGGTGATGACGACCAGGCTCACCAGTCCGGCGACCGCGACGACGGCAGCGACCGCGTGCGACCAACCCCTGAGCAGAGGCTTGGGCAGAGTCACAGTCGAGCGGTCCATCACACGCCGAATGGTACGTACGTCAGAGGAGCCGGGAAGCGATCAACCCCGCGGCCATGGCGACCACGCCCCAGGAAAACGCACGCAGCGCCAGCTCCAGCGGCCGGAGCAATGCCGCCTCGTCGAGTATCACGTGCGACCCGTCGTTCAGCGTGACCACGCCGGACACGGATCGTGTTCGCCGGCGCAGTGTCCGAGCCGGCGTGCTCAAGGCCCGCTGGCCGAACGACAGCGCAAATGCACCCGCCGCGGCCACGATCGCGGCGATGGAGATGCTGCCCGCCTGAGCGAAGTAGGCTGTCAGCAGGGGGAACGCGCCCCATGACAGGGCAAACCAGAAATCGCCGTGGAGGCGACCGCGAAGGAGCTCGAGGTTGTAAGCGAAGACGAACAGCACACCGAGCGCCATCAGCGGGAGCAGCCCCAAGCCCACGATTGGCAGCCCGGCGAATCCAAGGCCAACCGCGCCCGCAAGCCCCACACCTGCGGCGGCCTTCAACACCCAACCCGGAATCGAGGTTCGAAGGGGCCGCCCGTTGAGCTCGTCGAGCGCGTGGGCCGAGATGCCAACCGCGAGGAAGAAGGCGACGAGCGTGGCGGCGAGCCGGAACGAGCTCACCCTGGGCGCCAGGCCCGCCCCGATGACGACGTACGACAGATGCCAGGCGGTGTACGGAGGATGCAAGAGCGCCCAGACGTCCCGGCGCCAACCGCGCCCGGCCGCGGTGTAGTAAGCGGGCGCGAGAGTGTCAGGCACGTTTGGTGCCCCACATGACGATCCCCCCACCCAGGCTCATCACGCGCCACTGGACGTCGATCATCCCGGCGGCTTCCCAAGCGACCAGCAACCGTCGGAGCGGCCAGCGGCCGTAATGGGCGCTGATGTTCGGGCCGAGGAAGCGCCCTACGTCCCACCACGCTCTCCCGCCCAACAACATGCCGGCGGGCGGCAACACGGCACGCGTATACAACCACCAGGCCGCGCGCCAGACCGAGTTGGGTGGCACGTAGAAATCGAGACCGGCCATGACGCCGCCCGGACGAAGGGCTCGCGCCAGCTCGGCGATTGTGGCGGCGGGATCGCCGACGTAACGCAGCACATAAGTGAAGCTGATCGCGTCGAAGCCGCCATCTGCAAAGGGCAGCTCTTCAGCGCGGGCCAGGTCGAGCTCGACGCGCCCGCCGAGCCCGGCCTCGAGAACGCGCCGGCGGCCGATTTCGAGCATGTCCTCGCTGACGTCGACGCCAGTGATGTGCGCGTTGCTTTGGCGCGCCATCGCCATCGCGACGCCCGCGGTCCCCGTGGCGACGTCGAGGACCCGCGCGGGATTGCCCGCGATCACGTGCTTCACCAGTTCCACGCGCCAGCGCCGGTTCTGCCCGAGGGACAGGACCTCGGCCAAAAGGTCATAGCGCCGGGGCAGCCGGCGAAACAGCTTCACCGCGAACTCGTTTTCAGCCCGGCTCACCGCCATTTCAATAGCCCACACTACGGGTACTGTGACCGGGTACGGGCGGAGCGAGTGACAAAACAGGCCGGGCAGGATGCCGAACGGTTCGCCGCCTGGCAGCGCGACACGCTGGCGGCCAAGGCTGCCGGCTCGGAGGTGCTCACGATCGGGCCGTTCCAGGTCGCGCTGTCAAACGAGAAAGAAGTTCCGGCGACGAACCGGGTCATGCTCGTCGATGGCAACGTCACCGAATCTGAAACCGAGAAGGCGATCCCGAAGCTGAAGGCTGCCCTCAAGAAGCACAAGTCGGCGCTTGAGATCGAGTACAACGAGGCGGCGTTCCCCAACGTCGGCGCGTGGCTCGAGGCCGGCGGCTTGAAGCTGGCCAGAAAGAATCCGTTGCTGGCGCTCCGACCCGAAGCGTTCAAACCGTCGGTCGCGCCCGAGGTCCACCTTACGCAGCTCGGCCCCAGGGCCATCGCCGCCGAGCTGGAGGCCTTCCAGCAGATCCGCTGGACGGACGGCGGCGATGTCAACCGGCAGGCGCCGCCGGTCAACATGCTGCGCGTCGAGCTCGAGGTTCCGAGCAGCGTGTTCTTGCTGGCCTGGCTCGACTGGGTTGCGGCCGGCACTGGGGTCTCGCACTCGCGGAAGGGCGCTGCCGAGCTGGTCGGAATCGTGACCCAAAAGGCGTTCCGGCGGCGGGGAGTCGCCGCGACTGTCACATCTGAGCTGGTCAGGCGGCATTTCGACCGCGGCGGCGACTTCGTCTTCCTCGATGCCGCCAGCGAGGAGGCGGCCAAGGTTTACGAGGGGCTGGGATTCGTGCCTTTCGGCACGATCCTGGTTTATCGCTGAGCTAACGCGGGCCGCGGGACTCCGCTTCTCGCGAGCGGCGCCAGCGCTCCTCGGCCTCGGTCTTGTCGCCGCGCAGCTCGGCCACGCGGGCCAGCGCGCGCCAGACCCAGCCGGGCAGCTGGCGATCGCCGAGCTCCTCGGCGATTCGGATCGCATACCGCAGGTCCTCTTCCGCCTCGTCGAGACGCCTCAGCTCGCGTTTCGCGATCCCACGCGCCGCCCTAGCGTCGGCCAGCTCCCACCGGGCGCCCAGGTCCGCAAAGATCGCGATGCCCCGATCGAACCACGGCAAGGCCTCCTCGCGGCGACCGAGCTCGTCTAACACCCGCGCCTTCTGCACGGCGGTGTTGGCAACGCTGAACTGATCGCCGGTTTCCTCGGCGAGCGCAGCCGCTTCATCGATCAATGCGAGCGCTCCGTCGACGTCCTTCATCTCGCTGCGGTTGATCGAAAGCGCCGTGAGGGCCCGCACCCGGGCCCAGTGGTCCTGGGGATCGACCATCGCGAGGGCTCTGCGCCAGATGACCTCTGCCTCGTCGAACTTTTCGCGGGTCCATGGCACCCAACCCGCGAACAGGAGCGTGCGCACGACGGCCCAGGTCTCCCCTAGCTGCTCAGCTGCCGCCAGCGAGCGATTCAGCAGCTTCTCTGCCTTGTCGACGTCGGCTTCGTAGTTGATGGCGATGTCGCCGAGGAAGCGCAACGCGAGCGCCAGCGCGAACAGGTCGTCGTGGGCCTCGGCTAGAGTTACGGCACGATTCAAGGCCTCGGTCGCGGATCGATATTCGCCCAGCCAGTAGCGCACCTCGCCCATGCCCGCGAGCACTCGTGCCTCGCGCGCTCCCCAGTTTTTCTCGGAGCCGGCCATTACCAGCGCGCGATCGTAACGATCGATCGCCGAGCGGATCTCCATGCGCCGGCGCGCGCGATCGCCCGAAACCAGCAGCGCGTCGGCCGCGCGATCGGGCGCGGCGCGGTCGTTGGGGTCCAGGTCCAGCGACGCGATCGCCGCGAGCTCGAGGTGGTCTGCGGCCAGCGACACATGGCCTGAACTCATGAGGTAGTCGGCGATCTCATGGTGTAGGCGCTGGCGCTCTCGTTTCGGCAAGCTTGCGTAGGCGACCTCCTTCAGCGTCGCGTGGCGGAGCCGCCAGTTCGGCTCTGCGGACGCTGTCTCTCGACGCACGATCACCTCCGCGTCCTCGAGCGCCTGGAGCTCGGTGGCGGTGGCGATCGGATCGACGAGGTGTGCCTCCTCGAGATCAAAGCCGTACATGAATACCGAGACCCGCCGGGCCAGCTCGCGGAGTCGCGACGGCAGGGCGTCGAGCCGGGCGCCAACCACGGCCTGCACCGTGGGGGGAAGGGGCGCATGGCTCGGCGTCTTCCCGCCTTCGGCTTCGGGAATGAACATGCCGGTCGTCTCGATGATGAAAAAAGGATTGCCGCCGGCGCGCTCGGCAATCT
>WNFT01006472.1_pt1 | contig 10314 bp, 8 predicted proteins | sample 5400191 | NCBI WGS metagenome assembly WNFT01 (sample SAMN13153359, study PRJNA577476) | soil metagenome | isolation source: 80 cm saprolite under Madrone tree | place: USA:California | collected 2016-06-14 | reverse complement strand
CAGAGATCGGCGCGACGAATGCTTCGTTCCGCGCGCATCACGCTGAAGACTTCAACCGAGCTCGATTGTTTGCCGCGTCTACGGATTCCAGCGGTATCGATAAAGAGAAACTTTTGGCCGTTGCGCTCGTATGAGATGTCAACGGAGTCGCGTGTCGTCCCGGGCAATTCGCTCACGATCGCGCGCTCGCTGCGGACAATGGAATTGATCAGCGAAGATTTGCCGACGTTGGGGCGGCCGATGACGGCGATGGAAAGAGACTGGGAAAGAGTGACTGGCGACTGGTCGGTCGCCGAGGGGGAGGGGAGAAGTTGATCGATTGTTTCGATCAATTCGGAAATACCACGGCCATGCGCCGCGCTGATTGAGAGGCTCTCTGAGAATCCCAGCGACGCGAAATCAATCGCGAGATTCTCATGTTTCTCAATGTCAATCTTGTTTATGACAAGGACGACCGGTTTCTGTGATTTGCGCAGCATTCGCGCGAGTTCCTGATCGAGCGGCGACAATCCGTTCTTTGCATCGACGAGAAAAAGCAGGAGGTCGCTGCTGCGAATGGCTTCTTCGACGGCATGCCGAACTTGCGTTACCAATTCAGATTCGCCTGCGCCTCCGACGCCGCCGGTATCCCATACGACGAACGGCTGCTCTCCGCGTGTGCAGACGGCTGAGATGCGATCGCGTGTTATGCCTGGTTGATCGTGCACGATCGCGATCTTGCGCCCGACGAGGCGATTAAATAGCTCCGATTTGCCCACATTCGGCCGGCCCACGATCGCGACATTCGGCGATTTGTTCGTGTCGTTCATCGCGCAAGAACGACTGGACTCAATCTACTTTTGCGTGTGCGTGCCCCTCGGCTTGCAACTGCCGCACCCCATCCATGACGTAAATGATTCCGGAGATAAAGGTGAAAACGCCGGCAGCGATAACGATGTAGAGCAGGGAAAGAAAATGAAGCTGTAGCATCACCCACGCGATCGCCGCCATTTGCAAAACAGTAGCAACTTTGCCGGTCCAACTTGGTTTCACCTGTACTTTGCCGTTGAGCAAGTGCAGCACACCCGCGCCGACGAGAATGACGGCATCTCGCGTGATAACGAGAACGGGAAACCAGGCTGGAAATCTTCCGTACTCGGGGTCGATCTCACTCCAATTGCTGATGCTCAAGGTAATAATGGCGCTCAAGAGCAAACCTTTATCGGCAATCGGATCGAGAATCGCGCCGAGCGTGCTGCGCTGTTTGTAACGACGCGCGATATATCCATCGAGTCCGTCGCTGACGGCCGCGACCAGAAAAATCACGATGGCGGTAAAACGCTGCCATTCGAGCGGCGCGCCCCGCTGAATGCTTTGGCCGTAATAGATAGCCATCGTGACGAAAACCGGAATCATCAAGATCCGAACCACCGTGATTTTATTCGCAGTCGTCATAACCGGCGGGCGCGACGATCAAAGGTGAAAGCCTCCGCCAAACTTGCAAGCAAATTGGACCGGCTACACCGATCTAACGAGAAAGAGATCAGTTGCTACCTGGCGGACGTCGCACAAGCCAGAAACGGGCTTCGAAGTGAAAGTGGAATTTCGCCCAGCCAAAGCGCAGGCACGCGTTGGACGTAAGCGCACGAAGTCCCTGGGCAACCCGACTGATATTCCGTTCGGAATTTTGTTGTTTCACTTCGCGAAGGAACCCTGATGCCTTCTAAACTTTGCGAAAAGTAAACATGCATCCCAAAGTCGTGCGATGACAGCCATCATCTCTCAATGGAAAAAGGATTTACGGCCAAAAGCCGGATGGGGTGTGCCGATGGCATGGCTGACGCTTTGTATCGTCTGGAGCTCAACCTGGCTAGTGATCAAGGTGGGGTTGCGCGATTTGCCGCCGGTTTCCTACGCCGCGATACGTTTTGTGATTGCGGTCATCGTTCTTCTGGCAGTGTCAGCCGGACGCGTCCGGTTGTTGCCGCAGTCCGCCTCCGATTACGTGCTGCTCGCTTTTACCGGCGTCCTGATGTTTGCCGTCAACTACGGGCTGCTTTTTTGGGGCGAGCTTTATGTTTCGTCCGGTCTGGCCGCGGTATTGCAGGCGACAATTCCGATCTTTGGCATGGTGTTCGCCCATCTAATGCTTCCCGCCGAGCCGTTGCGCTTGCAGAAAGTCGCAGGCTCACTGCTCGCACTCGGCGGAGTGACGATCATTTGCGCGCGGCTTCTCGGTTTCAACGGACCGATGGCATTCTGGGGTGGACTCGGCATTGTCTTCGGAGGAGCGCTCGCGGCATTCTCGAATGTGTTACTTAAAGCGCGCGTGTTGCAGGTCGCGCCAGGAATGATTGCGGCCTGGCAGATGATTTTTGGGGCAGCACCTTTGCTCGTCACCGGATTCGTGGTGGAAGGCAATCCCCTGCGATTCCATTGGAGCGTGTTATCGATCTTTTGTTTGCTTTATCTCGCGGTGATCGGTTCTGCGCTCACGTTTCTGCTTCTTTACTGGCTTCTGCCGCGAATGTCGGTGGCCAAGTTGCAAACAGTCTCGTTGATCACGCCGCCTGGCGCTGTCATGTTGGGCTGGGCCGTCGGCGGGGAAAAGTTTTCTCTATCGTCGCTTCTGGGAGCTTGTTTGGTCCTTGCCGGTGTCTGGATGATTTTCCGCAAAACCGAAGTGACCAAGCGAGCAACGCGACAGCCCGACGAAAGTGCGCCTCTACCGGGAGGATGATCTAAGCGGCTGAAAAGTTGGCAGGGCGCGCTACTCCGTTTGGAATCTTGAATCGTTCGATCTGCTCTTTGATTTCGTGGACGAAATTTGCTGCGCCGGCGCCGTTAACAACCCGGTGATCAAATGTGAGCGAGAGCGTGATCACTTCCGTGGTTTCGTTTTTCTTCTTTCCGTTGGAAATCATTTCGCAATGGGCACTGCCAACAAAGAGCGTGCCAACCGATGGTGGCACGACGATGGGCGCGCCAGCTTTTACGCCAAACGCGCCGAGGCTCGTGATGACGACCGGCGCGTTCATGGCATCAACACGGCCACCGCGGGTTGCATCCACCGTCTCATTATAAATTCTCATGAACTCCGACCAGCTTTTCTTGTTCGCTTGCGCGATCACTGCGGTCGCAAGGCGATCGCCTTCCAACGCGACGGCGATGCCCAGGTCGAAATCGTCATTCTCGATGATGCGATCGTCCTCAAGAATTAAACGACGGAACGGCGCGTGTTTTTCCATCGCACGCACAACCGCCCAGGCCATCATCACCGAAGGGGAGGGGGCGTGTTTTCCATTTTCTCTTTTCGCAACATCGCGCGCCTTTTGAATCGCGTCCCAGCGTGCGTCGATCTGCAAATTAGCAGGGATAACCCGGCTGAGTTTACGGGTGATCGTGGGCGAAAGGGCCGGCTCGATCCTGTGGTGGCGGGCGTGCCGCTCGCGATCGGACGGATCCGCAGCCGGCACGGCTGCCTCTACAGGTGTTTGCTTTCCGTCCGGCGATGTTTTTGTCGCGGCTTGAAACTGGTCAGCAAACGACGGTTCACCAGTGAGAATGATGCCGAGCTCCTGGCCGATCTCTACCGTGTCGCCTATTTTTGTTTTCCATTCGCCCATCACGCCGGCAAAGGACGACTGAATGGGATAAACGGCTTTGTCCGTTTCGACTTCGCACAGGTCATCATCGAGTGCGATCGCGTCGCCGGGATTTTTCAAAAGTGAAACAATTTTTGCATTCCGAATTCCTTCGCCCATGATCGGAACAGTGATGCTTTGGGTAAGCTGTTTAGACATGTCGATCTTTGGCTTGGATGTGTAGTGGCGGGCGTGCTGCCCGCGAGCGTCTAATTCTGCGGCCGGCACGGCCGCCTCTAAAGCGCTAGCGGCCGCAGCGCGTTTCACTCCGGTAGCAACTGAGCGCTTGATCGCAGCGACAATGCGTTCGACATCTGGCAGCGCCGCATATTCGTAAATTGGATTGTAACCAATCATGACGTTGGCTTTGCCCACGAGAATCGGCGGGCTGATCATTTCATTCCAGAGCTCCGGCTTAGCGATCACGTGCGAAATGATCATTTGACCCACGCTGCAGTTTTCCGTGTCTTCTTGCACGACGACAAGGCGTCTTGTTTTTCGCACCGATTCTTCGATAGCCGCCTTGTCCCACGGAATAATCGATCGCAGATCGATCACCTCTACGTGCGTTGCGTTGCCGATCTTGGCAATCGCTTCGAGAGATTTTTCGATGGTGTTGCCCCATGCCACGAGCGTCACATCAGAACCGTCGCTGCGTTTGCGTGCAAGACCAAAGGGCACGGCACGGACAGGTCGTTGCGATTCGTGTTCCGCCCAAAGGAGATGTTTAGGAATCAGAAAGATGACCGGGTCTTCGCTCTGCATCGCCGTCCAAAGCAATCCGGCGGCGTCCTCTGGTGTGCTTGGAATGACGACACTCAGGCCGGGATAATGTGCCAGTACCGATTCGTTGGCCTGGCTATGCCACAAACTCCCGCCGGGAAGATATGCGCCGTATGGCGCGTAAATCACCAGAGGACATTTCCAATTCCCGGACGATCGCCAACGCAAGGTCGAGATGTTAGTGACGAGCTGGTTAAACCCCGGATAGATGAAATCGATAAATTGCAGCTCAAACACGGGGCGCTTGCCATAGGCCGCGAGCCCGCAACCGACGCCGAGAATAGTCGATTCGGCCAGCGGCGAATTGAAAACTTGTTTTGGGAATTCGGTTGAGAGTTTCTGCGTAAGGCGGAACACGCCTCCTTTCGGATCTTCGATGTCTTCGCCGAAAATAATGCGTCGCGGGTCTTCCTCGAGACCCGCGCGCAACGTCTTATTGACGGTGTCACCGATGCGATATTTACCCGGCGGCAGGATCTCCTCATCGATCTTGGGCGGTGATTTGCTGACATTAGCGAGAAGCTCGTTAGGCGACGGGTCCTCATCTTTCTCCGCTTCACTATACTCGCCGCGAATGCGCTCCTTGATTTCATTATCAATCTTTGCGAATTCCTCGGCGGTGATCACACCTTCCTCGATCAATTGGTCCTTCCAGCATTTAAGCGGATCGCATTTTTCGAGCTCCTGTAATTCTTCTGCGCTGCGGTAAAGTTTTTGATCATCTGAGCTGGTGTGACTGGAAAGGCGTTCCGTTTTTACCCAGAAAAATGCTGGGCCCCGGCCGGCGCGGATTTTTTCCATCGCCACGCTCGCCGCCTCATAAACTTTCTGCACATCGTGGCCAACGATTTGCTGCCAATCGTTTGCCTGAAGGACACCGAGCGCGAGCGGATTCGTCTTCCGCGTGGGCATGCTGATGCCGTAAGCATTGTCTTCAACGACGAAAAGGAGAGGCAGTGTCTTTTCCTTGGCGAAAGAAATCGCCTCGAAGAAATCTCCCTGGCGAGTTGCGGCGTCGCCGACTGTGGTCACGACTAAGTTTTTCTTGCCATCAAGTTGAATACCCCAGGCAATACCGCAAGCGGGAAGGAGTTGTGAACCGGTTGGTGTCGGCACACTCCAGATATGGAGGTTCGCATTACTATAATGCGACGGCATTTGCCGGCCGCTGCTTCCAGTATTGCGTTTTGCGAAATATTCGAGACCAAGTTCGCGTGTAGTTACGCCGCGCCCGAGAATGAGACCCCGGTCGCGATAGTACGGCACGATGTAATCGTCCGGCTCCATGAGAAATGAAATCGCGGCCAGCGCCTCGTGGCCCATTCCTGAAACGTGAAAATGTCCTTTGCCCTGGCGATTCAGATTCTGCTCGCGCAGATCTGAATGGCGGCTCTCCAGGATCGTTTTGAGAAGGCGAAGCTTTGTTTCCTTATCTAGCGAAGCCATACGGTGTTGATCCTATACGAAGAAGCCCGAGGGCGCGTTGCTAAAGGAACGAGATTCAGGCACCCTTTGCAAGCATGTCCACAGATTCCTCTAAAGCAGAGAATTGTCGGGCGAGCGCTTCGGCTGCGTTCCGCACCGGCAACCGGAACGGTCGCCCTACAGAGGTTTGCCCAGAGCGGGGCAGGGGAATCATTGCGCGCTATCGCGATTTGCTCCCGGTCAACAATGAAACCCCGATTATTTCCCTGAGCGAAGGAGACACACCGCTAATTTATTGTCCACGACTAAGTGAGCGGGTCGGCCGTCGTTCCGTCGTCTTCGTGAAAAACGAAGGCACCAATCCTACAGGTTCGTTCAAGGATCGTGGTATGACCGTGGCCGTATCCAAAGCGATGGAGCACGGCGCGACTGCGCTGATTTGCGCGTCCACGGGAAACACTTCGGCTTCAGCGGCTGCTTATGCAGCGCGCGCGGGAATTTTGTCCGTCGTGATCTTACCCGCGGGAAAAATCGCAAAGGGCAAATTGCTGCAAGCGTTCGCTTGCGGCGCAAAAATCGTCACTATTAAAGGCAACTTCGATGACGCGCTTGGAATTGTGCGTGAGCTTGGCGAACGCCGCCACTTTGTCATTGTGAATTCGATCAATCCAGATCGGATCGCGGGACAAAAGACCGCCGCCTTTGAAATTGTCGATGTTCTGGGCGACGCGCCCGATTTTCATTTGCTGCCGGTCGGCAATGCTGGAAACATCACCGCGCATTGGGCGGGATATCGAGAATACCAGGCACGGCAAAGATCGATAAAGTTGCCAGCCATGATTGGCTTTCAGGCGTCAGGCGCAGCGCCAATTTTTTACAACCGGATCGTCGAAAAGCCGGAAACAATTGCGTCCGCGATTCGCATCGGCAACCCGGCCAGTTGGAAACAGGCTCGCGCGGCAATCGCCGAATCACACGGTGCGATTGACATTATTAATGACGAAGAAATTATCGCGGCGCAGGCATGGCTGGCGCGGCACGAGGGAATTTTTGTAGAACCGGCAAGCGCGGCCACTGTTGCCGGACTTTTCAAATGCTGCGAATCAAATGAGGCGGCGTATTCAATTCAGAAAATCCCGGAGAAGAGCCGGATTGTTTGCACGGTCACGGGACACGGATTGAAGGATCCAGACGCAATTATTGAGCGCATGAACGAATTGAAATCGGTCCCGGCAACCGTGAACGCTGTGCAGCGTGCTATTGGGCTCTAGACATGGCGTTGCATGTACAGCAGTGGCTGCGATGCAAGCCGCCCGCGTTTATTTTGGAACTTTGCATTCCTGCTTCATAATCTGTTCATGGCATGCGTCTGATTGTTCAAAAATATGGCGGCACTTCGGTCGCGACTCCTGAGCGAATTTGTAACGTAGCACGTCGAATCGTTCAGACGCAGCGCGAAGGTTGTCGTGTGGTCGCAGTCATCTCGGCGATGGCGGGAGTAACCGATGAGTTGATCAAACTGGCACGGGCTGTCTCCCCTCATCCAACGGACCGCGAGCTCGATATCTTGCTCGCAACCGGCGAACATGCCGCCACCGCTTTGACCACGATGGCCGTGAACGCGCTTGGCGGAACAGCTATCTCACTGACTGGCGCTCAGGCGGGAATCTTGACCGACCGTAACCACACCAAGGCCCGGATCGCAAACATTAGTCCAAAGCAGATTCACGAGATGCTTTCTGAGGACTACATTGTCATTGTGGCTGGCTTTCAGGGTCAGACACCAGAAGGAGAAACAACTACGCTCGGACGTGGCGGCTCGGATTTGACGGCAATTGCGCTTGCCGGGGCTTTGAATGCGGATGTCTGCCAGATTTTTACCGACGTCGATGGGGTCTTCACTTGTGACCCGCGGGCCGTTCTCGCTGCAAAAAAACTCGACGAGATCGCCTATGACGAGTTGCTCGAAATGGCCAGCACTGGATCAAAGGTTGTGCAATCGCGCGCCGTTGAATTTGCAAAAAAGTTCGGAGTCGAATTCGAAGTCCGGTCGAGCTTCAATAAGCGCACAGGAACAGTCGCGAAGGAAGAGACCACCAGCATGGAAGACGTGGTGATTCGCGGAATCAGTCTCGACCGCCATCAGGCAAAACTCACCATTGCAGGAGTGCGTGACCAACCGGGAGTCGCCGGGCGGATTTTTTCGAATATTGCCGCAGCACACATCATCGTGGATATGATTGTGCAAAATGCGTCGATCGACGGAACGACCGACATTTCATTCACGATTCACGAGGATGAACTCGAGAACGCCCGCAAAATCTTGATGCCGGTAGTCAGCGAAGTCGGCGCGAAGCGTTTGAACACGGCAAGCGGCGTGGCCAAACTGAGCGTCGTCGGGATCGGAATGCGATCGCACTCAGGCGTAGCAGCGCATCTGTTTGAATGTCTCGGGAAGGCCGGGATCAACATCCAGCTGGTATCCACCTCGGAAATTAAGATTGCGGTCATCATCGACGAAAAGGATGCGGAGCGGGCGGCCCAACTAATACACGCTGAGTTCGGCTTGGCGCGATTGATGCCCGCGGTCAGAGGCACGGTCGCGCTTGTCTGATCAGTGAGTGGGCGCCGGATTGACATAAAATTCCGGTACACCCTGAATTCGCATCTTGTAGCCAAAACCCGTATGAACAACCATTGCCCCGGGATGTTCAATGGGGCTCGCGCCATAGTGGTCGTCAGAGTTGGCTTGTCTCCAAACTGTTCCGTCTTCCAGCTTGATCACGGTATTGCCGCGAAGGCCGCTGAACGAACCATCGACGCGGCTCAGCATCGGCTCCCCAAATTTGAAGAATGATCGCTTGACCTTCTTCTCAGTCGTTTTCTCAGTAGTTTCTCGATAACCTTGTAACCAGGCGTCGAGCTTTTGTCGCTCTTCCGGCGAAAGCTTGTTCAGACCAGCGGCTCTAAATTCCTCTGGCGTCATCATCTGCTGGACGTTGGTTTCCGTCTCCTGTGCGCGGGCCCACTCAACAAGGCCCAGAACGAAAAGGAGACTGAAAGTGAGATAGGTAATTAACGTGCTGTGGCCGGTCTTCATTGGTTTTAGATTCCTCGCCGATGGTAGCATCGGCCGCGGCGGCGTCAAGGATTGGAAAGACGCGTCTGCGTTCGACTCAACGATTTTGAGAAGGCAGTGGCGTCCCAATTGGTCCTTGATTGAGAACTAAAACTAATTAACCGAGAAAAGGGGCAAATAACCCTTGAATTCTGATAATTAAACACACAGTTATTTGCGTCCCCTGCATTATATGTTATCGGCGGACAAATATGCGTTTGTGGTCAGATATTTAACATGTTACGATAGATTTGCATTATAAAACATTGACATTACCAACGATGAATCGTGCGTCCATGTGATAATCGTTCCTACGGCAGCAATTCGACCCTTCTTTGGGAAGTCTTTGAGAGCGTTACGACGATCTGATTGCAACCCTCGAGGTTGACGCATTGGGGGTTTAAGGACCACTCGAGACATTGACCTTAGCAAGCATGGGCCGGCGCAATGTATAGCCTATCTGAGTATCCGCGGGGAATTTTAATGAATTCAGACTACTTCTACGGCCGTGCTCGGACGCATCGCGACGGATAAAGCGGGAAACGGCGGCGTCCAAGCCGTCGTGGGCATCGCTGTGTGGCCGATTCGGAATCTCGTGCCGGGGAATCTGGCCAACAGAGATCGAAGTGTTCGTCAAGGTCTTCTCGCTGGACTCGTTACTCGATAACAGGATCCTGCGTCTCGGCGCAATGAGTTCAGTGTGAACCGTTTAAGCGACCCATTGTTAGCACGGGGAATTGGCTAGTCAAAGCCTGTCAGGCGGATTCTCACAATAACATCAGACAATATATGTCATATAAAATCGGTAGTGTTACATTACGGCATGCACATGTTCGGTTTCCCGCTTGACAAGCTCCTGATAGCCACTTATAGTGTTCGGCAGGTTCGGGTTAGAGTCCTGTCCCACTTCATCCACACGCAGACGGCCGCGGATGAACTACATGTCGCCGCCTTAGCAAAGGAACCGACGACATGAAACACCCACCGCAAAAGCTTCCCGAGCCCTGGCTATTCGATAGCGAATCGCTCTTGCGCGAGCTCGATCGCTGCCGCGAGCTTGTCTTGCAAATTCCCGCCACGACACACGCGGTCCATTTCGCCAGTAACATCGCAATCGACGCGATCTGGAACCTACGCGAGAACCTACGCTACCTTCTCGCATTGCACCGCCAAGGCCAACGCCAATTCGCCAAGAAAGCGCATCCAGCTAAAACAGCGCAGAAGGTCGAGGCGAAGAGCAGAGAGGAAAAACGAGCAATTCGGGCATAGTTAATCAAGGAACCCCGCGCCCTTCGGGCGCTGGGGCCCCTTGATTATCAGCCCTGCCGCCTTGGTGTTAAGCGAGACTGCGCTGATGCATCGAGC
>WNFT01006471.1_pt1 | contig 10314 bp, 10 predicted proteins | sample 5400191 | NCBI WGS metagenome assembly WNFT01 (sample SAMN13153359, study PRJNA577476) | soil metagenome | isolation source: 80 cm saprolite under Madrone tree | place: USA:California | collected 2016-06-14 | reverse complement strand
ACGGTCACGTCCGTCCCGTCCAGCATCCGCATCATCGGAGTCACCGTGACGGCGCAGAGCGCGAACCAGGGGGCGTACGTGACCATGTCGGATCGCATCCGTCTTCGGAATCGATGAGTCAAGTCTACGAGCGGGAGGTTGGCATGAACCGAGTCTTCAACTGGATACGCGACGAGCGCGGGGTCGCGTTGCCCCTCGCGATGATCTTGCTGATGGTCTTGACTCTCCTCACCATCACCTTCATGTCGCTGGGAGCGGTCGAGCCGCAGATCTCCAAGAACCTGTCCGACGGGGCGCGGGCGCGGCAGCTCGCCGAATCCGGCCTCGAGTGGGCGATGAGTGCCCAGATCGGCAACCAGGACCTCAACAGCGCCACTCTCCTGGGCGGTACCATGACCAGCGGGGGCGCGTGTGGAACGGGCAACACGTGTCGTGTGCTGGCTACGGCCCAGGCGCTGCCCGGCCTGACCTCCTCTTCCGGAACCTTCGCGGTGACGCTGCGCAATGACATCAATACCAACGCCGGCGATCAGCAGCTGATCGGCACCACCCTCACCCGCGATAGCAGCACCACGGTTGACAGCAACGGCGTCGTGATCCTGACCTCGACGGGCACCTTCAACGGGGCGAGCCGGACCATCACCGCGGTGGTCCAGCGTGGAAACCTGAACATCAACGCTGCCCTCAGCCTGCCCGGCGTGCAGACCGATACGTTCTCGAATGATCCGCCGTGTGGCGGCTGCTACAGCATCGACGGGCGCGACTGGCGGATGGCCGACACGAGCACCCCGACCGGGATCACCGCCACTAAGCTCGGCGTCTCGACCTATACCGGCACCGAGACCCTTACGGGCCTCACCTATGAAGCCAACGCGGAGGCGGGCTTCGACGATGCGGCGAAGCAGGGGTACGTGCAGGGTAAGCATCAGACGACGGGTGCTCTCACGACGGGCCTCAACACCATCGCGGCGGACAGCTCGCTGAATCCGGCCGTCGTCCAGTCGTTCCTCACGAACCTGGCTTCCAATCCCCAGACCCAGATCATCAACAGCACCCAGGCCTGCCAGTATTCGAGCGGTATCAGCTCCACCAAGCCTGAGGGGCTCCGGATGACTTCGACCGCGACGCCGGGCCAGGTCAACGTGACGAACAACTGCACCGGCGCCGCCCAGATCAGCCAGACCGTGAGCCTTGGTACCTCGACCAACCCCGCGATGGTCTACGTCAAGGGCGAGTACGATCCCAGTTCGAACTTCATCGGCACGTCGGTGTACGGCAGCCAGCCGATCACCGGCTACGGGATCCTGGTCATGGAGGAGGCGGACCTGTCATTCTTCCAGTCGAGCCAGTTCACGTGGAACGGCATCGTGATCGTCACCGGCCGCAACGTCGGCATCGGCTTCCGTGGGGGCAGCAACACCGAGATCCGCGGGGCGCTTATTGCCAATGAGACCAACGGGGCCGAGGTCGGCGGCTACTTCGAGTTCCTGAACCAGGCCGATACCCTGAAGATCCGCTTCGGCAAGGAGGGCATCGACCTGGCCCTCCGCGGCCTCTACAACACCCGCATCTCCGGCTTCCGCGAGAACTAGACGTGCGACGCATCATCCTGCTGGCGGCGGCGCTCCTCCTGGGGGCCGCCTGCCAGCAGGCGCCCGTTTCCCATCCACCCGCCTCGCAGAATCTGTCCCCGGTCGAGCAGATGAAGGCCGAGGGCGACGCATTCCTCGCCAAGGGCGACTACGGCAATGCGGTCGAGAAGTACCGGCAGGCGATCGACCTCGACGGGAGCGCGATCGGCCCGCGGTTCGCGCTGGGTACCGCTTATTCCTTCATGGAGAAGCGCCCCGAGGCCATCGTGCAGTTCCGCTGGGTCCTGAGCCGCGCCGATGCCGGCTCCTCCGAGTACCAGGAGGCGCAGCGGTGGCTGATTCGCGTGGGCGCGCTCGCGGCGCCGGCCGCGGTGGCCGTCGCCGATCAGAAGGGCGAGGCCCGCCCGGTCGACCCGTCAACGGTCGGCCGACTCGTCGGAAAGACGGAATGGCCGGGCGTGACTCCTCAGCGCCGCATGCTCAGTGGCACCATGTCCCTGATCGGTGACGAGCCGGTCACCCAGGACGTCAAGCGCAATCGAGCCTTCCGACTGGGCGACGGCTACGAGTTCAAGGACGTGCCCGCGGGCCGCTACCGGGTGGTCGCGGTGATCGACGGCGCCACGGTCTGGGACGAGAAGGTCACCGTGGAGACCGGCAAGGATACGAGCCTCACGCTGAGCCAGTCGACGAGCCCGGTGCCGGCCGGAAAGTTCGCGCTGCCCGCCGACAAGCCCTCCGCTCCCGCTACTTCCGAACGCTCGCGCTGACGCACCCGCTTCGCCCGCTACCGCCTGAGGGTCAGCGCCCCGCCCCCGATCATCGCCACCGCCAGGGAGACGACCAGCAAGACCAGCACGTATTCGTAGCCATTCGGGTTCGAATGCGCCCAGAACCCGTTCTTGAGGTGAACGAACCCCACCGCCCCCAGCATCACCGGCACATTGGCCAGGGCGGCCCACCGCGTGAACAGTCCCAGCACGAGACAGATCCCCCCCAGCCCGTGGGCCAGGATCAGGTACCAGGTGCCGATCTCGGCGAAGGGCACGCCGTTCTTGGTCTGATACGCGATCATGCCGGCGGGACCGAAAACCACGGCCGCGAGGTAGGCGTGCATGATGTAGACGATCCCCAGGACGAGCCGGAGCAGCGTCGCGCCGTACGCGGCCATTGCGCCTCCCTCGTGAGCTACGGCTTGCGGAAGAGGATCTCCCCGAAGTAGGACTCGGCGGTCGAGGTCGTGTCGTTGGAGTCGATGGCGATCGAGATCGCCCCCACGTCCTCGCCCGGCGCTTCCTCGTAGATCTTCTTGTAGTCCTCGAGCACGTTGCGGCTCTCGGTGAGCCACTTGCCGAGGTCGGTGGGGCCGGAGCGCACGACGACGTAGGTCACGAGCCCGGTCTTCTCGCTCTTGAAGACGGAACCGACCGGCGCGGTGGTGTCCCAGATGTAGGAGATGATCCGGGAGCGCACCGCGGACGGAAAGCGCGGGAACGTGACGTAGATCTGGGCCGCCTCGTCATCCGTCGCCGACTTGCGGGCGTCACCCCCCTTTGGCAGGGTCACCACCTGCCAGCTCCACTGGAGGATCGGCCAGGTCTTGACGTCGACCTTCACCTCCTTGGAGATCGTCGAGCTGTCGTTGGCGCTCTTGAGATGGATCGCCTTGCGGCCGCCCTGCGTGACGATGCGAAAGTCGTACTTGGGACTTCCCCAGTTCTGGCCCTTCCACCCGTCCGGGATCCCGGTCTTGCCTTCCGCCTGCTTGGCCCAGCCCTCGACCGGCACGGTCGGAGGGTCGGCGGCGGGGAGTGGCCCGGCGATCAGGGCCAGGAGGGCGACCGCCACGAGCGCGGCCGTCGTCGGGAGCACGAGCACGGAGCGGATCATGGCCGCCTCAGTCTCTCACGCCCCCCCTGTGCTACGGTAAAAACCTGATGTCGGACGTGCGGATCGACAAGTGGCTGTGGGCGGCCCGCTTCTTCAAGAGCCGCACCCTCGCCGCCACCGCGTGCGCCGGAGGGAAGGTGGACGTGAACGGCGATGCCGCGAAGCCGTCCAAGCCGGTGCGCCCGGGGGATCTCCTGCAGATCACGCTCCCGCGCAGTCGGCGGATCGTCCGGGTGGCGGTCTTGGCGGAGCGGCGCGGCAGCGGCACCGAGGCTGCGCTGCTGTACGAGGACCTCACCCCGCCGCCCCCCCCGCGCGAGGCCCGACCGGCGACGCCGGCCTATCGCCCACCTGGGGCCGGCCGGCCCACCAAGCGTCAGCGGCGACACATCGATCGCCTCTCGCGCTGGTAGGAGGGCGTCGCGGGGCCTCGCCTTGCGCTCGCCCCGTCGCTCTGCTACGGTCGGCCCCGTCTTTGGTGTCCGGGCGGCCCGCCGGGTGCGGGCCCCAGGGAAGGCGGTGCGAATCCGCCGCGACCCCGTCACTGTAATCGGGAACGAAACCCGCGATCGGCCACTGATCCGGCACGAGCCGGATCGGGAAGGGGCGGGGAGTAGGACGATCCGAGAGCCAGGAGACCTGCCCGACACCGCCACCCCGTACCGGTCTTCGAGGGAGGACCCGGGTGACGGCCGTGTATCACTCGCTTCTCGTCCTGGGCGGTGCCCGTAGCGGCAAGAGCCGTCACGCGCTCGAGCAAGCCCGCCAGGATGGCACCCGCGTCGCGTTTCTCGCCACTGCGCGTGCGCTCGATGGCGACATGGCCACCCGCATCGCCCGCCACCGGGCCGAGCGCCCTCCCCGGTGGACCACGATCGAGGAGCCGCACGAGGTGCCGGCGGCCTGCCGCCGCGCGGCCCGCTCGCACGACCTCGTGGTCGTCGACTGCGTGACGGTCTGGGTGTCGAATCTCATGGAGCGTGGCGACGACGACGCGGTGGTGCTGGCCGCGGCCGACGAGCTGGCCAAGCTGCTCCGCGAGCGCCTCGTCTCCGTCATCCTGGTGTCCAACGAGGTCGGCGAGGGCGTGCATCCGCCGACCGAGCTGGGCCGCCGCTTCCGGGACCTGCTGGGGTTCGTCAACCAGCGTCTCGCCGCCGCCGCCGACCGGGTCACCCTGATGGTGGCGGCACTCCCCCTGACCGTGAAGGACGTCCCGCTGCCTTCTGCCCCGCATGACCGATCTCACGAAGCTCCGTAGCCTCGTGACCCTGCCGGATCCCGGCGCCGAGGTCGAGGTGCGCCGCCGGCTCGATCAGCTCACCAAGCCGCCGGGCAGCCTGGGCCGCCTCGAGGAGCTGGTGGTGCGCCTGGCCACCATCGCGGGGACCTGCCCGCCGCCGCTCCGCGATCCGGTCATCTTCACCCTCGCGGGCGATCACGGCGTGGTCGCCCAGGGCGTGAGCGCCTATCCGCAGATCGTCACCGCGCAGATGGTCGAGAACTTCCTCCGCGGCGGAGCCGCGGTCAACGTCCTCGCGCGGCGCGCGGCCGCGCGGGTGGTGGTGGCCGACCTGGGCGTGGCCGCCCCGCTCCCCCGGCATCCCGCGCTGCGCGATCTCAAGGTCGCGTCGGGCACCGCGGACATGACGCGTGGGCCCGCGATGACACGCGCCCAGGCGGTGCAGGCGATCGAGGCCGGTATCGGGCTCGTGGAGGCCGAGCGGGCGGCGGGGGCGGACCTGGTCGGCACCGGCGAGATGGGCATCGGAAACACCACCGCCGCGAGCGCGCTGGTGGCGGCCCTGACCGGCGCCACCGTGGAGAGCGTCACCGGCCCGGGCACGGGAGTGGACGCGGCGGGCCGACGGCGGAAGGTCGAGGCGATCCGGCGTGCCCTCGAGCGGAACGCGCCGGATCCCGCGGATCCCCTCGATACCCTCGCCAAGGTCGGGGGCTTCGAGATCGCCGGTCTCGTCGGGGTCATCCTGGCCGGGGCCGCGTACCGCCTCCCGGTGGTCCTTGACGGCTTCATCGCGGGCGCGGCGGCCCTGGTTGCGGTCCGGCTCGAGCCGGCCGCGCGCGGGGCGCTGCTCGCCGCCCATCGGTCGGCCGAGCCCGGGCACGTGCGCGTGCTCGACGCGCTCGGGCTCGAGCCGTACCTCGATCTCGGAATGCGGCTCGGGGAGGGGACCGGCGCGGCGCTCTGCATCAGCCTCGCCCGCGCCGCGGTCTCGGTGCTCACCGACATGGCGACCTTCAAGTCGGCGGGCGTCAGCGCGCGCGCCGACGGCCCCGGTGCTCCGTGAGCCGGCTCCTGACCGCGCTGGCGCTGGTCCTCACCCTGCTCACGGCGCCGGCCGAGGCGCTCACCGTCACCGACCAGACCGGCCGCCGCATCGTCCTGCCCGAGCTGCCCGCGCGCATCATCTCGCTGGTGCCGAGCGTGACCGAGATCCTCTTCTCGATCGGGGCCCAGGACCGCCTGGTCGGGGTGACCGACTTCTGCGACTATCCCGCGGAGGCGCGCCGGAAACCGAGAGTCGGCGGCATGCTGGCGCCGAGCCTCGAAGGCATGGTCTCGCTCAAGCCCGACCTCGTGGTGGTCACCACCGCCGGCAATCGCCAGGAGACGTTCGAGCAGCTCGAGCGGCTCAAGATCCCGGTCTACGTGGTGAACCCGGTCACGGTGGCCGACGTGCTGGACCTCGTCGCCCGTCTCGGACGGTTGGCGGACCGGGGCGCCGCCGCGGATCGGGCGGTCGCCGCCTTGCGCGAGCGGATGCAGGCGGTGGCCGCGCGGGTGGAGGGGCGGTCACGTCCGCGCGTGCTCTACGTCCTCTGGCCCGACCCGCTCATCGTGCCGGGGCGCGCCTCGCTCGTGTCCGAGCTGATCGCCCTCGCCGGCGGCGACTCGGTGACCGCCGACGGAGGGCAGGGCTATCCGCGCTACAGCCTGGAGGCGGCCCTGGCCCGCAACCCGGAGGTCATCATCCTGGCGAGCCACGGCTCGGAGAAGAGCCCGCTGATGCGTGACAAGTGGGAGCGCTTCACCCAGGTGCCGGCCATCGCGGCCGGGCGGCTCCACACGATCGACGGCAACCTGACGCACCGGTACGGGCCGCGCATCGTCGACGGCCTCGAGCGACTGGCTCGACTGATCCACCCCGAGGCCTTCGATCGGGCGCAGGCCCGATGAGCGAGCCGGCCCCCGCCTCCGGCGCTCGCCTCGCCGTCCTCCTGGGCGGGCTCGGGCTCCTGGTCATCGCGGCCGCGCTCGGCGCCTTGTTCATCGGAAGCGCCCGCGTGCCGCCCGGCGACGTGCTGGCCGTGCTGACTGGCCGCATCAAGGGGGTCGATCAGGTCGTGGTGCTGAGCCTCCGGCTGCCGCGCATCCTGGCCGCCTTGCTGGCGGGCGGCGCGCTTGCGGTGGCGGGAGCGGGCTTCCAGGCCCTCGCCCGCAACCCACTCGCCGAGCCCTCGGTCCTCGGCGTCTCGAGCGGGGCCGCGTTCGGCGTGATCGTGGCCCAGGTCTTCGGGCTCGGCGGCAGCCTCGTGGAGGCGGTGGGGCTGGCCGCCTGCGCCTTCGCGGGCGCCCTGGTGGCGGGCGCGGCGGTCTACCTGATCGCGTCCCGCGCCGGCGGCCTGCCCGTCCACACGCTGCTCCTGGCTGGCGTGATCGTCGGCATCTTCTTCTCGTCCGCCATCACGGTGCTGATCTCGGTGGTGGACTTCGACCGTCTCGGCGGGGTCGTGCACTGGCTGCTCGGCAACCTGAGCCCGATCGCGCCCGGCAGCCTGGCCGTCTTCGCGGCACTCACCACCCTGGGGGGCTGGCTCGTGATCGGCGCCGCCCGCCGGCTCAACCTGCTCGCCCTCGGCGAGGAGGCGGCGCAGCAGCTCGGGGTCGACTCCGAGCGCGTGAAGCGCCGCATCTTCGCGGGCGCCGCCCTGCTGACCTCTGCCGCCGTCGCCTTCGCGGGGCCGATCGGCTTCGTGGGCCTGATCGTGCCCCAGACGCTGCGCCTGCTGCTCGGATCGGACAACCGCGTCGTGATCCCGGCGGCCCTGCTGGGCGGGGGGGCGTTCCTCCTGCTGGCCGACACGGTCGCCCGCAACGTGATCGCCCCCGCCGAGCTGTCCGTGGGCGTCATCACCGCCTTCTGCGGGACCCCGTTCTTCATCTATCTGCTGCGCGCGCGCGTGGCGAATCCGCACCTGTGACCCCGCTGCTGGAGTGCCAGGGGCTCGCCTTCGCGTACGCGTCGCGCGATGGAGGACCGGACGCCTTCGCCATCCGCGACCTGTCCTTCGACGTGCGGCCCGGTGAGACCTTCGGGGTGATCGGCCCCAACGCCTCCGGCAAGACCACCCTGGTCCGGCTGCTCTCGCGCGTCCTGACGCCGTCGGGCGGCCGGATCCAACTCGAGGGCAGCGACCTGAGCCGCCTCGAACGGGCCGCCGCGGCCCGCCAGATCGCGGTGGTGCCGCAGGACGTCCCGCACGGCTTCCCGCACACGGTCGAGGAGCTGGTGCTCATGGGGCGCTTCCCGCGGGCCCCCCGCCGGTTCTTCGAGAGCGAGGAGGATCGAGCGGCGGCGCGCCGGGCCATGGAGGCGGTCGGGGTGCTCGACCTGCGAGGGGCGCTCCTGGACCGGCTGAGCGGGGGGGAGCGGCAGCGGGTGATGCTCGCCCGAGCCCTGGCCCAGGAGCCCCGCCTGCTGATCCTCGACGAGCCGACGGCCCATCTGGACCTGCGCTACCAGGTCGAGTGCGCCGGCCTCCTCCGCCGGCTCGGGCGCGAGGCGGGCCTCAGCATCGTGCTCGTCTCGCACGATCTGGGGTTCGCGGCCGAGCTCTGCGACCGGCTCCTGCTCATGGCCGCGGGCGCCGCGGTCCGCATCGGTCCGCCGGAGACGGTGATGGACGAGGCCGTGCTCGAGGCCGCCTACGGCTGCCGCGTGATCGTCGACAAGCATCCGATCAGCCGGCGGCCCACGGTTCACCTGGTGTATCCGGGCGCCTGATACGGGCCGAGAGTAACGAAGGAGGTGATGGTAGCTAAAGCGAGCTAGCACAAGAAAACAGATCGCACTCCAAGGGAAGCCGGTGGCCCGATGAACGGGCCGAAGCCGGCACGGTCCCGCCACTGTGAGTGGGGAGTCCCGCCCGATCCCGCGAGGGAGCCACTGGGCCGCCCGAGGGCGCGCCTGGGAAGGCCGGGCCACGACGCCGATCCACGAGTCAGGAGACCTGGGTGCGGTCACCCGCGCCAACCCCTTTCGAGGCAAAAGGAGTGGTCAATGCGAGAGCACCTGGTGTGGATTCTGGCTCTGTCCCTGGCGGTGCCCGCGGTGGCGGCAGCGCAGGAGCAGAAGAGCGTGGACCCGGTGGTCATCACCGCGACCAAGGTCGCGACCCCGTCGGAGCAGATCGGCGCCTCCATCAGCGTGGTGAACGGGGACGACTTCCAGACCTATCACTACCCGACGGTGGACGAGGCGCTCCGCAACGTGCCCGGCGTGGAGATCCGTCGCTCGGGCTCCTACGGGAAGACGTCGAGCATCACGATCCGCGGGGCCAACGCCAACCAGGTGCAGGTGCTGGTGGACGGGGTGCGGGTGAAGAGCCCGACCCTCGGGCAGGTGGATCTCTCCGATCTCTCCCCGGACCTGATCGAGCGGATCGAGATCATCCGCGGTGCCCAGTCCACCCTCTATGGCGCCGACGCCATCGGTGGCGTGGTCAACATCATCACGCGCAAGGGCGCCGGCGGGCCCTTCCAGGCCTCCGTGCAGCAGGAGGTGGGCAACTACGACACCCTCGCCAGCCGGGCCACCGTCAGCGGAGCCTGGAAGATCCTCAACTACGCGCTCTCGGCGTCCCACTTCGAGAGCAACGGCCAGTTCCAGGACGACGGGACCGACGTCAACGCGCTCAGCGCGCGAATCGGGGCGACGCTGCCGTGGAACTCCTCCCTCGACTTCGTCTTCCGCTACAACAAGAACGACATCGGGGTGCCGGTGAAGGGGGTGTTCCCGGGGCCACAGCCGATCGTCCCGATCATCAATCCCAACGCGCACCAGCAGTCGGAGACCACCATCTACAGCCTGGAGGGCAAGACCCGTCCGGTGGAGTGGTGGGAGACCCGCGGCCGCCTCTCGCGCTACGAGAACAGCTCGGGCTTCCAGGACCCGGTCGATCCCGGCGTCGACTTCGACGTCCCGATCTTCTCCCAGGTGGACGTGGTGCGAAAGGAGGCGGAGTGGATCAACTCGTTCTTCATCGGGAAATGGAGCACCAGCAGCGTCGGGCTCGAGTACCGGCGGGAGGAAGGTGAGAACAAGGGCGTCTTCCGCGCCGCCACCGAGACCCAGTCCGTCTTCCTCGAGCAGCAGCTCCGCTTCTTCGATCGGCTCTTCATCACCGGGGGCTTCCGGGTGGAGGACAACAGCGTCTTCGGCACCACCACCACCGAGCGCGGCTCGGTCGCGTTCGTGATCAAGGAGACGGGGACCCGGCTGCACGGCAGCGCCGGGACCGGCTTCCGGGCGCCCACCTTCAACGACCTGTTCTTCCCCGACTTCGGTAATCCGACCCTGCAGCCGGAGAAGAGCCTCTCCTACGACTTCGGGGTCGACCAGAAGCTCTGGAACAACCGGATCCGCCTCGGCCTGACTTACTTCCAGAACAACTTCAAGAACCTGATCACGTGCTGCGTCTCCATCCCCACCGCGCCGTTCGGGGGACCGATCAACGTGGGCCGGGCCCGCAGCGCGGGCATCGAGTTCACCTCCGAGGTGGACCTGCTGCCCAACCTGGTCGCGTCGCT
>WNFT01007785.1_pt1 | contig 10316 bp, 10 predicted proteins | sample 5400191 | NCBI WGS metagenome assembly WNFT01 (sample SAMN13153359, study PRJNA577476) | soil metagenome | isolation source: 80 cm saprolite under Madrone tree | place: USA:California | collected 2016-06-14 | reverse complement strand
CAGCCTGCACCCACATGGGCTGTATCGTCCAGTGGCAGGACGCAGACCACAAGTTCCATTGCCCTTGTCACGGAGGCCTGTTCACCGAATATGGAATGATGGACAAGCAATCGCTGCTGCTGTACCTGACGCCCTTGCCGCGCTTGGAGACGAAGGTGGAAGAGGGCAAGGTGTTTGTCAGGGTGCCCGCGAGGCAAACGAGCTAACCATGAAGCATCAAGGGAAGATGCCGTTTTTATAATCTGCCAGGATCTCATTGGCCGCGCGAGCTCCCTCTTGCGCTCCCCCTTCCATAAAGCCCTGGAAGTTAATCGAGCAGTGTTCACCCGCGAAATGGATCTTACCTTGACGCGCTTTCTCGTAGCCGCTGAAGAGCGTATATTGTCCGACGAGCCAGCACGCGTAGCTGCCGAGAAGATTGGGATCTCCCGTCGGATAGCTCAGGGTGGCTGTGCCGTTGTAGTGAGCGGTCGCTCCCGGCCAGACTTCGTTCAGTTGATTGAGAAAAGCGCGGGCGTACTGCTGGACCAGTGGATCAGAGCTCAGTGAGTACGGCCCGTTGGGCTGATACGAGGCGCCGATGTTACCACCTGTATAGTCGACGATGATTCCCATCGCGCCTGGTTGCCCGCGCGTCACATCCCAGGTGTTCTGGAATCCGGCATCGGTATAGATATTCCCGGTACTGACTCCGGGCCAAGCTCCCATCCCGTTCCAGAAGCGTGTATCGAACTGCAGCTGCAACTTCGAGTTGGTCCCATAGCCCAGTTGGGTAATGGCTGTTTGCTTGAGGTTATCGAAGCCCGCCTTTTTGTAGTCCAGGGTCCGCAGCACACTGAACGGGAGGGTCAGGATCACACGGTCGAAGGTGGCTGTTTGCGTTCCATTGGGCGTGGAGAAGGTCAGGGTATAACTCCCGTCGCTGTTGGTGGCGATGGCCGTCATGCGCCAGTTGAGATTGATGGAACCGGCGGGCAGACTGGCCGCAATCGCCGTGGGCAATTGCTGGTTCCCCCCGACGATGTGGTAGCGCTCATCAGAGCTGCCGAAGATGCGGAAGTTGCCCGGCTGCGGCTGAAAGCCGAGCAGATACACCAGGTTCAGAGAACTCTGTAATTTTGTCTCGCGACCGTACTCCTCATTATAGGCGACATCGAGCAACTGCCCCATATTGGAGCTGTGGCCGCCTGTGACATACTGCTCGATCCAATCGTAGAGACTGAGGTGGTCGAGCTGGTACCCCGTAGAGGTATAGCTATTATAGAGGGTGGGGAAAGGAGCCGCCTGTATCTGGCCCTGCAGCACATTATGCACCTGCTGGAAGTCGCCATCGGCGGTCTTCTGCAGGTAGTATTTGTTAAAGAAGAAATAAGTGTCCTGGGAGCCATTGGGCTGCGCTTGCAAGAGATCGACGGTCTGCAGCCCGAAGCGCTGGGCCATTTGCAGGATCGTTTTATGGCGGGTGTCGATCAACTCGCCGCACCACTCGCTGGTTTGTCCATTGGCCCAACTGGTGGTATCGGAGTGCATCCGCCCTCCCAGGCGTGACGAAGCCTCAAAAATAGTCGAGCTATAGCCGGCGTCCTGCAGCGTCAGCCCCGCGTTCAGGCCAGAGATCCCGCCGCCGATAATTGCAATGCGCGGAGGGCTACCCGCGTGGGCAATGAGCGCCCGACCGGCCAGCGTCCCAGAGAGCGTGAGGCCAGCTGCGATTGCGCCAGCACCCTTGAGGAAGTCGCGACGGCTGATTTCGGCGCGCCTGAGCCTGCGAAGTTCCTCGACAGGTATTCCCCTCGCTGACGCCTCGGCATGTTCGCTCGCGAGGTGTTGCAGCGCACGTAGAAGTGGGGTTCGTGCCATCTTTCGGTATCCTCCTATGGTGGTCAGACTTCGCTCCGGCTTGGAAGTGGATCGGCGCTAGTAATGCCGATTGCTTCATGATAGGAGACGTAGAGTCAAAAGGAGCTAAAGGAGAGCAAACTACGATTGACCGATGCTACAATAAACATTGCTATATATTGTTACGAGAAGAAAGCGCAGGTACGGAGGACTACTCTACGAGAACAAACCTCTGCAACAACAGTACCATAAAACCTGTACTGTGTCAATTGCGCTTTCGTTGCTCAGCAAGGCGATCCCTTCGAAAGTCGTCCGAAATAGATGATGATGCACGAAAAACGCACTTTCATCATCTTCCCCGACTTACAGGGCCATATGTGGTAGATTGTCCTGGATAGGCATGTTTTGGTACTATCTAGTAACACATGTTGAGGAAAGGCTAAACGGCACATGAGCATAGACACCTATCCCTGCTGGTATCCCGTACAAATTCGCTTTCGCGACCTTGATCCACTCGCGCACGTCAACAATACCGTGTATTTCATCTATTTTGAGGAAGCTCGAAGTCATTATTTCAGCCAGCTTGAGCCGTGGTTGAAACGATGGCCTTCGCAGGAAGAACACCAGCATCAAGAAGAAGATGATGAACCACATAATCCACGTATACAAACCGGACCGCTTGGCGCACATTATGGTGTGCTCGTCAAAGAGATCTCCTGTACGTATCAGCTTCCCCTGGTGCGTTCGGATCATGCCGAGGTGGGTGTACGTGTAGCTAAAGTTGGTCGTACAAGCTTTGTGATGGAGCACCAGATTCGCGATATGGATGAGTATGAGCGTATTTTTGCTACGGGCCGCACGGTCATGGTCTGGTCTAATTATTACACCGGGCGTCCCCATCCGGTACCACCCTCCTTGCGTTATGCCTTTGAGCAAATGGAAGGGCGAGAGTTTCCTATGCCTGATAAGTGATTCTGGCTCCTTGAGGAAGGCCTGGTATATACTGGAGTGTGTACGGGCCCTTTCGTTTATGCAGCTTGATAGTCTTCTGTTTTATACAAGGAGGTAGCTGTTGTTCTATATCGGTTGCCCAATATGGGGTTACAAAGGATGGGTTGGCAATTTCTTTCCATCCTCCACACCACAAAGTAACTTTCTACAGGTGTATAGCAGGAAGCTCACTACCGTTGAGGGAAATACCACGTTCTACGCCACACCCTCTGTCGAGACAATAGCCCACTGGCGCAACGAGACACCTCCAGAATTTCGTTTTTGCCCCAAGATTTCGCGCGACATCAGTCACAAGCCGCATCTTGAAACTGCTAAAAACGAAACGCTTTTTTTCACCGAACGAATGCGTGGGCTAGGAGACCGTCTAGGGCCGATGTTTCTCCAACTTCCTCCGGCATTTGGGCCTGGTCAGCTTGGGCAGTTACAGGTATTTCTTGACTCCTGGCCGGCAGATTTACGCCTGGCCATCGAGGTGAGGCATCCCAGTTTTTACAATGAGTCTTATACCTCTACACTAAATACACTCCTGGCACAGTACAAGGTAGCAAGGGTCATGATGGATACAAGGCCTATCAGAATTGGTACTGCTGAAGAAAAACGATTACTACAGGCCCGCGAACGTAAACCTGATCTACCGATAGAGACAGCCATCACCACCGATTTTACCTTTCTGCGATATATCGGCCATCCAAGGATGGAAGTCAATGATCCATTTCTTGATAGATGGTCAGAGCAACTTGCCCAGTGGCTTGGTCAAGGGATCACACCGTATGTCTTTTGTCATTGCCCATTTCAGGAATACTCACCCTCGATCTGCTACGTACTATATCAACGAGTTAGGAAGTTGATTCCTCTTCCAGCTTTACCGTGGGAAGTTGCGGGGGATGAGGGAGGACTTGAACAAGGCCGTCTGTTTTGACCGGTATTTGCGCAAAAGACAACGAGTTAAGCAACAAAACTGAGCCTACTTCATCACAGAAGTGGCTCAGTTTTGTTTAAGGTGGAACCTTTTGACTCCTTTCTGGCGTAGTATATGTACAGAAAAAGGAGAGATTGTTCGTGTCCACCTGCGAGGATGAATTAATCGACCGTGCAGCTTGCGGAGACCAGGAGGCGTTTCGCCAAATCTGGGAAGCTCACCATGCTGTCGCAATGGCAGCAGCGCTCCGACTCTGTCACCAGTGGGTGCTAGCTGAAGATATCACGCAGGGAGCCTTTCTATTGGCCTGGCGCGGGTTGCCGCGTTTCCAGAGTGGTAGCCCGTTTCGTCCCTGGTTGATGCGTATCCTCTACCGTCACGCGCTTGATGAAATGGAGCGGCACCAGGTATACAGGCATCCTGCCTCCCTGGAGGCAGTCGGTGAGTTTGAGCATCATACAGGTACAGGGGCTAACGATCGCGGGGACCTGCAAGAGCAAATCGCTCAACGTGAGGAAGTTCGCCAGGCCCTGGCACAGCTCAATGCAGACCAGCGGCGCGTGATAGCTCTGCGCTATGGGGCTGATTTGACTGAAGTTGATATCGCGCAGGTCTTGGGCTGGCCCGTCGGCACCGTGAAGTCTCGTCTCAATCGTGCGCGTGAGCGCCTCCGTGTACTTTTGACAGATGAAAGGAGATGAATTCGTATGCATAAGTGGGATCCTGTCGAAAGAGGACATGGAGAACAGGCGAACCTGGATAACCGGCTCGCTACATATTATGGCCAAGAATTGCAAGAGCAGCCTTTGCCTGAAGCTTCCTGGCTGCGTTTAAAGACCCGGCTTGAACCACAACGATCGTCTAAGCGCCAGCGTTTATGGCAATGGTACAAACGGTCTCACCTGCGACGGGGATCTATGCGCCGGCATATACACAGAAGGTCTATGCCTGCTAATATGAAGGATGCTTTTTCCCGGTTGGTATTTGAAACTCGTCAAATGCCTCCGCTACCGGCTCTGTATTGTTCATTCAAGGCTCATACGCGTGTGCCCACAGTGCGCGTCTCTCCCCTGGGTAGACGAAACATCAAGCTTATCCTACCATCAAATGAGGTACGGGCATTAGAGCCATCTGAGCTTGATGTGCTTTTAGCAACCGGCCTGGCTCGACGCTTCTATATACGTAAACCGGCGAATATACTGCTGCAATTACTTTTGATGAGTGTCGAATTGTTTGCATGTATAGCACTGATCTTATCCGTTGTACATAAAGCTTCGATCTATATCTTTCTTATAGCCATAATGCTCTGTATAGCTATGCTGGGGTTACTGCAAATCCAGGGGCGCAGGCGCGCTTTCAAGGCGGATGTTCTGGTAGTGCAGTGGTTAGGGCGAAGCCGTGCCTGCCAGGGTTTGCATGCACTGGCAAATCGAAATCGATCTCGTCGCAGAAGCAGGTGGGGAGAGCCTTCGCTGGCGGAGCGCATTGACCGTGTTTGTGGAACGCAGGTGACGAGTGAAGCTAACCGTTTAACGCTGGTCAGGTAGTCTTTCAAAAATCTAGAAAGGTTCAGGTGTGAACATATGGCCATTAAGTATACTCCCGAGGTAGATCGACCAGGCGCCCAACCACTCGAGACAAAGCCGCGGCGTTCTGGTGGTTGGTTCAGGCGTTTGCAGCAACGTGTAAAGCTTGCATTGGCGGCTAATGATGAGGAGTTGATCGTGGAGAATAGAACAGAGGTTCGCTGGTTTGTCTATCAAAACTTCCATAAGTTGGGCATCATCGATGCCAGTGAACTGCTGGTTTTTCATATTCATAAGCACGGTTCGTTGAGTGCGCGTCCTGTGGCTGAGGGGGATGAAGTTGAATACCTGGTGCTTCCTCTCAATTACGATGTGACCTACGTGCATATCTATTGCAGGCAGATCGGCAAAGATGTCGAGGTGTATGACATGCGTGCGGCCGGAAAGGCCATGCAGCCATCTGTGAAAGGGAAAGGCCATGATGAATAGGCAGCAAAGACAACGGACATTTGAAAGTTCCTTTTGTTGCTCTCATCTATTTGCGGTGGCTAGCTATTTATCCTTGCCAGTATCTCCTCGTGTAGTTCCCTGGTTCCTGCAGCTACAAGCGAGAAGCCTTCGGTTAGATTCTTGATAGGGCGTAGAGATTTGCCGTGCTGATCGCTGACTACACCTCCTGCTTCCAGTATGATGCTCAAAGATGCCAGGAATGATTCAGCGGTAAGTACATCACCGATATCGATATAGGCATCATAAGCTCCATTGGCAACATAGGCTGCATCCATGGCAGAACTGCCGCTACGCCGTATACTACTAACCGGGGGACGTTGGATCAGCAACTTTCGTATTACTTTAGGGTCGCGGCCATCAAAGTCCATGCCAGCCAGGCATTGATCAAGTTGTTTGGTTTCGCTGACCTGACAACGGCGTCCATTGCAGAACGCTCCCAGACCTTGCTGGGATTGATAGACAGTTCCGCTGAAAAGTTCACCGACCAGTGCCCATTGCACGTGCTCAGGGCTGATGGGAGCATCTATGGGGAGAACTGCCAGTGATACTCCCGCTGTCATGATGCCACGAGCAACATTGGTTGAGCCATCTACAGGATCAACAACGATACGGTAAGGCGGCGACGAACTTGTTGAAAACGCCGCCCGCTCCTCGGTGATAATTTCAAAGCCATGCCCGCTTTCGATCAGTTCGCTGATAATGATATCTTCAGCATCATGATCAAATTGCATGGTGGTGTGATCAGCCGACTGAGAATGCACTTGATGACGGTTGAAGCGCTCAGACTGCATATAAGCACGCACGTGGCGAAATAGCTGTTCTAGAAGTTCTAGCATGTCTGTGCTTTTTAGTTTACTCACTTCTCTGATTGATTATTTGTTCGCCTGATTATATCATATATCTCCATCGCTCGTTGTTCGCCGCTTCATTCTGTGAGTTGTTGTATGACAAATGGGCTAGGCTGATCTTGCGCAAGCAAACGCTCGCGAGTCAGCCTGAGCGCGAGTTCGCTCTGATCGCATGCGATCCAACGCCGGCCGAGCTGCTCAGCTATAGCGGGAGTTACTCCGCTGCCGCAAAAGCAGTCAAGAACGAGGTCGTTCTCTTCGGATGATGCCAGGATGATGCGTTCAAGCAGCGCAGCCGGCTTTTGCGTTGTATATCCGTTGCGCTCGGGGTCTTTCTGATGCAGGTGACTGATATCATTCCAAACATCAGAAGGAGTCATGAGTGTATCTTCGTCGTATGTATAGACGCGTCCAGCCGAACTTATTGTCCAGTTGACACGCCCGTCAGTATCTGTACGTTTTTTCATATGGTTGCGTTTCAGTGAACCGCGCCGTACCCCAATTCGTTCGGCGTGAAAGCAATACTGGGCAGACCTGGTGTAGAGCAAGATGGTATCGTGCTTACGAGCGTAATGCTTGAGTGAGCGTCCACCTGATTGATAATGCCAGATAATTTCATTTTTAAAGCCCGGCCCCTGGGCGTTAGGTTGGGACCCAAAGATCTCATCCAGCATAACGCGAGCATAGTGTGTCACGCGCCAGTCGAGGTGTACATAGAGACTGCCGTGCTGTGCGAGCAGTGCGCGTAAAAACACAAAAGTTTCATATAGCCATTGAAGATATGTATCCAAGCTATTGGCCCATTTATCGCTGTAGGCCAGTTCTGTACCGCTTTTAAAGTCGCGACCTGTCATAAAAGGGGGATCGATGTAAATCAGATCGACCTGTCCGGCGAACTCAGGTAGTAAAGCTGGAAGAACGGTACTTTTTTCTCCCGCGATCAGGCGGTTGTACCATCTATGATTGAGCTGAGGTATTTCTTCTGAATGATGATGTTGGCCGTTGAATATCTCGATGGTGTGGAAGTGTCTGTTGAGTGGAGGTGCAGTAGTTTGGTAATCTGTTGGCCCATTGCTCAGGGGATTAAGGGTTGCTTCTTTGCCTTTCCATATTAACTCAGCCATGTACTTTCCTTTTGATCACCTGATTTTGGCATTACTATAACATACCGTGGTTAAAACTAGTAGTAGCCTATCATCAATCTTGTCGTGCGACAAAGAGTACGAGAGGAATGTGCCTTTGTCGCTCTCGATGCGTTATAGTAATCAGCAACTTTATTACCGGGGTTATCGTACATCCTTTTGAGTGGCAAAGGCTTTGTCGTCATCCTGTTGCTCACAGATGCTCGTGATTTTGAATGGGGTCAGGTAGAATGCAACCTGTTTTATTGACAGTAATTGGCGTGATCGCTTACATCTTTGGATTGCTGATTATTATCACAGTGACACCGCGACTATTGAAACTCAACTTTGATGAAGGGCTGTTTATGGGCATTGCTGCCGCGGATGTGTTTGGTGGCATACTTGCTTTCGCTCCCGTAGGGATAACTTTTGCGCTCTTCAACGGCACATTTGGCATCAAGATCCTGGATTTTTTATTGCTTGTAGGTATCCTCATTATGGGGTTGCGCATGTCATTGCGTAGTTTTCGTCCCCGTTACCCGGCGGGGACGTTCCAGGTTTCACGTATACTGGCGGGAAGCTACTGCCTTTTGCTTCTGGCGGCTGCTCTCTACGCCATTGTGCTGCTTTTCCTGTCATCCTAGTCTAGAAGTTAGATAGAGTGTGGTAATAGAAGACATGAGACGATGCTTCTGTCTCCGTTAGAGCACAAATGGATACCAATGAGGTTCACTCAACAGACTCGCCAGGGGAGAGAGCGCACCAGGGTGGTGGGTTCCCCCAGAGAGGAAGCCTGCCAGAGCAGGCTTCCCGTCTCCTCTCGCAGCCTGGCAATAAACCCATTTCCCGAACCAATCACCACCGCCGCATGTGCGTCTTGCGTGATGTCGGAGATGGGTCCATCTGCATCATATCTCCAGCGCACGCTACCCGTGTCAGCACTCACGGCTTCGACTGTGCCCAGCGAGGAGCCCAGATACACCGTCTCCTGAGCGACCGTCATCACCACCAGCGGCAAGCTGCCAGGCAGGTAGCGCCACAGCAAGGACCCATCCTCGACCCGACGTGCCTCCAGAGGCCCATATTGGGAGCCAGTATAGACCACATCTCCTACCACCAATGGAGGAAGGAAGCCCGTCCCGGTGGCAGCCTGCCACAGCCGCATGTCCGTGCTCGCTCCCCAGACGGTCAGCGAGCCACCAGGCACCCTCCTATTTTGCTGGCTCACGTACACCCTGTCATCGCCTTGGCCAAAGGCGATCTCACCGCTGGTCAAGATGGCTGCTGTGGAGAAGTCATGACGCCACAGGAGCCTTCCGTCCTGCGTCTGCCTTTTAGAAAAGGTGCCAGAAGGCAGATCAACAGAGACCTCCGTGGGGCTTGCCATGCTGGGCAGGTGGGGAGCACCTTTCAAAGCAGGCTGCTTCCAGAGCAGAGTGCCAGTCGCTGTACGCACTGCCACGACCGATCCACCGCTGGTGTCGGCGAAGACCATTCCCTGTGCGATCGCCACAGGGAACAGCGCCTCATTCTTGAGAGCAACGCGCCACAGCGGTCGACCAGTGCTGGCTTGCCAGGTGGCAAGCGACCCATCTGCCAAGGCCATCGAGTACACAGTCGTTTCGGAGGCAGCATAGAGGATACCTCTCACAAGCTCTGGGTTGCCAAGTAAGGGACTATCTGTCTGAACGTGCCAAAGAGGGCGCCCACTGGTCGTTTGCAGAGCTGCCAGCACGTTATTACGCGCGACGTAGATGGCGGCTTGATCCGCCCCCAAGAAGACATTATAAGGAGGGACCTCCGTAGCAGTAGGACAAAGCTGGTGATTCTGGCTCCTCAGCAGGAGGGGAACCGTCCCAGGACTAACGAGGAGGACGAACAGGAGCAAACAGCTGATCCAGGCAGCCCCCCACAGCCATGGCGTGGCTCGCCGCAGAGCGTGCGTGGAAGCACAACGACGCGGTCGCCCTGCATCAAGGTCGGTGATTTCGATGTCGTTCTCATGGCGGCTGCTATCCTGTTGGCTCTCGTCCATCTCTGTTTTTCCAGTACCTCACCTGCCTGGAGGCTTCAGCTTGCAGGAGCGTCTCACTCCTTCCTCCCTGCCCACCGCTCACACATCGTGAGCGAGCAGTCCTCTTTCGCTCCCCTTGGTTCATGGATGCATGGAACTCCCCCTATTCTATCACATGCTTTCTTCCGTGTCTTTCTCATCCTTCTCTTGAATGAAAGTGAAGATTCACACCTAAGAGCGCCTGGAAGCCACGCCATTTCTCATGGCAGTGGAGGAAAGGCGACTTCCTTGTTTGGGGCATGGGCACCGGGGCAACCATGCCTACTGACGCTTTTCTCACTACCTGCTATACTTGCTTTGATCAGCTTCTATCTTACCTCGGAGATGGCTCTATGCCTCCAATCCTTACCCAAAATGTACAAAGTCGAGCTTAGGTGAAAGGGAAAATGATATACTATAGAAACAACTTGCGAGAGGAGGAACAAAACAACTCATGATGCATCCGCACTCCTGGTGGCAAACGGGCGT
>WNFT01006467.1_pt1 | contig 10316 bp, 6 predicted proteins | sample 5400191 | NCBI WGS metagenome assembly WNFT01 (sample SAMN13153359, study PRJNA577476) | soil metagenome | isolation source: 80 cm saprolite under Madrone tree | place: USA:California | collected 2016-06-14 | reverse complement strand
CCCTGGATCGCGACCGGTCCGGTCAGCGGGTGGACGCGGTTGAGATTCAGCGGGCCCCCGGAAAAGGTCGGGATGACGTCGGCCGCGGTGGACGTCCGCGTGATCTGCCCGTCGAATGCGTCTCGCGTCTCCATGACGACGGTGTCACCCGGCTTGACGCTGATCACCGGCTTGATTGCGGGGTGGAAGCGGTTGTGGCATGCGGGGTCATCGGCACACCGCGCGCCCGTGAGGCGAATCCTGAACGTATCGGCAGCCGCTACGCTCTCCAGGCCGAAGAACATGACCGCTGCAAGGGATATGAAATGAAAACGATTCCGCATCACCGCATCCTCCTCGTTGAGGTGCCGCAACTGGGGAGAATCAGGCTAGGCGCGCGCCCCCGGGTTGTCAAGGGTGCGGCCGCGCTGGCTAATATAGCGTAATGAGCTACCTCGTCGGCATCGACATCGGCGGCACCTTCACCGACTGCGCCATCGTCGACCGCGCGGGCAAGCTGCTGACGACCAAGGTCCCCTCCACGCCGCCCGACTTCTCGCGCGGCATGCTCGATGCGCTGGGCGCCGGCGCGCAGGCGCTCGGCGTTTCGCTGGACAGGTTCTGCCGCGACATCGCGTTCCTGTCGCACGGCACCACGGTCGGCACCAACACCATCATCCAGAAGCGCGGCGCCAAGGTCGGTCTCATCACCACCAAGGGGCACGAGGACGCGATCCATATCATGCGCGGCTCGCGCGGCTACGGCGGCCGCGACATCCGCAAGGTGGTGCACTTCCCCGAGACCTCGAAGCCCGCGCCCATCGTCCCGAAGCGCCTGATCCGCGGCGTTTCCGAGCGGGTGGATTGCTTTGGAGAAATCGTGGTCTCATTGAATGAGGAAGAAGCCGAGGCGGCGATCCGCAGCCTCGTCGCGGAGGGCGTTCAGGCGATCGCCATCTGCTTTCTCTGGTCGTTCAGGAATCCCGCGCACGAGCAAAGAGTAAAAAGTCTTGTCGAGAAAATCTCAAAAGACGTTTTCGTCACCTGCTCGGTCGACATCGCGCCGAAGTGGGGCGAGTACGAGCGCGTCACGGCCACCGCCCTCAACGCCTACCTCGGCCCGGTCATGTCGGGCTATCTGCAAAAGCTGGACTCCAGCCTGAAAGACCTCGGCTACCGCCACGGCCTGCAGATCACGCAGTGCGGCGGCGGCACGGTGCCGGTCGGGCGCGCCGGCGAAGCTCCCCTGCTCACGCTCGACTCCGGCCCGGTGTCCGGCGTCACCGCGTCGATGTTCCTCGGCGCCGCGATGGGCGAGAAAAACGTCATTACCACCGACATGGGCGGCACCTCGTTCGACGTCTCGATCATCCACGACGGCAAGCCGGCCTACTCGTTCATCAGCAACACCGACCAGTACGAGTACTTCCTGCCGAAAGTCGACCTGCAGGCGATCGGCGCGGGCGGCGGCAGCCTGGTGCGCTTCAAGCCCGAGACGCGCACCATGACCGTCGGCCCCGACAGCGCCGGCGCTTTCCCCGGGCCGGTGTGCTACGGCCGCGGCGGCGTCGTGCCGACCGTCACCGATGCCGAGCTGGTCCTCGGCTACCTCGACGCCGACAACTTCGCCGGCGGCAAGATGAAGTTGGACTTTTCCTCGGCCGCGAAGGCAATTCAAGACCTCGGTAAAAAAATGAATATGGATGCGATGGAATGCGCCGCCGGGATCTGCCGCATCGTCGAGCTGCAGATGGCCGACGTGATCCGCAAGGTGACGGTGGAGAAAGGCTTCGATCCGCGCGATTTCGTGCTGTTCGCCTTCGGCGGCGCAGGGCCGGCGCACGCCGGGGTCTTCGCGCGCGAGCTCGGCGTGCGCAAGGTGATCGTGCCGCAGCGCAAGGCGGCTTCGACCTGGTGCGCCTTCGGCGCCGCGGCGGCCGACGTGCTCCACATCTTCGAGCACACCGAGATCATGCCCTCGCCGGTCCCGGCAAAGAGAATCAATGATGTATTGAATTCCTTGCAAACCCAAGCTGAACAGCGCATGGCCGAGGAAGGCATCGCCCAGAGCCGGCAGCGCTTCGCGTTCTCGCTCGACGTGCGCCACAAGGGGCAGATCAACGAGGTCGAGATCCTGCTGCCTTTCGATAGATTGCCTGCAAACTACGAGTCCCGGCTGCGTGCCTTGTTCGTGCACAGGTATGAACAGCTCTACGGGCGCGGCTCGGCGCTAGCCGGCGCGCAGCTCGAGTTCGTCGTTTCCCGCCTGAGAGCGCGCGCGCTGACGCCGCAGCCGAAACTGGTTTTTTCGAGAAAGTCTTCACAAAGCATTGCTAGACGTGCAATACGCAGAAAACGCGATATCTATTGGCCCGACCTGAAGAAGCACCGCGCAACACCAGTCTTCGATGGAGAGAAATTGATCAGCGGAAATCAGGTCAAGGGGCCGGCGATCGTCGAGACTGCGGACACCACGGTCGTGGTGCACCCCGGAACCACGCTGCGGCTCGACGCCCTCGGCAACTTCGAGATCAGCTTCAAATGACCGTCGATAACCAACAAAAACAGGGACAGACCACGTTTTCCGCGACCAACCAGATGAGAAAAATGGGGTCTGTCCCTGTTTTTCTGGCTGCATGAATGCGCCCCTCAAAAAGCTGAGCGAGCTCACCGGTGTTGTTTTCGATGGTCGCCGCAGCGGCTACGTCCCGCCTGCGCGCTTGAGCATTTCTTCCAAGTTGAAACTGCATAAGAAGGCGAAAAAAGGCCTCGACCCCGTCACCTTCGAAGTAGTGCGGCATGCGCTGTGGAACGTGAACGAGGAGCACGGCGCCACCATCCAGCGGCTGTCGGGCTCGCCGGTGGCGATGTACGCGCTCGACCTCAATCCCTCGATCCTGACGGAAGACGCGGAGTTCGTTTATTTCGGCCCGTACATGCAATACATGTCCGGGGTCACCGACACGCAGGTCAAGTGGACGCTGGAGAACCGCAGCGACAACCCGGGCATCCGCGACGGCGACATGTTCCTCGCCAACGACCCCTGGGTCGGCGCCGCGCATCAGATGGACGTCATGCTGCTGTGCCCGGTGTTCTGGAAGGGCGAGCTGTTCTGCTGGGTCACCAACTGCCTGCACCAGTACGACATCGGCGGCATCACCCCGGGGAGCTTCTGCCCGTCGGCGCGCGACGCCTTCGACGAGGGCATCCTGCTTCCTCCCATCAAGATAGTGGAAGGCAATGAGATCAGGAGAGACATAGAAGAGGTGTACTTGAGAAGCTCGCGCAAACCCTCGGCGGTCGCGCTCGACTTCCGGGCGCAGCTCGCCGGCAACATGACTGCGCGCGACCGGATCCTGGCGCTCATCTCGCGCTACAGCGCGGAGACCGTAAAAGGGGTCATGAGGAAGATCATCGACGACGGCGAGCGCGCCTTCCTGAAAAAATTGTCCCGCTTGCCGGAGGGTGTCTGGCGCGACCGCACCTATATCGAATGCTGCCGGCCGGGGGATCGAAGCGTGCACCGGGTCGTTCTGAGTCTTTATAAAAATAAGAACAGACTCGTGTTCGAAAATGAAGGCACCGACCCCCAGGCCGGCGCCATCAACGCCACCTACTCCGGCTGGCGCGGCGCCATCATGGTGGCGCTGAACGAGCTGATGTGCTGGGAGCAGTACTACGCGGTCGGCGGCGCGCTTCGCCACGTCGAGTTCAACCCGACGCCCGGCACGCTCAACTGCGCCGACTTCCCCGCCTCCGTGTCGACGGCGCCGGTGCAGTGCATGGAGATCTCGCTCTACCCGGCCTACAACGTGCTCTCGAAGATGATCTACCCGGACGCGGAGCTGCGGCGCGACCTGATGTGCATCGGCGGCACCAGCCAGTGGCCGGCGACCATCTTCCGCGGCATCGACCAGTGGGGCGAGCGCTACGGCTACCTGCTGGTCGACCCGATCGGCGGCGCGATCGGCGCGTTCTCGCATGCCGACGGCATCTCGACCGGCGGCCAGGCGCGCACCCCGATCTGCAAGCTGCCGAACGTCGAGCACACGGAACAGAGCTTTCCCGTTCTATTTTTATATAGAAAAGAAATTACCGACTCCGGCGGCGCGGGCAAGTACCGCGGCGGCCTGTCGGCGGAATCCTGCTTCATTCCCCACGGCACCGACAGCATCGTCCACGACACGCTCTCCTCGGGCAACGCGATCCCGACCTCGACCGGCATGATGGGCGGCTACCCGGGGGCGGTGAACCGCTACCGGTTTTTAAAGGAATCAAATATCTTTGAAAAAATGAAGGCGTGCGAGCTGGTCAAGGACATTTCCGAACTTCATGGTGTCGAAGAGACGTTGCAGCTAAGACAGCAGGACTTCATTCAGAACCCATCCGACGTGTATGCGGTGCTGTGGTCCGCGGCGGGCGGCTTCGGCGATCCGCTCGAGCGCGACCCGGCGAAGGTCGCCGCCGACGTCGAGAACGGCGACGTCTCCGTCGAGGCAGCGAAAACAATCTATGGCGTTGTCATCGGCGACGCGGAGGCGACCGAGCGCGAACGCAACCGCATCCGGCGTCTGCGGCTCCACAACTCGAAGACGCGCAGCAAGAAGCTCGACGGCCCGATTCGCTTCCTCGCCACCGAGAATCTGGCGGTGCGCGGCGAGCGCTACGCGTGCGCGAAATGCGCTGCGGATTTAGGTTCCATAAAGGACAATTACAAGCTGAGCTGCGTGCGCAAGGACTTGCCGATCGAGGCGTCGAACCCGATCGTCGGCGACCCCGCGCGCTTCATCGATCCCCTGCCGCAGTTCCGGCAGTTCTCCTGCCCCGGCTGCGGCTTGCTCGTCGAGAACGAGATCGCGGTGGCGGAGGAGCCGGTGCTGCGCGACGTCGAAATTCTCTCCGGCGGATGACCTTCAGCGACTTCTTGGGAGACCTCTTCCGCGGCGGAAAAGCGGCAGCGCAGGCCGACCGCGCGCGCCTCGCCAGCGAGCACTTTACGAGCGGCACCGCGAAGCGCAAGGCAGGGCGCCTGACGGAGGCGTTGGCGGACTTCTCGCGCGCCGCCGAGCTCGCGCCGGACGATCCCGGCTGCCTGGTGCAGGCGGTGGAGGTCGCGTACCTCCTCGGCAAGCCGCAGTTGGCGCTCAAGTATTGCGGCAGGCTGCGCAGTATCGCCCCCGAGCTCGACGTGACCGACACGCTGGAGGCCGGCATCCGCTTCGGCGGCGAGCACTACCTCCAGTTGATGGCGCGCATCCTCGATGCGTTGCGGCCGCGCACCTACGTCGAGATCGGCGTCGAGCACGGCACTTCGCTGCGGCTCGTCCAGGCGCCGACGCTCGCGATCGGCATCGACCCGGAGCCGAAGCTGGCGCGCCCGCCGGCCGCGAACCAGAAAGTGTTCGCCGAGACCAGCGACGCCTTCTTCGCCAGCCGCGACCCGCGCGCCGAGCTGGGCGGCCTGCCGATCGACCTCGCGTTCATCGATGGCATGCATCAATTCGAATTCGCGCTGCGCGACTTTTACAACCTCGAGCGCTACTGCAGCCGCGACTCGACCATCCTGATCGACGATTGCTATCCGCTGAACCGGGAAACCGCCGAGCGCGAGCGGCGCCGGGACTTCTGGAGCGGCGATATCTGGCGCCTCATCCTGCTGCTCAAGAAATACCGCCCGGATCTCGCTATTCACATCGTCGCCACGGCACCCTGCGGGCTGGCAGTGGTGCGGCGGCTGGACCCCGACTCGCGCTTCCTGCACGAGCACTACGACCGGCTGTGCCGTGAATTTCTCGCGGTCGACTACGCCTTCCTCGAGGACGACATGGCCGGGAAGCTGAACCTGTTCCCGAACGACTGGGGAAAGATCCGCGCGCTGCTCGGATGACCGGAACCCACGGACGGGTCGAGCTCGGCCTGCAGCATCACGGCGCCGGGCGACTGCGCGAGGCCGAAGCGCTTTACCGCGAAGCGCTCGCGGAGGATCCGCAGAATATCGACGCGCTGCATTTTCTGGGCGTCATCGCGCTGCAGCGCGGAGACCCTGCGCAGGCCGTCGTGCTCATATCACAAGCGCTTTCCCGCAACAGCGCCAATCCTGCGGCCTGCAACAACCTGGGGCTCGCGCTGGCCGCGCAGGGCAAGAGACGCGAAGCCGTAAGCGCCTGGCTCGACGCCCTGGCGCTGCAGCCGGACTTCCCGGATGCGCTGCGCAATCTCAGAGAGCACCTGCGTGCGGGCGGCGGGCTGCTACGCGACCCCGCCACGGAGGCGCATTTCAATCAGGCAGACGCTTACAGGGATCAGGGGCGTCTCGAGGAGGCGATCGCCAGCTACCAGAACGCAGTCGCCCTTGCGCCCGACTTTCCCGCAGCGCATGTCAACCTCGGTAGCGCGCTTGCGCAGCAAGGCAGGCACCCCGAGGCCCTTGCCTGCTTCCGGCGGGCTCTTGCCCTCGAGCCCGAGCTCGCCGGGGCCTGGTTCAACCTCGGCATCTCCGCCTACCAGCTGGGCGATCTCGCATCAGCAAAGGCCGCGCTCGCCAAATATCTGCCGGCGCAGCCCGACGACCGGGACGCCCTGATGGTTCTCGGCGGGATCCATTTCCTCTCCAACGAGCTTGACGAGGCCGCGCGCTGCGTCGAGCGGGTCCTGGCCGGCGATCCCCACGCCGCCGGCGCGCACAGCCTGCTGGCCGACGTTTTTCGCAACCAGGCGCGCCACCGCGACGCGCTGCGACATTACGAGCTCGCCATCCTGCATGACCGCAATCCGGTGATCGCGTTTCAGAACCTGCTCTTTTTCATGATGTGCGCGGCAGGTTTCTCGGCGGCCGACATCCACGCGAGGCATCGCGAATTCGCGCGACGCTTCGAGGAGCCGCTTCTTTCTGCGCCGCCCGCGTTCCGCAACGTCCCGGATCCAGGCCGGCGGCTCAGGGTCGGTTACGTCTCGCCGGATTTTCGCTACAACGTCGTCGGCCACTACATGCAGCCCATTCTCGAGAACCACGATCGCGCGCGGTTCGAGATCCACGCTTACTTCAGCGGCACCGGCGCTGACAGCGTCACAGAGCGCATCGCGTCGCTGGTCGATGGCTGGCACGACGTGCGAGCGCTTTCCGACGAGAACCTCGCGGCCTTGGTGCGCAGCCACCAGATCGACATCCTCGTCGACCTCTGCGGCCACGGTCCGGGCACCAGGATATTGGCGTTTTCGCGCAGGCCGGCCCCGGTCCAGGTGAATTACCTGGACTATTCCGCAACCACGGGCATGTCCTCGATCGACTATCGCCTGACCACCGAGTACTGCGATCCAAGCGGCACCTCGGAGCAATACTATTCGGAGAAGCTCTACCGCCTGAAGGACACGTATTGGACCTACAACCCACCGCTGCGGCTGCCGGTGTCCGAGCTGCCGATGAAATCGAACGGCTACGCGACCTTCGGCAGCTTCAACCTGTACTACCGGATCACGAGCCAGGTGCTGGATCTCTGGTCGCGCGTGCTCCAGGCCATCCCGCGGTCGCGGCTGGTGATCGTGAGCGTCGCGCCGGGCTCGACGCAGCAGGCGCTGCTCGAGCGAATGGATGGTGCGGGAATCGCGCGCGAGCGCGTTTCCATCCACGGCGTGGTCCCCTTTCGGAAGTACAACGAGCTGATGGGCGCCGTGGACATCGCGCTTGCGCCGTTTCCCTACAACGGCGCGACCACCGTGATGGACTGCCTGTGGAATGGCCTGCCGGTCGTGGCGAAAGCCGGCGGCGAGACATTTACCACCAGACTGGGTTGCAGCGTGCTTGCCGCTCTGGGCCTGTCCGAATTGATTGCCGCCGACGATGATGAGTACCTCCGCATCGCGGCCCGCCTCGCGTCGGATGCGCCCAGGCTCGCCGAGCTGCGCCGGACATTGCGGCAGCGGCTGGAGCGCTCGCCGATGCGGGACTTCCCGGGATTTACGCGCGAGCTCGAATCCGCTTATCGCGCGATGTGGCAAAGCTGGTGCGGGTCGAATCCAGGATCGGCATGAATTTCTCCGGCATCAGCTATGAGGAAGCGATGCGCCGCGCGCGCGAGTGCGTGCCGACGCTCCTCGAGCGCGCGCAGAAGTGCGAGGACGCGCGCGTGCTGCTGCCCGAGAACGAGAAGCTGCTGCACGAGGCGGGCCTGTTCCGCTTCCACCAGCCCAAGCGCTTCGGCGGCATGGAGCTGCCGTTCCAGGCGATCGTCGACATCGTCGCCGAGCTCGCGCGCGGCTGCCCCTCCACCGCCTGGAACGTCGGCAACCTGGGTTGCCACCACTGGATCCTCGGCTACTACGAGCCCGAGACGCAGCACGAGGCGTGGGACGCGAATCCCGACGTGCTGATCGCCTCCTCGATTGCACTTGCGGCAGGCAGGGGTCGAATTACCAAAGATGGTTTTATCGTGAGCGGGCGCTGGCCGTTCTCCTCCGGCGTCGACAATTGCGATTGGAACATGCTCGCGGTCACCGTCTACGGCGACGATGGGAAGACGCCGGTCGATTGGCGCCTCTGTATGGTGCCGAAGAGCGACTACGAGATCATCGACACCTGGTACGCGATGGGCATGGTCGGCACCGGCAGCAAGGACATCGAGGTGAAGGAGATCTTCGTTCCGGAGCGGCGCGCGCTCGCGCTTACGCGCTGCCGCGGCGGCCTGGAGCATCCCGGAAGCAAGCTCAACAGCGGGCCGCTGTTCAGAGTGCCCATCGTCGCCTCCGCCGGGCATCCGCTGTCCGCCACCGCATTGGGCGCGGCGGAAGGCGCCTTCGAACATGTGGTCAAGTCATTCAGGACCCGCCTGGGCACTTACACCGGCGCGAAAATCGCCGATTTCCAGGCGGTGCAGATCAAGATCGCCGAGGCGCGCTGCCTCATCGATTCGGCCATCGCCCTGATGCGCGACTCCGCCGCGGCGTTTCAGGAGTTTGCGGAGAACAACCAGGTACCGGACCTGGAAACCAAGCTGCGCTTCCGCGCGCAGAACGCCCTCGCCGTGCGCCAGGCGCGCCAGGCGGTGGAAGTTCTGTGGTCCTGCTACGGCGCAAACGCCATCTACACCCGCGACCCCCTGCAGCGCTTCCTGCGCGACCTGCAGGCGATGAGCCAGCACTTCTCGTTCAGTTTCGATATCGCCGGCGCGGCTTACGGAACAGCAGTCCTGGGCGGGAAATACGTGAACCCCACAATGTGATCACCAGCTCGCTTCTCGTCTGCCAGATCAGCGACCTGCACGTCAAGGCGCCGGGCCAGCTTTCCTATCGGGTGGTGAACTGCGCCGCAATGCTCGCACGCTGCGTCGAGGAAATCCTGCGCCTGCCGCAGCGCCCCGACCTCGTGGTCGCCACCGGCGATCTCACCGATGCCGGCCGGGCGGAGGAATACGCTCATCTTCGCGAGCTGCTCGCTCCGCTTCCCATGCCGGTGTATTTCATTCCCGGCAACCACGACGAGCGCGGCGCGCTGCGCGCGGCTTTTCCCGAGCACGCCTATTTGCGCCAATGGGATCCGTTCGTGCAGTACGCGATCGATGATTGGCCGCTGCGCATCGTCGCGATCGACACCGTCATTGCCGGCGAGGACGGCGGGCGGCTGGACGATGAGAGGCTCGCCTGGCTGGAAAAGATCCTTTACTTGAAACGCGACAAGCCGACACTGCTCATCATGCACCACCCGCCCTTCCCCACGCTGATCGGCCACATGGACCAGATCGGCCTGGAAGGAAGCGACGCGCTCGCGCGCGTAATCGCTCGCCATCCGCAGGTGGAGCGCGTGCTGTGCGGCCACCTGCACCGGCCGATCCAGTTCCGCTTCGCCGGGACCATCGCCTCGACCTGCCCGAGCCCGGCGCACCAGGTGGCGCTCGACCTCGCCCCCGACGCCGCGTCGGCCTTCAGGATGGAGCCGCCGGCGTTCCAGCTCCACGCCTGGAGACAGGGCGTCGGCGTCGTCAGCCATACTGCGTACATCGGTGATTTCGCCGGACCTTATCCCTTTGAGGAGGATTCATGCCCCTTACCGGACTAAACCACTACCTGCTCGTCGCGAAGAACCTCGAGCGCACCAAGGACTTCTACTGCAAAGTTCTGGGCCTGGAGCTCGCCGAGCGCCCGGACTTCGGCTTTCCCGGCTACTGGCTCAAGGTCGGCGACGAGATCTGCGTCCACCTCGCCTCGCAGGATCCCAACCGGATCCGCGACAGGTTCCTGCTGAAGAAGCACCCGAAGGGGACCACCGGCTCCGGCTCGGTCGATCACATCGCCTTCCTCGCCCAGAACCCGGGCGCGGTACGCGAGCGCATCCAGAAGAACAAGGT
>WNFT01015660.1_pt1 | contig 10318 bp, 9 predicted proteins | sample 5400191 | NCBI WGS metagenome assembly WNFT01 (sample SAMN13153359, study PRJNA577476) | soil metagenome | isolation source: 80 cm saprolite under Madrone tree | place: USA:California | collected 2016-06-14 | reverse complement strand
AAGGTCGGTCCGCCGACGGTCAGCGCAGGGACGATCTACTGGGCGTACGACAACTCAGGAACTGATGCCGGCGTAGCAACAGCTACGTTTTCGTCAGGCCAGTTCTCGAACGTTGCAATCCACCGCCTCGACATCAACGCCGGCACACCGAGTGGCGTGACGTCGTTCGTAGGGACATATGCTCCGTTCATCCTTGCCGACGCACTCTTTTTCGGGAACAGTGCAACGCACTCGTATTATCGCTTCAGCTCGTCGTATGCATTGGATTGGGCCACCACCGCGTTCACAGGTTTAACGACGCTCGCCGCAAACATCGTCGTGGCGAAGGGCTTGGCGTTGGGTATGAGCGGCAACCCCGGGCAGCTGTATGCGTACGACAAAACTACGACGACGGGCTCCCCGAAGTGGAGCTACCCTGGCGGCGACGTGGGGGCGATCTCTTCCCCGGTGACCGCCTCCGACGGAACGATTTACTTCAGCGACGCCATAAACTCCGAACTCCAGGCGATCGCTCCAGGGGCGTCTTCCGCGACGATGAAGTGGAATTTCAAGGGCCCAGCCGGAACCACCCTGAGTGGCGTCGGGACGGAAGTGGCGATCGACGCGAACGGCATCGCGTACTTCGGCAACGGCAGCAATTTGTTCGCTTTGATCACCGACGTCGGCGCCGCCGCCCCCTCTGTTGGAAGCGACTGGCCACGCACGGGTTTCGACAACTGCAACTCCAGCAACACTGGCTTCAGTTGCCAGTGAGCAGTTCAATGCATCCGTGCTTCAACGGCTTGTCGCCTCGGCGGCCGGCGCGTAGATTCCGCGCGTCATGGCCATCCCGATGCATGTCTTCCGCGAGTACGACATCCGCGGGCTCGTCGCGAACGAGCTGACCCCGGAGTTCGCCGAACAACTCGGACGCGGATTCGGACGATTCCTGCTCGAGAAGGACCCTGCCGCGCAGAGCATCGTGCTCGGGCGCGACCACCGCGTTTCCAGCCCAGGCCTGGCCTCCGCCTTCTCGCGCGGCGTGCGGTCGTACGGCGTGGAAGTGATCTCCATCGGGGTCGTTCCGACACCGGTCTCCTACTTCGCGGCGCACGTGCTGCCCGTCGACGGCCTGTGCATGATCACCGGCTCCCACAATCCGCCCGAGTACAACGGCTTCAAGGTGGGAATCGGCAAGAGCACGCTGGCCGGAAGCGAAGTGCAGGAGCTGAAAGGCCATGTCGCCGAGGCGCGCGACGGCGGACGCAGCGCGCGCGAGAGCGTCCACGACATCATCGTCCCGTACATCCACTTCGTGGTCGAGTCGCTTGGCATGACGCTGCGGCCGATCCGCGTGGTGTGCGACGCCGGCAACGGCACGGGCGGCCTGGTCGGCCCCCGCCTGCTGCGCGCGCTCGGGCACCACGTCATCGAGCTGTTCTGCAATCTCGACGGGACGTTCCCGAATCACCACCCCGACCCGACGGTCGAGGCGAACCTGCGCGACCTGCAGAAGAAGGTGGCCGAGTGCAAGGCAGACCTCGGCATCGCCTGGGACGGCGACGCGGATCGGCTCGGGGCGATCGACGAGAACGGCAGCATCCTCTGGGGCGACCAGCTCATGATCCTGTTCTCGCGCGATGTGCTCGCTGAGCGCCCCGGCGCGACCATCGTCGGCGAAGTGAAGTGCTCCCAGACGCTGTACGACGACATCGAGAAGCACGGCGGCCGCGCCATCATGTGGAAGGCCGGACACTCGCTGATCAAGAGCAAGATGAAGGAGGAGCACGCGCTGCTCGCCGGAGAGATGAGCGGGCACATCTTCTTCCGCCACCGCTACTTCGGATTCGACGATGGCATCTACTCGGCCGCGCGCCTGCTCGAGCTGGTCGCGCGCGACGGAAGGCCGCTGAGCAAGATGCTCGACGGCGTCCCGCGCACGTACGCTTCGCCCGAGATCCGTTTCGACTTTCCCGAGGAGAAGAAATTCCGCGCCGTCGAGCTCGCGAAGGAACGCTTACGCAAGCACGGCAAGACCATCGAGGTGGACGGCGTCCGCGTCATCGTCGAGGGCGGTTGGGGCCTGGTGCGCGCCTCGAACACGCAGCCGCTCCTGGTCCTGCGCTGGGAGGCGACGAGCGAGGCGAAGTTGCGGGAGATCCAGCGCCTGATCGAAGGGACCGTGCAGGAGATCCGCAAAGAGCTGGCCGCAAGCCTGCTAGCATAGCGGCCGTGTCATGAAGCGCGACGAGCTCTATCTCGGCATCGATCTAGGCGGCGTGAGTGTCCGCGCCGCGGTGGTCGATGCCGCGGGTCACGTGCTCGGACAGGAGAAACACCGCCTGCTCTCGAAGGAGCCGCCGCAGGTCGCGGAGGCGGTGCTGCGCGCCGCGAAGACGGCATGCGGCGCGGCGGGGATGCCCTTCTCCGAGATGAAGGGAATGGGCCTCGGCGTCGCGGGCATGATCGATCGCGAGCAGGGATTGGTCCGGAGCGCGCCGACCCTGGGTTGGCGCGACGTCCCGTTCATCAAGCTGCTGCAGGCGCGCACGCCGCGGACGCCTCTGTGGATCGCGAGCGAGCTGTCGGTGTCCGCCTGGGGCGAACGCGCGGTCGGTGGAGGACGCGGCGTAGACGACCTCATCGTCGTGCTGGTCGGCAGCAACATCGGCGCGGGTATCGTCATGGCCGGCAAGCTCTACGAGGGCGCGTCGGGCTCCGCGGGCGACCTCGGGCACGTGCAAGTGATGCCGAACGGACGCCTCTGTTCCTGCGGCCAGCGCGGTTGCCTGGAAGCCTACGCCGGCGGGCAGAACCTCGCAGCCTGGGCCCGGGACGATCTCCGCATCGCCATGGCCGCCGCGCGGGCGGCCGGGGAACGCTATCCGGCAGTCGGGCGGAAGCTGATCGGTCTCGTCGGCGAGCCCGAGAAGGTGAGCGTCGCCGCGATGGAGAAGGCCGCGCACGAAGGCGACGAGCTTTCGCGCCGGCTGCTGGAGGAAGCGGGACGACTGCTCGGGATGGCGCTCGCCAACCTCGTCACCGTGCTCAATCCAGCACGGCTCCTCCTCGGCGGCGGCGTCCTGCTCGGGTCGCCGCGCATGACTCGCGCGGCGATCGCGGGGATCGACGCGCACGCCACCAAGTCCTCGCGCACGGCGGTGCAGATCTCCGCCCCGGAGCTCGGCGAGCAGGCCGGTGTCGTCGGCGCCGCCCTTCTCGCCCGCGAGTCTCTCTCCGCCGCCGCCTGAGAACGCGTCCTCATTTCATGGTCGAGACGCCCGCGCGCCGGAGCGACTTGCGCGCAAGAGATGAAACGCCGAGCGCGACGATTCCGCCGGGTACGACCCAGCGGACCTCCGGGCTCTTCGGCGTGCCGCTCGCCCGCGCGGTCTGGAGGGTGACACGCACTTCCCGATGAGCGATGAGTCAGCGTCTGCTCGACGACCCCCAGGTTGCTCACGTGCCCGAGGATGCGGATCCCCTCGGGCCGTTCTACCGGCAGGTCCCACAACCCGCCGAAGAGCGCTTCCGCCGGCCGGCGCGCCAGCAGGACCGCGCCGTCTCTTCGCGTGAGCGCGAGCGCGCGCCATTCGAGCAATTGCCGGACAGGCCGTTTGCGCGCGGCCGGGAAACTGGCCGGATCGCCCTTGCCGCGGCAGATCGGGCGGATGGGACACTGCGGGCAATCAGGCGCGCGGGGCGTGCAGATCATCGCGCCCAGCTCCATCAGCGCTTCGTTGAACTGCCCACCGCGGCCGGCCGGCAAGAGATCGCGAGCGATCTTCCAGGCCATCGCTTTCGCGTCGCCGGGGATGGCGAAAGCGCGCGCGAGCACCCGCGTCACGTTTCCGTCGACTAGCGCGACGTCCTCTCCGAACGCGAGCGACGCCACCGCTGCGGCCGTGTACGGTCCGAATCCCGGCAGCGCCCGAAGCTCCGCCGAGGTGCTCGGGAGCGCGCCACCGCACGCCCGCGCCGCACGGTGAAGATTGCGGGCGCGCGCGTAGTACCCGAGGCCGCTCCAGAGAGCGAGCACGTCGTCGAGCGGCGCCGCGGCGAGCGCCCGCAGCGTCGGGAATCGCCGGAGGAAGCGCCGATAGTAAGGGACCACCACCTCGACCCGCGTCTGCTGCAGCATCACTTCGCTCACCCACACGCGATACGGATCGCGAGGTTCCTTCCGCCAGGGAAGATCGCGCCGCACCGTCGCAAACCACGGCAGCAGGCGATCGGCGAGTGTGCTATTCATGCGCGCCAATGAAGCGCATCCGCGTGCACAGCGTGGAGCAGTACGTGAACGAGATCGGCCCGCTGGTGCAGAAAGGGCTCGAGATGTACCGGGCGGATGTGCCGGAGGAAGGATTGCTCGGGGTAGGGTTCGCCGGCGCGGACACGGAAGTGCTGATCTCGATCCGGGAGTTCAAGGAGACAGGCGACCTGATCAAGTACGGAGAGCTGATCGATCCCTACGAACCGGAGGGAAAAAAGACCCAGAAGGTCAAGACCGGCGGCAAGGACTAACGGGTACACGTCGCCTCGACGTCCTTCACCGAGCGCGGAATCGAGACCGTCAGGTTCTCATGCCCCGAGTCCGTGACCAGGATGTCGTCCTCGATGCGGATTCCGATTCCGCGCAGCTCCTTCGGCGCATTCTCGTCGTCGCTCGCGATGTACAACCCTGGCTCGATGGTGAAGACGATGCCCGCCTCGAGCGGCCGCGGCTTCCCGTCGATGCTGTAGCTGCCGACGTCGTGCACGTCCAGCCCGAGCCAGTGGCTGGTGCGGTGCATGTAGTACCGCCGATAGGCGTTCTCCTTGATCAGTTGATCCGCCTCGCCCTTGAGCAGACCGAGCTTCACCATGCCTTCAGTGAGGATCCGCACGGCCTTCTCGTGTAGTCCCTCGATGGTCTCGCCGGGCCGCGTGGCGGCGATGCACGCATCGGCCGCGTCCAGGACGAGCTGGTAGCAGCCGCGCTGCGCCGCGCTGAACCGTCCGGAAGCGGGAAACGTACGCGTCACGTCGGCCGTGTACAGTTCGTACTCCGCGCCGGCGTCGATCAGCACCAGGTCGCCGTCGCGAATCGGCATGCAGTTGTCGTTGTAATGGAGCACGGTCGCGTTTTCGCCCGCCGCGACGATCGGGTAGTAGCCCCAGCCGCGTCCTCCGCCCTCCCGGAAGTCCCGCTCGAGCAGGGCGTGCAGGTCGTACTCGTGCATGCCCGGCCGGCACGCTTTCATGCAGGCGAGGTGGCCTTTGCGGGTCAGCTGGACCGCCTTGCGGAGCGCGTCCAGCTCGCGCGGCTCCTTCCGCAGGCGAAGCTCGTGGACGATCTGCCCGGGATCTTCGATTCGCGGCGGCGCATTCACGCCGGCGCGGGCGCGCGCGCGCAGCGTGTGCAGCAACTTCGCCATTCTCGAATCGAACTCCGGATCGTCGCCGCCCACGCGATAGAAGAGCGTCCGCGCGGAACCGACCAGCCTCGGGAGCTCGTCGCCGAGCTTGCCGATCTCGAACGCCTGGTCGGCGCCGAAGTTCTTCATCGCTCCTTCGGTTCCGGCGCGCCGCCCCGTCCAGATCTCCTTCTCCTTGTCGCGCGGGCGGACGAACAACGTGAACGGCTTGTCGCCTTGCGTGGAGAGCACGGCAACCGCTTCCGGTTCCTCGAAGCCGGTGAGCCAGTAGAGATCGCTGTGCGCCCGATACGGGTGCTCCACGTCGCTGTTGCGCGTCGCCACGGGCATGGCGGGGAAGATCGCGATCGCGGCGCCGGACGCCATCTCGCGCATCCGGCGGAGCACTTCGTCACGGCGTGTCTTGTAGACGCTGGCCTCGAACGCGGGGGTCAACGGCATGCGTGCTGTTGTAACAGGACTTTTCCTCGTCCGGGGGCTGCGGGATGACGCGACGCCTGTTAAGTTGGCGGTGCGACTTCGGGAAAGGACTCGTGCATGGCGGACAAGGGCCTAGCGACCGACACCGAGATCCAGGCCGCCCTCGCGGAGCTGCCGGGATGGAAGCGGCAGAACAACTCGCTGCAGAAGACGTTCGATCTCAAAGGCTTCAAGGCGGCGATGGCGTTCGCGGGCACGGTGGGCGAGCTGGCCGACCGCGCCGATCACCATCCAGACATCCTCATCCAGTTCCACAAAGTCACGATCACGACCTTCAGCCACGACAAGGGTGGAATCACCGATCGCGACCTGCGGCTCGCCCGGCAGATCGAGGCAGCCGCCAAGGACCAGATGGCCTAGGCTGCGGCCGTGGAGGCGGGCGGCTGGCACCTGCTGTCGGATCACGCGCTGCTCGCGCAGTGCGAGGTGCAGGCTCACCGCGCGAGCGGACCGGGTGGACAGCATCGCAACAAGGCGGAGACGGCGGTGCGCCTGGTGCACCTGCCCTCCGGTGTCACGGTCGAAGGGAAGGACGAGCGCTCCCGCACGCAGAACCTGCGCATCGCTCTCGGGCGGCTTCGGCAGAAGCTGGCTCGACGCGCGTACCGGCCGCCGCCGCGGCGTCCGACCAAACCGTCGCGTGCGTCGAAGGAGCGGCGGCTCGAGGCGAAGAAGCGGGAAGGGCGCAAGAAAGCGCTGCGGCGCGGAGATGCGCTCTAAGAGCGGGCAGACGTCCGCGGGCGACCGGAGTACTGTGCGCGCCATGCCGAGCTCACCGGAGAACAAGGGATTCGGTCAGAGCGACCCCGCTCTCGCGCGCTGGGCCGAGGAAGTGTTCCGCCCCGAGGACGCCGTCCTGCGCGAGATCCGCGAGCGCAGCGTTCGCGAAGGGCTGCCGCCCATCGCCGTCGGCAGGTTCGACGGGTTGCATCTGGAAGTGATCGCGCGCGCCATCGGCGCGCTCAAGGCGGTCGAGATCGGGACGTTGGGCGGGTACAGCGGCGTCTGCCTGCTGCGTGGGATGGGCGTGCACGGCGTGTTGCACACGTTCGAGTATTCGGAGAAGCACGCGAAAGTGGCTTCGGACTCGTTCCGCAAAGCGGGTGTCGGTTCCCGGGCGCACATCCACGTCGGGTCGGCATTGCAGACGCTCCGCGAGGTGGAAGCTGAGGCGCCGTTCGATCTGGTGTTCATCGATGCCGACAAGGTGAGCTACCCGGCCTATCTCGCCTGGGCTGCCGACCATTTGCGGGAGGGCGGAGTAGTCCTCGCCGACAACGCGTTCGGCTTCGGTCAGGTCCACCTGCCGGGCGGCGACGAAAACCGCGCGGCATTGCGCAAGTTCAACGAAGATCTGGCGCGCGGCGGCCGCTTCCGTGCCACCATGTTGCCGACGGAGGAAGGTCTGGCGATGGGCGTCAAGATCCGCTGACGGACTTGTCCGCCTTGATCACTTCGTCGGCGCGCGCCTTGCGCCACGCGCGCAGGCGCTCGCGCAGCTCGGGTCGCTTGCCGGAGAGGATGGCGATGGCGAGCAGGGCGGCGTTCGCAGCGCCCGGCTTGCCGATGGCGAGCGTTCCGACCGGGATTCCCTTCGGCATCTGCACGATCGAGAGCAACGCATCCGCGCCGCCCAGCGTGGTCGACGGGACCGGCACGCCGAGAACCGGCAGCACCGTCTTCGCCGCCACGACACCGGGCAAGTGCGCCGCACCGCCGGCGCCGGCGATCAGGACCTCGAGCCCGCGGCCCTCCGCGCCCGACGACCACTCCAGCACTTGCTCGGGCGTCCGATGCGCCGACAGCACGCGCACCTCGTGCTCGATCCCGAATTCCTTCAGCACCTCCGTCGCGCCGTTGAGCACTTCGAGGTCGGTCTTGCTCCCCATGATGATGCCAACGAGAGGGTTCGCCATCCGGCGCCGGTAGCAAACGGCGCAAAGCGGGTCAAGCTGATACGCTCGCCTCCGTGAACCACCGACTGCTGGACGTCCGCGGCCTCAGGCTCCACTGCGTCGAGCGCGGCGAAGGCGAGATGACCCTGCTCCTGCACGGCTGGCTCGACCACGCCGGCTCTTTCGACTTGCTCGCGCCGCTGCTCCCCGGGCGCACGGTCGCGCTCGATTTCCGCGGGCACGGCGATTCGCAGTGGGTCGGTCCAGGCGGCTTCTACCATTTCGTCGAGTACATCGCCGACCTGGACGGCGCGCTGGAGATTCTCTCGCCGCAGGAACCGGTGCGCATCGTCGGCCACTCGCTGGGCGCGGCCGCGGCGCTCATTTATGCCGCGCTGCGGCCAGGCCGCGTGTCTCATCTGACGATGATGGACGCGGTACCGCTGAGCATCTCGACGGAGGAGATCCCGGCGCGGCTTGCGAGCTATCTCGAGGATCTGCGCCACACGCCGCGTAAACGGCGGCGGGTCGAGTCGATCGAAGATGGCGCCCAGCGGCTGATACGCAACAATCCCTCGCTCTCGGAAAAGGCGGCTCGCCTGCTGGCGGCGGGTGGCATCGCGCCCGATCCCGAGCAGGAGAACGCGCTCGCCTGGAAATGGGATCCCCTCTTGCGTGCGCACTCGCCGCTTCCGATCAGCGAGCCGGTGCTCCAGCTCGTCTGCGCGCAGGCGACGACACCGATCCTGGTCATCCGCGGCGAGACCGGAATGCTCCCTCACGAACCCGAGCTGCGCGCCCGCTTTCCGCATTTGAAGATGTCGGTGCAGACGGTCCCCGGGACCGGCCACCACGTCCATCTCGACGCGCCGGAAGAGGTAGCAAAGCTCGTCAGGGCATCCCGGTGACCGTCCGGACCGAGTAGTAGCTGGCTTCGGGGTGCCAGACGATGACGGCGCTCGTGCTCTGCTCCGGCACCATCTGATGCGCTTCCGTCAGCGTGATCCCGATCCGCTCGGGATGGAGGATCGCCCAGACACCCGCCTGGTCGGCGAGATCCGGCCAGGCCGGATAGCCCGCCGAATAACGCTTTCCCTGCTCGGGCGGCAGTCCCATCTCTGCGCGGACCCGGCGGTGCCAGTATTCCGCCAGCGCTTCCGCCGTCTCGACGGCGAGACCGTGCAGGAAATACGACCTGGTGAACTCGCCAGCCGCTTCCCACTGCGCGCACATCTGCGTCGCGCGATCGCCAACCGTCACTGCCTGGAAGGCGACCACGTCGTCTTCCGAGAAGTAATCGGCGAGGCACTTGCGGGGGTCCTCGAGCTTGCGGGGGAACTTGAACGTCCAGGTCGGCTTGCGCGTCTCCGGGTCGAGCACCGTCAGGTCGTTTCCCTTCGCGGAGCAGGGGAAGTACCCGTAGATGACCTTGGGCGTCAGCCACCCGTTGCGGATGCACTCTTCCTGCAGCTCGTGCCGCTTGCCGGCGAACTCGTCGGCGATCAGCTTCTGGTACGTCTCGCGCGACTTCACCTTCACGCCCCACTGCAGCTTGTACAGCTCGATCAGATCGAGGCAGTCGAAGATGTCGCGCAGCGCCAGATCCTCCGGCGGCACGATGCGCGACCCCCAGAACGGCGGCGAGACCTTGGGCGGCGGAGAGACGCTGCGCGGAGCGACGTCGGTCACCGCCGCGAGTTGCTGCCCCGAGGCGCGCTCCGCTCCGGCGATCACCATCGAGCGGTGCAGGTGCGCCTCGCGCCGGAGCTTGTCGTGCAGCTTCGAGCGCCCCTGCTCGTCCTGGAGCGTGTTCATCGTGTCGAGGCCCTCGAAGGCGTCGCGACAATAGTAGACGCCGCCCTCGTAGAGCCGGTCCGTGCCGTCGACGTACGCGGTGCGCCAGCCGTATTTGCGATTGATCGCGGCGCCCCCGATGAGGATGGGCAGTTTGAGTCCCCGCCGGTCCATCTCCTGCACCACCAGCGGCATCTGGCGGGAAGTGGAGACCAGCAGCGCGGAAAGCCCGATCGCATCCGCCTTCTTCTCCACCGCCGCGTTCACGATCCGATCCACCGGGACCTGCTTGCCGAGGTCGTGCACGGTGTAGCCGTTGTTCGAGAGGATCGTCTTCACCAGATTCTTGCCGATGTCGTGGACGTCCCCGAACACCGTGGCGAGAACGACGGATCCGCGCGAGTACGAGTCGTTTTTCTCCATGAACTGCTCGAGGTAGGCGACCGCCTTCTTCATCACCTCGGCGCTCTGGAGCACGAACGGCAGGATCAGCTCGCCGGCGCCGAACCGGTCGCCCACCTCCTTCATCGCGCCCAGCAGGACGTCATTGATCACCCCCACCGCCGAGCGCGTCTTCAGGCACTCGTCGATCGCCTCGATCAATCCCTTCTGCTGGCGATCGACGATCATGTGGTGCAGCCGCGCCTCCGGCGTGTCGAAGTGCTGCTCTTCCTCGACCGACGCCTTCGCCGGCCCCTTTGCCTCGAAATGCGCGATCAGTCGGGTGAGCGCGTCGTCCCGGCGCGCCAGCAC
>WNFT01007569.1_pt1 | contig 10319 bp, 8 predicted proteins | sample 5400191 | NCBI WGS metagenome assembly WNFT01 (sample SAMN13153359, study PRJNA577476) | soil metagenome | isolation source: 80 cm saprolite under Madrone tree | place: USA:California | collected 2016-06-14 | reverse complement strand
GATAACTGCATCCCGTATGCCAATGAGGTGCGTATCTTGCAGGAATCGCAATACAATTTTGTTGCGATCCGCATTTAAGCTCCGAAGCGTTGTTAACGTTCGTACTCGTGCGATAATAGCAAATTCATCGGTTGACTTGGATTTCAGCAGATTATGATTGAGTAACAAGTCTTGTATGTTATCTATATACGTTTGCAGTGTTGTTTCTTCCTGTTGATTCAATGCCTGCGCTTGGTTTGCCACTTGTTGTGCATTGAACTGGGTCAGGCCTACGATAATTGAGATCGGAATGGCCACTGCTGCGATAGCCTGAAAGAGCAACTTTATCCAGTTCCAGAGGGTCTTGCCAGAAAACCCTGTCCACTGTACGGTATACCCTGCTTGAACGAGTAAAATCAAAAGTAATATCCCGATCAGTATGAATAAGAAGAGTAGCCACCCTGTCCAGTGAAACGAATACCAGGCGTAGATCAGTGCTAGTATCCCCACAAATGCTACACTGATCCCAACGAATATCAGAGGCTGGCTTGCTTTTTTACGAACCTTCTGAAGGCGACCAAGTTTCTCGTTGTTTTCTGGTGACAATGGCGGTAGGGACGGTTTATCCTCAGTTGCTGTTCGTTTGCTCTCTGTTTTGTCCTGATGGTTCTCATCCATGTGCTTCCTCACTCGTGTTTAAAAACACTACTGATATGGAGATCGCAACGCGAAGCGCCACTACATGCAAGGAGAAAGTCAATAACCCTGTTTCTGTTGTACTTTCCACATTGGACAACTATCTAGCTTAACAGTACCATAGATCACTTCGGGCGGCAAGAGTTTTATTAACAATTTTGATATTTAATGAAAAATGGTCAGGGTCATCATTAGCGTAAACAAAAAAGCCTATTTACGCGACCCTGACGGCTAGAAAGTAATGCTTTTTGCTGTAACGAAAAGATTTTCAATCTTTTACCATACCACATAGCTGATCAGCGAGGTTGCGTAAGAACCAAAGGTTTGCCGCTTTGCCTCAAGGATGAGGAAGCGGCAATGGCCTGGCTCAATCTCTAGGCTCGAACATGAGGATCTCTGAGGTCCCTCTCCTTGCTGTGATCCGCTTTCTGCGATCCTTTCATCGGAAGGCTCGACGATGACGTATCGCTCAGCGTGGCGATGAGTAATGAGGTCAGTGCGAGTGCTGCCAGGGCAGAGCTGGCTGCATGGAAGCCATCCCAGGCGTTGCGGATCTCGTGCCAATTGGCAGGCAAGGTCTGGGGTGTCCATGACGCAATCTGTTGATTGAGCGGGTTATTGCCCAACGCAAACAGGGTGAGCATGCCCGCAAAGCAGATGGTGGCAATCAACGTCAAGGTGAAGCTAGCTTGTCGTTTCCAGAGGAGGTAGACGAGAAGCCCTGTCGAGATCAGGCCGAGCACTTCGGCCACGCCTCCTACAATGGCAAACCCACCATAGAAGGTCTGTTGCACCCTCAGCCAGTCAGCCCCACTCAACATCTGTTTAGCCGGAATTTCCAGATCGTGTGTGATGGTTAGCCCAAAGGCGAGTGCAGCGCAGAGAAGACTGACGAAGCGAGTCATTTTCAGAAACATATGCCCTCCTTTCTTCCTCATATACCCACGGGTTGCGCAACGAGCTGCAAAGGGAAAGGAAATCGGCGACGCCTGCACGTTCAATCCTCTGGCTTGGAGGCTTTCCGGGGAGAAGCATTGCTTCCGTAAGCGAAGATGAGATTAATACAGATAGCCAGGATACCAAACAGCACGACGAAGAAAAAATCGATGAAGCTTGTCCATTGGTTGGCAATGACAACAATCACCAGCACAAAACCAAAGATCAGCGAAAGCAGCGCCAGGACAGCGCGTACACGGTCCAGATAGTGGGAAGTGGATGTGGCTGCGCCAAGGCTACCATCCTGGAGTTTCTGGCCGGGCACATCAGCATAGCCAATCTGATAGGACGGCTCGCCGCGAGACTCTTCTTCAAATTGCGCGTGTTGCTGAGACATAGCAACATCTCCCGTGTTGTCAAGTTGTTCTTCTTTACTCTCATTACGAGTGATCTCGCAAGGAGTTGCAGAGGCAGGGAAAGCCTCTCACCAAAAGTAGAAGAGCCATGAAGCACGTTCGCGAGTTATTTCAGCCGAGTGCACGTCTCGTTGCGCAATGCGTGGGATATACGAACAGAAGCGCAAAGAGGTGCACTGAAAAGGTGCAGGCACCCGATCGTATCTCAGCGGAAATGATGGCCACAATCTTTAGGACAATCCTGTCCTACCTTTCTGGCAAAGCACCTTTAAATGGGTAGTCGGGGCGAAATTACTACGGGAAAAAGTAATATCTCCTATGCTCATAAAGCCGCTCTACAGGCCGATTGTTGGACTTTCGGGCGGAGATTATTATTACCTATTTTGCGCCCGATGTGGCCCAGTGGCTGCGAGAGTCATAGGGTAGTTCTTGGAATGCAGGCATCTCAGTTTCCAACTATCTGGCGGAGCTGGCTCACAATCCAATCTAACTCGTTAGCTGCTTCGCTCGCGGAGATTGCCCCTGAAGCAAGTTGCTCTGCCACCTCGTTTGTCACCTTGACTGCAGCCGCAACTTTATTATTCGTCTCATTCTGATATCCAATCGCCTTTTCGAAGTACAGACCTATATTCAGCATGTGCGCTGTAGCATTTAAGGTTGATTGCAAATCTACATATTGCTGCTGTAAAACGTCCCTACCGAGTTTGTTCAGTTGACGCACTGCTATCTGCGATGCTTCCGTATAATATTGTTGTGATTTGAGACCGGTCTTTGAAGCCTCCACGATCCAGACCTGCTCTGATGACGCGTTCTTCTCTCTTTCCGCCAGTTGGTTGAGTACATGGCTGTTTTTAACAAGGGAATCTACAGAGCGCTTAATCGGGGAAGAAATACGGTTTCCTACTATCCAGCCAATAACTGCCACAGGCAAGACTATAGCGGAAGCGATCAGGACGATAATGAGCAACTGTTGATTCGCGACAGCAATCACCTCATTAACGGGTGTTAACACAAAATAGGTCCAGGGGACCGAGGATAGTTGACGCCGGGTGACTTGAAATGACTCATTCTTCCCGGCTGGTACTTCCTGAAATGTTACTGCCGGATCAGGCTGCCTTTGTATGCTACTCAGATTAGCATCTGCTAAAGCAGATACTGTGCTGGTCTTTCCATAAAGATTTTCATCTATGATATGCTGTTGCATCGTTGCATCGAGAGGCGCAATGGATGTAAAGAGAGCGTTCGGATCAGGATCGACAACGCGCACGCCGTTCTGGTCAAGTATGAAGGCATAACTACCGCTGCCATTTGCTCCCTTTTCGCTGTTGACAAAGTTCCAGACATTATCAAGAGCAAGCGTATCTCGCACAACGCCTAATAACCTCTTCAGCGCGATTGAATAAACCGGGGTGTATAAATCGACCGTGGATTGGTGTGTTACAGGGTTATAATACACGCCCGACACGAACTGCTGACCTTTGGCTATTTGCTGTGCGTCTTCTGGGGGAATCATGTACTTCCCATGCGGCTGTGGTTTCACGCCGTACAGGGAATAGGATAGGAGAACCTTTCCCTGTGGACTGAAAAACGTTGCAACTTTAATATCGGTATCGAGCAATTTATTGATGGCAAGCCCATTTTTCACGATCGTGAGTGCATTTTTTTGATCTCCCACGGGATCCAGGAGAAATTCTTGTACCAGGGGGGTATAGTCTAAACTCTTTAATATTAACAATTTCTGTGAGAGATAATTATCGATTAGCTGAGCATGCGTCTGTGCATCAGTTTCCATTGTCCTGCTAGACTGGTTTATCAACGCAGAACGAGATTGAACTACGCTAATGATCAATGTGAGAAGGAGCGGTAAAATGGACGCTGCTATCAACCACAAAGAGATGCGTATGGACAATGGAAGCGACTTTCTGGTCGAGGACTTCATTTGAGACATTTGCGTTCCTGTGCCTTTCACTGTATAACTGAACCAATGAAACTCCCTCTATGCTTGTTGCTGGCAAGCGGATCTTGTTTCATACTATGTCACGAGTCATGATATTGGCTGTTAAAGCAGATGTTCTTGGTACTGGCTGCAGTGTAAGTCATTTCTACCAGGAGATTGCCCAATCGCGATTCCTGGTAGATGCCAGGAGCATAAAATTGCCTGTGGCGGACCAGATGGGGGTAGATCATATAATTTTTTCATGACTCCCTTAACAGGTCTCATCAGTTAATATTTATATCGCTGTATGTTAGAAGTCAATCAAACAGTACTACTGGGTCATCCGACAATTACTGCCTCGCGGCATAGAGAGCTAAAGTGTGGGGAAAGAAGCCGAAGAAAGCCGGCACTTATGCATTGGGCTTATCTTTGTAGACATATTTATCCCATGATATACTTGTAGCGAGCTGCTGTGTTGATCAATGCACCAAAGGGAATCTTCTTCTAAGTTTTTGTGAGGATAAGCATCATTGGCTGGAGTAGCATGCCCATGGCGCAACAGAGAGAAACGATCACGAATAGCCTTGCCAATTTGATCCAGGTGATACAGCTTGGTCGGAAATCTGGCGTTCTGACTGTCGAGCGTGGAGAAGGCGCGGCATTTGAAGAAGGCATGATTACGTTTGTCAATGGGGAGGCGGTGGAGGCTCTGGCGGCATTTTTTAACGGTCAGAATGCTTTGCGCTGGCTCGGTAGTTGGGAAACCTGTCGCTATGCATTCATTCCCACGCCCACCTCTGAGATTCCTGCCATATCAGCTCCTATTAGCACCCCTGGTTTCGATCAGGGAATGACGGATACCGGAACGCATCCGCGCATCCCTACATCTCCCTTGCGGGAATCTGCTGCTAGAAGACAGGCGAGCAACGGTAGAACAGAGCCGGTCATTTCACTCATGCCTGCATCTGCCATTCCCTATCCTGTCAAATCCCTGGAGGAGTCATTGCAGCGTGGCGAGCAATTGGGCTTATCGCGCCAGCACCGGCACCTTTTATTGCTGGTTGATGGACAGCGCACCGTCGCAGAGATGATGCGTTTGATAGGACGCACACAGAATGAAGTGCAGAAATTGCTGGGGGATTTAGAGCAGGCTGGGATCATCCAGTCGTAGAGCTATAGAGACAGCGTTGATCAACAAGAAGCTAAATCTATGTTCCCAGGAATTTGATTATTACCTATTTCGCCCCTGATGTGGCCCGGTGGCTGCGGGAGTCTTGTCATGAGCGGTATCCGAGTTCTCTCGCCTTTCCCATAACCTGTCTGGCTTCCTCATCCCTACCAAGCTCTGCAAGCACGAGACTTAAGTTGTAGTAAAGAGCAGATTCGTTAGGATCAAGTTGAATAGCCCAGGTATAACTTCGTACTGCGTCCTCAGGATTTTTCATCTGTTGCAGCAAGTTGCCCAGGTTATTGTAGGTAGTTGCAGAGTGCGGATCGAGCTGAATAGCTTTTGCATAGGCCTGAAGCGCTTCTTCGTAACGCTGAAAACCTGTCAAAATGTCTCCCATGCTACAGTAAACATCGGCAGCATCGGGGTAAAGTTGAATAACGTACTGAAAGGCCTGAAGGGCTTCCTCGTAGCGATGGAGACCCGAGAGCGCATCCCCTATACCATTGTAGGCATAGAAATTGTTGGGACTGAGTTGTATAGCACGTTTATAGGCAAGCAATGCCTCCTCAAATCGCCGGAGATTGCAGAGGACATCTCCCTTGCCGACATAATCGTATGCAGACCTGGGGCGTAGTTTGATGGCCTGCTCATAGGCTGCTAAAGCCTGCTTGTAGCGACCTAGCGCATTAAGTACACCGGCCTTATTACTATAGGCAAAACCATAGAAAGGGTTCATTTCAATGGCTTGTTCATAAGCGGTCAGCGCTTGCTCGTAACGCATCGCTTTATAATGAATAATGCCCTCGTTCATCCAGTCTACGAGGGTTTTTGAGGAGGTTCTTAACGTATTTGGAGGTATTGGCATGCGGCCTGGCTGTTTCTACTTCATAGTACCGAGCAATTGATATCTATCGTTGATAGTGTAAACTCCACAAACAGGCCTGTCAATATTTCAACACGAACCGGTACGTTTGCGGATGCTGTAACCTGTCAAGCAGTGCCCCTGCCCCGAACAAAGAATGCGGTTTCTATCCCTAGTGCTGAAGCACGGGGTTTTACGCTGCGGTACGGTGGCTACCGTCCAAACCGTCCTGCGATATATCTACAGAAGCCAACGAATAGTAACGCTTTACTTGCCTCGCCCATTAGAGCCGCAGCGACTCCAATTGCTAATCCTACCACGAGACCGGCTTTACCTGCCGGGTGGTGAATCAAAAGTTGAATTTTGCCCATGTATCACCCCTGCGTATCTAATTGTAGATAGAACTATGCGACACTCTCTAAACGAATTGCGTTTCGCAAAAGACTCACCTGGAAGCCCGGTCTTTACCTGCCTGACCGGGCGGAAAGAGGTCCAAATTGCTCACATATTAGTGTAACATTTTTTGTTACTTCTGGCTAAGCGCTATCGTTGGAAGACTGTATGAAACATATAAATAAAAGTTTTTATATTCGGACATTTTCATTTGAAATTGGTACTAATATCTTGTTACCGATGAGTTCTCTTTTCCGTTCTCTTTTGATAAGGGAAACCAAAGTTTCCCGAAAAAATTTTCACGTAAATTTCACAACTCAATGGATGGGGTGGAATGAAATCCATTACTCGAAATTATCAACCAATTAATTCCTATGGCGTCATCGGAGATTGTCATTCTGTAGTGCTGGTTGCTCCAGATGGTTCGGTAGACTGGGGTTGTCTGCCGGACTTCGATAGCCCTGCCATCTTCTGCCGGCTGCTGGATGCTGAAAGGGGGGGGTACTTTCAGATTGCTCCCACCGATGGTGCAATTCCGGGAACGCAGCGCTACTTGCGCGGCAGCAATGTACTGCAAACTCGCTTTGCCAGTATGCAGGGTGAAGTCGTTCTCACCGATTTTATGCCGGTTGAGACGTTGAGCGCCTGGCAGTTCCGGGAAATGAATAATAATACCTGGACGCGTGAAGACGGCTCGTGTCATTGCCTGGTGCGTATTGTCGAATGTACGCACGGTGAGATGGCCGTTACTATGCGGCTCAAGGTCAGCCCCAATTATGCTGCCGCGCCGAGTGAAGTGTTCCTTTCACCCAACGGTACCGGGGCGGTCGTCTCAGGCGGTCAACAACATGTAGGACTGGCGATTGTGGGAGCGCACCTGCTGCCATCGTTCTCCATGTGTGTTGTGCGTGAAGAAGACGAAATGCACCCATCTATCATCGTGCAGGTAACGCTGCGAGAGGGTGAGCGCCTGTTGTTTACCCTGGGCGTTGGCCGCAATGCCCAGGCGGCCCGCCGGCTTGTCGAGAGTGAATTGCTCGAGCGCAACTTCGACTCCGAGCTGGCTCAGACGCTGCATTGCTGGCGCAAATGGGTACAGGGGCTGAATTACCATGGTTCATATGCCGATATGGTGGAACGAAGCGCCCTTGTGCTTAAAATGATGACATATGCGCCTACCGGGGCCATTGTCGCAGCGCCCACCACTTCATTGCCGGAGGGACTGGGGGGTGGGCGTAACTGGGACTATCGTTTTACTTGGCTGCGTGATGCGACCTTTACCCTATATGCGCTCAACGTACTCGGGTTTACCGAAGAAGCGCACGCGTTCACTAACTGGCTGCGTCGTCTCTCGTACTCGAATGGTGAAGATTTGCAGATCATGTATGGCATACGTGGTGAGCGGGATCTGACCGAGCGGGAATTGACCCACCTGAGTGGCTATAACGACTCCGGCCCGGTACGTGTAGGCAATGGCGCGGCGGAGCAGAAGCAACTGGACGTTTTTGGTGAAGTACTCGATTGTATTCACCTTTTCAGGCGTCAGGGCTGCTTTGAGCGCTACGGAGAAAAGCTGGAGGGGCCATTATGGGCAATGATGCGTATGCTGGTGGAACATGTATGCGCCCATTGGCATGAAACCGATAGTGGTATCTGGGAGGTGCGGGGAGGCCTGCAGCATTTTGTCTATTCCAAAGTCATGTGCTGGGTTGCGCTTGATCGCGGAATACGGGCAGCAGAACAACTCCACCTGGAAGCCGATCTGCCGAGATGGAGGCAGGTGCGTGACCAGATCAGAGCGAATATTCTGGCGCATGGGTATAATACGCAAATCGGCGCTTTTACGCAGTCATACGATAGTACGGCGCTGGATGCTTCGAATTTGCTGTTGCCCCTGGTTGGCTTTATCGCGCCCGATGATCCACGCATGCGCTCAACCGTGGATCGCATCACTGAGCGATTGACCGATGAACATGGCTTTGTATACCGGTATATCACTGATGATGGGTTAGATGGTCAGGAGGGGACCTTTAGCATTTGCACCTTCTGGTTGGTAGATAACCTGGCTATGCAGGGCCGCGTCAGCGAGGCAAGGTCGCTCTTTGAGCGCGTGTTAAGTTGTGCCGGTCGACTGGGCCTGTTTTCTGAAGAAATCGAATCTGAGCATAATATCGCCCTGGGAAACTACCCGCAGGCCTTTACGCATATCGCGCTGATTAACAGTGTCCTTAATCTGAAAAAGGCCGAGATGCGTCTTGCTGAACATCATACTGATCCGGTGATCGCCGCAATCAAGTTGCATGAAGGAAAGGTTTAGCGCCCCAGGTAAGTAATGGCTTCATCTAGATAGAACAATATACCGGGGAGGGACGCAATTAAAGCTCCTCCCCGGTATTTCTTTCTCACGGTAGTATCTCTCTTCGCTTCCCTCATATGCGATAATACGAGAAAACATTTCTAAAGAGGAAGAGTGCATTGTGTCATCATCTGTACACTATCCTACTGCCAGTCTGAAACCGCGCCGTGAGGAAAGTCTGCTGAGTGGGCACCTCTGGATCTTCTCCGGTGCGCTACAACAGCCCCCTCATTGGATTGAGTCAGGTGGACTGGTTGATGTGAAATCAGCTACGGGGGATTTCGTGGCGCGTGGTTACTATAATCCGAACACGGATATCGCCATACGCATACTGACACACGACATCGAAGAATCCATTGACGAGGAATTCATGCGCCGGCGCATTCGCAGCGCGGTAGCATTGAGGCAAGTATTTGATCCCGATAAAACCAACACCTACCGCCTGGTGAATGCTGAAGGCGATGGCTTGCCGGGATTAATTGTCGATCGCTTTGCTGAGATACTTGTCGTCCAGATTCATACTGCTGGTATGGAACGAATGCGCTCGCTGGTCATCGATGCCCTGGTGGAGGAGACGGGAACGCGTGGAATATTGATGCGCAATAATAGTCAATCACGCCGTCGTGAGGGATTGGAAGTAGAGGAGCCGGAGGTGGCATCTGGTGGGGTACCCACCAGGGATATCTCGGCACCGGCAATCGAAGCTGCACGCGAGCAATTCATCCTGAATGGCATTGAGCCAAACGCGCATCAATTTCTTATAGCCGATGTCTTTGATTACCTGGAACAGGCGCAAAAGGATGGAGAACTATTTGACGTGGTTGTGCTTGATCCACCGGCGTTCGCCAAAACAAAAGATGCCCGTTCGCAGGCTTTGAAAGCGTATCGCCGCCTGAACACGCTTGGCATGGAAGTCTTACGACCCGGTGGCATTCTATTGACCTGTTCCTGTTCCGGCTTTATCGGTATGGATGATCTGCTGGGTGCGGTTTCGCAGGCAGCACAGCGACTCCAACGCCCGGTGCAATTGCTGGAAACCTACACCCATGGCGTCGATCATCCTATTCACCTTGCGATGCCGGAAACCTCTTATTTAAAGGCCATATTTTGCAGGGTGAGGTAGTACACAGGCCGATAAATCGGCGGTGGGCACGATGAATCGGCCCCTACGCCCCACCCCATGGTTCATCCGCAAGGATGGAGAGGCGGGAATACTATTATTTGCCCTTAAACTCTGGTTTGCGTTGCCGGGCAAACGCTAAAGGGCTTATCACAAGAATTGCCCGGGTGATTGCATGTTATCGATCGGCTAAAAATATCTAACGCTCCACTGATATGTTATACTAACCGCATCGATTTTGATTGGTTACTTCCACAAGCGGAGCCTCCTATGACTCAGACCATCGACGAGAGCCGCGCAAAACTGATTGCGGACCTGCAAGAGCGGGCGGAAGAACTGGCGCAACTGAACCGCATCGCGATTGCGCTGACCTCCGAATTTGATTTGCAGCGCCTGCTGCAAATGATCACGGATGCTGCCAGAAAAGTAACTGCTGCTCAATATGCTGCATTCT
>WNFT01009209.1_pt1 | contig 10320 bp, 11 predicted proteins | sample 5400191 | NCBI WGS metagenome assembly WNFT01 (sample SAMN13153359, study PRJNA577476) | soil metagenome | isolation source: 80 cm saprolite under Madrone tree | place: USA:California | collected 2016-06-14 | reverse complement strand
GGAGCGTAACTAAAGTGCTCAGTGGGTGAGTGCTACGGCCGTAACCCAGCCGCTCTATGTTGAGCGTGGCATACCCGGCGCCGACCATTTGGCGTACGTAAGAATAAAAATCCGGTCTAAACGGCCAGTCCGAGTAGTACCTGTTATAGGTCGCGCCGTGAACCAACAACTGCACGACAGAGGGCGTTCCCGTTGCCGGGACGCAGAGTTCACCATAAAGCGAGGCACCGGGTACTTGTGCCAGTGATACCGGTACTTGCAATGCTCTGCATTGCGGCAATACATCATCATCAGTGTTCGCCACTGCCGCCGTCGTTACCCAAAGGCCAGCCGCTGCGGCCGCTAGCGTAGCGAAGCACCGCTTCAATGATGCTCTTTGACTCTCACGTGTAGAAATCTCCCGCACGATCCTTCCTCCCTTGCTTATCGACCTCAGTAATGTTGGAGCGCGTCAGGTGAAACGGGCTTACCGCGAGGCCACCACGCGAACAGAACGATCCGCCCGCTAAGCGAAAGCAGCGTAGTTTGAAAAGGCGTTGCTATGACGACAACCACATAAAGTGAAGCTCTATACGTGGCATGCTATTAACTTGGTTCCGCGTGTGCCCATTTGTTTCCCCCTCTAAGACCCGCTAAATAATGTTAACCTTAACATAACGTTTGTTAAATATCAAAGGAACTTTTAGATGCGATAAAGGAGGCTGCGGACCGCTGTGGCAGAGAGGCTAGTTGCGAGCCCTGCTCGCGCACACCGCCATGAGTTGCCCGTTGCTTTAGCCCAAATCGCGACCGCTGCGCGGCATTTGCGCGGGAGATGAGTTCGGTTCTCGGCATCACGGTTGATCCTGCTAGCGAGCCGGAAGATGCCGTCGGCGACGCTGACATCGTGATGTGTGCCACCAAACTCCATCGAGAACATATTCTTCGCGCGCTGGATAAGGCCCGGAATTCATATCAGCTCCATCAAGCTGCCCTAGATCGAGGTCGCGGCCATCCGGCGAGCCGATTGATTCGTGATCCATACCCATGAAGCAAAACCGCTGCACGTCACCGCAAAGGATCTAAAGACGCCGGAGATCAGCGAAGGCAAGGGCTGGAGATCGGGCGAAAGGATCGATCTCCCGGGCACCCCAACGCTCGCCGATGTGATCGCCGGCGCGGTTCCGGCCGGCGCTCGAACCGTGAGGTCACGCGTTTCATCAACAATCTGGGATTAGGGTTACGATTCGCCGCGGCCGGCGCCGTGGTATATCGCAAGGCGAAGGAGATCCGGCCCGGGTCGCGAGCTGCCCACTGAGTTTTTCGCGCAAGACGTCCATCTCTAGAGTTGCGCTGTGCCACGATCCGGGACAAGCGCGTCACCGAAAGCGACGACCCGGTCAGCTCACGATGGATTGACCACACTCTTCGCGCCGTCAAATTCGTGAGGTAGGACTCGTACCAAACGCTGATACCAGGCGATGGTGGAGTGACCGATGGGGGCTTCAAAGGAACGCCCCGTTCTCGCGCGAGATTCGCCGCATGACAGGCGCGGCGCAACAGCCAGATTCTCGAAGAGAAACGGAAGCGGGTGGGGGGCGACGCAGCGCACGAATTTAGATTAGTCCGCACCCAGAGTGGGGAACTCGAGATCGTCCTTATTATGCTGTTCAGGAACAAGGAATATGCGTTCGTGCTGAGGGCGCACGATCAGCAAGAGCTGGATGCCAGGACGCCCGCGTTCGAGGGGATCATCTCGCGTCTCCGCTGGCGGCGGCCAGAGCGTGTCTACCGCAGTGACGATAATGCGCTCACTCTTGACCTACCGCTCCAGTGGACGGTTTCGGAGGACTACAAGGGTAAAGATCGGTTTGTCCTGATCGGTCCCGCAGACCGTGGAATTGCCATGTCGTCGCCGTGTCACGATGGGACCGCAACGAGCGCTCGCTTAGAGAGTTCGTAGGGCAGTACATCCGGGACTCCGCAAACGAGACTATCGTGCGGACATGGGAGATCAAAGATAGAGGCATACGGTACGTTATCTTTACCCAGATTGGAGACCCTCCAGCGACCGAAAGACCGCGCTATTTATATGACCGCGACGCCTATGTTCTCGAGTTTACACTCGACGGCTTCAACGTTGGCGGTTACGACTCTTCGCTGAGAGGCCTGTCATTGCTACGAGCCTCCGATCCGCGGGACATCCGTATCATGCAGACGTTCGTTCCCGCGGGCGACTACATTTATATCTTCAACTTCAACAGCTTTAAGGAGTCGTATCAGCTCCACCTGCCAGTTGTCGAAGATATACTGCAAAGTGTGCGCTGGCGTTGAGCGCGTAGGACTGGGCTCATCCAGCCGAGCCGCAAATGGGGCCGGTCGCGATTGGAGACGGTACGTTAGGTATCGAGCACGCGTGCGGATGATCGGAAGGGGTCCGTAGAGCCGCTCGTCCAGCAGGTGGCCGATGAACGGCTCGGTGGGAGTGTGCCGGCTCGCCCGACGCGATCTAGTGCCATTCAACCTTTGTGATCGCCCGCCCGTTGCGCGCTAGCTGTCGCGACATTGGGAGCCAAAACGGCCGTGCCAAAAATAAAAGATAGGACGTCCATATATTTTTAGTATCGATCGAGGGCGGGTCGCGCTCAGAGGGGGAGAAGGTAAATGCAGCCGGGCGATAAAGTCCACACGTTCAACAACGATCTGCTTGCTAACCCCGCCGATCTCGAAATCGTTCGGAGGCTTTACCAACCGCTCGAGCATGCGCTCCATCATCCGGATCTGATCGAGTGGTTCACCACGTTCAATGATCCCGCGGATGCCGCGAAGAAGGAGAGCCGGAAATGGGGCGGGCTGGCGATCGCGCTCGGAGCCCTCGCGCTTTTCCTCGCGGCCGGCGAAATCATGATGCTGCTGCTGACAGGCAGCCATTGGTCGCTGGCGATCGCCGGGCTCGCCGCGGTTTGCGGCCTTGCCAGCGTCGCGATTGGTGCATTCGGCGTTTTGTTTGGTGAAAGAAAGACGCGGTGGCTGCACAACCGGTTCATGGGCGAGCGGATCCGGCAGTTCCATTTCCAGTCGCTCCTCGTGCTATTGCCGCAGGCTCTCGCGTCTGGGCGCTCCGATGCCGACAAGAGCGTCTTCGATTCTGATCGCCAACACCTGTTCGCACAATTCCGGGCCGATTTCGAGGGGAAGGTTGATGGCCAATTCAGCAACGTAATCGGTCCCTATGGCGAAACGCAGTTTTGGCTGCCCGAGTCGCAGGACTTGTCGTCGGTGGCGGACAGCCCGGAGTTTGAGGTCTTTTGCAGGGCGTATCTTCACCTGCGCATCCGGCACCAGCTTGGTTTTGCGGAGTACAAGCTGCAGCCCGATCACAGGGTGTATTCGAACATGCCGATGCAGCAGGCTAAGATCCTGGAGAGCCTCAGCAAGGCTGGACTCGCCTGGCTCTTGATCATTCACGGCTTCGTGCTGGCGATGGTGGTGTTTACGGCCATCGTCGGTTTGACCGAGCTTGTCCTGTCGACCTCGCCCTTTGGCATCTCTGTCGGCGCTGTGGCGAGCGCGGTCTCGATCGCTTTCAGCTTGGCGATCATCGTGATCGCGATCGTGACCTTATCTGCCAAGGCTTACCAAGAAGGGCTCCAGCCCGAACGGGAAATCGAGCGTTATCAGCAATACCGCTCGGCCGTGCAGTCGATCCTCGAGCAGTTCCAAGAGGCGGACTCCCCGCGCCGAAAACTGGCTGTCATGCGCCGGATGGAGCGCATCGCGTTCGACGAAATGAGGAATTTCCTCATCACTATGTACCGATCGAGCTTCGCACTGTAGGTTGGGCGCTGGGTGCGCCGAAGCGGGAAGCCTAGGGCCGCGTCGAAGACGAGGGACCTCGCCGCGGCCGTCGCGGCCGTGCGTTGGCCGGGTCGCCCTTCCCCGAGGTAGCCCCCTGCGATGGGACGCATGGGCGAGGCCATATGGGGGTTCTCAGACCGGGTCGATCCCCCAGCGGCGGCGCACGGCGATCAGCTTCTTGATATCCTTCACGTCGAACAGCCTGACGGCTTCCTCGATCGCTGCATCACGTCGGCCGCCTAAACGAGGTCCGATTCAGCTCCGCGAGCGGACGAGGGGGTGTGCCAGGGCTTAATTCAGTGCGCTGCGTTGCTCCGGCTGAGCGATAGCTGACCGCTTGCGCTCCCCCCACGGGCGGCCGCTGTGCCAGGCCCTGGTGTGAAAGCCGGGGCTTTCTTGTGTGTCCCCATTGCTACATTGCCCAGGTAATATTTATCCCACCCCACTGTCGCCATATTCGAACCCATTTCCGGTCGAAGATACTCGTCGTGGTAGAGGTTGTTGCGATAGCGCAATGGGGAGGCGATGATGACACTTCATGCTCCGGCAATGTGGGTGTTTATCCTTTCACTCGTGCTCGTGGTGTTGGCGGTCGTTGGCGTCTTTGTGGAGATACCATTTATCTCGATGTACGCATTCTGGATTGCTGTTTTAGCCTATGTGGTGCTGGCGCTCGGCAACTCGGCAACTTTCTAACTCCATTGAAGAGCGCGTGAATCCCATCACGACGCGGCGGGCATACTTCGGCGGAATATTTTTGGTTAGTCGGGGGATCGTCAACCTGCGAACTCGCAAGGTAGAGGTGGGTTGATGTCAACTCCGGACGAAAACGATGCGATGAAAAAAGCGTGGACCTATGCGGTTTTAGACGCGATCGAGGCGGCTGATGAAAATACGAGGCTGGAGATCGCTCGCATATTGTGCCCTGCCGGATTTGAAATTGTCGAAGTGACTAGGGCGGCCCGGAAACACTAGGGACCTGAAACGCTGCTTATTGGGCGATGTTGCTCCCCCGCACCACGAACACAGTAAGCCGAGCACCAAGCTTCCGACCGACGTGAGCGGACGGCGCTCTGTCGTCCTAATATCGATCGCGCCAGCCACGGCATGCCGGCCAGGACGGCGCATCTTATTGTCGGGGATAATAAGGTGCCTCGGCCGGCCGCAAACGCTGCATTCCAACGCTCGATGACGTGTACCGCATAAACTTGGGCAGCCTTATCGGCCTCCGCCTTTCGCGTGATTTCAGCCGCGCTATCAGCACGGGTTGGGTCTTGCTCTGGCGTGGGGGCCAGTATCGGTCGGCCTCCGGAAGGCTGCAATCAGGTCGGTCGTCATACGTGGAGCGCCCGCCGGCCGGCATCGGTGATCCTGACGCGGACGACCTCGACCGGACGATTGCCGGCGTTCACGGCTTCGGTCGAGGCGGCTTTGGCCCATGCCAAGTTTTTGGGCGAGGGCCGCCCTCTGCAGGAGGGCGGGGCCTCCGGCGGCGGCTCCGCGTAGCTTCCGGCGCACGATGGTACGGAAAATCATGTATTGCACGAGGAAGGCCACGATCTTGGCGCCGATGGCGCCCACCGAGATGAACCACGCCCAAACCCCGAACGGCAGCGTCACGGCGATGATAATGTTCAGCGCGCCGACGACGAACATGAGCGCCGCCCAGGCGTAACCGGCGCCGACGAGAACAGATTCGGGGACGTTATCCCGAGCGATCGGCGGCAGATAACGCATCATCCAGCCGCGCCGCAACATCACCGCACCCACCGCGAAATGAACGATCGACGGCTTCACCATGATGAAGCGGCTGTCCTGGGTGATGAGGGTCGCCGAGCCGAGCACGACGACCATACCGAGGACGAGCCATTGCATAGCATCGACAGACCGGCCTCTGATCCTGGCGACGGTGAACTGGGCGAGGCTCACGGCGATTGCCGCGCCTGTGGCTAAATAAAGATTTTCGGTGCTGCCGTAGATGGTCAGGAACACGATCGCCGACAGAAAGTCTGAAAGGAGTTGCGCGAGCGCGGTTCGCATACCTTTGGTCTCCTGCACCGCAGAACGCGACGTCGCCGATCTTTGCGCCAATCCTGCCCGGCACCGGAGAGCATCTCTTCGCCGATATTGACGCACCTCGTGCTCGGCTACCACTGCACCGAATGCGTTTCAACGGTGAACGGCACGCAGTTATCAACAAGCAGAGATAGCTTCGAGGCAATGAGCGGCCAATCTTTTGCTCAATGACTGAAGCAGACGGAAAGGTTCCAAAGTGAACATAACGCCGGCGTGTCTTCGTTCCTCGCTGGATTTGATGGCGATGAAGCTCGCCGCAATCAAGCAGGCCATAATTTCAACCCGGCAGATTACGCCGACGCCCTCCTGGCCTTCTAAACCTCGTCGAAGGATCGTGTTTTAGTTCACGAGCTTCGAAGAACTGTGGCCAGCGCTCCTGCCACCGATGCAAGCTGCGGCTACTGACACCAAGGTGGGCCGCGATATCCTTATCGGGGACACCCGCCTCGCACAGCGCCCGAACCTGCTCGACGTATTCCTCCCGGAACTTGGTCGGCTGACCTCGGCGGCGCTTACAGCCTGAGCTGCTCGTCATGGGCGCTTTCATGGTCCCCGCATTGACGATGACTCGTCGTCCATTTGCTGAAGGATTTTATCGATTTGAGCAATCGGCTGTGAATGCCCTCGGAAACCGCGTAGGCTACAATATGTTGTCGACACCCATTGAGCGTAGCCTCGCCGATCTTAGACGCGGGGTAGGGAAGCGACACAGCTCACCCTGCGAGAAATCCTGGAACCCGCTCGGCGTAAGCGCTCGCCTCGAGCGCACGTCCCGCCGCAAGCATTGCGGTCGTTTGCTCCTCGTATACAAGAAAGATTCTGGTGCCCAAAAGAAACCCAATCTTATTGGCTTGCGGGACCCACTTTCAGGAGGAGGTCGAGTCGCTTGCCGGCCAGTTCACCGGTGAATGTGTTGATCCCGGTAATGTTTCCGCCCGGCCGGTTTGAAATCGAAAGCAGGTATCCCAAGAGCAACGCCGTGGGGCTGGGTCACCCGCCCCACCATGCCCGCCGCCCGCGCTCAGGACGCCGCTGGCGCGTTTTTCGTGTCGGCCGGTGTCTTGTGTGTGGCCTTCTGGCGGGCGCCATGAGCCTGGGTGGCAGGGCTGGCTACGGATGGCCGGGCGACGGCGTCGCGGGATCGGCCGGTGGAAGCCTCAGGCAATTTGCCGGATCCGGTAGACTTGCGTTCCTTTTCCTTCCATCGGCCCCGCGGGATGAGCGCCGCACGCGACCCGGTCGGTGACGCTAGCGCCCTGATACTGTGCGGATCGAGTTCACTCGAGAAGCTGTGTAAGCCTCACAACGCGTTCCGGGGCCAGGGTCGAGCCCAGATCCCTGGCCTTCTTGTACCAACTTTGAGCCAGTGCAATATCGGACATGAGGGCGACTCTCGTACCCAATTTCCTGAGCACCAAGGGGTCGTAGGTTTCCGCAAGAGCAAAGGCGGCTCCCGCGTCGCCCGTTTCCGCCGCGCGCTTGAACATCAACCGGGCTGCGGCGATATCTCCATTCGCCATTAACTCCGCGCCATTCTTCATCATCGACGCGACTTCGGCCGCGTTGACCGTAGGCTGCCGCGGTAACTCTTGTGCTGGTACGGGAGCGCGCGGATCTTGTTCATTGAACTGCGTCGCGGATGCCCTCGGCGCGAGACGGCCCGCGGCCGGAGGCACCGCGGCTGGTTTGGAGGAATCGAGGCTTGAGGCGTTGCGATTTGCGGCCGATACCGACAGCTCAGCTGCCAAGTTCGGGCGGTCGGAGGTTAGCGCGAGCTGCTGAGACGGTGGAGTGGCCTGCGGCGCGGGGCGCCACAGGTATCCAACGGTACCCGTCGCCACCACTGCGATGACGCCTACGATCCACCCCACCCTGCCAAATACCCGGGCAGTCGAATCTGGCAGCGGCGGCTCCGGAACCCGGTCGGGCGCCAGGCGCTGGGTGCGCAGCTCCACGATGGCAACGTCGCCCGCAAACACTCCGCGCTGCTTCTTTCGTTTCCACGGCGGTTCTGGCGGTTCCAGCATATGTGGCCGTGGCGCAGTGTTAACTTTTGGCGCCGGGCTTTCCGGATTCTGATCATGTTCTGCCTGTCGCGCCCTTTTTGGTTGGTAATTCAATGGCCTGTCATTCAATGACCCATTGTCGTCGGGCTCTCGAACCGGCGCGCTCATGATCCCCCCCGCTAGGTGCTCGCTCGTCTTGCGGACGATCTCCTTGCCCGCGCACCAGGCTGCAATGCCGGGTGTCGAGGAACTGCGGATCAATGCTTTATCAAGCGCGCCGGGAATGCCGCTGAAGACCGCGATGGTCGCCCACGCCGACGCGAAAAAGTCGACGGGACACAGTAGACACGCGCGACCACCGGTCGATTCACGCCATCAACGCTCTCGCCGCTCGCTGTCAACATCGATCGCCCCCATTCAGAGCTCGAAGATGCAGATCATTGCTCTCAGGCCCGCCCCTTTTGGCCCGCGCACTTCTCTACGCGTCAGCGCCCCCTCGAAGTTGCCATTATTCTGGAACGCGTCGTGCGATTATTTGGCGAGATTGTGATCTTTTCTAGCAAATTATGTAATCGCTTTCGATGTGTTTGCGCAGCAAACTGCCGGAGGCTCTGATGGCTCGTCCCGACAAGGAAACGCGCAAGCGTCTCGAGGGCAATCGCGCGGCCAAGCAAAAGCTGCGCGACGAAATCGCCGCGCGTGAGAAACGAACGGCAGATCCGGCATCGTCGGCAGCGCCGCGGCAGCCGGTGGCCGCAGATAGCTCCCGATAACAGATGTTCCCGCTACTAAAGCTTGGCGTTGGATCCTCAACCCGCCGGCTGACAATGTCACGCCGTTGCATAGAGAGGTGCTAAGCGAGCTTCCATGTCCGCTCGTTGAGGTCGAGCCGACGTGTGTGGGTGGCGGTCAAGGATGACGCAATTGACCCATACCTGTCACCGCCAGTGCGTAGGAGCTTACTCGGCTTTGATGCCGGCCGCTTTGATGATCGGCCACCACTTGTCCGCCTCGGCCTTTTGTAAGCACCGAGCACCTCCGGTGTCTGCTGGTCGCGCGATGGAATTTCCTGACCGAGTTCAGTGAGCTGCTGACGCACGCTTGCATTGGCTAAGGCGTCCACCACAGCGGAATTGAGTTTGGCGATGACGTCCTTCGACGTGCCCTTGGGAACCCAGAGCCCATGCCAGACCGACAGGTAAAAACCCGGCAACCCTGCCTCGTCCGTCGTCGGGATGTCTGGGGCAAGGGCAAGTCGCGTCTTGGCGGCGACGGCAAAGGCCCTGATCTTGCCGCCACGCAATTGTGGCAGCGAGTTGCCAGCTTGATCGAACATCAATTGGATGTGCCCCGCAATCAAATCTTGCATGGCGGCGGCCGCGCCGCGGTAGGGCACAATCTGAAAGCGGGTGCCGGTGATATTCTGGAAATGGGCACCCAACAGACGCGCCCAAGTGGCAAAGGTCCCCGCGGACGCCTTATCCTGATTTGCCTCGAGCCAAGCGATCAATTCCTTCAAGTCCCGCGCTGGCACTCCATTATTCGCGACAATCAAGGCCGGGGCGCTTGTGAGAAGCGAGATCGATTCAAAATCGTTTAGCAAGTCGTATCGAAGCGAGTAAGCCGCGCCATTCAAGACGTGGGTGGCGATATTGCCGATGCTGATCGTGTAGCCATCAGGTGCGACGCGAGCGGCCCGGCCAACCGCGATGCTGCCGTCCGCCCCAGTCACGTTTTCAATGACGATGGGTTGACCCAGCGATACGCGCATTCGCTCGGTCACTATGCGCGTAATCGTATCCGTCGGTCCGCCGGCCGCAAACGGCACAATCACCGTTATCGGACGCGCCGGATAGGCTTGGGCCGTTGCAAGCCGCGACGCCGCTGGCAGAGCGGCTGCTCCTGCTGCCATATGCAGAAATTGACGGCGCGGAAATTTCATGGCGTGCCCCCAGGTTCCACCAAAGCTATTCCAAATTCCGTGCCTCTGATAGGGGCTGCGATGGCGGGTTATGGCCCATGGCCGAACTACACCGGCCCGGACCGGAACCGGTCCGGTTACTGGGGTGCTGCGGTCATCGGTGAACGAATGGGGCCGACGGGATCATAGCAAGCGTTGTGGGCGACACGGCGCGCCCCTCTCGCTTGATGCAACACAGATGCAACATGACAGCAGATATGCTATGCATATCACTATCCTTTTGGGGATTTTGATTCCGCCATGCGGAGGTTCGAATCCTCCCGCCCCAGCCAGCCACTGCGGTCTCGGTGGTAGGATTTCCTGGTGTGCGAGAACCCTCTATATTTCCGCGGGTTAGGCCGCGGTCGTCCGTGTCTTGGGGGTGAATTTTCAGGATTTCGGGTCCGGAACCCGACGTTCGTCACGCCCCACCATAGCAGA
>WNFT01009039.1_pt1 | contig 10321 bp, 10 predicted proteins | sample 5400191 | NCBI WGS metagenome assembly WNFT01 (sample SAMN13153359, study PRJNA577476) | soil metagenome | isolation source: 80 cm saprolite under Madrone tree | place: USA:California | collected 2016-06-14 | reverse complement strand
GTCACCAATGTTATCGGGCACGGGCCTGGGATCAAACTCCTAAACGGGCTCGCCGAAGCAAGCACCAATGGGGATGCGACCTACGCTTACCGCTGCCGTGTCCCCCTTCTACGTTTAATCATGGACGGCTCTGGACCAATGCTAAAGTTCCTTGCTGTTATTGGCCCGGCCCGCCCGGGTGGAGGTACTCCTAAGTTAGGAGGGGTGGCCGCGCATAAAGAAAAATGTCGCGAAGCCACCTTCGTTAGCGCGGCCGGGGTGGTTCCCCTCGACTGTTTCCATTCGCTTTGGAACCACCCCGTCTGCGCCATTTCGGAACCGATCTTTTTTCTTAAGGGCGCAGCCACCCCTCCTAACTCAGGAGGGGAGCTTTGCATTCTGCAACTGTCCAGCCTATACTTACCTCGCCCTTTGCGTTTCCCCGACGCACTTTGATCGATTCGATTCTCAATCTTCTTTTTCCCGTCGCATGCGTGGTCTGCCGCGCCCAGGTACTGGAACGCCGGTGGGGAGCGGCGTGTCCTGATTGCTGGTCACGCCTGGAACCCCTGGCGCCGCCATTTTGTCCGCAATGCGGGGAGCCTGCGCCGGCCATTGAGGGCCTCTGCGGCCGATGCCGGAAGGGCGAATACGCTTTCGACCTGGCGCGATCCGCCCTCTTCTTTACGGACACGCTTCGAGAAATGATCCATCACCTCAAGTACGCTGAGCGCGTTTCCCTCGCCAGATCCCTCGGCGATATCCTGAAAGTCTGTCTCGAGCATGAACCATTCTCCGGGCGCGTCGTTGTCCCGGTACCTCTTCATCGCAAGCGTGAACGCGAGCGCGGCTTCAATCAGGCCGAGCTGATCGCTGCCCGGCTGGGCCGTTCCCTGGAAACGCGACTGCTCCGGCGCCGCAAGAACACTCCGAGCCAGACGGGTCTGAGCCGCAGCGAGCGAAAACGAAACCTCGCCGGCGCATTTGAAGTCCGCGGACCCGTTGCCGGAACAGTAATCCTGGTCGACGACGTCTACACCACAGGATCGACCGTCCACGAGATCGCTCGAACTCTGAAACGCGCCGGCGCGCAACGTGTGGAGGTTCTAACCGTGGCGAGAGTTTCGAACGACTTCTATCGAGCGGCGGAAACGGACATTTCGGAGGCGGTATGAAGGATCCAGTGCGATTTGCTTTCCAGGAGTTCCGCAACGAATCGTGTGTGCAGCGCATGGCCGGCTCGATTCGCCACCAGCCTTCCCAGCACCGGCTGGCCGATGAGCGCGAAGTCCCCAAGCAGGTCGAGCGTCTTATGCCGCACGAACTCATCCTGAAAACGCAGCGACGTATCGTTGAGGATTCCTGTCTGCGTCAAAACGATTGCGTTCTCCAGCGAGCCGCCGCGGATCAGGCCGTTCGCTTGCAGCTTCTCCACCTCATGATAGAAGCCGAAGGTTCGCGCGGGCGCAATGAAATCCGCGTAGCTGGTACCGGAGAGCTCGACGTCGAGGCTTTGCTTTCCAATCAGCGGATGTGGAAAATCGATGTCGCATTTGACGCTGAAGCTGTCCGAGGGGTAGATCCCAAGCGTCTTTCCACCATCGCTGAGGACAAATTCCTTCGTAATCCGTATGTATTTCCGGCGCCGGCTTTGCTGGACGACACCGGCGCGGGCCAGGCCTTCCGTGAATGGCAGGGCGCTTCCATCGAGGATCGGCACTTCGAAGTTATCCAGCTCGATGTACGCGTTGTCCACACCGACTCCGTACAGGGCGGAGAGCAGGTGTTCCACCGTCGAAATCCACACGCCACGGCTCATCAGCGTCGTCGCATACGCGACGCGAGCGACCGAAGCAACGTCCGCGCGGAGTTCGAAATTGTCCAGATCGACGCGGCGGAAAATGATGCCTTTGCCGGCAGGAGCGGGAAGGATTCGAACAGTGGCGAGCTCCCCTGTGTGCAGACCGATTCCCTTGAATTCGATCGAGCTGGCAATGGTCTGCTCTCGCATCTTCATCTATCCTTGCAATTGACTCGCCGAATCTGTTTGCGTGAGCGGCAAACAACTTACAAACCAAACACGGCCAGAAACCGTGTACATTTGTGCACAGGTGTTGTCTAAATGAGGCTGTAAATGATCAAGCATCCACTCTTCCTGATCATCGATGGAATGTCGCAAGCCTATCGCGCGTATTATGCCATTCGCGGCTTGTCCAGCACACAGGGTTTGCCGACAAACGCGATCTACGGATTCGCAATCATGCTCAAGCGGGTCCTCGAGAAATATCCGCCCGAATACATTGCGGTGGCTTTCGACAGCCCCGAGCGGACGGCGCGTCACGCGCAATACGACCTCTATAAAGCCACACGAAAGAAGATGCCTTCGGATCTTGCCCAGCAGATGCCTTACGTCCGAAAGTTCTGCCAGGCGATGCGCATTCCCGTGTTGGAAATGCCTGGCCATGAGGCCGACGACATCATTGCAACCGTCTCGACACAGGCCGTTGCGGCCGGTCTCTATCCGGTCGTGGTGACACTCGACAAGGATCTGTATCAGCTTGTAGACACCATTCTGATCCTGAACACATCCAAGGACGACCTGATCGTGGACCGCGACAAGGTCCTCGAACTCTTTGGCGTCACTCCCGAGCAGATACCGGACCTGCTGGGTCTCATGGGCGACAGCTCCGATAACATTCCGGGCGCGCCCGGCATCGGCGAAAAGGGCGCCCGCGATCTGATTCAAAAGTTCGGTTCAATCGAAACTCTTCTGGACCGTGTCCCGGAGGTTTCGAATGCGAAGCACCGGGCGTCACTGCTCGAGAACAGACAACAGATCCTGATGAGCAAGCAACTGGTCATCATCGATACCAGGCTGCCAATGGACCTCGACTGGACGAACTTCAGAGTGCAGCCACCGGATCGCGCTTCGTTGATGCCGCTGCTCAAGGAACTGGAATTTACGGGCCTTATCAAAGAGTACCTGCCGCCTGAAGCCGGGCCCGTGGTGGAGGTGGTTCGGAGCGAAACGCTTCCGGAGGCCGCCGGGCGGGTGATCTTTGACGTGCAGTCCGATCGGGTTTCGTTCTGGAACGGCAACGGAACCGTCATGAGCGTGCCGTTGGATGACCGCGTCGCCCGAGTTCTCTCGAATCCTTCCGTTCACAAAGTCACGTATGACGTGAAAGAAGCCACGCTGAGACTTCGGCGTCGCGGAGTTGAATTGGTGCCCCCTTACGATGACCCGCTTCTGATGGCATACCTGCTCTTTCCGAATCGGGGGAAGTACGAACTGCCGGATGTCGTTTTTGAGCTGATGGGCCAGACCGTGGCGCCGGATGAAGAACGTACACCGTGGATCAGCCGCCTGTTGAACGAACTCGAGCCAAAGATGCAGCAGCAGGTCGAGCGTCCGTATCGCGAAATCGAGTTGCCTCTTTCGGAGGTGCTGGTGGAAATGGAACTGGCCGGACTCCGGATCGACGTGAGTGTGCTCGAACGGATGTCGCAGGAGATGGGCGCGCAGCTGGATGAGCTGACCCGGCACATCTGCCAGATCGCGGATTGCGAATTCAACATCAACTCGCCCCGGCAACTGGGCGAGATTCTGTTCGACAGACTCAACCTTCCGCGTCCCCGCAAGCTGCGCAAGTCCGGACAGTATTCGACCGCGGTTGAGATCCTCGAGGAACTGGCGGAGAAGCATGAGCTGCCGCGGCTCGTTCTCGAGTATCGCCAGCTTTCAAAATTCAAGTCCACATACATCGACGTGATCCCGAAGCTTCTGGACCAGAAAACCGGACGTCTGCACACATCGTTTCATCAGGCGGCTGCGTCTACAGGCCGGCTCTCGAGCAGCAATCCGAACCTGCAGAACATTCCGGTCCGCGTGGACCTTGGAAGAAAGATTCGCGGAGCCTTCATCCCTGAAGAAGGCTGGTGGTTTGTTTCGGCCGACTATTCACAGGTCGAACTGCGCATCCTCGCTCATCTTTCCCGTGATGCACGATTGGCGGAGGCTTTTGCCGCGGGAGAAGATATCCACCGGCGCACGGCCGCTGCAGTGCTCGGTCTGCCCATAGAGGCGGTCACTTCGGAACAACGAAACCGTGCAAAGGCGGTCAACTTCGGGATTGTATATGGGCAGACGCCATACGGCCTTGCGCAGCAGCTTGGAATCAGCCCCGACGAAGCAGCCGAATTCATTGCGCGATACTTCCAGCAATATCAAGGTGTGCAGCAATACATCGAGAATTGTCTCAGCGAGGCGCGTGATACGGGGATCACACGCACCTTGTTCGGCCGGCTCCGGCAGCATCCGGAAATCAACTCACGCAACGGCATGCGCCGCGGAATGGCGGAACGCACCGCGATCAATTCGCCGATCCAGGGGACTGCTGCGGACATCATCAAGATCGCGATGATCCGAATCCGGGACGAACTCCGCCGCCGGAAGCTTCGCACTCGCATGGTGCTTCAGGTTCACGACGAGCTGATCTTCGAGGTTCCCGAAGACGAGCTCTGGATCCGCGAGACGATCCGCGACCTCATGCAAAACGTTGTCCAGCTCAACGTGCCTCTAACGGTCGACGTCAAACAAGGAAAGACCTGGGCGAAATTGGAGGCGTAGCTGTAGCGGCGGTCTATGACCGCCGGCGATCTGCAATTTGCGACATCGCCGGCGGTCATAGACCGCCGCTACAAACGTTTGTTGATGGTCAGTTTCAGCATCTCCGCCATACACGCGGCGGCTGTTTTGACCTGACAGGCCTCCAGGGCCAGTGATCCGAGTCGATTCAGACTGTCGGCAACCCAGTCCTTTAGCTCCATACGCTGGAAGTGAACTTTCGCCTGCGCCGCAAGAAGTTTCGCTTTGGCGGAATCGCCTTTCGCCATTCCAACGTAAGCGAGACAGAAACCCATCATCGAAACCCAATACTTGTTGCCTTCCTGTTCGAACAGTTTCCTCGAAGCCTCGCCTGCAGCTTCGGCCTCCAGGAGCTGCCCTGTCTGCGAAAGTCCCATGGCGCAGAAGGCCAGCGCCTTGGCGTGCTCGTATCGCCTCGAGGTTTTCGCGAATCCAGCGACCGCCCGCTGCGCGTGATCCACAGCTTCAGCCGGCTTCATGAGATGCAGGTAAATTTCAGCCACGTCCAGGTCGCAGAGATTCAGGTGATGCTTGCTGCCTGTTCTGTCGAAGTAATCGCGCACTTCTGCGAAAGAATCCAGCGCCTTGCTGCAGCGGCCTTGCAGGAACATCAGGTACGACTTGTTGTATCGAGCCTGCATGAACAGTTCACGCATTGAGAGGCGAGCGCTGAGTTCTTCGGAGAGCTCGTACATCTTTTCCGCTTCATGAAGCTGATCCGCGAATGAAAGGCAGTTGGCCAGGTTCAAGTACGTCATTGCGAGAGCAGGCCAATCCTGAAGCTGCTCGAAGAGCGCTCGCGCCTTCTGGTGGTGCTGCAGCGCAAGAACGTGCTGCTCGCGGCGCATCCAGAGGTTGCCCATGTTCCCGTAGACCTTCGCCAGACCGGTTGGATGATTGTTGGCCTGGAACCACCGCTCGGCAGTGACGCCAGTGGCAAGAGACTCCTCGTACTTGCCGGTCATGTACAGAGCAGCCATCTGCCCCAGGCGAGTACGGGCAGCCTGCTCGCCGGCACCGACATTTTCGAAAAGCAAGATGGCTTTCTCGTAGTAGTCCAAAGACTGCTCGTGCTGCTCGTCGGCGTTCAGCGTATGAGCCATCAGCCGGCAGGCTTCAGCCAGCATGAGCCTGTCATTGGTCTCCGAAGCGATCTTGAGCGCCGTGATCGCCCGGTTAATAGCCTGATCCGTTTGCGCACTTCGAGGCCCGCCGGAGTAGAAATTCCGGCTGCGGAGGCTTTGCCACGTTTCCGCGATTTCATCGCGCAAGTGGCTGGCATCCTTCGAATCCGCATAGGTCTTGAGATAGGGATCATTTCGGCTCATCGATCCATTCATCGGCCTGAAACGTAAAAGACTTTAACTCCCCTCAATTCATTAAAGTTTTTCCATCCTGAGCCGATAGGAGCAGAGAGCGGAAAAACCGCTTTTTGGAGAAAGAGTTATGCGAAAAGTTTTACTTCTGCTGCTCCTGCTGATCTCGACCCAACTCACAGCCTGGGCTGGTGATAAGGCGGTTGTGGTGGATCTGCAGTCGGGTTCGAAACTGCAGGCAGCGACCTCCGCTCTGGGAGGGAAAGTTCTCCGCAATATTCCCGGCACCACACTTTATTTAATAAACGTGCCGGTGGCAGTACCTGGTACGCAGTCCTATCCGTCGCTGGGAATCAGTTCGGTAGAGCCGGATAGTGCGGTTGCTCTGCGGCCGTCCACAGGGGGGTTGGGGATTCTGAAGCTGGACGCGTCCAAGCCCGCGGAGTGGTATGCCCAGCAGCCGGCAATGAAGCTTATTCGAGCGGATAAAGCGCTGGCTATTGCGAAGGGAAGAGGTGTTGTTGTTGCGGATCTCAATGCCCGAGTCGATTTCAGACACCCGGCCCTGGTCGGCCACCTCACGAGTGGTTACGACTTCGTTGCCGAGAGAGAGATTTCCGATGCCAGCCTGAATCAGTCTTCCGCCGGTTTCCTGGATCAATCGAGCGCCGCGTTTCTGGACCAGTCTTCAGCCGCATTTCTGGATCAGTCTTCAGCAGCGTTTCTCGATCAGTCATCGGCTGCGTTCCTGGACCAGTCGTCGGCAAGCTTTCTGGACCAGTCTTCAGCGAGCTTCCTGGACGCGGGGAATCCCGCGCACGGACACGGCACGATAGTCGCAGGCCTGCTTGCTGCGGTGGCCCCGGATAGCATGATCATGCCGTTGCGTGTGTTTGACGATCAGGGGAATGCGGATGTGTTCTCGATCGTTAAAGCAATACATTACGCCGTGAACAATGGCGCCGACGTTATCAACATGAGCTTTGGACTGACGTCGCAGTCTCCGGCCGTGAAGAAGGCCGTTGACTTTGCGACCAGTCATGGCGTCACGGTTGTAGCCTCTGCAGGTAACAACGATTCGAAGGTGCATCAGTATCCGGCCGCGTACGATGATGTGCTCGGAATCGCATCGACGGATCTGCAAGACAAGAAAGCGAGCTTCTCGAACTATGGAGATGACGTCTTCGTCACCGCGCCTGGAGTGAACATCATTTCGGCTTATCCCGGCGGATACTACGCGATGGCGTCAGGTACCTCGTTTAGTGCTCCCCTGGTCGCCGGAGAGGCAGCTGTGCTTCGATCGGCCCGTTGGAAAGGGACGAGCCGCGCAATCGCAAAAGGTGCAGTTGATATCGACGCGAAGAATCCCAAGTACGACGGAAAGCTCGGTAGTGGGCGAATCGACATCATGAATTCGCTCCAGATCGTGAATTAAGTTTCGTCCGTCCTGTCCTGGATGCTGTGGCGGGGGGCTCTGACTGCCCGCCACAGTTGACTTCGAAAATGCCCCGGTGTACAACACAGGCATCTTGAGCAGCCAACCCTCCAAAATTGATGATCCGATATTTGAGGCTCGCCAGACTTACCTGAAAGCCATCAGGACTGCAGACATCGACTTGTTTCTTTCGCTTGCCGCTGAAGACATTCAGTGGATGCCGCCCAACGACACAACAGTCTTCGGGCGTGCGGAGTTGAAAGAATGGCTCGAGGAATATTTCGAACATTTCCGGCCTGACTCGTATACCGAACCGGAACGCGACGTGAAGGTATCCGGCGAATTAGCGGTCGAACGGACCTCCTACATGATCTCGATCGCGCCGGTGAAGGGCGCAACCCGAATTCGCGACGACGGCAAAATGCTGACCGTCTGGAAACGTCAATCGGACGGGTCCTGGAAGATATGGCGCGGCATCTGGAACAGCGTCAAGCCCGTTGGCAGCGGTACTAATCGCTACATGGCCCGCCTGATGCAAAAGAAATCCCGCACAAAGTAATGGTTTCGTTTTGTTACCGATTGGGCAAACTTTTCCTACAACCTGCGATGGCCCGGGTGTTTCTGCAACGGTTTACTGTCCATCCGGGAATGGGCAGCGACGTGCCAGCAAGAACGTAGCTCAAAGGGCGGTAAACCGCTGTTGGGCGCAAGGAGGAATGATTGGAATCAGGGACGAATCGTAGTGAAATCCAGGCATCTGCTACCGATCGGACCCCGCGGCATGTGATGCTTTCGAGCCTGCGCGGTGTGATTACGGAGGTGGAACTGGTCGGCGCGACTTCAGGTTCCGGAAGTTGTTACGTTCTCCGGTACCACAAGGCGTCCGAAAACGCCGATTTGATTCTGGATGTCGGCGCCCCTTCGGATCAGAAGCCGTGGATTGGCTTTCGCTTTCATGACGCTCATTGGAGTTTCGTGAAGCAGGATCATCCGTAATCGCCGTCCTTAAGCCTTTCAACGCAACCGCCTCGCGGCATCGCTGCGAGGCGTTTTTTGCGTCTGCAGAACTGCCATTATCCTGACATATTTGTCTTACCTGTAAAATTTCGTGTCGATTCAATGACACCTCACGCTTCTACCCCGAACAAGCTCCTTTGTGATCAGCCAGATAGACTCTTTGACGGTACAAGTTCCCGCAACACCTGTTGCCGAATCGCGAACGTTTCGATGCGCATTGACGTTTGAATCGATGCCCACTTTGGAGGACCGGATCCAGAAACGATCGTGGGGCCTCCGCCGAATACGACAAGACCACGACGGGAGTCGCGATTGTGCGTCCAGTGGGAACGGTGGGCGGACGAGTGTTCGTCGACGAAAATGAAAACGGAGTGTGGGACGAAGGCGAGCCCGGCGCAGCGAACGCGATCGTCAGCCTGAATCAGTTACGCAAGACAACGACCGACGAGTCGGGACGCTTTGACTTTACCGGCGTTGCCGTCGGGCCAAACGAGATCGCTCTCGAGAGCGACACGCTGAGTGCGATCTTCACTCCGACCGTGCTTCGCCAGGCGGTAGCCGTCGCCTTCAAGGCTCGCGTTCAAACGGATTTTCCCCTTCGCGCAGGATCATCCATCTCGGGACGCGTTACCGAAAAGAAAGGCGACGAGATCACTCCGGTGGCCGATGCCGCGATCCGCCTGGAGCCCAGCGGCCTGTATGGCTACAGCGATTCCTCCGGCGAGTTTTCGATCTCGAACGTCCCCCGCGGCACGTACAAGCTCACCGTTGTTCCGGAAACGGTCGATCACCAGTTCCGCGTCGTAAGCGGTCCGGGCGCTGCCGTCGATGTCGCCCAGGCCGGCCAGCAGCTAAAAGAAGTCGAATTCCTTCTCGAACGCGTGGACGTCGCCCCGGTCATCGAACGCCTGCCGGCCTCGAGAATCAAGGTTGGCCCTGCCGCCACCGGCGTCCTGCAGTAATACTGTAGCGGCGGTCTATGACCGCCTTCGCCCTGGCTTTCGTTGTCTTGGTGAGAAACGCTACCGACGCCACGACGGAGGAACCTGTGACCGTCGCGGAGGCAGTCTTATCCGTAATGTAGAGAATCGCCTCCGCCGCTGAAAAACATGCATCCTTCCTGGATTTGATTGTTTCCACGAAGGAAATGATTGCCTCGGTGACGGAAATAAGTGCGTCCGTCCCGGAAAAGATTCCGTCCAGGCCGGCCACAACTAATTCCGACCTGGACTCAATTGAGTAGCGTCCCCCTTTGTTATTGATTTATCGAGCTTTATCCGGTGATGGACTTAGTTGAGTCCGTGACAAACTCGATTGGGTCCGTGATGGAGTCAATCGTGGCCATAACGAACTCAATCAAATCTGTGCCGCCGTCAATCAAGTCTGAGTCGGAGATGATTGTATCCGTGACGAACTTGACCGTGTCCGAGGTAAAGATGATCGTGTCCGAGGCGGAGATATTTGTGTCCATGACGAAGATAATCATGTTCGCCTCGGAAGTGGTTGCGTCTGTTTCGGACACGATTAACATTCTGCCGCCGCCCGGCGCGGCTATTTATGGCGGGCGCATTTATGGACGCTTAGTCTCTGACCACCGCTACAGCCGTCCCCTAATCATTAGCTCGGTTGACAACCTTTTCCACCGGCACTTACAATCAACGTTGTCTTTCGTCGCTCCCCTTGGGCGCGTAGCTCAGTTGGAATGAGCGCTACCTTGACACGGTAGAGGTCATCGGTTCGATCCCGGTCGCGCCCATTTGTTCTAACCTCTCCCGTTTCAAAAGTCTTTCCCAGCGTGTTGTTAATTCACCCGATTGCTTGCAACAGGCAAAAACTGCCCAATTCTGCCCAATTTGTTTTCCAAACCGCCCAATTCCTTGCCGAGACGGTCCGCTGCGATCCGCTTGTTCTCGTCCATGCCGACCG
>WNFT01006462.1_pt1 | contig 10321 bp, 10 predicted proteins | sample 5400191 | NCBI WGS metagenome assembly WNFT01 (sample SAMN13153359, study PRJNA577476) | soil metagenome | isolation source: 80 cm saprolite under Madrone tree | place: USA:California | collected 2016-06-14 | reverse complement strand
TGACCGAGACCCCATTTCTTGAACAAGGCGACCGCATAGTCCTCGAGCGGGTCGTCGCCGAGGGCCGACTCGGGCACGGTGCAGACGGCGAGCTGCGCGACGCCGGCATGGTCGAGCCGGGACGCCACCGCCGTGACGTGCGCGACCGCGTTCGGGTCCAAGAGATGCGCCCGATCGACGACGTATCCGGTGAAATCCGGCAGCGACGCCGCCAGCAGCAGCGCGAGGAGCATGCCGGAACAATAACGCGGATCAGACGGCTAGGTGCGCGAGGGTGCGGGCGAGCCGGGAGGCCGCCATCTGGCTCGGTAGCTCCAGCACCGGAACCTGGGCGCCCTTCGCCTCGGTGCGCAGCGCCTCGAGCTTCTTGCCCGACTTCTGGCCGGGGTCGAGCAACACGAGGTCCGGCCGCTTGCCGCCGAGGCGGGCTGCTGCCGCGCTGGTCGTACGAACGTCGCAGGCGGTCTTGAGCGTGCGGGAGACCTCCCGCAGCCAGCGGGTATCGTCGGATACCAGCAGGACGCTCGGGCGCGTCGAAGGCGGATGCAGGGGGAGCTCGATGAAGAAGCGCGATCCGTTCCCTGCGCTCGTCTCCGCCCACATCTCGCCACCGTGGCGCTCGGCGATCTCGCGCGCGATGCGCAGGCCGCGTCCGGGACCGAGCCCGGCCACCAGTTTCGGCAGCTCCGCGGGCGCGATGCCGTCGCCCTGGTCCTTGACCGCAATGCGCACGAAGCGGGGACTGGCGCGCCACCCCTCCAACTCCACCGTTCCGCCGCGCGGCGAGAAGCGGATGGCGTTCGCGACCAGGTTGTCGAGGATGCGGCCGAGCAGCTGTCCGTCGGCGTGGATCTCCACGGGGCGGGAGGGGGGGACCACAGTCAGCGTCACGCCGCCCTGTTTCGCCACCGGCCGTGCCTGTGCGGCTGCGGCTTCGAGCAGGCCGCCCAGGTCCACCAAGCTCACGTCGAGCACGTCGCGGCTGCTGCGCTGCTTCGCTGTCTCCAGGATGCGCTCGGCGAGCTGCATCGCCCGCAGGCCCTGCCGCGCGCAGGCCGCGGCGCAGTCACGCTGGGCCGGAGTCAGCGAGGCGTCGCGTGCGAGCAGCTCCGCATTGCCGATCACCGCCTGCAGCGGGCTGCGCACGTCGTGCGCCGCGTCCGCCAGGCCTCCCTCCAGCGCGGCCACCCGCTCGTTGAGGCGCTCGACCCGCGAGACCAGGTCCAGCCTCTCGAGCACGGCGCGGAGCCTGCGGAAGAGCAGCTCCGGCTCACCCGGGACGACCACGTCGTCCGCCCCGGCCGCGAAGTACGCCGCGCCCGGCCTGCCGAGAACGACCAGCCATCCGACGCGCCCACGGTATTGCGTCAGGTCGGTTCCGGGATCGACCGCGACCAGCACCTCCGCGCGGGAGGCCCCGTCATCCGGCTCCGCCGGAATGCCGCCCCGAGAAAGGCGCGTGCAGAGCCGCCTCGCCTCAGCCGGCGGGGCAGCAACGCGCACCCGGATCGTCTGGCCGACCGGCATCGCGGCTCCAGGGAAAGAGTCGACTTTGCAGCACCGAATTTTACCGCGCGGCGGACCGAGCCGCCAACGGACAGATTCAAGCGCGCCTGGCTGCGGCCAGGTATTCGCGGTTTCCCGCCGGTCCCTGCAAGGGCGATTCCATCGACCCGAGAACCTCGAACCCAAGCCGCCTGAATTCGCTGGAGATCTCCCCGACGACGCGGGCATGTACGGCGGGATCGCGCACCACTCCACCTTTGCCGACCTCCGACCTGCCCGCTTCGAACTGCGGCTTGACCAGCACGCAGGCCCAGGCGTCGGCGGGCCGCAGCGCCGCAGCCAAGGCGGGAAGCACCAGCCTGAGTGAAATGAACGAGAGGTCCGCGACAGCGGCGCTGCACGGCTCGGGCAACTGCAGGGCGCGAGCGTTCACCCGCTCGTGCACCACCACGCGCGAGTCCGCGCGCAACTTGGGATGGAGCTGCCCGTAACCGACGTCCACCGCGTGCACCCGCAGCGCCCCACGCTGCAGCAGCACGTCGGTGAACCCGCCGGTGGAGGCGCCCAGGTCCACGCAGACGCGGCCGGCGACCAGCAGCCCGAAGTGATCGAGCGCCTTTTCCAGCTTGCGGCCGCCACGGGACACGTAGGGCAGCTGCTCTTTCACCCGCAGCTCCACGGCGGAATCGACGAGCTGGCCGGGCTTGTCTACCCGATGATCTCCCGCGATCACGCTGCCCGCCAGGATCAGCGCCTGCGCCCTGGCCCGCGACTCGGCGAGCCCGCGCTGTTGCACGAGCACGTCCGCCCGCACCTTCATCGGCGCTGTTCGGGAGTGGCCGGCGCCGCCGGCCCGATCAGCTGGGCAATCCGCGAAAGCAGCCGCTCCATGTCGATCGGCTTGCTGAAGTAATCGGAAGCGCCCGCGGCAAGGCCGGTGCGGATATCGTTCGCGGTCTTCTTCGCGGAGATGAAGATGACCGGGATGTCGCGGAACTCGTCGTTCTTCTTCACCGCGCGGCAGAGCTCGAAACCGTCGATCCAGCTCATCATCACGTCGAGCAGGATCAGATCGGGCCGATCGACGTGGAGCGTGGAGATCAGCCGCAGGCCGTTCGCCGCCTGCGACACCTCGTAGCCCTCCAGCTCGAGGGCCATCTTCAGCATCTCGCGCGTCTCGCGGTCGTCGTCGACGATGATGATCTTCTTGCGCCCTGCCATGTGCTCTCTCCGACGCGCGACGGGGACGTTGGATCTACTTCTCCTGGCCGGAGAACGGCGCGGTCCGGTCACCCTCCAGCAGCACCTCCACCTTGCGGTCCGCTTCCTCCAGTTTCGCTGCTCCCGCCCGGGCGAGCCGGATCCCCTCCTCGAATGCCGCGATCGACTCCTCCAGCGAAAGGCCGCCTCCCTCGAGGCGCTCCACCACCCGAGCGAGGCGCGCGACGATGTCCTCGTACTTCTCGGAGACGGGCTGTGCGGCTGCGTCGGCCACGCGAGTCCTCCTAACACCCGGCGTGCTGCGTTTCTAGCCCCGCGGGCGAAAGAGAGCAGCCCCGCGGTCACTCCGGCCTACAAGCAAATTTCTCAGCCGTCTCCGCTCCCCTTCTTCGTCTCTTCGACTTGTGCGGAAAGCTCGCCTTCGTGCAGCCGGACGCGCACCCGCTCGCCCGGCTGGACCTGGGAGGCCTGCACCAGCGCGTGCCCGCGGGCGTCGAATGCCACCGCGTAGCCGCGTGCCAAGACCTTGAGCGGCGAGAGCGCATCGAGCCGCGCCGTCAGTCCCTCGTAGCGATGCCGTCGCGCCGCGAGCATCCGGGCGGCGAGGGAGCCCAGTCTCTCTTGCAGCCGCGCCACCTCGCGTTCCAGCCGGTGCAACCTCTCACGCGGGTGCTGTGCCTGCAGGCGATCGCGCAGTGCCCGCAGCATCTGCTGCCGCGCCGCCAGCGGACCATTGATGAGATCTTCGAGCCGCTGCCGCGCGCGATCCAGCCGCAGCTTGCGATCGCCGATCAGCCGGCGCGGATCGGCGACGCGGGCGCGCAGCTTGTCGGCCTGTCCGCGCTTGCGCTCGAGCTGCGCGCGCATCGCGCGGCCGAGGCGTGCTTTTCGTTGCGCAAGCTCGGCCACCAGCTCGTCTTTGACTCGCGCGATCAGCTCGGCCGCCGCCGTCGGGGTGGGGGCCCGCACGTCCGCGCAGAAGTCGGCGATGGTGACGTCGGTTTCGTGCCCCACCGCGCTCACCGTCGGCACCGGGCAGCCGCAGAGGGCGCGAGCCACGACTTCCTCGTTGAATGCCCAGAGGTCCTCCAGGCTGCCGCCGCCGCGAGCGACGACCACCACGTCGACGCGCGGCTGCTTCGCGGCGCGCACGATCCCGCGCGCGACCTCCTGCGCGGCGCCGTCTCCCTGTACGCGGGCGGGAACGATCAGCACGGGCAGGTTCGGGTAACGCCGGTGCAGGACGCGGAGGAAGTCGTGGACCACCGCGCCGCTCGGGCTGGTGACCAGGGCGATGCGGCGGGGAAGGAACGGCAGCTTGCGCTTGCGTGCCGCTTCGAACAGGCCTTCCTTCTGCAGCCGTTCCTTCAGCTGCTCGAACGCGACCTGCAGGGCGCCGGCCCCGAGCGGTTCGACCGTGTCGCAGACCAGCTGGTATCTTCCCTGGGGCTCGTACACCGCGAGCCGGCCGCGCGCCACCAGCGACAGCCCGTTCTGGACGGAGAAGCGCAGCCGCCGCGCCTCGGTGCGGAAGAGGACGGCGTCGATGCAGGCATCCGCGTCCTTGAGCGTGAAATAGAGGTGGCCGCTGGATGGCGCCCGCAGGTTCGACACTTCGCCCTTCACCAGGATCGAGGGGAAGCGGCCCTCGAGGATGGCCTTGAGCTCGCGGGTGAGCTCCGATACCGAGTAGACGCGTGGCCCATCGGCGCGCTTGCCGAACAAGTCGAACTGTCCGGCAGAGGTGGCGGGTTTCGGCGGCAGCCTCTCTGGCATCAATCCGCCCCTCTCCCAGCGAGCCTTCCCATCCAGTGCAGAGCTTTCATCGACGTCTCGTCGCTCGCGGGAAGCGTCTCGACGACCAGCTGGAAGCTGCTGCGCGCCGACTCCGGGTCGTCGTCCTTGGCCATGTATGCCTGCAGATAGATCTCCTTCGCGCGCTCGGAGATCCGCTCCAGCCCGGCACGCGCCTCGTCGTTCTCGGGGTCGGTTTCGACCGCCGCCCGCAGGTGAGCGGCGGCGCGGGGCAAATCTTCGTCCGCGCGCAGCTCCCCGGCCGCGAGCAGGTGCCGCGCCGCCAGCGCGCGCCGGCCTTCTCGTTCAGCCGAAACCGTTCCTGCGCGAGCGAGATCCGCAGCGGCGTCGCGGGCCCGCCTGCGTCTCGGAGACGTCCGCCAGATCGGGTGGGCACCAGGTGGCGCGTGCGTTCCCTCCGCCGGGGTGGCCGCGGGCGGCCTTGGAGCAACCCGCGATTCGGCGGCGGCGGCGCGCTCCTCCTCCGCTATCGCCGCTTGAATGGCTCGCGCAATCTCCGCATCCGCGCCCTCCAACTCGGCGGCGACAGCCAGTCGGCCACGTCCCTCCGCGAATCTCCCCTCCTTGACGAGCGCGATCCCCTCCCCGAGCTTCCGCAGCGCCACCGCACGAGCGGCCTCTCGGTGCGCCTGCGCCTCGAACTGCCACGTCATCCTCTGCCGGCGCACCAACGCGGCGGCTACGACGAGGACCATCGCGAGCGACAGGGCCGCAAGAACGGAAACGCGCGGGGCCGCGGTTGAGCAACGTTGCCGTTCCCGCGAAAGGACCCGCATGGGGGCGCAGGCGATCACTCCTCCGGGCGCGAGGAAGCAGAGCGTGGTATCTCCGATCTCGATCTCGTCGCCGTGGCGGAGCCGTCGCCTCGCCCGCCACCGTCCGTTGACACGGGTACCGTTGCCCGACTGCCGGTCGACCAGGACGAAGGCATCTCCCTTTTTCTCCACGGCCAGATGCTCCCGGGAGATGGAGATGTCCGGAATGACGATGGCGTTCGTGGCAGCGCGCCCGAGCGTGGTCAAAGGCTCGCCGATGCGGAATTCCGCTCCTTTGTGCGGGCCCGTCGTGACCAGAAGGCGGGCCGTGGCAGGCCTCTGCTCTCCGCCGGACAGGACCGTCGCATCAGCGCGCGGAGTGTTCCGCGACGAGCAGGCGACGAGAGCAGCAGCGAGCACCTCCGGAGACGGTCCGCCTGGATCGGTTGGATCCGTCCCGCGGCCAATCCGCGGGCCCGGTCGCTGGGCGAAGACGGGCATTCGCATCGGCTTCACCGTATCACTCGACACCCTCTCCGGGCGGCTCGGAAAGCAGATTGTCCCGCGCCTTTCCGTGGCAACCGCCGGGGTCGTCGCCTGGGAAATGTAGGAGGACCTCACGCCAGGTCTGCTCTGCCCGCTCACCCCGCCCATAGCGTTCGAACCGCGCCGCCGTGAACAGCAGCCGGTTGCATTCGCGATGAAGGTCGCGCTCGCTCTCCTCGATGAGACGCGCCAGTTCGCCCTCGAGCAGGCCGGGGTCCACCGCGCCTTCGAGGTGTCCGCGCGCCTCCACGAACGCCCTCCATGCGTCGTAAAGGTTGCGCGGAGCGACCCGCCTCTCCTCCAGCTTGCGCCGGCCGCGCTCGTAAGCGGCGCGGGCCGCCGCGAGGTCAGCAGGCGGAGCGCCGTCCAAAGGCTGCCCGGCGCGGGATGCCGCCGGCTCTGGTCCGAACGCAAGATTGGGCCGCCGTGAGCTCAGGTCGCGTCCGGGCACGCTCCCCGGCTGCATCGCGAATCGGGCGCCGATGCCGCCCGACAAGACTGCGACCGCGATCAGCCCTGCGCGGGCAGGCCGCGAGACCGCGCCCCAGCAACGCGCCGGAGACTTCTTCCCTGCGGCGGAGCTGCAGAACTCGAAGGTGATCGGCCCCACACCGATCCGGTCGCCTTCGCGGAGCCGGGCGGGCGCGCCCACCACGGCGCCGTTCAACTCCACGCCGTTCACGGATGCCCGGTCGAGCAAGACCCAGGCGGCGCCATGCCGCTCGATGCGGGCGTGCGTGCGAGAGACGCCGGCATCGTTCAACACCAGATCGTTGGAGCCGGCGCGGCCGATGCTGACCGATTCCGCATCGAACCGGAACTTCCGCCCGCGCCCGTTGCCCGCCGCGATGGTCAGAGCGAAAGCCACCTCAAAAGCTCCCTCCAAGGAAGACCTGGTATCCGATGGGCCCGAAGAGCATGAGGAAGAGCGTCGGAAAGATGAACAGCACGAGCGGCAGCAACAGCTTCACGGGCGCTTCGTTGGCGAGCCTCTCCGCCCGCTGCGTGCGCTCGTTCCGCATCTGCGTGGACAGGATCCGCAGGACGTTTCCGAGCGGCGTACCGAGCTTGTCAGCATGAACGAGCGCCTGCGCGAACGACGTGAGCGGCGGCAGATCCACACGGCGTGCGAGATCGCGCAGCGTCTCTTCTCGGGTCTTGCCGAGCCGCAGCTCGCGAATCGCGATGCTCAGCTCTTCGCGCAGAGGACCCTTGCGGCCTTTCTCGACCACCCTGGCCAGGGCGGCGGTGAAATCGAGCCCGGCCTCGACGCTGAGCGTGAGCAGATCGACGGCATACGGCAGCGCGCGCACCAGGGAGCGCTGCCGGGTTTTCATGCGGTCGCGCAGCCAGATCAGCGGATACGCCGCGCCGCCGATCAGGCCGAGGAACCAGGCCCCAAAGCCCAGGCGCAGACAAAGCGAGAGCGCGGCGGCTCCGGCGAAGAAGAGCAGCGCCGTGACCTGCATCAAAGCGACCACCTCGGTGGCCGTGAGCTCCAAAGGACGGCCCGCCTTTCGCAGCCAGCGATCGATCCTCTCGAGGGGCAGCGCCGGTACCCAGCGCTCGTTCGCCTGGGCGATCGGCAGGATCGCCGCCGAACGCAACGCCGCGAAGACGCCTCGCGATCCGCCGGTCCGGAGCTCGACCCCGCGAGATGGCGGCCCCACCGCGAAACGGCCGTACAGGAGACCCGCGGCGAGGAATGCCGCGGAGGCGAACGCGGCCGCGAGCAGCGCGGCGGAGACCTGGAGGATATCGGGGGTCACGTCGATCATATGTCCACGGCGACGATGCGCCGGATGGCGACGAAGCCCGCCGCCTGCAGGACCACCACGGCGCCGACCAGCAGGTATCCGTACGCGCTCTCGAACATCGGCGCGATCAAGTCGGGCCGGTAGGAGTCGAGGAACAGTCCGATGAAGATCGGCAGAGAAGCGACGATGAGCCCCTGGAGCTTGCCCTGGCTGGTGAGGGCGGCGATCTTCCCCTCCAGCCGGAAGCGCTCGCGGATGGTCGCGCCGATCGCATCGAACATCTCCGCGAGGTTGCCGCCGAGCTGTCGAGCGATGCCGGTCGACGTCGCGACCAGCTCCAGATCCTCCGAGAGGACCCGATCCGCCATCGCCGCGAGCGCCTCATCCAGGGGTACGCCCAGCCTGATCTCCTTCGTGACCAGCCCGAACTCCTGCCGTAGCGGCCGGTCCGCGTCGCGGCCGGCGTGCTCGATGGCCTGCTGGAGCGTCTGCCCGGCGCGAAGCGCATTCGCCATCTGCTGCAGCGCTTCGGTGAGCTGAGCATCGAATCGCCGAACCCGCCGGCGCCGGTAGGCCGCGATCGCCGCCGCGGGCGCGAAGAAACCCGCCACGGCCGCGAGCGCCGCGCAGGAAGGTCCAGCGATCCACGCGCCGGCGAGCGCGAGCACCAGCATCGCCGCGAGGTTCAGGCGGACGATCTGTCCCGGCTCGACGAACAGGAACATCGCGCTGAGATCGTGCACCGACCGCGCGACGTAGCGCTTCTGGTACTGCTCGAAGGCCTTGCGCAGCACCTCCGAAGCGAGAAAGGCGAAGAAGAACACCGAACCTCCACAGAGGAGGAACACGGCCGCCGCCGCCATCATGGCCCTCGCGCCGCCACCTTCGACTCCCCTCGGTTTCCACGGATGATCTGGATGGTTCGATAACGCTTCTGCTGCAGCTCGCCGGCACGATCGCCGGTGAACAGGGTCTTCTGGTCGACGACGCTGCGCTTCTCCTGCGAGTCGAGATCGTCCGGGTTCCGCAGCAGCAGGGTGAGCGTGCCGAGCTCCTGCGCGAGGGTGAGCATCTCCGCCTCCTCGGGGAGCGCCAGCACCGTCACGGTGGCGAATCTCTTGTCCTCTTCCGCGATGTTGGTCGTGTTGGCCGTGATCCGCCCGGTCGCGAGCACCACGACGTTCTGCAGCAGGGTCATGGTCCGAAGCTGCTGCGTGTCCGGATCGCGGAAGCTCCCGATCACGTCGACGTGATCGTTCGGCCGCACCCAGAGCCCCACCGCATTCTTCTCCTGGACGTCGATGGTGACGGCGCGGCCCTTCGGGCTGATGAGCGTGGCGAGGTCCGCGTCGCGAGCGGATTCGAAGTGGCTGACGAGGATGGGATCGCCGGCTTTCAGCGGCACCAGCAGGCGTTGCCCGACCGGCGTCTGCTGCTCCGACGAGCCGTGCTCGTCCGCCTGGATGAACGAGCCGGTGACGAATTTCGCCGGCATCTCCTTGACCGCGACCATCTCCGCCGAAAGCTCCGTTCCTTCCGCGACGTCGACCTTGGCGCAAAGCACGTTCACCGTCTGCCAGCGGTCGCGCACGCTCCGCTCCCGGGCGCGGAGCGCCGCCCAGGCCGTGGCGCCCGCGAGCAAGCCCAGCGCGAGCGCGATGAGAAGAGGGTTCTTGCCGGAGAGCACCCGACCTCCGCCGCCGTGGCCCGGATGCTACGCGGACGCGGAGGGGCGGCGCGACGGTCGATCGACCGATAACAGCGGCCGCGAAGGCGGCTTGGCGCGTTCTAGCGCTCGGCGGGAGCCGCCGGCGGCGGGTCGACTGCGCGCAGCGCGCGCCGTGCCGCTGCCAGCGCCGTCGTCTCCGACGGATAGAGCCTCGCCAGCTCGTCGCGGACCTCTTTCGCCTCGTCGAATCGGGCCACGGCGGAGAGGCACTCGACGGCGTGGGCCAGGTCCCAAGCCGCGGCGGCGGGGTCTCCGTCGCGGCTACGCATCGCGGCGGCATCGCGGTAGAGCGACGCCGCGAGCAAGTAGTTGCCCGAATGGCGCGCTTCCTGTGCCTTGGCTTCGGCTCCGGAGGCCCCAGGCGCCGGGCTCGCGGCCTGCGCGAGCTGCGACTCTGCCTTGGACATCGGGACTGCGGAAGAATCGCGTCGTGGCCGCGCCGCGGCGGCCGCGGGAGGCTCGACGGAAGGACTGGACGGCTCGGCACGCGAAACAGCAGCGACCTGCGGGGGCGATGAAGGCGTGGACGGCGCCGGGCCCGAAGCGGCGGCGACCTGCTCGCCGGATGAAGGCGCGGGCGGCGGTCGCGGACGAACGGCGTCCGCCGCGCCTTCCTTTGCCTGCAGCGCCGCCTTCTTCCGGACGGAGACCACCGCGTCCCCGCCGCTGCCCCGGAGGTTTCCGCCGGACGCGACATCGTGCTGCGCGGGCCGGCGCATCGGCAGCTGTGCGACTTTCTCCGACGACTTCTCCGGAAGCGCCGGAGCCACAGGCTTGGCGGCGCGATCCCTCTCCTCGGCCTGGCCCTTCGCCCGCTTGTCCTCGGCAGCGCGCAGCGCTGACTCGAGTGCCTCTGCCGGCTGTACGCGAATTTCGAACTCGCCGGTGCGCACTGCTGCCGCCGCCTTCTCCGCGTTCCTGCGCGTCTCCAGCGTATTGCTCACGACCAGCGCCAACGCCGCCGCGGCCGCGACCGACCCTCCCACTGCGGC
>WNFT01007419.1_pt1 | contig 10322 bp, 1 predicted proteins | sample 5400191 | NCBI WGS metagenome assembly WNFT01 (sample SAMN13153359, study PRJNA577476) | soil metagenome | isolation source: 80 cm saprolite under Madrone tree | place: USA:California | collected 2016-06-14 | reverse complement strand
ATCCTGTTGTCCCCGGCGTGCTGGCGAGGATGGTGATTACGGCAGTGTCTCCTGGGAAGTAGACTGTGCCAACTTGTATGCTGACAGATATCGGATTGACAGTTGGAAGAACCTGGAATGAGGCGTCGGCGTGTGCTCCCGTATAGTAATCATGCACCTTGATTTCGTGGGGTCCTGATTGCGCAAATGGGACGTCCAACACAAATGTGAAGATTCCGTTTGTAGCTTGGGCCGAGCCTACGATGACGTCGTCGAAGCTCACGTAAATCGTCTCAGGGAAGAAGTTTCCGGGATAGAAGGGAAATCTCGTGCCTTGTACCACAACTTTGGTGCCGATCGGGCCCTTGCTGGGTGAGAGCGTCAGGATCGGAGGCAGAATGTTCAGGGATATACTGGCGGAATGGGATATGACTCCAGTTGCTGTGATAGTCGCCGTATAGTTTCCGGGAGCTGTGTTCAGGTATGTGACTATGAAGAGTACTGTCTGGGCAGATTGTCCCAGGGAGAGAGACAGGAGAGAATTGTTAAGGAATACTTCGGGTCCGACTAGACTTGGTGGACTGGCGACCACCGTGAGCTGCACCGTGCCTGAGAAGTCTCTACTTGTCAGTGTGACGGTAGAGAGGGACCTTCCGCCAGGGATTAACGTCGTTGAGGAGGGATCAACTGCTATTGAAAAGTCGGGAACTATCGTGACCCTAACAACTACGCCGTGGGACAACGAACCTGTTCGGCCCATAACCGATATCGAATAGTTCCCACCGAGAGGCAACTGGCTCGTAGACGATATGGTAAGCTGATCTATGGCCGTGGCGTTCGTGGAGACTGATAGAGAGTTCTGTCTAAATGCGAAGGTTGGGCCGGACGGCGACACTGTCGCCGACAAGATCACTGTACCGTTGAAACCATTGAGACTCCTCAATATGATGGATGCGAAACCACTGGATTGCCTACCAAGGAGAACATGCACCGGGAAAGTGCTAAGGTCAAAGTCTGGTGGCGGCCGTCCGTATACTCCGCTAGTCGCGGTGTGAGGTAGAAAGTTCGGTGAAGCGCCGTCTATTTGATCATTGAATATCGTTACCGGGCTGTAGTTTCCTCCGATCACCTTGTAGGTGATGGTAAACAGTAGTCCAGCCATAGTAGTATTGGTCGGGGCTAAGCCTGAGATCGCGGCCGAGGAGTGAGCGATTCCTGGTCCATCATTCGGTCCACATCCTATCCCCGTTCCATTAACACAGTTTGAATCTTCGATCAGGGTGGTCGTGAAGTTTGTCTGGAAGAGGTTCCCTAAGACGGATATGGTCTGAGGCGTTATGACGCTCTGGTTCGTCTTGACCATGATATTCCATCCAGTGAACGGTTGAAAGTCTGCTACTCGGATCTTGTAGCTAATGGTTGATCCGGGAGGCTGGGCTGGCTGGATTGCTGGGGAGACGAGGAGTTGGTTATCGACGCAGTGGAAGACTTGGTTAGCGGGGTTGCTGCCTCCGCTTCCGAAGATTCCTCCGCTGACGACATACAATTCGCTATTCGAGCTTATGGCCTGGACCTCTGCGGTCGGAGTGGGTATTGCCAGCGATGTGTTCCATGTGTCGGTTGTCGGATTGTAGACGTAGTTTGAGGATTGAAGGCTGAGAAATGCGTTGCTTCCCCCAATCATGTAAACGAGGGGACCGCACATTCCGACGGCCGGGTCTACGACTCCCACGGGCGACGCGGCGGCTGTCACCCAAGTATCAGAAAGGAAATCGTAGACATAGGTGGTTGTGTTGGTTGTTCCGCTGGTTGTGAATCCTCCAAAGAGATACATCTTATCGTTCAGCACAATCGCGTAGGCGTCGGCTATTGGTTCGGGTAATTGGCTGCCTGACGTCCAGGTGTTGGAAAGAACGTCATAGATTTCTAGAGTGGCAAGGTCTCCACTTTCTGTCGGCGCCCCGCTGCTCCTTCCTCCGGCCACGTAGATTCGTCCGTTATGGTAGACGGCCATATGCTCGGTGGCGCGCGCTGTAGGCATGGGGGAGAGCCTTGTCCAGGTGTCGTTTGTGGGGTTGTATCTCCACAGGTCGTGGCCGACTGTCGGGACAGGCCGACCACCGACAAGATAGATGAATTTTCCATCAGTAACCGCCACCGTCTCTGAGCGAGGACTCGAGGGGAGAGACGCTTTCGTCGTCCAAGAGTTGCTCACAGGATTGTAAGCCTCATTGACTGTACTGTCACCCGAGGGTCCGTAACCGGCGACATAGTAGAACAGTCCGTTAACCGCGGCTGCACCGTATCCTTCTCGCGCGGTTGTAATCGGAGCAGCGAGAGTCCATGCTGGAGGTGTTGTGAACGAAGATAGAGGAAGGCTTGCCGTAGACGTTGTCGAGCTTGCCGGGGTCGGAGGGTATTGCGAGGTTTGGCCGGGAGTCTGGTACAGGTTCTCTGCGGGACTATGCGGGGCAGGGGTTGCCACAAATGCAACAGATAGGATCGACACTGTCAGTAGTAGAAAGACGGTAAGGCTCTGGAGGGAGAGTTTTTTCGGCAGCATCAAATCCTCTCTCCTTCGTTTCTAGTCTCATGTTGATCATCGTCGTTCTTCCTGCGGAAGTAGCCTTTGCTCCACGCGACGCCGGCGAATCCAAGGACCCCCGCGACGGCCGCGCCCCCGGCAATAGTCGAGGTGTGGCTGCTGAGCCATGAGGGTTTGACTTCGAAACCGCTAAGCGCGGAGGTGTTTGGAGCGTTCGTTATCTGTGCTGTGGCGACGATCGAGTATGTTCCGGTCGGTCCGTTCGATGGGATGTTGTAAGATGCGGTGTAGACTCCCGGTAAGACTGATTTCGTTTTGAGGCTAATCATCGTCCCGTTGGGGTAGACAAGGGTCAGTTTCAGGCTGTTCGTAGCGGTTCTTGTCCCGTTCAGGGTCGTGAGAATGTAGACTGTGACGTTGTCGCCGGGGAAGTATATTGCGCCGGTGTCGACTGTGACTGTTACGTTTCCGGGGGCTGGCAGCACTTGGAAGCTGGTGTTTGTGTGAGCTCCGTTGATGTCGAAGGCCTTGATCAGATGGGGTCCTGGCTGAGCTTGCGGGATGTCGAGTACAAATGTGAAGGTTCCGTTGGTGGTGGTTGCGAATCCAAGGTTCATATCGTCGAATGTTACGTCGATAATGTCGAACTGAGGGCCGAATGGGCCCTGGCTTGAGACTGGGAAGCCCGAGCCCTCAATGGTAACCTTCGTTCCGATGGTTCCGGAGCTTGGAACTGCGACTATGACGGGTGGAGGTAGAATTGTTATTGTGCCATCAGTTAGGTTGTTGTCCTGCGGTGTTGGATCTGTTTCGCCGGCGGGTAGGAATATGGTGGCGGATATTGTGTAGGTGCCCGGAACGGTTCCGGTCGTGTCCCAGTTGACCTGTACGATGTAGACAATATTGCAGTTTCCGCCTTGAAAACTGCATGACTGAATGTAGAGTCCGTTGAGCGTCGCGACTGGGTGACTGTTTGCATAGACTGTGATGGAAACATTCTCAGCGTCTGCTCCATTGTTCGTCACCGCGACCTCTATGGGTACCCTTTGAGTAGACACGGCGACCGTGGTGAAGGGGAAAACTGAGAGTATGCTTACATCGTGAGCAGGAACCGGTATCACATTCACAATCTCTGATCTGCTCCCTGTCAGCCCGGCATTGTCTTCAACGGTAAGCGTTACAGTAAAGTTGCCTTGGCTGAAGAACGTGTGATCCAACGACGGTGAAGTGCTGATGAAGAGTCCGCTCCCATCGCCGAAGTTCCAGGTCCAGAGTCTGACGAACCCGTCAGGGTCGAAGCTGCTCGTCCCGTTGAATTGTACCTCTTGGCCTACTATTAGATTGGGTGGTGTTAGGGTAAAATTGGCGACGGGAGGAATGTCGGGAGGTGGAAGAACCAGCACGTTAATGGAGACTGTGTGGATCAGAGTTCCATTCGTCGCAGAAACAGTGACCATGTAGGATATTGGACTGGTTATCCTAGATGTAGTGATGACAATCTGGGATGTTACTGAACCTCCCGAGCTGAGAGTTACCGAGCTAGGTTCCATTGTGACTACTGGAGGGCTGTTGACACTACTGGGGGAAATTGAGACGTTCAGGAGAATGTTTCCGCTGAACCCGTTCAGACTGAGAAGGCTGATGTTGCTAGTGCTGTTGGATCCTGCATTAGCGGTTAGCGTGGTCGGGTTGGCGGTTATTGTGAAATCGGGTGGCGGAGCTGTAACTGTGACCTCCATCGTCGTAGCGTGCACAATCGTGCCGTTGAAGGCTCCTATGGTGATCGTGTAGAGACCGGGCTGAATCGAGCCTCCTGCTGCAACGTCGAGGGTGTATGCTGTCAAGGACCCTAGGATGAGGGGCGGATTTAGAAACGAGACTGTAAGACCTTGCGGAAACGCTTCTGCTCCAACTTCCACTGACCCCTTGAATCCGTTCTCCGCGACGACCAGGACCTGTGTCGTGCCAGACGAGCCTCTTTGAAGGGTGAGAGAGATAGGGTCGGCTGCTACAGTAAAGTCGCCATTTGCTAGGACAGAGGGGACAATGATGGGTACGGTGATCGTGGTCTTCCAAATGACCGCTTCACTGTCACGAACCGTTAGAGTAACTTGACAGGCACCAGCCGCCACACAGGGACTGCCAACTCCGCCGAACGCGTTTATTGTAAATGCGTGTTGGATGGGCTGGGCAAGATCTGTTTGAACTTGAGACGGGGTCCCGTCTCCCCAATCCCACAAGTAAGAGACTATCTGGCCATTAGCGTTGTTGTCGACGGCGGTGGCATTGAAGGTGGTGACTGAGCCTAGGAACGGGGCTGGAGAGGAGAATTGAATGGAGACTGTGGGTGGTTGGCAGGCTAGGCCACTCCCTCTTGGACAGTCTACGTTTGTAAAGTAGCCATCTTGCGTCGAGACCGGAACGAATCCGGGTCCGCTGGGGCTGAGTCCAGCTAATAATGTCGAGTAGATGTGCACTTGGCCGAGGCCAGTCCCAATGATATTGAAAGTCACTCGAAAGAGGAGTCCGTTTGTAGGTGTTGGAGTTGACTGATTTCCCAGCAAGTAGAGGCCGATACTGATCACCCCTGTCGCGTCTGGAGGCTGACAGGCTATGCTACCTGGTTGCGCTACGTTGTCGATGCACAGCCGCTGCAGTTGGGCGTTGGGACCAAGAACGTTGCCAGCATAATCAACGCTTGCCACATTATACACGGACGTATCGTAGTCGAGTATCACCTGAAAGGCAGAGAAAGAGGGTGAGTTTGAGACGTTTACTGAGAAGGTCACTGTTCCGGATGTGCGAGAAAAGTTCGCGATGGTTTGAGGCTCTACAGCTACAACTGCAACCGGAGGAGGTCCAAGGACCGCAATATCGGCTATCGATACCTCTGAGAGATTGCCGCTAGTGAGCGTGAGCACGATTCCGTAGTTTCCTGGTTGTACGTTGTTCCCAGCGGTTACCGTCAGTACGGCCGAGCCGAAACCTCCCACAGCGACAGTGATGGTCGACGGGGACAGGATCGCATGTAGTCCGATTGGAGAGTTCGCGTTAGAGATCGTGATCGTACCTGTGAAGCTGTAGAAGCTGGAGATTGTCATGATGGAAGTAGCGGAGCCTCCTTGCGGGACGGAGATTCCCTTAGGTGAGTAGGTTATTCCGAAGAAAGGCTGTGGCCGGGCGATTACTATGACAGCGATTGTTGCGGCGTGGACCAAGCTTCCACTGGCCGCCGTGACCGTTAGATTGTATGATCCGATTGGTGTAAAGCGTGAGGATCCTTGAACTAGGGCTGTCACTGTGAGTAGAGAAATGTTTCCATTGAAAGGCCCGAGTGTGGAAGGATTCAGCGAGATAGTTAGGCTGTTTGAAGTGTCTGTTGCTTGAAGTGTCACGTTTCCCGCGAAACCGTTCACCCGGTCGATGTAGAGCGACGATGTGGCACTCTCTCCTTGCGAAATAATGAGAGTGCTTGGCTGAGGGACGATTAGGAAGTCACGAGTCAAAGTGGTTACTGTGACAGTGACTGTAGCCGTGTGAGTTGCTGAGGGACCAGTGGCGGTTAGGGTAACGGTATAGATTCCGGGAGTAGCGGTTGTGTTGGCTGTGGTTAGCAGCAGGAGTTGGAAGTCCTGGTTGGCGCCGATGGTGATACCGATGGTTCCATGAATTGGTCCGCCTAAGAAGAATTGAAGGGCCCCGGTGACGTTCAGAGACTCAGACGGGGTCAAGAATACGGTTCCCGCGAAGTTGTTCAGAGACTGGAGTTGGACCCGGAACTCTCCTGAACCGCCAGCGGTAAGGGTGACCGAAGTTGGGTCGATGGTTACCTGAAAGTCCCCGATGTTCAGTGTCAATGTTGCTGTGCGGATTGTTGTGCCGCTGGTTCCGGTGACGGTGATGGTGTATGTCCCTGCCAGTGCTGAATTGGTCGTGCCGATGACGAGAGTCGATGAGTTTGATCCGTTAGGAGTCAGTTTGAGACTTGGAAGAGAAGAGATGGTTATGCCCCTCGGCGCGACGACGGTAAGAGTGACTGTTCCAGCGAAGCCGGCGAGGCTTGTCACCGTGACAGTTGTCGAGGATGACTGTCCAACGTCAAAAGCTAATGCTGGAGGGTTCAGTGTGATGTTAAAGTCGGGCCCCGTCACGATGAACACAAACACTAGAGAACGGGATATGTTGCCGCTGAGGCCAGTTATGATCAGAGTGTAGTTGCCCGGGATTACAGATGCAGCTGCGGAAACAGTTACGTTTGCAAGGCCTGTAGGACTAGTAGAGTTCAGCAATACGTTGTTCGGAGAGATTGTTACTGTCGGTCCCGGTGGAGTGATGCTGCTGGTTATTCTGACGTCTCCCGAGAAGCCGTCTATGCTTGTCATGTTCAGGATGATGGAGCTGGACGAGCCGGGGGTCAGCGTGATTGGTCGTGTAGGGATTACTGTTGTCAGGGAGAATGTGGGGATGTCGGTGAAGATAGCTGTCTGCACTTGTTCCGGGTTTGGTGTTGGGGTCCCGTTGGCGATTGTGACGCATACTCCCGCGACGCTTGTGTTAGTGCAGCCTGTCTGGAATCCTATCGTCGTTCCAGCGGTTGTACCTGTTAGGTTGTAGATTGCTGTGAATAGGAGTCCGGTTGTTGGTGCAGTGGTGAGAGGCGAGCCGAGAGAGGAGGTCGCTGCTAGGTGAATTGTATCTATCGTGTCGGTCCCGGTGCAGGTTCCTAAGGTCGCTTGTCCGCCGATACATTCGACGAATACGATAGGCACTCCGATCAGGATGCTGTTTGTGAGGTCGATCTTCCATGGCTTCAGTATTATATGATCTGCGAACAGCGTGATGTCGAAGCCGCCAAGTCCGGCTGACGAGTCAACTAGTACCGCGACTCTGAGTTGTCGGGGCGGAAGTGTGACTGTCGAGTTGATTATTGGAGGGGCGACTGGGCAGCTAGTGCTGCCGTCGCTCGCTATGCAGACAAGGCCGGTGGTAGAGGTGGGCTTGATGTTGAAGATTACGTTCACTGAATGTGTCAGGTTTCCGCTCCCGCCTGTAACTATCACTGTGTAGCCTCCGGTCGATCCTGTGCACGAGAGTGTCGATGTTCCGGAGACGATAATTAGCCCGGGGTTAAGAGAGCAGACGATACCGGAAGGAGCCTGTGAAGTCAGGACTACGGTGCCGTTGAAGAATCCTATTGGCGACACAGATATTGTGGAGGTTCCTTGTGTGCCAGGGCTCATGTCGACCATGTTCGGGCTTGCGGAAAGGGCAAAGTCGGTGGAGCCTAAGATCATGAACGACACAGTAACTGTCTGGACGACTGTGCCGCTAGTTCCCGTCACGGTGACGGTGAAATCGCCTGGTGAGGCACTCGTACAGGACAGCGTCGAAGTACCTTGGGTGTTGATCGAGGATGGAGTGAGAGAACAGACGAGAGTGGTCGACGGGTTGACACTCGAAGTGAGAGATACTTCTCCAGTGAACCCGGCTATGGGGGTCACAGCGATTATTGACTGGCCCGCGACGTGTGAGCTTGTGATGATCGAGTTGGGAATGGCTGAGATGAAGATGCTGGGGGTAGATACCATTAGGCTGACTGTTATCGTGTGAGTGATGCCTCCGCCGGTACCGGTCAAAGTAATGGAGTAGACGCCGGATTGGGATGATGAGGCAGTTAGAATCACGGTGTGGGTCTCAGTTACCACAGTCTCGTTCAATGAGGCAAAGACGCCCGAAGGTGAAGATACCGTGAGTGTGACAGCGGAGTTGAAACCATTCACGAAACTTACCTCGATCACGGACGTAGCGTTGAGGCCGACATCGACGGGTCCGATCGTCGGTGGATCCGCGAAGAGAAAGAAATCGGGAACCGGGGTGGTCACTACTACCGCTATCGTAGGGCTGGTCTTGACGCGGTTCGCCGACACGGCACTAACTTGGACGTGATATGTCGTCTGAGCCAAAGGTGATGCGGTGAAGGTAATTGTCGAGCTGACGGAGGTTCCGGAGGTGACATTTACCGTGCTAGGAATGAAGGCGACGGTCATTCCGGATGGGCTCACAATTCGAGTCGAGAGAGCGACGACTCCAGAGAATCCGTTCAGGCTCGAGATCGTAGCCGTTGTGCTCCCGGTCTCGCCTGAGATCAGTGTGAGAGATGTGGTGCCTACTGTGAAGCCGAAATCGTAAACGATAACGATCATACTTGCAGTGCCTACCAGAGTGTCAGGATTACCGGAAGAATCTCTGGTGGAGTAGGTTCCTGAGACAGTTAGCGAATACTCTCCTGCAGAAGCAGTGTTCAGACTGATCACAAAGGAACACGGGTCACTGGCGCACGAGCCGATGTTGGGGCTCACGGTCAGACCAGGCGTGGTGATTGTAGTAAACTGCACCGATTCGGTCGAGTTTATCATATATCCATTCATATCTACAGCAGTAACGTTGAGATGCTTGATCACTCCTGGAAACTCGGGACCATACCTCGTCGCGTTGCCAGAGAAAACCACGGACGGCATGCTAGAAGACCCAGCATTGTTGAACGTTGCAGTCTGAAGAGTCTCACTGTCCGCAGTAGGCGTCCCGTTCGCGATGGTCACACAGTAATCTGTGACGCTCGTCCCACTGCGGCATTCAGGCAGTGGATTCCCGTTCTTGTCACTGACCGCCGACTGGAACCCGACCGGCTGACTGCCCGAAGATGTTCCGGTGATGTTGAACAGCGCCGTGAAGAGAAGGCCTGATGTTGGGTTCGGTGTCAGAGGTGCGCCCAGAGCAGAAACAGCAGCTAGGTGAATCGTGTCAATTCTATCCGTATTAACACATGTCGATCCGGCCACAAGCTGACCGTTAACGCAGAGAGTCACAACCACAGATGGCCCAGTAGTAGGCGTGTTGATCACGCTACCAGTCAGATCAATCACATTGAGCGAAACATAGGCCGGAACCAGGACAGACTCGTTGGTTAGTAGAGTAATATCGAAACCATCCATCGGATCAGAACCACTAATGAAAACCCCGATCCGGATCTGTTGACCAAGAGGACCGCTAAAGACCGGAGGAGAAGATGGGCATGGTTCTCTTTCCTCAAGATGCTCAACTGTTTTTAACCGCGAAATCAGTTCGTGATTGTGAGAAGTTAAGATTTTGCACTGGTAAGTAGTCCACGGCGTACTCGGGCAACCTGTCTATATCCAGTTCAAGTCGATCCTCGGTATAGAGCTCATGTCAAGCAGCCTTGTGCGCGAATCGCACTCTTTCGCCTCGCTCAGTTCATTCCCGAAGCATCCTGGGCTAACGCCGTCAAAATTCTCCTATCTTCGATTTACGACCAGGGTCACACTCGTCAGAGTTCGCAACAATGGTAACTAGATCTCCGATCTAGACGTCCATACGCTGGTTAGAGGCGCAACAGTGTGTTCTGTTCTCTGGACATTGTGTTCTGAGGCTTGGGATTAATTCTCACGACATATTAGTTGTATGAGGAACGGTACGAGTTGACGCTCCGATCATTCATTGTCAAGCGGCTCGCTTACACAGCCATTCTAGTATTCTTTGTAATAGTTCTTAACTTCATCATCTTTGAGGCGATGCCCGGTGCGGCTGGACCACTCTATTCCTGTCTTGGAGTTCAGAGGGTCTCACCGGCCTTTTGTCAGAAGATGATGGACTTGTACGGTGCGAACCAGCCCTACTGGATCCGTTTCCTTGAGTACCTAAAAGTGATGTTTACATTCAATTTTGGCTACTCATTCGCCAGTAACCAGGCGGTTACGTATGAGATGATCAGCTCCGGTAA